>Ga0111153_1002_pt1 | contig 339997 bp, 309 predicted proteins | sample DeeMarSeWOR28_12_FD_80255 | JGI IMG/M metagenome (GOLD analysis project Ga0111153, IMG submission 80255) | Gammaproteobacteria bacterium SG8_31 | reverse complement strand
TCCCATGACAGACCTGGCCCGGCGGAATCTGGAGCTCTGGAATGAGCTCCACGGGATGTTCGGAAAGACCTGGGATCGCGCATCGCAAAAGAAAGAGCCGGATGAGGAATGAATATAACGGATTGATTTATAAAGTTTGTATTACTTTTTTGAAAAAATATTTTGCACTGCAAAAAAAATCTGCTAACTTCTGAATTGGAAAGCGTCATGACCAACGAAATGTTCGAGATTTTTGAGAGGGGCCAGAAGGTTCTTGAGCCCTACGGTAAGTTGAACGAAGTCAGCATGGAGGCCATCGAGAACTTCGTGAAGCTCGAGGCGGACATCGCCAGCGATCTGATCGATCTGACCGTTGACCAGCTTCGTGCCTTCGGCACGGCCGAAGACGTGGCCGGTTACACCAAGGAGCAGGGGCGTCTGTTCACCGAGTATGCAGGACGCGCCCAGGAGCGCGCCGCGGCCTGGCTCGAGACCGTGACAGGCGTGCAGAAGGCGGTTTTCACCGTGGCCAAGAATGGCTACGAAGAGGCGACTGCCGCCGCCAAGGCTGCCGCACCGGCTGCCAAGGCAACGCGAAAGAAAGCGGCCTGACCTGAGGCCACAGGAACGGCGGCCCGCGTGGCCGCCGTTTTTTTAGCGGATCGTCTAATGGCCTCGGGCCACGCGGGCTGGCACGCTTGACAGAATTTCCATGACGGAGGGAGTGGGATGCCTGAAAAGAGAGATATCGTCGTCCTGAGTGCGGTTCGCACGGCCATAGGGACCTACGGAGGGAGCCTGGCGGGCACCCCGCCCACAGAACTGGCCGCCACCTGCGTCAAGGCCGCCGTCGAGCGGGCCGGTATCGAGCCGGCCGATGTCGGTCACGCCGCCTTCGGGAACGTCATCCACACCGAACCGAAGGACATGTATCTGTCCCGGGTTGCCGCAGTGAAGGGCGGGCTGCCCGTGGAAACGCCGGCGGTCACCGTTAATCGACTCTGTGGCAGCGGGCTGCAGGCCATCGTGTCCGCGGCCCAGCTCTTGATGCTGGGCGATGCGGACTGTGCCATTGCCGGCGGCGCCGAGTGCATGAGCCGGGGCCAGTACTGGGTGCCCGGTCTGCGTTTCGGTCAGCGCATGGGTGATGGCCAGGTCGTGGACGCCATGGTAGGTGCCCTGACCGATCCCTTCGACGATTGTCATATGGGTATCACCGCCGAGAACGTGGCGGCCAAGTGGGGCATCACCCGCGAAGAGCAGGACGCTCTGGCGGTGGAGAGTCAGACACGGGCGGCCCGCGCCATCGAGGCCGGTTACTTCAAGGATCAGATCGTGCCGGTGGAGATTCGCGTAAAGCGGGACACCGTGGCGTTCGACACCGACGAGCACGTCCGCGCCAGCACGACCATGGAATCCCTGGCCAAACTCAGACCCGTGTTCCAGAAGGACGGCTCAGTGACCGCCGGCAACGCATCGGGCATCAACGATGCCGGTGCCGCCGTGGTGCTGATGGACCGCGGGATGGCCGAGAAGCGGGGTCTGAAGCCGCTGGCCCGGCTGGTAGGCTACGGCTTTGCCGGCGTGGAGCCGAAGTACATGGGCATTGGGCCGGTACCGGCGACGCGCAAACTTTTAGACCGTATCGGTCTGTCGGTGGACGACATCGACGTGTTCGAGGTCAACGAAGCCTTTGCCGCTCAGGCCCTGGCAGTGGCCAAGGACCTGGATTTGCCGCCCGAAAAGACCAATCCCAATGGCAGCGGAATTTCCCTGGGACACCCGATCGGCGCCACCGGATGCGTCATCACCGTCAAGGCCCTGCATGAACTACAGCGAACCGGGGGCCGTTATGCACTGGTGACGATGTGCATCGGTGGCGGTCAGGGGATCGCCGCGGTTTTCGAACGTCTGTGAATACCGAGGTTGCCGTGCTCGAACAGTTGAAGCCCGAGAACATCCGTGCTCAGTATGAGCTGAGCCGCCTTTTGGCCGGCATGTCGGCGGACGTGGCCAAGCTCTATCTGCGCTGGGCGGCCAAACTCGCCACTCATCCCGGTGCGTCCGTAAAGACAGGCGCCGGTCTGGCTGCCGACGTGCTCGATATCTCCAAGGATGTCCTGCTGAGGATCGCCGGTGAAGAAGTCGAGTCCCGAAAGCTCAACGGTGACCGCAGGTTCGCATCGGAGGCCTGGGAGACCAAGGCGCCGTATCGGGTTCTGCGGCGGGCCTACGACGCCTATTCGCGGGCAGCGCTGAAACTGGCGGAGGAAACCCCGGGCCTCGACGACGAGGATCGCCGAAAGATCCGCTTTTTCACCGGTCAGTTCCTGGATGCGATTGCGCCGGCCAATTTCGCCATCAGCAATCCGGAGGTGGTCGAAGAGGCCGTCCAGAGCCGAGGCCGAAACTTTATGCACGGAATGCGGAATCTCTGGCACGACATGGATCTCGCCCACGGCCGGCTCAACATCAGCATGTCGGACCTGGGCGCGTTCGAAGTCGGCAAGAATCTGGCGACGACGCCTGGCGAGGTGGTGTACCGCAACGAGCTGATGGAGCTCATTCAGTACACGCCAACGACCAAGCAGGTATCCCGGCGGCCGTTGATGATCATTCCGCCCTGGTTCAACAAGTACTACGTGCTGGACATGCAGCCGGCCAACTCGGTGGTCAAGTACCTGGTCGATCAGGGGCAGACGGTTTTCCTGATCTCCTGGCGCAATCCCGACGAGAACATGCCGGACAAGGCCTTCGACGACTATATGCTCGAAGGTCCCCTCGAGGCCATGGATATCATCGAGGAGATCACGGGCGAGTCAGAAGTCAACGCCATGGGCTACTGCCTGGGAGGCATCCTCCTGGCCTGCGTGCTGGCGTGGCTCGAGGCCAAGGGACGCAGGCCGATTCGATCGGCCACCTACCTGACGACTCTGATCGACTATACGGATGTCGGGGACGTCAAGGTCTTCGTCGACGAGAAACAGCTGGACCGTCTCGAGCGCCTGGGCAAGGCTAAAGGCTACCTGCCCGGCGACAACGTGGCCTGGGGATTCCGTCTGCTGCGCGCCCCGGATCTGATCTGGAGTTTCGTTATCAACCATTACATGCTGGGGCGCGATCGGGTGCCGTTCGACCTGCTGTTCTGGAACGAGGACGCCACCAATATGCCCCTGTCGTGCCACATGTTCTTCATGCGGAATATGTACATCGACAATCAGCTGCGGGTGCCGAACGCCATCGAACTGGCCGGTGAACCGATCGACGTCACACGCATCGAGACCCCGGCCTACATTCTCTCCACCCGCGACGATCACATCGCGCCCTGGAAGACGACCTATGAGGCTACGCAACTCTTTGCCGGTCGTTCCCGATTCGTACTGGGTAACTCGGGACACATCGCCGGCGTGATCAACCCGCCGACCCGGGTCAAGTACGGTTACCGCGTGGCCAACGGTAATCCACCCGATGCGGAGGACTGGTTCAAACGGGCCAAGGAGAAGCCGGGGTCCTGGTGGCCTGACTGGGTACAGTGGCTGCGGCGCTACTCGGGAGGCAAGGTGACGGCGCGCAAGCCGGGCAGCAAGGCCTATCCGTCGTTGGAGCCGGCGCCCGGCAGCTACGTGCGCCAGATGATCCGTCCGGACAAGCGCTCGCTCCTGTAACGCGTTACTGAGCCGGGAACAAGAAACGGCGATCGCAACGCGATCGCCGTTTTCATTTCCGTCTTTCGCGACGCGATCTCAATACATGTGTTGACCGCCGTTCACGGATACCGTGGAGCCGGTGATGAAATCGGCCTCGTCGGCGACCAGGAACATGACCGCCCGCACGATATCGCGAGTCTCTCCGAGCCTGCCGACCGGGATGCCCTGAATGATCTTCTCGAGCACCCGTTCCGGCACGGCCTGGACCATCTCCGTATTGACATAGCCTGGCGCCACAGCATTGACGGTGATGCCCGCCTTGGCGCCTTCCTGAGCCAGCGCCTTGGTGAAGCCGTGGATCCCCGATTTCGCGGAGGCGTAATTCACCTGGCCGTACTGGCCGGCCTGGCCGTTGACCGAACCGATATTGACGATCCGCCCGAACTTCTGCTCCCGCATGGTCTCGATCACGGCACGGCACAGGTTGAAGCAGGAGGTCAGGTTTGTCCGGATCACGTCGTCCCACTGCTCGAAGGACATTTTGTGCAGGGTGCCGTCCCGAGTGATGCCGGCGTTATTGACCAGCACTTCCACCGGTCCAAGTCGTTCCGCGATGGCCGCCACGCCTTCCTGCACCGCGGCGAAATCGCCCACGTCGAACTTGAATGTCGGGATGCCGGTCGACGACTCGAACGCTTTCGCTTTCTCCTCGTTGCCACCGTAGTTCGCGGCCACCTTGTATCCGGCCAGATGCAAGGCCTCCGAGATCGCACCGCCAATCCCACGGGTTCCCCCCGTCACCAGCGCAACACGCCCACCCATTTTTTCCTCCATTGCGAGTCCTTCCCGCTTCGAGAGCCAGATGGTCTGCCATGGTGTGCTCAACGCTCCCCGGTGCCAATTGGCCATTCGTCTAAGCCGGCAAACCGGACCGGGACGAAATTCACCGCACCTGGTCGCAGATCCGGAACCATTTGTCGCGTGATCCCGCCAAGCAGCCACGTAATAGGTTTACGATCAGATTCTCTTGCGAAATGGAACGGAGGCGGGGCCGTGGAACTGGAAATCAATGGCCGGCGTTACGAATACGAGGGCGATCCGGCGCAGCCGCTGCTATGGGTGCTTAGAGACGAGATCGGCCTGACCGGCACCAAGTTCGGTTGCGGCATCGGGCAGTGCGGGGCCTGCACCGTCCATGTGGACGGCGTCGCGCGGCGCTCGTGTATGACGCCGGTGCGAAAGGTGGCGGGTCGTTCCGTGATCACGATCGAGGGCCTCAACATCGACGGCGATCATCCGGTACAACGGGCCTGGATCGACGAGGATGTGTCCCAATGCGGTTATTGCCAGTCCGGGCAGATCATGGCCGTGGCCTCTCTATTGAAGCGGCACCCGTCCCCGACCGATGCGCAGATCGATGAACTACACACCAATCTTTGCCGTTGCGGGACTTATTACCGAATCCGAAAGGCCATCCATCGAGCCGCCCGCTACGCCAGGAAGGAGAGCTGATATGGCTGCCATGGTGCTTTCCCGCAGGGAATTTCTGAAGATCTCCGTCACCGCCGCCGGCGGCGTGATGTTCGGTCTACACGGACCGTGGCTCCGGGCGGGAGACCATGCAGGTCAGCTGAATGCGTTCGTCACAATCGATCCGGATGGCACTACGGTCATCGGTGTCTCCCAGCCGGAAATGGGCCAGGGTATGTACTCGACCATGAGCATGCTCGTGGCCGAGGAACTTGACGCTGACTGGGACCGCGTATCCGTACGGCAGTTGCCGCTGTTGCTGAAGCGGGACGAGGAGGGCAGCCTGGCGTGGGCACTGGTGCCCCAGGGTGCGGGGGGGAGCACCAGCGTAAACGACTTGTATATCCCGCTTCGAGAATTCGGCGCACGGGCTCGACAACAGCTCGTGTTGGCCGCTGCCTCGACCTGGGAAGTGGCTGTCGGCGAACTGGTCACAGAACCCGGAGTGGTCCTGCACCCCGGGTCGGGGCGGCGAGCCGCCTACGGTGAACTCGCCGCCATGGCCGCAGAGCTTCCCCCGTCCGCAGAAGCACCTGATCTGAAAACACCCGATGCATTCCGACTCATCGGCAAGGAATTCGGACCGAAAGCCACCCGGGAGGTGGTCACGGGCAGGGCCACCTACGGCATTGACGTGCGCCGACCGGGCATGCGTTATTCGGTGATCGCCCGATGCCCGTTTTTCGGCGGCACGGTGCTGGAATTCGACGATACCGAGGCACGCAAGGTGCCGGGCGTCGTCGCAGTGGTGGAAGTGCCCGGTCCGCCGGCGGACGCTTACTACACCACAATGGCGCCAGGCGTGGCCGTCGTGGCGACATCGACCTGGGCGGCCATGAAGGGTCGGGAGGCCCTGGAGATCCGCTGGGACCCGGGTCCGTTTCGGGACGAAACCACCGCTTCGCTGGACGCCGCCTGTCAGGCAGCCCTCGACAGAGGCAACGGGCAGGTGGTCCGTGACGTGGGCGACTTCGACGCCGCGATCGCCCGAGCGGCAAGAACGATCACCCGTCGGTACCGGCTGCCCTACGTCCATCACGCCACGTTGGAGCCGCAAAATTGCTTTGCCCACGTCCGGGAGGATGGCTGTGAGGTGATTGGTCCCATGCAGATGCCGGCGACCGCCTCTCGACTGGTAGCCCAGTTGACTGGCCTGGACCGCCTGGCCATCGATGTCCAGATGACACGGCTCGGGGGCGGGTTCGGACGGCGGTTGACGGCCGATTACGTGGCAGAGGCCGTGCTGGTGTCCAAGGCAATTGGTGAACCCGTGCTGGTGCAATGGACCCGGGAAGACGATATGGCCCACGACTTCCTGCGACCGGGCGGCTGGCACGAACTGACCGCCGGCCTTGACGAGGCCGGTCGGATCGTCGCGTGGAGGCATCGCGTCGCAAGCCCCTCAAAGTACTATCGACGGCCGGACGAAGAGCACTGGCAGTCTGAGATTTACACGGACGATCCGCCGGTGGGGCTGGTGGACAACGTTCGCTATGAGTATTTCGACATGACATCCGGCGCATGGCGTGGGTCCTGGCGAGCTCCGGCCCATACTGCCAATGCCTTTACAGTTCAGAGCTTCCTCGATGAGCTGGCGCAGGAAACGGGCAGGGATCCCCTGGCGTTGCGGCTCGAGGTACTGGGCGAGCCTCGTACGTTGCCGTACTCGAACCACGGGGGGCCGGAATGGAACCCGGGCCGCCTGGCCCGCGTGCTGACGGTGGCGGCCGATGCTGCGGGCTGGGGGCGGAAATTGCCGGAGGGCGAGGGGCTTGGCATTGCTGGTCACTTCACCTTCGGCGGCTACGCGGCCTGGGTTGCCCACGTAACGGTGGCGCCGGAAGGAAGCTTTCGCGTGAAGAGGCTGGTGGGCGCCATCGACTGCGGCCTGGCGGTCAACCCAAACGGCGTACGTGACCAGATGGAGGGCGGTGCCTGCGACGGGCTGAGCACAGCGCTTTTGCAGGAGCTGACCGTCGAAGGTGGCCGCCACAAGGAGACCAATTTCCACGAATACAAGATGATGCGTATCGCCGCGGCCCCGCCGCAGATCGACGTGCATATCGTGCAGAGCGCCGACCATCCCTCGGGGGCGGGCGAACCGCCGCTTCCACCGGTGGCGCCAGCGGTGACCAACGCGATTTTCGCCGCAACGGGAAAGCGGGTCCGGCGGTTGCCGATCGGTGACCAGGTCAAGAGATAACGGACAGGGTTGTCGGCAGCCGACGTCAATGACCTGGGTCACGGACACGTGTTATCCGCGGAGTAAGCTCTTTTATCGGTGAAAGAGAAGTCCCCTGAAGGACCGAGAGTGCGTCGACGGCATCTCTATTTCCTTGCTGCGTTTACTGCACTGGTCGTGGCCGCTGCGCTCAGTATCGGCGGGCAACCTTCGCGAGCAACCAGCCCGGTACCTGAAGATGCGGTGTCCGTGGAGGGCGCGGCGAGGCCGTTCCTGGGATTCGCAGATGCGCCCGTGGTGATGGTGGTGTTCACCGATTGCCAATGTCCTTAAACAAAGGCTGCGGGAAGACATGGACGCAGCCAAGGGCGCGAACATAGGCGGGACGCTGGCTTTCTTGATCGGGATCCCCATGGGCGGTCGAATTTACGGTCGTGTCATCATTGGCTAACAGCCGTTAACCGTCTACGAAACCGAAATCCGGGAGTACCTGGCGGGGGACAGATTTCGCCATACGTATAAATCATTATTTGAAACCGTTCTTTCGGCGCCATTGTTCATATTGAGTGGAGAGCGAGCCGCTCGGTTTTTGCGTGCATGCCAAGAATCAGAAGCGGGCGCAGATCTCTGCTCGATGCCGAACCCGTTCAGGCCGGCACGGCCTGGAGGGAGGTTGTCATGAGATTCATCGTAATACTTGCAGCTGCCATCGGCCTAGTGGCGGGATGTGGTGGCGGTGGCGGAGGATCTTCGTTCAAACCTGGCGACGGAGAAGTTTCGCCGACCGGGATCTGGGAAGGTCGGATTACCTTCGACGCCGGCGAAAGCCAGGAGGTCGTGGGCCTGATTGCCGAAACCCGTGAGGCGATGTTTATCGCCGACGACGGCCTGTTGATCTGGGGCACGGCGACGTCCGACGGCAACGCTCTCGACGTGAGCTACGAGTGGGCGCTGCCTCCCGGTTTCGTGACCCCGGCGGGCGCCTTCGGTGGCACCGGGGAGATCACCGGTACATTCGTGGAACGAGTCAGCATCGACGGGAGCTTTGTCTCCAGGAGCAGTGAGGGCGAGATCTTTACGGGCACGGTGGCGACCGGCTACAACGACCTCTACGAGGACGGCTCGTCCCTGGCGGTCGTGACAGGGGTCTGGCTGGACACGGAAACCGGTACCGAGGTGCTCAGCATCGACGCGACGGGCGCGGTATTCTCGCAGGATGAGGCCACCGGTTGCGTGCTGAATGGAACGATTCTGCCCATCGATACCGAGTTCAATGCTTACGACGTGAGCCTGATCCTCCAGGGATGTGCCGATCCCGATCTGGCGCCCTTCAACGGGACCCGGTTTGATGGTCTCGGGGCCGTGGGCGATGACCTGCAGCCGAAGGACACGCTGCTGTTCGGAGCACACGGCGAAATCCTGGGCGTGCCGATCGCCATCCGGGCCGAATACCGCAAGATGTAGTAACCCGAGGCACCAGGACGGCGCCGCCATTGGGCGCCGTTTCTGCTGGCCCGGTCGGCGACCTGTGAGGAGGATACGGTCGTCCCCGGAGGTCGTTTTGCGACGAGTCTCGCCGGCCAAGGAGCAGAGGTAATGCCGCTGGAAGTCACGCAACTGATCCATGCACCCCCGGGCACGGTATGGGACCAGCTGATCCGGGTATCCCGGTGGCCGCGTTGGGGTCCATCGGTGACTGAAGTCGAGTGTGACGATGAATGCATCCGACTCAAGAGCAGGGGGCGGGTGCGGACGGCTCTCGGTTTCTGGCTGCCCTTTGAAGTCACGGCGATGGAACCTGGACGCTCATGGCACTGGCGGGTCGGCGGCATCCCGGCGACCGGTCACCGCTTGGAACCGGACGGGCCGGGTCGATGCCGCCTGGTGTTCGAAATTCCCTGGTGGGCAGCGTTCTATGCCCCTGTATGTCGGGCAGCTGCTGATCGAATTGCGCGAATCTGCGCGGCGACTGCGGAGAATGAGTCCGATTAGGCCATCTGCGGAAACGACCGCGTGGTTTTCGCAACATTCGACATAATGCCACCGTTTACCCACTCCCATGACAGTGGGGCTCGGTGGAGTGCACCCTGCGCGGGTTAAGCCTGCAATATGTAAAAGTAAATATGTCATGGAGCGCTTCCGGGTACGCACCGACCGGTTTTCGGGCGGCTTGCCGGTGACGTGGAAGGGTCCATATCCTTGACGACGTAGGGAGAGGGAGGGATCGACCTGCCGGAGCAGAGGCCTCAGATACCGTATGGAGATCGGACATGAGGCGACTGCTGATACTTTCCGTGCTGTTCATCCCCTTGGCCGCGACCGCCGGACCACGGTCAGAGGGAATTTGTGGCGACCTCCAAGGCGGCACGCCGGGCCTTTACGGTCTCTGTGTCGCATTCTGTGAAGCTCAGGAACTGGGCAGCGCCCCGAACAGCAAACAATCGGCTTTCAGCCTGCTGGCCGCCTATGAAAGTAAGCGGGCGCCGGACGATCCCGACATGCCCTGTCTGGACTCCGGATCGTCGAACAAGCCGCAGCCGCCTGCGGCCGAGTGTCGTTGCTGGACCGCAGACGAACTCATGACGGCGTTGCCTCAACCGGACCGATGTGCGGCCAACGGAGAATATTTCACCGCTTCCCAGGACACGGCCAGCGGCACCAACATCGCAGCTGTCGAAGATCCGGTCCTCGGGTTTACGAGCTGTACTCTTCAGGATCTCACCGGGCAAGTGGAAGGCGATTTCCAGTTCGGGCTTTCCGATGCCGAGGTCGAGGGCTGCAAGGCCCTGTGGATGCATCACGCGCAAGTGACGAACTGTCCCGGGCTGTAGTCTGACATCGAGCGAGGTCGCTGGCGTCCAGCCAGTACAGGGACCCGGTATACACTGCGCCATCACCGCCGAACCGGGATGGCCCGTGTGGACGACTGGCTCGACCCTTGGGAACAGTGAGACTCGCGCGCCAGTGGGGGCGTGTTCGAGATGATGCTGGGCCTCGATCCAGGCTGATACCCACGGCAATTCTTTGGTGGGCCGGGCTGTCGCACACCGCGTCGACGACAGCGGCCGGATTCTTTGCTTCGCGAGTGTTTTCACGATTTCCATCGCGTCGCAACATACGAATATTCGGAAATACAAATCATTCGGCTGATCCGGGAAAACCTTCGGATTCCTCGCCGAAACGCCGGCCATGTACCTTCGTTTCTCGCGGATTCACTATACTTCTGTACATTAGACGGCGAATGGTCTGGGCTTCCAGGGCAGTGACGCTCAAGGACGGGGGAGATGGATTTCGCGCTGCAATATGGGTTCCGGCTGGGAACGCTGGAGGTCTACCCGTTACGTGGTGAGATCGTCGGGCCCAATGGAACTGTCCATCTGCAGCCCAAAGCCATGGAAGTTCTTGTTTGTCTTGCCGAGCGACCCATGGATGTGGTCGAAAGGCCGGAGCTACTCCGCCGGGTGTGGGGTATCGCGGGCCGCCAGAACCGCCACGCCGACGACAATCTAAACCGCTGCATCAGTGAGCTGAGGCACGAACTCGGGGATCATCCCTCGGACCCCCACTTTATTCAGACCGTTCCGCGCCGGGGTTATCGACTGGTTGTCCCCGTTCAGCTCATGGATGGCGTCCCGGACATGGCCGTCGGTTACGACGCCTACATCGATGATCGTTCCCCCGCACCGCCCATGTCCGCTGTCGGACCGAACCAAGGGCAGCGCAGTTCCTCCGGGCGATCGGGACCGCACAGCTGGTCGGTGGAACGGCTTCTCGGCGAGATGCAGAGGCGTCGTGTGTTCCGGGTTGCCCTTGGCTACCCGGTTATCTCATGGGGATTTCTGGAAGTCGCCGATTTTCTGGTCGAGAGAATCATGGGGCTGCCGGACCCGACGCAGCAGCTCATCATGCAGTTGTTCTTTGCATTTCTGGCCATGGGCTATGCGCTGGCCCTGTACCTTGCCTGGGCTACCCAGCTCACGCCCGACGGCGTAAAGGTAGAGCCGGACGCGCGCCTCCCGGGGTTTCTCAGGGGAGGGCCGCGAGTCTGGCTGGCGATGGCGGCCGGCCTGGTCGCCGCGGTCGGTGCCAGCGTCTGGTTCTTCGAGCGAAGTCATCAGCCACAGCTCGATGCCGATTGCGAGGACACCATCGGCGTGATGCCGTTCGCCAACTCCAGCCCCTCACAACAGGACGATTATCTCGGCAGAGGTCTTGCGGAAGAAGTGATGCGCTTGCTGACGCAGGTCAGCGATCTGGGGGTTGCCTCGCGTGCCGCTGCTTTCTCGCTGGATACGACCGATCTGAGTCTGCAGGACATCGGCAGGCATCTCGGGGTCTGCAACGTTCTGGGGGGCAGCGTGCGCCGCGAGGGAGACAGACTGCGAATCACAGCGCAACTGATCGATACAACCACCGGATTCAACGTGTGGTCCGGGACGTTCGATCGGCAGATCGAAGACATTTTCAATGTCTATGACGATATCGCGAGTTCGGTGATCAGGGTGCTTAGAGTCCCGCTTGACGAAGAGACCGAAGCGGCACTGTCTCGCCGCCCGACAGAGAGTGTCGAGGCCTATGACCGCTATCTCCAGGGCAAGAGCATACTGGCGAGGGCCGATGACGAATCCAGAGTCTCCCGCGCCGACCACATGTTCGAGCGAGCGCTGGCATTCGATAACGAATTCACCGATGCCTGGGCGGGAAGATGCGACGCCAACGTCAACCTTTACGAATTCACGAGAGCGTCGCAATGGATGACGGCAGCGGAGTCCTACTGTGCGGAGGCTCTGGAACGAGACCCGAAGTTGACGGATGTGCGGGTTGCATTGGCCCGGTTGCTGATCCTGGCCGCTCGTCCCGACGAGGCCACGGTGCAACTCAATATTGCCAAGTCGGCCGATCCGGAAAATGCTGACGTCTGGCGATCGTTCGGAACGGTTTATGCCGGCCAGGGCAAGTTTCCTGCTGCCGAGCGGGCCTATCGGCGGGCCGTCGCGCTGGCGCCGAGAGATCTGCGTACCTACCAGGAGCTGGGAACCCTGTACTTCGACACGGGACGGCTGGAGGAGAGCGAGGCCGTGTTCAGGGACATGATCGGCGCAAGCCGCGGCTCGTCGGCAGCGTATACCGGGCTTGGCTCGGCCCTGTTGCTCCAGGGTCGGTTCGAAGAATCTGCCGCTGCCTACCGTTCTGCGATGACCAACGAACCCAACCCCAGGACGTACACCAATGCCGGCACCGCCTATTTTTACGAAGGCAAATTCGAAGAAGCCGCCATCATGATGCGCGAGGCGGTCGATCTGTCTCCGGACGACTATCGCCTGGTCGGCAACCTGGCGGACACGCTGATGCGACTGCCTGGCAACGCCAACGAGGCGCTGAGCCTCTACGAGCGTGCGGCCACGCTGGCCGACAAAGCGCTCGCCATCAATCCGGAGGAGATTTACGCGTTGAGCATGATCGCCCACTTTTATGCAGAACTGGGCCGGGAGGACGCGGCCGAGGCGGCCATTCGAAAGGCGGAAGCGCTGGGGTCGGACCAGTATTATGTGCACTACTTTGCAGGCCTTGCGTGGCTGGATATGGGCCGTTCGGACAAGGCGCTGGCATCACTCCGAAGCAGTGCGGAACTCGGATATCCCCCCAAGCTGCTGACCGCCGACCCTCATCTCGACAGGCTCAGGTCGGCGCCCGAATTCCGCGCCATTGTTGAAGGTTCGCTACCGGGACCCGGTGACTTGCCTTGAAGGTGGGCTACCTGATCGCCCGGGAGAAGGATGTGTGACTGAGTTTGTCGTCCGGGAGACATGGCTGGCGGCCGGATTTCCCGCAGTTCGGCTATGCTAGACCGGCGCAAGCCGCAGGGAAGGGTCGATGGGGTTCACGATCCAGCACGGGTTTCGAATCGGACAACTGGAGGTCTACCCCCGGTACAGGGAGATTGGGGGGGCGGATGGTCCTGTCGACCTTGGGCAGGATGCGTTCTCCGTCCTGGTCGCACTTGCCGAACGATTTCCTGACATCGCCACGGTCGAAGAGCTGCATCGGGCACTACCTCAGCAGGACCCCGATCTCTCGTCGGATCAACGCGATCGCCTGTCCCGGGCTCTCGATGAGCTGACGGCCACACTCGGCGGATTCCGGGACCTCCTGAACCTTATCGAGGTGACGGAGGCGGGTTATCGCCTGACTGTTCCTCCGGAACCGGCCGACGCGGTCTCCGACTACGCCGCCGGTTATGACCCGTATTTCGTGGACGACGAGTTCCCATCAGATCATGAGGTCACGGGTCACGGCGGCTCGCAGGCCAGGGAGATTTCGCAGAGTGGTGTCCACGCCGACGAGAGCAGCGCAAATACCACTGACACGGGAGACGACAGGCTCGCCCTGCGTCATCTGAAGGTTTTCGTATCGTCCCCCGGCGACGTGCGCGAGGAGCGGTCCATTGTGCGTGCTGTGCTCAGCAGGCTCCAGGAGGAGATTGCGGGTGTGGCGACAATCGAGCCGGTCTTCTGGGAAGAGGAGCCGCTGCTGGCGACTGATTCTTTCCAGGCGCAAATTCTGCGGCCCTCGGACTGCGACGTTATGGTCGCGATCCTCTGGTCACGGCTTGGCACCCCGCTGCCCGTCGACATCACGCGGCCGGATGGCAGCAGGTACGGGTCTGGCACCGAGTTCGAATTCGAAGATGCTGTTCAGGGGTTCCGCGAGCATGGCAGGCCGCAATTGCTCGTCTACCGGAAAACCAGCGCCGCGTCGGTAACGCTGGATGATGAGCGCAGCCTGCTCGAGCGCGTCGAGCAGAAGAAGAAACTCGATGCGTTCGTCGATCACTGGTTCGGAAGTCAGGAAGACGGGAGCCTCAGGGCGGCGTATCACGCGTTCGAGTCCCCAGAGGACTTCGAGCACCTGGTCGAGGAACACCTCCGTAAGATCGTCCATCGCATCTTGCCGGAGACAGAGGCATGCAAACCTCGCACCTCCAGCGAGGGCGAGATCGACAACGAGGGCGGACTGATCCCGAGGACCATTCGCGATCTCCGTGAGCGCCGGGTATTCCGGGTCATCTTCGGCTACCCGGTCTTCGCCTGGGTGGTGCTCCAGGTCGCCGACGTGCTCGCCAACTTCATGGGCGTGGAGGCTCGCAATTTCCAGCCTCTGCTGGCGGTGTTGATCGGTGGATACCCGCTGGCCATCTTCCTGTCGTGGCTGCTGCAGATCACACGCCAGGGGCTGGTCATCCATCCCAGTCACAAGGATTCCAGGGGAAAGCTGATTCCGCTGCGCCCGCTGGCCGGTGGCGTCGCGGCGGGCGTCGTGGCCGTAGCCATCGGAATATCGTCATACGCATTCATGCAGCGAAGTCCAATCGAGGACTGCGAGCGGACGATTGCCGTGCTGCCTTTCGAGAACTTCAGTCCCTCGCCGCAGAACGACTACGTAGGTCGCGGCCTGGCGGAGGAGGTGCTCCACCTGCTGACCAACATTGGCAATCTGCGGGTCGCGTCAAGAACGGCCGCGTTCTCGCTGGACACGACGGATCTCAGCATGGAGGACGTGGGGAGACGACTGGGCGTGTGCAACATTCTCGAAGGCAGCGTTCGACGCGAAGGCGACAAACTTCGGATCACCGCCCAGCTGATCGACACCGAGACTGGCTACCACGAATGGTCCGATACTTATGACCGGCAGATCAAGGACATCTTTGAGGTCTACGACGACATTGCCAATGCAGTGGTCCGAGCCCTGAAGATTACGCTGACAGAGGACGCGGCCCAGAAACTGGCGGCGCGACCGACGGAAAGTATCGAGGCCTATGATCACTACCTGCAGGCCCGCAGTATGCTCGCCCGGGCCGACGACGAGGGCCGGTTCCAGAGAGCGTCACACTTCTTCAGCCGGGCTGTTGACATCGATCCCGCGTTCTCCCGGGCCTGGGCGGGGCGATGCGAGGCCGAACTCGGCATTTACCGATTCTCGCGGGCCGTGGAGCGCATCGAGCAGGCCGAAAGTGACTGCCGACAGGCGTTGTCCATCGATCCGGACCTGGTGGAGGTCAGGATCGCGCTGACCGAGCTGTACCGAATCAGCGGGCAGCTGGACAAGGCTGATGAGGAAATCCGGCTTGCCCTGGAGCGGTATCCTGCGGATCCCGATGTCTTCAGGGCGCTGGCCTGGGTACGGGCAGACAAGGATGACATCGAAGGGGCGGTCCGGGCATATCGAAGCTCCATCGAACTCGCGCCGGAAGACGTCCGCGCCTACCAGGATCTCGGCCGCCTGCTGTTTGCCGTTGGCCAATACGATGCATCCGCAAAAGTGTATCGAGAGATGGTGGATGCCAGCGGTGGTTCCGCCGCCTCCTACAATGGGCTAGGAGCCGCACTCCTGATGCAGGGGAATTTCGATGAAGCGGCTGCAGCCAATCGCGCGGTCCTCGAACGACAGCCCAATCCGCGTGCCTTCAGCAATGCCGCAGTGATTTATTACCACCAGGGACAATTCGAAGAGGCGGAGCTGATGTCCCGGGAAGCCATCGCACTGTCCCCCGATGATTACCGCCTCGTCGGAAACCTTGCCGATGCGCTGCGGCAGATCCCTGGCCGTGACCAGGAAGCCGACGAAGAGTACGGACGGGCAGCTGAACTGGCGGAGGGAGTCCGCAATATCAACCCCGATGACGTGGACGCGCTGAGCAGCCTCGGCCACTTCTATGCCCAGCTCGAAAGGATGGATTCGGCGAAGGAAGCAGCGGAGGCTGCACTGGCGGCAGCGCCCGATGATGTCTACGCTCATTACTACGCGGCGCTGGTGTGGCTCGAGAGCGGAGATAAGCAGCGCGCGCTGGAGGAGCTGTCGACAGCGATCGAACTGGGTTACTCGACCGCCATGTTACGGGCGGATCCACAGTTTGATTCGCTGAGGGGAGGTCCACGTTTTGACCGCCTGGTAGGAAAGGGAAGATAGCAAAAACACCCAACACGGAAGGCGCAGGACGCCGGGGAGGGAACGATGCCGAGGATAGGTTTCACCATAGAGGGCAAAGGCACGAATGACGAGAGGCCGACCATGGCGGTATGGCTCGAGGGAAACGGAACGGGTGTCCAATTCTTTGACTGTGAGCGACCGTTCTCCATTACATTTGACAAGACCACACCCTGGAATGGATTGGGTATGGGTCTTGGGGAGGGCGGAACCAAGCCCCTGCAGACGGCAATGCACTATGAGTCGGGAGAGGTGGTCGGCAAGTCTGCTCGGATCTTGCTGAAATTCTCGGACATGAGCGCCAGTGTGCTCCCGGATGGTTACAAGTTCAGCGTCAAGATCGACGGTGTAGAAAAAGCCTGGGATCCGAGGGTCATTCCCGACTGATTCTTATTGGACGGTCAACTTCGATAAAGCAATTTCGCAGCCTGTGGATGTCATGGGTTGCGTTCCCGAGGCGCAGGAATGCGCCATTTCGCATTCAGTCGCCGCAGCTTGGGCGACGTTCAGAGGCTGCGCCGGGTGCATGGTGCTCGATCGGCATCATGCGGGGGAAGCAAGGGCACCATGGAGGAGGAAGACAGATGGCAAAAATAAGACTTCGGTGGGACACCACGGAAAACAGGCCCACCATGGCAGTGAAGTTAAAGAAGGGTAAGTATCACACGTTCAAGGCTAACCAGAGGTTCAGGATCAAGTTTCCCAGCGGCACATCGTGGCCCGGCAAAGGATGGGGCCGGGGGAACAACGGCACAGGGGGAGGGCCTGGAGGCGGTCCTGTCACGTTGCCGTCGAACAAGACCTACGACTCGGGAGACACGCCCGCGGGCAGCGGCGAGTACGAGATTCGGATTTTCGCCCCCACTGCGGGGTCGTGGAATCCGGCGACTGAGTTCAAGTTTGACGTTCTGATGGTAAAACCCGGCGGAAACCCCGCGACCAATGCGGACTGGGAGGCGTGGGATCCGCGGGTCATCCCCGACTGAGGACTAAGGACTCGGTGTCACATCAGCACCGATAAAGGTCCTTCAATGCCCCGTCGATAACAAAGGGTGCGCCCATCTGACGGAACACGGACTTGCCGGCGAGATATTTTGCGACGATGTCGGCGAGTTCGAGTTCCGTGACCGTGTCGGGCACGCAGAAGCGTTTTTTCCTGGCGGTCGCCTCGGCGGCCTGGACGCCGTCCACATAGCCGGCCACGTAGGTCGCCGCCGCTTCCTTGCCGGCTTCGCCGCTTTCGTACATGCCGAGCCACTGGGCCCCGGTCATAAACGGCTGGGCCGGTTCGTCCCCGGCCAAGATGCCTCCTGAGAAAAGCCATGCCGCAACGGCGGCGATCAATCCGGTCACCCGCATTCCGCTTCTCCGTGTGTCTCCAAGCAATCCCACTGACGGCTGGAGTCTCCGAGTACGACCCAATCTAGTTCAATCTCTCGGGCTTTTCCCATTCCCCCGCCGTCCAAGCATGTGTCTTGTCATTGAGACAGGCCGGCGCGGCGATGGTGCCCTGCTGTGCGGACGACGGTGGGTTATCGGGTACGGCTAAAAGGAACCGTGCTCCAGCGGCCGGTCCCTGTGGATCAGGATCCATTCCGCATGCTCGTCGAGGGCCGCGTTGCCCAGAGCTCTCAGGATCTGCAGGCGCTGGTTGTCGTTCTCGGCCTCGTCCAGTTTGCGACGGGCGTTCTTGAAAATCCGTGACATGAATACGTACTGCTTGATGAGTTCCTTCTCCGCCCGCTTCTGGGCGTAGGCTTCCCGGACAGCGGCGATCAGGGGCAGGATGCCCATCATGATGATCAGCATGCTGGAGAGCGAGTCGCTGAGTTTGTCGCTGGCGAAGGCCAGGGCGAGTGTCACTGCCATGCCGCTCCACAGGCAGGCCGTGCCGATAGTCTCGGTCAGCTTGGTGTGGCGTATGCGCTCATCGATTTTTCGAACGTAATAGCCGAGCTGCCCCTCGGGACCGCCCGGCTCGCCACCGACCCATTCGCGCACGGTGAACTCCAGGCCGGTGGCTGGCGTTCCGGCCAACCGATCCACTCCGCCGTGCCCGGCCACCCGCATGACGTTGCGAATCCAGCCGAGTTCCACGTCCTGTTTCTGCAGAAAATTGTCGTGCGCGTACTTGCTGTGGCGCTCGCCCTGGACCCCGGCGGCGGCCCAGTAGAACTGCACCCGCAGTCCTTCTGCCAGCGCGCGGTAGTCGAGATACTTGCGATGCCAGGCGCCGCGGTCCGCCAGCTTGAAGATCACATAGCCCACCGCGAACAGACCGAGGAAGGCGTACACCATGATGTCGGCACCGGGGAGGTCGGTGTAGGCGATGAAGGCAAGGCCCATCAGCACCGCAAGCGAGTAGATCAGCCGCAATGCCCGGGTGACCCGGACCTGGTAGTGGATGGCGAGGAAATCGGCGATGCAAAACATGCGGTCGATCCCCGACACGGCCTGTTTAAGGTCCGCGGGCGCGTCATCGGGAAGGAGTGGCCAGGATTGGGTCCCGATGTCTTTCGCGTAGCGGACCGCGTCCTCGTTGAACTGGGCCGTGCGGTGGAATATCTCCACGTATTGCGGCGGCAACTCCTCGGTCCGGGGATTTTCCGCATCGGTGGTGAACCACTCCGCTTGCAGGGGACGAAACGTGGCTTCGGGTTGCCCGTCCGGCCGATCGCGGGAGCAGACAATGTGATACACGAGATCACTCTCGTCGTCCGCCAGGATCTGGCGCATGCGCGTGTTCTGACCGGTGAAGCCCGGCATCACGTCCCACTGGTGAAACTGGATCACGTTGGCCGTGCCGCCGACCATCTGGGCCGGCTTGCCGTCCCACAACGCCAGCAGGATATGACTGTGGGCACAGATGTAGACGCCCATTTGCGCGTACTGCAGATTGCGCCCGTGGCCCTCGTAGACCTCGGCCCCCTCGCAGAGCGATTCGAACTCACGGCGTGATTCCTGCGAGTCGAAATCGTCCAGGTAGAGATCCCGCGGCATCGGCATTGGCACGATCAGCGGAATCCCCAGCTCCCGGGCAATACGGGCGACCAGCCGGTCCGCGCCCTCGGACAAGGGACTCATGATCGTCAGTGGCAGGTCCGGGAAACGACCCTGCATGGTCAGCAGAAAACCGCGAACCATTTTCTCCAGCTCCGGGATCTCGGATTCCACCAGGTCGCGATGACCGGTAACGCCGATGACCAGGGGAACGGGCTGGGGACGAGCCTCCGTTCCTCGCGGGGGCGAGGCGGCGCGTGTCTCAGAAGCGACTGGATTCGACGAGTCGTTCATCTGCCCGAACAACCAGCTGGAGGGAGACTCATTCTAGGCCAGAAAGAAAAACGCCGCCTCCCGAAGGAGACGGCGCCAATTCTTGCCAGAGTGCCGCGGTCGGCAAACGGGTCCCTTAGCTGAATGACTTAAGGCGTCTTGCCCGTGCAAGTGACTCCCACGTTCGAGAGGTCAATAGGCGGGCAATATCTTCCAGGATAGTTGCCGACATCCCACAGAAAGTAGGAAAGATTGAGCGCCAGTCCAAGGACATCCCCGTAGAGCGTCGAGCGAACGCCGGCTGCCGTAAATGCGCCGGGGTTCTCGGACGCGATGGTCGTTACAATGGCGGCGTCCACCTGGTCCGAAGCCGTGGCAAAATCCTTCTTCTTGATGGAGTTCTCGGCCGGACTAAGCGCGGCGAGGATTGCCGCTTGAGGTGTTGCCTCGAGATTGCTCGACTCGACAATATCTATGAGCGCACTGTACCTGCGGGCCGCCTCGTCCTTGATGTCTTTATCAATATTACGAAGCGCACTCCGAGAACCGTCATCTAAACGTGCGAGAAACGAACTCTTGCCGAAAATTGATGGCGAGAACTCACGTTTTAATCCGCCCGGCGGGTTCTGGCACACAACGTCTATCGGATAAAGAACTCCCAGGTCACCGTAAGGGATCTGGTCAGCGGGGTCCGAGTTTCTGTTCGGATGATAGACTTGCTCGAAGCGCTCTTGCCTACACGTCCCCAGTTCATCGAACAAGTCCGACAGTAATACATCGGACCAGATCCAATTGCCGGCGGTGATGTCTATATCGTCCTCAAAATCGGCGTACACATAGATGCAGGAGCCATCGTCGCCTAGAGGGATGGGCCATGTGTGATAAGGGACTGAGTAATCCCCGGGCAGTCCGAGATCGGCAAACGACAGCGGGGGCCTCAGGTCGCAGGGAACCTCAAGCACCCGGATATCGGCGGCCACCTCCTGATTCGCAGTCGTGTCTTGCGTGTAGATGACCCTCACCGTTCTGTTGAATTCGCAGCCTATCTGTCCATCCCCATCTGCTGCGTCCGTATCGCAATCCTCAGCATTCAAGACATCTGTGTTGATGATAATGTCCTGCGGGCTCTGCGCATCTTGGATCGAGTCGCAGGCAGCAATGTCGTACCCTCCGATGCCAACGATCCGCCCGAACTCGACATCAAGTTCACAGCGGTTCAACGTGCCCTGATTACGGCGCGCCAAGCCAAGATATGTCTTATCTCCGAGAACACCGGCGGTGATACCTAGCGGTCCGTTCCCGAGAGGGCTGGAGAATAGTGCCGGTGCGGGGTTGTCGATGAGAATCGGATCTCCGTTCCCATCCTTTCTCCACCGGAGAACCTTCACGATGCCCCCAGTTACGGTCACGACAAAATCTTCGGTCTCGCTGAACGTACCTGCCTGACCTGCGCCACCGGTGGCCGTGACCCAGGCACCACTGGTCACGTCACCTCCGAGCGCGGCCGTATCGGCGAGGATGTTCGCCACGGTAACCCTCGGCGCTCTTCTCTGATCTGCCGGCGGTAGGTCCTCGGCTGGAATATACGCGACCGTGCCCGGATTTCCGATCACAATCAGATCTCCGACAGTCAAACCGCCACCGGGAACTTTTACGAATGCTGAATCCGTGATGCGATCGGGATAGAAATCACAAGTTCCGTCCGACCCAAAGCAAATTGGTCCGGTGGAGCGAGGATTTTCATAGGGATACGGCTTCGACGGGTCAACGGGACCACCGGGCTCCGGGCACCCTGCATCATCCAGAAGCGTGATCGAGGGTGTCGAGTTTCCTTGCCCGGTAGACACGACTGCCAATGTGCCTCCCGTTCCGATAGACAGTCCCTCCGGACTGGCGGGACAGCCGGAGACAGAAGAATCACAGAAAACCGTCCCGACGGCATAGTTGTCCGCGTCGGTGTAGATTGTCAGCCAGTCCCTATTGGTATCTGCGGCGATAATTTCAGTGCCGACGTCGTCCGCACTGCAGGTGTTCGTCCTGAAAGCGAAAGAAACCAGGCTGGAGTATGCGGATGAATCAGTGTTGAGCAAAAACGACTGGAGCTGGCTCCAGTCAAGCTCGGACACATGATTGTTGGACGAGTTCCCCGAGACCCAGGTGAGCGTGTCACTCGCGGTCTGGGCAGAGGCCGAGCCAATGGTCAAAAAGCCAATAACCAGGGCTGTAGCCCCAGCGGTGAAACGCGAAGTAAAGATAGTCATGCCGTACACCCCCCCCGAGTGCGAATCGACTCCCCACAGTGTAAGGTGTCGTCGGGTTAAAAGCCAAGATAGAGGATTACGGTTAAATAAAATTTATTGTTCCATCCCGGAGCTTTCCGCTGCCTTCATATCTCTGTATTTTTTTTCTTCAGCCGCTCTGCCCCATTGATGGTAAAGCACGGCTAGGCGCTCAAGTGTCTGTAATCTAAAGAAATCCAGAGCGGCCGATTCCTGTCCCAGCTGCTCAAGGCTCCGAAGCAGCTGTCGTTCGGCCTCCTCGAACGCCTTGTCCGCAGTGAGACAGGCACCGCTCAGGCTGTAAGCAACCGCGACCCGCCAGTGGTCCTCCCCGAGCGCATCGGCCAGAGTTTCCGGTGCGCCTGCCACCAGCGTACAGGCTTCGTCCATTTGGGCGCTATCGGCCAAGACGTTGCCCAGCGCGACGCGAATCATGGTGACATCCGGGTGGTCGGGCCCAAGCAAGTGAATGCGCATCTGCATTGCGTCTCTTAACAAGTTCTCGGCCTGCTGCATTTGGCCGGCCTCATAGTGCCACTGGGCCAGGGCCATCATGGCCCGAGCGATATCGGGGTGTTCACCGCCGTGGATCTTCCACTGGATTTCCAGTGCCTCCTCCGCGAGCCGAATGGCCTCGTCGGTTCGGCCGGTGTCGTTCAGAAGAGATGCGAGGTTGACCATGGTTGACGCGACTTCGGGATGCACCTCGCCGAAGACTTTTCGTTGAATGGAAAGTGTTTCAAGATAAAGTTGCTCGGCTTCAGCGTATTCCCCCCGGTCGTGGAGGAGGAACGCCACGTTGTTGAGGCCGATTGCGATAGCCGGGTGTGTGTCATCGAGCAACTCCCGGTTCATTTCCAGAGCCTCTCGAAATAGGTCCTCAGCCTCCTTGGGTCGACCGGCACTGTACACGACGAGGGCAAGATTGTTCAGTGTGTTGGCGACGTCCGGATGCGGGTCTGTGCCGAAAATACTTCGCTGAATATCGAGGCTTTGCCGAAGAAGTTCTTCTGCCGCTTCGTAATCTCCCTGCTCCAGAAGGACAAGGCCGAGTTCCTCAAGATTCTTTGCGACATCTTGGTGCTCGCCACCGAGCGTCTCGCGTCTTACGTCCAGCGCTTGGCGGAGCAGAAGCTCTGCCTCGGCGAAATCACCCCGCAGAGTCTTGACGTAGGCGAGGCCTGCAAGCGTATCTGCTACCAAGGGGTGTTTCTCGCCATACACAGAGCGCCGTTTTTCTAGCGCCTCGCTATAGGTCGCCTCCGCGTCGTCCAGTTCCGCTTTCAGCGCCAGTACCTCGCCCAGGTTATTTAGGCTGTCCGCGATGTCGCTTTCTGCAACGCCAAGCCCCCTGCGCTGTTCTACGGATCTTCGCAAGAGCGGAATGGCCTCATTAAAAAGACCGAGGCTGGTATAGACCTTCCCGATGGTGTCCATCAGCTTGGCCTGGATCTCCGGCTCGTTCGCCAGCTCCGAATTGATTCGATTTGCACCTGCATCGAGGATTTCACGCGCCAGGATCTCATTGCCGCGGGCCTCGGACGGATCCGAGACCTCGAAAAGACCGACGATAAAGTCTGAGGTGCGCTTGGCCGTCTGGGCCTCGACCTCGGCCCGAGCCCGTTGTTCCTCCGCAATCTTTTTCTGCTGGGTGGCGACGATCGCACCACCGGTCGCGGTGACGGCCATGACCGCCAGCATGGCCACCACTGCCCGCTTGATGTTTCGCCGTTTGCGCTCGGCCGCCAGGGAGTCTTCGATGAAGGCCATCCAGCGCTCTGCGGCCGCGCTGATCCGGCTGTGGACTCGGAGGTTCTCCCGGTTCTGCTCTACCCATTCCTGGACCCGAGGCCAGTGCCAGAGCAGGGCCTCGTGGGTGACCATGACGGCGGCCACGTCCTCGTCCAGCTCGGTCACGAACAGGCGGGCGGCGATGAACGCGTCGACCAGTTCCTTCTGCTCGGCGGTGTCGAAGTCCTCCATGTGGGCGCGGCGCCGTCCGATGGCCTCCTGGGCACCGCTGCGGACGTGGACCAGTTTCTCCAGGACCTTCGGAAGCGCCTCCTTTTCTTTAGCTGGGAGCTTCTCGTAAACGGCCTCCGCCCGCTTCGCCAGGGAGCCTTCGACACCTCCAAGCTCGTGGTAGGCCTCCAGCGTCAGGGTGCCGTCGTCCCGGCGGCGCTCGTAGAGTTCCTGGAGAGTGAACTGCAGTAGCGGCAGCAGTTCCGGCCGGGCGGCGGCGGCGTCGCGCAGCATGTCGTCCAGGCGCTCGTTGGAGGAGGGGTCTTCCTCGAATCGAAGACCCGCGGCCCGCGTCGGCAGGCGGACCATCTGGCCGATCTCCGTGGCCGTCGGGGGCATCAGGTCGTACTGGCCGGACCCTTCCTTCAGCTCCACCAGCTTCGGCACCGTGGCGCACTTGGGATACAGGTCGCTGCGGAACGTGGCGACGACCCAGACCCGGTCGGAGCGCGCCAGCTTGTCGAGACACTCGACGAATCGCTCCCGGTCCTTGTCCGTCACCCAGTCTTGGGTGAAGACCTCCTCCATCTGGTCGACCAGCAGGGCCAGGCGTGCCTGGGGTGTTTTGCCGCCCTGGCCTTTCCGGGCCAGGTCGGTGGCGTCCTGGGCCAGGGAGGTCTTGATCAGGGCCAGGGCGGCAGTGGGGGACTGCCGGAGGACCTCGCCCATCTCCTCCGGCGTCATGTCGGGCAGGCGCAGGCCGTTCTCTTTCAGAAGGGCGGTGGCGAGGCCCAGGAACAGGTCGCCGCGAACGTCGCTGGGCCGATAGATGGCTCGACGCCACATGCCGACGCCTTCGATGACGCCGGGCTGGGTCAGCATGGGCATGACGCCGGCGCGGGCAAGCGAGGACTTGCCGCCACCGCTCATGCCGAGCACCAGCACGAACGCGCAACCTTCCGAGGCCTGGCGCCTGAGGGACTCGAGGACGTCGCCGATGGCCTTGGTCCGGCCGAAGAAGATCGGGGCGTGCTCGAAGTCGAAAGACTGCAGGCCTCGGAAGGGCGAGCCCTTCTTCCAGACGGCGGTGGCCGCCACCTCCCGGCCGGCGGCTTCCGGGAGCGCCCGCTCGATGATTTTCCTCAGGTGCCTCTCGAGCACCAGTTCGAATTCACTCGGCGACTCGAAAGGATGGAAGGCGGCTTTCAGGGTGCCTTCCTCGTGGTCGTGGAACCAGCGGTTGATGAAGCTGTCGAGCTTCTTCTTCTGCTCGATGCGGTCCATCAGGGCGTCTTCGTCATCCAGCTGAACCGAGGCCTTGGCGGTCTTCCTGTAGACGAGAAGCTGCGGTTTGCCGTTCTCCTCAAACCCCCTGACCGCATCCTCGAACTCGAACTCGGTGCCCGAATCGTAGCGAGAGCCGTCTTCCCGCGTGAACTGCTTGGGGAGCCGGGTGCCGAGCCGGGACCAGAGGATGGCCACCATGACGTCGGCATCGGAAGGTTTGGAGATCTGGGTCTGGAAGGTGTCGGTGGCGAGGAGCGGTTCGTGTTCCCAGAACACCGGCTCAAGGACCGCCCTCCCGGCGAACTCGCTCTGCAGTCGATCCATCACCCGCTGGGCAAGCGTACGTTCCTCGTACACGTCCCCCGGCGAGGAGATGAAGAAGGTCAGTTTGCGGACTTCGGACATCGCTCAGCAGGCACCCGCGGCTCGGCGTTCCATCCTTGGCGCCCTCCGGCGCCCATCATTCGGTGAAGCATGGCGTAGTCGGGACCGATGGGCAAGCGTGTGAATTCCTTGCACTTTTCGGCCCGGGCCTGGGCCGGGGGATCCTGGATTCATTACCTGGACATTATGTAAAGTACTGAAAAAACAATGATTTATGCGAAAAAACCGCATCGGATGAGCGTTGACACATCGCTTGCCGCTGTGCAAGCCTTGGTCCTGTTGCCAAGGGCAAACCCGCTGAAAGGCGGGGACGCAAAGCCACCGGTCTACGGGATATTCCTACGATAGCGGGGTTGCCAAAATGACCACACTGCAGGCCGGGCGGCCGACCCCCGGCGTATTTCTGCCAGCTGCGACGCGCGTCGACTGTGCGCACAGCCTCCATCGCGAATCCGCCCATCCGGCCGATCGACCGATTGATCGCGTGCTGATCGCCATGACCCGCCTGGTGGCGGCCGCCGTTGCGATCACCGGCTCCATCGGTGTTGCCCAGGGGGCCGAAACGGTCCGCCTGGTGGGCACCGTGGCGCTTGCTGCCGGGCAGGCGGACCCGAGCCACGCCGTTTTCGAAACGGAAGACGGGCGACAGATCATTATGGATGTGGGCCAGGAGATCGACGGCTGCCGTCTCGCCTCCGTTCACGCTCGCCACGTGGTAATGGACTGCGCGGAAGGCTCGGTGTCCTTGATGCTGCGCAGCGATCTGACATCAAGCCGGGCCGTGGCGGCGGAAAGGGCGGCCGTCTACCTGGTCACTCTGCCGCGTGATGCTTTCGCCATCGCTCTCGAACGCCGGCAACATCTGGCCAGCCAGCTGTCGCTGGAACCGGCAGTGCGGGACGGATGGCTTTATGGATACCGGGTGGCCTGGCTCGCCCTCGGCGGAGAATTCTACCGCCTGGGCCTGCGACCCGAAGATGTGGTCGTCAGCCTCAACAAGGTTCCGGCGAGCAGCGCCGGGCTGTTCATGCATGCCGTGGGATCGCTGCCCGGCCAGTCGAGTTTCGAGCTCACCGTGGAACGATCCGGCGAGTTGATCGACTACCGGTATCTGTTCGATTGAGCGACAGAATTTACGCGAGTCCGCGGCCGGGCGTCGATGTGCGGCCCAGTGCCCGATCCCGGAGGTCCAGAGCACCCGGGCCGAAGAAAATGGACAGGGCATCGTCGGTATAACGCCAGGGCTCTGCGAGCCGGGGGTCGTCCTCGTCGAGGAAACCGGCGTATCCGAACTGGGTCCATATTTCCCGCTCCTGAAGATCCTGTACCGGATTCCGGCCATGCAGAAAGCGGCTGTTGTCCAGCATGAGCAGGTCGCCGCGCTGCCAGCGATGGGCCACTGTCAGGCGGTCCGAAATCGTCTTGATCTCGTCGGCCACGGCGTCTGGTATGGTGCTGCCGTCCTCGAAGGTCGGGAATGCCCGGGTCCGCAGCATGTAACGCCCGAACAGCAGGAAATTGGCGAAAACCGGGCCGTCTGCGAACAGTGGCCGATGCAGGAATGGTCGCGTGAATGAACGGAAAATCCGTTGTCCGGTTCGCTCGAACCGGAAAGGGCTGTCCCGCGAGATGAGCGCCAGGGCTTTGTCATCCGGCGGCGGGATGCCCAGCCAATCAGTAAACGCGCCGAGGGGTGTCTCCTCCCGGTACAGCAGGCCCCGGCCCGCTACCGCATCACGGGTGGCCGGGTTCAGACCGGTGGCGATGGCCGCGCCGTCACACACCAGGGTCTCGCCGCCGGCGGAAGGGGGGCGGGCGCATGCGAACCAGGCAATATCCGGTCGCCAGGGGACCCGTGAGAGTTCCGGATGGAGCGGGAAGGCTTCCCTGCCAAGATTGACCGTCTGGGTCGTCCCATCGGCAGATACCCGCCCCCGGCGCCCGCTCTCGTTGCGCACGAAGCGGGAACAGAAACGCGAGGTGAACCGTGAAAGCCCATCCAGGTCGTAATCAAACCCCCGGAACAGGATCGCTCCGTGGCGGCGAAATTCCCGGATCGTCTCGGCCGTGCCCACGGATTCCAGCGGCTCACCGTTGCTGGCACGGAGAGTCAGGTAGTTGACGCGCCCATCGGGCGGGGTAGAGGCGATCATCCGAGGTACCGTGGCTTGTTCGCCGCGCCCTGGGCGGCGCGTTAGACTTCGGGACATCGATGTTAACAGAATGCACCTGAGGCCCCGTCAGCCCGTCCCAATGGATCCATCACCCAGCATCCCCGAGCGCATCGACGCCGAGAGTGTCTTCAGCCGCCCGGACATCTATCCACTGGAGTTCGCCCGGGGTCAAATCCAGTTCGTGCCGATGACGCCGGACAGTTATCGAAAATCTATTTTTACGGACCGGGGCCGCATCGTGCCCGCGGCCTCCCATGGATGGCAGGTGCCCATCGGACAGGTGCTGTCCGACTTCGAGCGCCGCAGCCTTGATCAGCCACCCCTGTTCTTCGTTTTCCACATCGCCCATTGCGGCTCGACGCTGCTGGCCCGGGCGATCGATATCCCCGGACGCACCCTGGTGATCAGGGAGCCCTTTACCCTCCGGCAGCTCGCCGTAGACGCGGCGGCCCCACAGGGCCCCCGGGATCCGGCGACCTGGAATCGCTGCCTGCGCCTGACCACCGTCCTCCTGGGGCGTCGATATGCCGCGGACCAGGCGGTCATCGTCAAGGCCAATGTGCCGGTGAATTTCATGCTGCCGGCGCTGATGAATCTCCACCGGGAGTCCCGAGGTTTGCTGCTGCATACGGGCCTGGACAACTACCTGCTGTCGGTGCTGAAGACACCCATGCATCGCCGATGGGTCGGCAACGTAACCCGTCAGCTGACGGGCGCCATACGGGCGACGCCGGGACTGGAGAAGATCGACCCGGGCAAACTCAATGCGCCGGAGGCCGCGGCCTGTCTGTGGCTGGCCCAGTTATCCCGTTTTCGGCGCGCCCTGGCGGACTGTAATCGACTCAGGAGCCTCGACTGCCAACTGCTTTTCGACCGGCCGGCGGAAGTGCTGCAGGCCACCCTGGAACTGGCCGGTGCGTCGTTGACGGGCCCGGAAGCTGGGGCCATCGCCGGGGGTGAGCTGTTCCGGCGTCATGCCAAGGATCCGGGACGGGCGTTTGACCGGGAAGCCCGGACCCGGGAACTGGCAGCGCTTTCGGATCAACTGGCTCCGGAACTGGATGCGGCGCGAAACTGGGTAAAGAGCACGCCTGCCGGGGAGTCGGCTTCGGTCAGCCTTGGCCGGCCCCTGTTGTGAAGCCGAAATTGGCGTGGGACTGGAGAAAGTGTCGGTGGCCGTGGAATAATGACGTACGGTCCGATTCGAATAACTAGAGGACTCCATGCAAAGAAAGACCATCCCGACGCCGCTGAATCTCCCTTCGCGCCGTCCCGTAGATCGCCTCGGACGTCCACTGCACGATCTGCGGCTTTCGGTGATGGATCGCTGCAATTTCCGCTGCCCCTACTGCATGCCCGCGGATCAGTACCACGAGGACTTCCGGTTCCTGCATTCCAGCGAGCGACTGTCATTTGCAGAAATCGTCCGGCTGACCCGGCTGTTCGTCCAGCTCGGCGTGAAGAAAATACGAATCACGGGTGGTGAGCCTCTGCTTCGACCGGAGATCGAGGAACTGATTGGCGAACTCAGTCTTCTCGAGGGCGTGGAGGACCTGGCACTGACCACGAACGGCATCTTGCTGGCGCAGCATGCCGCAGGTCTGAAGGCGGCGGGGCTCGACCGGGTCACGGTGAGTCTGGATTCGATCGACGAAGAGATCTTCAAGCGAATGTCCGGCGGCCGCGGAGGGCTCGACCGGGTGCTCGACGGTATCGTCGCCGCCCAGGATGCCGGTCTGGATCCGGTCAAGCTGAACGTTGTCGTGAAGCGGGGGGTGAACGACGAGGGTGCGATGGAGCTGGTGGAGCACTTCCGCAATACCGGCGTCGTCGTTCGCTTCATCGAGTACATGGATGTGGGGACGATGAATCACTGGCGGCCCGAGGACACGGTCTCTTCCAGGGAGCTGCTGGAACGGTTCTCCGAGAAGTGGCCGCTCCGACCCGTCGATCCGTCGTACCGCGGCGAGGTTGCCAATCGCTACGAATTCACGGACGGCGCCGGGGAGATCGGTTTCGTGTCCTCGGTGACGGAGCCGTTCTGTCGCGATTGCACTCGCGCCCGACTGTCCTCGGACGGCAAACTGTTCAATTGCCTGTTCGCCAACAAGGGGCTCGATCTTCGGGCGGTGCTGCGTGAAGGCGTGACCGACGAGGATTTGCTCAACATGATCCACGAGGCCTGGGCTGCCCGGGGCGATCGCTACAGTGAACTCAGGGCGAGCCTGCGCAGTTCCCGCGATGAACCGCAACGGGTCGAGATGTATTACATCGGCGGTTGATGATTACCCACGTGGACAAGGATGGTCGGCCAACCATGGTCGACGTCAGCGCCAAGGAACCCAGCCTGCGCACTGCGCACGCCCGCACCACGGTGCATCTGCCGTCCCACGTCGCAGAAGCCTTGCTGGCCTCCGGAGCGGTGACGAAGAAGGGCCCGGTGTTCGACACGGCCATCGTGGCCGGTGTCATGGCGGCGAAAAAAACCCATGAGCTGGTGCCCTTTTGCCACCCGCTGGGAATCGAGAAATGCAAGGTTAGCGTTGACTTCGATCCGTCCCGGACCACTGACGTGGTGATCGATTGCAGGGTGGCCGTACATCACCGAACCGGCGTAGAGATGGAAGCCCTGACGGGGGCATCGGTCGCGGCCCTGACCGTCTACGACATGTGCAAGGCCCTGTCTCACGACATTGTCATCGGGGAAACCCGCCTGATCGAGAAGACGGGCGGGAAAAGCGATTACCACTCCACGGAGTCCGCAGCATGAAGCGGATTCACGTCCAATATTTCGCCGCCTTCCGTGATCGGGCCGGGCGCGAAGAAGAAACGGTGGAGACCGACGCCAGGGACCCGGCCGGCCTCTACGCCGAACTCGAGGCCGCGCATTCTCTCGGGCTGGGTGCCGAACGGCTCAAGGTCGCGGTCAACGACGAGTTCGCCGCGTGGGATCGTCCGCTCGAGGATGGTGACCGCATCGTGTTCATACCGCCGGTGGCCGGCGGATGATCGAGTTCGACCTGAGCCGTGAGCGGATCGATACCGAAGCCTGGCGACGCCGGCTGTTTGACCAGACCTGCGGCGGTTATGTGGCCTTCGAGGGCTGGGTGCGGGATCACAACGAAGGTCAGCAGGTACTGCGTCTCGAGTACGAGGCCTACGAGTCCCTGGCTCGCAGCGAGGGCCGGAAGATTCTTGATGAGGCCGTCGGAAAGTTCGGCGTCACGGGCGTCGCCTGCGTACATCGGCACGGTGCTCTGGAGCTCGGAGATGTCGCCGTCTGGGTCGGTGTGACGGCGGCCCACCGGGACGAGGCATTTACTGCCTGCCGATACATCATCGATGAGGTGAAGATCAGGCTCCCGATCTGGAAAAAGGAGCACTACGTGTCGGGTGATTCGGGCTGGGTGAACTGCGAACGCTGTGCAGCCCACGAACACGATCACGAGCCCGCCGCCGTCCCCGCGGACGGCTGATCACCAGGGCCAGAACCGGGCCACGAAACCCTGTGGAAAGACGTCGCGGCCGCGAGGCAGCTCGATAAATCCGTCGGTCCCGGCGAGGGACGCAAAGTCTCCCGAAGTGTTCGGTTTCTGGGGCGCCCCCACCAGGGCGGCGTCATCGGCCGGCTGGATGGTGACCGGCAGGAAGAAGGTCAAATCGGGCTCGAACCGGACCGTTTGACCGAGCCGCAGGCATCGGGGCGCAACGCGCCTCAGGCCCATCCCGCGTTCCAGGGACGGCAGCACATAGCGGGACAGGCACACTGCGGCGGAGACCGGATTGCCTGGGAGCGCGAACACGGGCTGCCCCGCGGCTGATCGTCCAAACCACATCGGGCGTCCGGGGCGTTGGGATACCTTGTGGAAGACCCGTTCGATGCCCAGGGTGTCGAGAACCGCCGGGACGAAATCGAATTTACCCATGGATACGCCGCCGCTCAGCACGAGCGCGTCAGCGTCCTCGAGGCAGGCCCCAATTCTTTCGAGCATCTGTTCCCGATCATCCTCTATGAAGAGGCGCTTGACCGAGCCCGCCCGTCGCGCCCGAATAGCGACCTCGATGGCGTAGTCATTCGAGCGTCGTACCTGGTGGGGCAGGATCGGATCTCCGGGCTCGACCAGTTCGTCGCCCACGGAAATTACCCCGATCGATGGCATACGGCCGACCTTCAGAACGCTCAATCCGGCCGCCGCGGCGACTGCCGCCTCCGGCCCGCCGAGGCGCATGCCGGGCTCAAGCAGCACCGTGTCGGCTGGATGGTCGGAGCCCTGCCGGTGGATAAATTGACCCGGTTCGGGCGAATAATCCGAGTGCACTTCGGCCACTCCGTCGCTCTGGTCTATTCGCTCTACCGGGATCACGCAGTCCGTGCCGTCCGGCATGACCGCGCCCGTCATGACTTCGATGCATCCGTCCTCGGACACCAGGCTCATGGCCGGGCTGCCCGCGGCTGCAATGCCTTCGGTGCGGAAAGCGCGTTGGCCGTCCGCCCAGGCGGCATGGCGCAGCGCGATGCCGTCCATCATCACCCGGTCGAAGGGGGGCAGATCCCGTTCCGCCCGAACGGGCTGGCGCAATATGCGACCGGCCGTATCTGAAACCGGTATCTCCTCGACACCGAAATTAGCCGTTGCGGCGCGGATATGTTCGTCCGCTTGCTCGACCGTCAGTAAGGCGCTCATATGTCCTGCGTGTCCTTGATGCCTGGAGAGCTGAACGGGGGCCCGGCAGGGCCGGACGCCCGTATAGACTACCAGCGCGCCGGCTGCTGCGCCGAGCGGATTGGGCCCGGACTCGCCCGGACCTAAGGGGTTGTCCAGCCGGCGCGTTGGCTGAGGAAAGTCACCCGAAACGACCCGGGCACCGTCAACAGGCCCGCCGGTGGACGGGCCTGTCCGATTCAAATATCGTGCGGGGCTCGCGACGCCCGGAGACCATGATGCGAACAGTTCGAGTCCTTGTTACAGCCCTGATTCTGGCCTTTTTCTCCCCGGTTCTGGCGGCGGAAGTGGTGGATGCGGGCATGCCGGCGCCCGAGTGGGAAATGAGCGACTCGGAGGGTCGCGAAATCGCTTTTCCGGCGGTCACGCAGGGTCGGCCCGGCATCCTGTTCTTCTGGGCCTCCTGGTGCCCGTACTGCCACGTCGTCATGCCCTACTTGCAGGGCATCGTGGAGGATTACGCCGAGCACGGCCTGCAGGTATTCGCAATCAATTTCAAGGACGACGGCGACCCGGTGGCCTACATGGAGGAGCATGGCTACGACTTCGTGGTTTTGCCGCTGGGGGACCTGGTGGCGGACGACTACGGCGTGATCAGCTCGCCGGGGCTGCTGGTAGTGGACGGGGAAGGTATGGTGACCTACCGACGTCGCCCGACCCGGGCCCCACCGGGCATGGCCATCGCGGAGGTCTGGGACCAGCAGCTCCGGGAAGCACTGGACAGGATCCTCAATCGACCCGCAGATGAGTGAGTCGACCCGCCAGTCCGCCCCGGAAGAGGCGACCCGGGATGGCCCGTCCGATCGGAGAGAGGTCACCCTGTTCGTTTACGGGCTCATCGTGTTCCTGTCGTCCGCCGTCGTCATGATTCTCGAGATCACGGCCGGGCGACTCATCGCGCCTTACGTGGGCGTATCCCTGTACTCGTGGACGTCGATCATCGGCGTCGTTCTGGCCGGACTTTCACTCGGCAACTGGGCTGGCGGCGTATGGGTCGACTCCGGGGCTGCGGACCGCCAGGCCGGCATGGCCCTGGCCGCTTCGGCCGTTGCCACCCTGGGTGTCCTGCTGATGCTGACCCTGGTTGCGCCGGCAGTGCAATCCCAGTCTCTGGGCCTGATGACCGCGAGCTTCCTCTTATCCCTCGGCCTGTTTTTCCTGCCTGCCGCATGCCTTGGGCTGGTGGCTCCCATGTTGACCACCCTCGCTTTGCGCCGCGATACCCGTGCCGGTCATGTGGTGGGGCGCATGCACGCGCTTGCGGCTCTGGGCAGCATCCTCGGAACATTCGCCTCCGGTTTTTTCCTAATCCAGTACTTTGGCACCCGGGCGGTCATCGTTGGGGCGGGCTTCGGCCTGCTCGCCCTGTCACTGCCACTTCTGCGCGGCGCCAGGGGCGCCACTGCCGTGGCGATCGCCGCGGCGACCCTGATCCTGGGGAGTGGCCTGGTGCGGCAGGGCTTTGCCAACCCCTGCGACGAGGAGAGCCAGTACTACTGCATTCGTGTCGTGGATTTTGCCGGTGCCGCGGAGCCCGGCGAGACCCGGACCCTGGTGCTGGACCACCTGATCCACGGTATCAGCCATGGTCCGGACGGCACCCTGCTATTTGCTCCCTATGCGCACCTGATGGACGAGCTGGTTCGACGCCATCTGGGACCGCGGGCGGATTCGGCCCGCTACTTTTTTGCCGGTGGAGGCTCATACAGCCAGCCACGTGCTGTTCTGGAAGCTTTCTCGGGCGCCCACGTCGTGGTGGCGGAGCTGGATCCTGCGGTCACCCGGGCTGCGGAACGCCAGCTGTTTCTCATCGATGAGGGGCTGACCGTGCTGCACACCGACGCGCGAATGGCACTGGCGGCGGCATCGCCCGGCGCGTTCGACGTCGTCGTGGGGGACGTGTTTCACGACGTGGCCCTGCCGTATCACCTGACCACCCTGGAATATGTGTCCCTCGTGAGATCGAGACTGGCTGCGGACGGAATCTACGTGCTCAACGTGGTCGATGCGTTCCCGGACCCCCTGCTGGTCAAGAGCATCGTCAAGACCCTTCTACGGCAGTTCTCCCGCGTGGACGTGTGGCTGGATAGAATTCCGGGGGAACAGGGACGAATTACCTACGTCATTTCGGCCAGCGACGGCCCGGAGCTCCCGCGAGAGATTCAGTCGGTTTACGGTTTCGCACGCACCTGGCTGCGGGTCACGGAGCCATTGATGAACACCGGGACACCTCCGTCAGCACTGCCTGTTCTCACCGACGATTTTGTGCCGGTGGAACGGCTGGTGTCGCGGCTTCTCATCGGAGCATCCGGCAATTGAGGAAGAGAAAAGTGAGTGATAACCGGGGATGGATAGGAACTCTCGCAGTCGGGCTGGTCGCGATGGTGCTCGTCGACCCGGTCGCCGCCGCGCCTGGGCGACAGGTTCAGACTGACTACCAGGGAGCCGCGCTCAACGGCTGGCTGACCGAGGTGGAGAGCCCCCGGGCCACCGTGCTCATGCTCCATGGGACACTCGCTCACGCCAACATGGAGATCATGGCCGGGTTCGCAGAGGTGATGGCGGAGTCCGGCATCGAGTCCCTTCGAGTGACGCTTTCTTTGGGCGAGAGCGACAGGGAGGGTATGTACGATTGCGCATCCACTCACCGGCATACACAAGGGAGTGCGACGGGAGAGCTGGAAGCGTGGATGGACTGGCTGGCCGATCATGGCCGGCAGGATATCGTTGTGCTCGGGCACTCCCGCGGTACCAATCAGGTGGCCCGCTACGTCGTACGACATGCGCCGGGCCGCGCCGCCGGCATGGTCCTCGTGGCCCCCTCGGTTTACCGGCCTCAATTGGTGTCCGCAGATTACCAGGAGACAACGGGGGATCCGCTGCAGCCGCTTCTGGAGAAAGCCCGCGCTCTTGTCGCGGCGGGACAGGGGGATACGCTCATGTCCGATGTGCACATGCTCTACTGCCCGGATGCGAAGGCGTCAGCGGAGGCCTTCCTGTCCTATTACGACGCCGATCCGGATTACGACACCCTGGCTCTGGCGTTGGCCGGCGCCACCCCGGCGCTGGTTGTCGTCGGCACCGAGGACCCGTTGAGCGCCGGCGTGGAGGACGCTCTGGCCGCCGGCGATCCGGAGAACAGGATCTCGTTGCTGGTGGTAGAAGGCGCTGACCATTTCTTCCGCGACCTGTATGCCTATGACGTCGTCGACGGGATCATTGCCTGGCTCGACAGGGTCGACCCCGAGTGAAAGGCTGCCGGCTGCTGTCGCTGTCCTGCCTTGTTCTGTGGTTGGCGGGAATTTCGCCAGTGACGTCCGCATTGTCGGCAGCGGAGGTTCCCGCCGCGACGAACCTGGCCGCCGACGCCCATGTCGCCCGGGATCGCGGCGTCCCCATATTGCTTGTGATCACCCGGGCGGATTGTGGCTACTGTGAACTTCTGAAGAGTGCCGTCGTCCTGCCGATGATTATCAGCGGCGAGTACGAGGATCGGGCGATCATTCGAGAGATTAATATCGACACCGGACCTCAGGTCGTCAATTTCGAGGGGCGCACGGTCAGTCCCTTCTCGATCGCCAACGGCTACGATGCGCTGCTCACACCGACGGTGCTGATCGTGGGTCCCGATGGCACGGAACTCGCCAAGCGGCTGATCGGAATCAACAATGTGGACATGTATCTCTGGTACCTGGATCGCGCCCTCGCAGAGGGCGCCGCGACCGTCGACGGAAGGCGGTAGACCGGCATTTGGAGGATGCTACCGGGGCTGCCCGTGCTTGATTTAGACGTCGCTAAACTATATAAATTTCGTTTTCCAAGCCGTCATTCCATTCTGGTCTAAGCTTCCGGTACTGGTGTTCTGATCGGCGTCGAGGCATTGGTGACCGCCATCGCTTCGAGAGCGATGCGTTTGACAAAAACACGGGCTCGAGCCTGTCGCAAAGGGAGAGAGGAAATGTCAAAGCCGCGCCCTGACCGGGCCGCTGAAGTGCTCGGCAAGGTGGCCGAGGCCGCCGGCAAGGTTCCCCTGCAAGATCGTCGGGACTTTCTGATGCGTGGCCTCGCTCTGGCCGGAACGGCCGTTGCCGGACCGGCGCTTGCAGCCGCCGATGAAGAATCCTTCCTGCCACCCAATGTGCCCCCGTGGACCCGTTCGCTTGGGCGCGGAGTGGTCACCGTGCCCTACGGCATGCCTTCGGGTTTCGAGGAAAACGTCATCCGACGTACGGTGCCCTGGCTGACCGCCAGCAATATCAGCTCCATCAGCTTCACGCCACTGCCGGAACTCAAGGGCATTATCACGCCCAACGGCCTCGTGTTCGAGCGCTATCATGCGGGTGTACCGGATATCGATCCGGGGAAACATCGACTGATGATCCACGGAATGGTCAAGCGGCCCCTGGTGCTCACCATGGAAGACCTGATGCGCTTCCCCAGCGTATCGGTGATTCGATTCATCGAGTGCCCGGCAAACGGAGGCATGGAGTGGCGCGGTGCTCAGATGGAGGCCCTCCAGTTCACACACGGCATGCTGAGCTGCTGCGAGTGGACCGGCGTTCCCCTTTCGGTGCTGCTGGAGGAAGTCGGGCTGCAGAAGGGGGCCGCCTGGGTGCTGGCGGAGGGTGCCGACGGTGCCGCCATGACGCGGAGCATCCCGCTGGAGAAGGCACTGGACGATACTCTCGTGGTCTACGCTCAGAACGGCGAGGCTCTTCGCCCCGAGCAGGGCTACCCTGTTCGACTGCTCAATCCCGGTTGGGAGGGCAACACCAGCGTCAAGTGGCTCCGGCGGCTGGAAGTGGGGGACGAGGCCTGGTATCAGCGGGAGGAAACTTCCAAATACACCGACCTGATGCCCGACGGCCGAGCGAGGAAATTCACCTTCGTTCAGGAAACCAATTCGGTGATCACTTTCCCCTGCCCGGAGAAGCCGTTGGCGGCTAAAGGGCGCTACGAAATCGAGGGCCTGGCCTGGTCGGGGAGGGGGCGGATCCGCCGCGTCGACGTGTCGCTGGACGGCGGTGTCAACTGGCAGCCGGCCCGGCTGAAGGGGCTCGTGCTGCCCAAGGCACTGACCCGTTTCAGTTTCATGTGGGACTGGGACGGGAGTCCGGCCCTGCTGCAGAGCCGGGCCATGGATGAGACCGGTTACGTGCAGCCCAATCTGACCCAGTTGCGGGCCGTCCGAGGGGTCGAGTCCATCTACCACAAGAATGCGATCCATACCTGGCGTCTCGCTGAATCCGGGGAGGTGACCAATGTCCAGATCGACTAGAGGTCTGTTATTCGCCGTCGTGGGCGCCGCCTCTGCGGGACTGCTCAGCCTGGCAGCCCCGTTGTCCGGCCTGGCGGCGGATGCACAGAAGATTCCGGAAGGCGCCACCATCGGCCCGGACGTTGAAGCCGTCGAAATCAGCCTCGCTTACCGTCCCGACCCCGATCCGAAGCGGGCGGGATATTACGGTTTCGGTGAGCCGGCGACGGACGAAATGATCGCGGGCTGGGACATCGACGTCCGTCCCGACGGCAAGGGTCTGCCACCGGGGAGCGGTTCGGTCGAGGACGGCGAGGTCATTTACGAAGAGAAGTGCGCGGCCTGTCACGGCGTGTTCGGCGAAGGTGAAGGTCGGTGGCCCAAGCTGGCGGGCGGATTCGGGACGTTGACGGAGGACCGCCCGGAGAAGACCGTCGGCAGCTACTGGCCCTATGTCTCCACCCTGTGGGATTACGTGCACCGGGCCATGCCGTTCTACGAGCCCCAGTCACTGAGCAACGATGAGGTCTACGCCATCGTGGCCTATGTATTGTTCCTCAATGACATCGTGGAGGACGATTTCGTGGCCAGCCGTGAAAGCCTGGCAGCAATTGAGATGCCGAACAAGGACGGGTTTTTTGTCGATCCCCGTCCTGATGTAAAGAATGCGGCCTGCATGGAGGGCTGCAAGGATCCATCCGACATCAGGATCACCTGGGATTCCACCGAGCTGGGCGTGACCCCCGTGGAGCATTTCAAGGCTGAAGAACAGGCCGAAGTGGCAGTCGATCCCAATCTGGGGCTTAATATATATCAGCAGGCATGCGCCACCTGCCACAAGGGCGGGCTGGCGGGGGCGCCCATCGTCGGTGATACCGGTCAGTGGGGGGCCAGGGTGGCCCAGGGGTTTGACGTGCTGGTCGAGCACGCCGTCAACGGCTACCAGGGAAGCGCCGGCTACATGCCGCCCAAGGGCGGCCAGATCCAGCTGTCCGACGACGAGGTGGCGGCAGCGGTGAGGTATATGGTCGACAATTCGACGGACTAGGAAATGACGCCCTTAAGGCGTCGATCGGAGGAGTCAATAATGATGAAGAAAATGCTTGCGACTCTCTTGACTGCTGTCGTGTGCGTGCTGGGATCCCTGGTGCTCCCCGCCGCGGGATCGATGGCGGAGGAAGCGCAGAGCGCGATGGAGCAGGGTAAGGCGTTGGCCTTCGACCGAAAAAAGGGTAACTGCCTGGCCTGCCACATGATCGCGACCGGGGACCTTCCTGGCAACATCGGTCCGCCGCTGGTGGCGATGAAGATGCGGTACCCGGACAAGGCCAAGCTCCGGGCGCAAATCTGGGACGCCACGGTCGCCAATCCCCAGAGCACCATGCCGCCATTCGGACGTCACGGCATCCTCACGGATGAAGAGATCGATCTCGTCACTGAATTCATTTACGCCCAATAGGCACCTGATCCTGCTGGAGAGAATCCTATGAACCTGACCCGAAGAGTGTTTATCAGGGGCGCTGCGGCCGCGGCGGCCCTCCTGGCCCTGCCGCGTGCCTTGCTGGCGTGGCCGGAAAAGGCATTTGAAGCCAAATCCCAGGACGACACGCTCAACGCCCTTTTTGGTACCACCGAAACCACGGAGAGCAGCGCCGTCGTGCTGAGCGCTCCGGACATCGCCGAGAACGGCGCCGTCGTGCCTGTCTCGGTGTCCAGTACGCTGGAAAACGTGGAGTCCATCAGCATTATCGTCGAACAGAATCCGTCGCCCCTGGCCGCTTCTTTCGACCTCGGCCCGAACGCGGTCGCCGACGTGTCCACCCGTCTCAAGATGGGCAAGACCTCGAACGTGATGGCGGTAGTCAAGGCGGACGGCAAGCTCCACACGGCGAGTAAAGAAGTGAAGGTCACCATCGGCGGCTGCGGCGGCTGAGCAGGACAAGAGGAAAACAACATGGCTAGCAGCATTCGAGTCAAGGTCAAGCTGAGCGGCGACGTCGCCGAAGTAAAGAGCTTGATGAAACACGAAATGGAGACCGGCACCCGTAAGGACAGCAAGACCGGCGAGACCGTGCCGGCTCACTACATCAAGGAAGTGAAGGCCGAGCTGAACGGCGCGCCCGTCATGACGGCCAACTGGGGACCGGCGGTATCCAAGAATCCGTACTTCGCGTTCTCTGTCAGGGGCGCCAAGGCGGGCGATACGCTGAAGATCAGCTGGGTGGACAACAAGGGCGAGACGGCGTCGGAAGAGACGACCATCTCCTGAGCCTGGGGATTCGGAGGAGCACAACATGAAAAGAGCAGTGACATTCGTCCTGGGCGCGACACTGGTGGCCGGTCTGGCCTGGGCGACTCCTGAGGAGGATCGCCAGGCCTTCACGGAGTATTTCCTGAAGCGATTCCCGGACGTGGCGGTCGAGGACTACGTCAACGGCGTCTACGCTATCGACAAGCCCGCCTACGAACAGTGGCAGCAGATCGAGGAGTTTCCGCCCTACGAGCTCGCGCTCGCCGAGGGCAAGGACCTGTTCGAGACGCCATTCGCCAACGGCAAGACTTACGCGGACTGTTTCCCCAACGGGGGCATCGGTGTCCGGCAGAACTACCCGTACTTCGACACCGAAACCGGCCAGGTCAAGACCTTGGAGCAGGAGATCAACGAGTGCCGCGAGAAGAACGGCGAGCAGCCGCTGGGCTACAAGAAGGGGGCAATCGCCTCGATCTCGGCCTACATGGCCTACACGTCCCGTGGTAACAAGTTCAATGTCGAGATCCCGAACGAGCAGGCCCTTGCGGCCTACGAAAGCGGCAAGGAGTTCTATTACTCCAAGCGCGGCCAGCTGAACTTCTCCTGCGCGGACTGCCACGTCGGCAACTCCGGCATGATGATCCGGGCGGACAAGCTGAGCCCGGCGCTGGGGCACCCGACCCACTTCCCCGTCTATCGCTCCAAGTGGAATGACATGGGGACCCTGCATCGTCGTTTCGACGGCTGCAACAAGCAGGTCCGCGCCACGCCGCTGGCGGCTCAGGGCGAGGAGTACCGGAACCTCGAGTACTTCCTCACGTACATGAGCAACGGAATGGAAGTCAACGGCCCCGGTGCGCGCAAGTAAGCCGGCAGCGAAGCGAGGAGAGAGCGACATGAACAAGAAACTACTGATCGCCGGCGTCTTCGCCCTTGCCGGCCTGTATGCCGGCATGGCGCAGGCAGCGGACGAGACCGCCTACAAGACGGCGTGCGCCGCGGCCGAGGAGGCCCGGAAAATGGCGGCGGAGATGAAGTTCGAGTGGACTACCACCGAGCCCCTGATCGCCAAGGCGGGCGAAGCTGCGGCGGCCGGCGACTTCGCCAAGGCCGTCAAGCTCTGTGATACGGCCCGATTCCAGGGCGAGGCCGCCGTTGCGCAGGCCAAGCGGGAAGCGGACGACTGGCGGGCTGCCGTCATAAAGTAACTGACGGGCGCTCCGCGGTTGCGGGAGAGACGCATGGATCGTAGAGAATTCCTGCGCCTATTGGGCATCGGCGCCCTGGCGGGCGGTGCGGCAGGCTGCGCCTCCGCCAGGACAGGCACCGACGGCGGCATGCATGGCATGTACGACGTGCCTGCCTTCGGCAACGCCCGGCTGCTGCATTTCACCGACTGCCATGCGCAACTGTTGCCGGTCTATTTCCGCGAGCCCAACGTCAACATCGGGGTCTCGGATCAAACAGGTAAATTGCCCCATCTCGTGGGCGAGGCGTTGCTCGAATATGCCGGCATCCAGCCCGGCACTGCCGAGGCACACGCATTCACTTACCTCAATTTCGAGGCCGAGGCCCGGCGACTGGGCAAGGTGGGTGGATTCGCCCACCTTGCCACTCTCGTGAAGAAGCTGCGGGCCGAGGCACGGGGCGGCAAGGCGCTGTTGCTTGATGGCGGCGACACCTGGCAAGGGTCCGGTACGGCGCTGTGGACGCGGGGCCGGGACATGGTGGACGCATGCAACCTGTTAGGCGTGGACATCATGACCGGCCACTGGGAATTTACTTACCTCGAAGACGAGGTGCGGGCCAACGTGGAGGCCTTCCAGGGCGAGTTCGTGGCTCAAAACGTGAAGCTCACGGAAGATGCCGAATTCTATGATGTGCCATCGTTCAATGATGAAGGGCACGCGTTCCGACCATACACAGTCAACAACGTTGCTGGTAACCGGGTCGTCGTCATCGGCCAGGCATTTCCCTATACGCCAATAGCCAACCCGTCCCGCTTCATTCCCAACTGGACCTTCGGTATCCGGGCAGATGAACTGCAGGCGTTGGTCAATCACATCCATAAGCGCTATGACCCCGAGGCGGTCATACTGCTGTCCCACAATGGCATGGACGTGGACCTGAAGCTGGCGTCGGTGACATCGGGGATCAATTTCATTCTCGGCGGCCACACCCATGACGGCATGCCGGTTCCGAGCATTGTTCAGAACGCCGCTGGTGGCCGAACCGTGGTGACCAATTCGGGTTCCAACGGCAAGTTCCTCGCCGTGCTGGATCTGGACCTGGGGCTGGGTCGGGTGCGGGATTTCAGGTACCGATTGCTGCCGGTGTTTTCCAACCTGCTGCCGGCAGATCCGGAGATGCAGGCGTATATCGACGGCGTCCGCGCCCCGTATCGGGAACAGCTGGAGGAGCCTCTGGCTGTCGCGGAAAGCGTGCTCTATCGCCGCGGCAATTTCAACGGGACCTTCGATCAATTGATCTGCGATGGGTTGATGGCGGTCGGCGACGCCCAGATCGCCCTGTCGCCGGGTTTCCGATGGGGCACCAGCCTCTTGCCTGGCGATCCGATCACCATGGACCGCCTGCTGGACCAGACGTGTATTACCTATCCCGAAACCTATGTCCGAGAGATGTCCGGGGAGGAGATCAAGCTCATCCTGGAGGATGTGGCGGACAACCTGTTCAATCCGGATCCCTTCTACCAGCAGGGGGGGGATATGGTCCGCGTTGGCGGAATGAACTATGTGTGCGATCCCCTGGAGGGCATCGGAAAACGCATCAGCAACATGACCCTGGATTCAGGCGAACCTATCGAGGCCGGCAAGAAATACAAGGTCACCGGCTGGGCCACCGTCGGTTCCCAGGCGCCCGGTGCCCCCGTGTGGGATGTGGTGGCCGAGTACCTGCGATCTGAGAAGACAGTCCGAATCGATCGATTGAATACGCCGGTGCTCAAGAACGTCGATAACAATCCGGGGATCTCCGACTATCCTTCCTGACGAGTACAGGAGGAATCAGCCATGTTGCGGATTTTCAGGACCCTGGTGGTCCCGGTGGCCGTCGTCTCGAGCCTTTCGGTATCTTTTGCCGTTGGGTCGGCGCTGGCCGAGGACGAGGGGTGGCCTGCAAAGGACGACAAACCCTTCGCCGAAGCCTTCATCGTCCTTCAGTTGAGCGACCAGGACCCCCTCAAGCAGGATGCGGTGCTGGACGTGGCCAACAACCTGATCAAGCACTACGGCGGCCCGGACATGGTGGACATCGAGATCATCGCCTTCGGGCCCGGTATGCGCCTGCTGATCAAGGGCAACACCCGGGAGGCGCGGATCGCCAGCCTGGTAGAGAGCGGTGTCCGCTTCGTCGGCTGCATGAACACGGTGGACACCATGGAGCGGAAAACCGGCCAGCGCCCAGCGCTCAACGAGCACACGATACCGGTGCAGACCGGCGTCGCGCACGTCGTCGAGCGGGCGCGCCAGGGTTACGTCCTGGTCAGACCCTGATCAGAATTCCAGGTCGGCGCTGACGGCAGCAATACCTGCGCGGCCACACTCGTCATCTGCTTCGCCACTGGGGGCGCCTGAGATGCCGACCCCGCCAACGATGGATCCGCCTGCTTCGATGGGAACGCCGCCGCCGAGCATCAGCGCATTGGTGATCTGCCGGGCGCCGGCCTGCGGCGTTCCGGTGCCGGTGTTCTTGGCTAGCGCCACAGTGTCCTCCCGGAAACTCACGGCAGTCCACGCCTTACGGAAAGCCGTGTCCGGCGTGTGCGCGCCGGCGAAGCGGTCGCGAATCATCGCCTGGGGGACGCCCATGCGATCGACCACCACAACGGCCACCTGATAGCCCTTGCCGCGGCAGGTTTCCAGGGACACCTTGGCCACCTTCATGGCAGTCTCGGGGGTCATGAAGCTGACGTCGAAGGTCGCGTCTTCGGCGAGAGCGATACCGGAGCCGGCTGCTATGGAGAGGCATAAGACCGCGGGTAACATTCTGGTTTTCATTCTCTTCCTCCGAGGATCGAGCGTGGTTACGCAATGGCCGCCAAAGCACAGGCCGTCGCCAGAAAGAATAGTACAACCGCTGCGGATCACGAGTCTCCAGAGACGATGCCGACGTCGGGGCTTGCGATCGGACCATCGCCGGGCCAACATCTGGTCACCGACAGGAGGATTCGATGAGACGCGGAATGAGCCTTGCAGTGCTGGGAATCTGTCTGGCGACACAAGTCGCGGTCTGGCGACAGCGCTGGACAGCCCCATCAGGAGCGATGCGGAAAAGGACAGGGACGCCAATCGGCGACCGCTGGAGACGCTCGAGTTTATGCGGTTCAGGGACGACATGAAGGTTCTGGAGCTGTTTCCGGGAACGGGCTGGTACACGAAACTCCTGGCGCCGGTCCTGGCGGAGCGGGGAAAGCTGTACCTGGCACTGAACACCAATCGCATCGAGGGCGTCATTGCGCGAACGCCGGAACTGGCGACGGCGGAGGTGTTGGAGATCAACCCCTTGATGACGTCTACGGGTGTCCACGGCGTGTTCGATCTGGAGGCGTTCTCGTTCTGGCTGGAGGACCTGGACATGGTCCTGACCTTCCGTAACGCACACAACCTGAGCCCGGCCGGGCGCGCCACTCTCAATGACGCGGTCTTCGAGGCCTTGCGTCCGGGTGGTCTCTACGGCGTCGTGGATCATACACGGCGCCACATGGAACCGGACGGGCCGGAAAACAGGAGAAGGTCGGACCCGGTCAGCATCATCCACGAGGCGTTGCAGGCGGGGTTCGAGTTCGTCGCCTGGTCGGATCTGCATTACCGTCCGGACGACGAGTTGCGCTACGAAGTCGGCCGGAAGTCGGTGAAGGGCAACACCGACCGGTTTACCTTCCTGTTCAGGAAACCGGTGGACTGATCTTCTGAGCCGCCGCCTGGTCCCGCTTCCGCACCGCCTCCTTAAGCTGATCGATCACCCGGCTCATGTGCTGGGGCGAGCGGGTATTCCGCGCCAGGAGGGCATAGAAGCCGGGCACCACGAACAGCGTCAGGAGCGTGGACAGGAGTACGCCGTAGAAGATGACGATGCCGATGGGTTGACGGGACTCGGCGCCGGCACCGGTAGCCAGCAGCAGGGGCAATGCGCCTATGGATGTGCAGGCACTGGTCATGAGGATGGGCCGGAGGCGGATGACCGCGGCTTCGACCACGGCGTCGAGAAACTCGTAGCCACGATCACGCAGCTGATTGGCGAATTCGACAATCAGCACGCCATTTTTTGCCGCCAAGCCTATCAGCATGATGATCCCGATCTGGGAATACACGTTCAACGATGCGCCGTAGCCCTTCAGGCCGAGCAGCGCGCCGGTGACGGCGAGCGGCACGGTCATCATTATCACCAGCGGATTGCGGAAACTCTCGAACTGTGCAGCCAGCACCAGGAATACGACCAGCAGTGCGAAAACGAATCCCAGGTCCAGGGCCTGGCCGGTCTCCTTGAGCTGGCGTGACTCGCCATCGTAGCTGAGCCGCGCATGGGGCGGCAGCAACGCCCTGGCGCGAGACTCCAGGGCGTCGAGCGCCTGGCCCAGGGTATATCCGGGCGCAACGCCCGCGGACAGTGTGATCGCCCGCATCCGGTCCATCCGGTTCAATTCGGCGGGGCCGGCTTTCTCCTGCAGGGCGACCAGGCTGGACAGCGGGATCAGCTCGCCGCTGGTCTGCGACCGCACGTAGAGATTACTCAGATCCCCGATACTCATTCGATCCAGCTCGCGGCCCTGAACGATGACCTTGTACTCGAGACCCCGATCGATGTAGGTGGTTACGGACCGGGACCCGAGCATGGTCTCCAGCGTACGGCCGATGTTGTCGAGAGACACTCCCAGATCGGCCGCCCTGTTCCGGTCGATGATGACATCCAGTTTCGGCTTGCGCTCGTCGTAATCCGAGTCGAGCCCGACCACCTCGGGAATGTCAGCGGCCGCCGCAAGCATCACGTTCCGCCACTCGGCCAACTCCTCGTAACTGTCGCCACCGATCACCAGCTGTATCGGCCGGCTGCTCCCCCGCACCCCGAGGCCCTGGGGCAGCACGACGCGGAACCTGGCGCCCGGCAGGACGTCCAGCTGTTTTCGAACGGCGTCGGCGATATCTTCCGCTGAACGTTTTCTCTTGTCCCAGTTTTCGAGCAGGACGATGGCGCGGGAGGTATTGACCTCTCCAGTGCCGCCGAAACTGGCGGGCACGCGAATCAGGACACGCATCACGTCGCCCGCGGCGACCTCCTGCATGATGATGTCCTCCATCAACATCGTGTATCGCTCCGTGTACTCCAGGCTGGCACCGGGCGGAGCCCCCATGGTGATGAAGAAGATTCCCCTGTCCTCTCTTGGCGAGTACTCCACCGGAAGTTCCCGGTAGAGCGACCAGGCACCGGTCGAGACGACGGCAGCCACAGCCAGCGCAATCCATGGATATCGTACGGTGAGCCGCAGCGCGCGGCGGTACCCGTTACCCAGACGCAGGAAGGCCAGATCCAGCAACCTGGCGTAGCCCCGGTGCCGCTCTCCCACATGGAAGATACGCGAACAGATCATGGGGATCAGGCTCAGAGCCACGACACTGGAGATGATCACGGCCGCCGACACGGCGACGCCGAATTCCCTGAACAGTCTTCCGACGTCGCCCTCCAGGGCGGAGATCGGCAGGATCACTGCAACCAGCACCAGGGTGGTGGCGATCACGGCAAAGCCGATTTCCCGGCTACCCTCCAGGGCGGCCAGCAACGGGGGCTGTTTCTGTTCTATCCGGCGATAGATGTTCTCCAGCACCACGATGGCGTCGTCCACCACCAGGCCGATGGCAATAACCAGTCCCAGCAGGATCAGGACATTGATCGAATAACCGAGCAGCGCCAGCGCCGCGAACGCGGCGATGACACAAATCGGGATGGTCACGGCCGGCACAAGTGTGGTTCGGATGTCGCCGAGAAACAGATACAGCACGACCAGCACCAGCGCCATGGCGAATCCCAGGGCCTTCACCACCTCACGCATGGAGGCCTTGATGAAGTCCGCCCGATCGAAATTCACTTTCAGCTCCACGCCTTCCGGCAGGGTGGGCAGGATGGCCTCCATGGCGGCGCGAACGCCGCTGGAGACTTCCACCGTGTTGGCCTTGGAAAGCTGGACGATGCCGAGGCTGATAGCGGGCCGCTGATTGGCCCGGGCGACGGCCCGCGGATCCTCCGGCCCGATCTGAATCCGGGCCACATCGCCCAGGCGGAGCAGGCTACCGTCGTCGCCGCGCCGGATAACGAGTTCACGAAAATCCTGCTCCGTATCCAGCCCCGTCCGCGTGCGCAACGTGAGTTCCCTCTCCCTGGATTCGAGGCGCCCGGCGGGCAGCTCCACGTTTTCCCTGCGCAGCGTCGCGATCACGTCCTCGGCGGTGACCCCACGGGCCGCCATCGCCTTCCGGTCCAGCCACACACGCATGGCGAAACGGCGGGCGCCACCGAACTGGATTCGCGCAACGCCGTCGACGATGGACATCCGGTCTACCAGAACACGTTCAGCGATATCCGTGAGTTCCATCACCGAATGCCGGTCACTGGTGAAGGTGATCCACATGATCGGGCGGGTGTCCGCATCCGCCTTGGCGATTTCGGGGCGTTCCGCCTCCTGGGGCAGGTCTTCGACCGCGCGGCTGATCCTGTCACGGACGTCATTGGCCGCCTCGTCGATGTTCCGATCCAGGGAGAATTCGATGTTGATTTCGGAGCGCTCGTCGCGGCTTCGCGACGCAAGGCGACGCACGCCCTCGATACCGGCGGCCTGGTCCTCCAGGATCCGGGTGACCTTGTTCTCGACCACGTCCGCCGATGCGCCCCGGTAGCGGGTATCGATCGAGACGACCGGTGCATCCACATCCGGGTACTCGCGGACCGGTAGCCGGTCCAGGCCCACCAGGCCCGCAAGCACGATGAACAGGCTCAGGACGGTCGCAAACACCGGACGGCGGATCGAGACATCGGAGAGAATCACCGCTGTCGAACCACGTGGGTAGGTGACTCGACGGTCTGAACCTGGACGCCGTCGGCGATTTTCTGGGTGCCTTCCACGACCACCCTCTCGCCGACTTCGACGCCGGCGAGAATCTCCACCTCTCCGGGCCGCCGCTGGCCGAGCGTGACTTCCCGTTTCGACACCCTGTCATTCTCGAGCACAAACACGTATTGGTTCTCGCCCTCGGGCACGAGGGACTCCTCGGGAACAATCATGACGCTGCGGGGCCCGCCCACCAGGCGGACACTGACAAACATGCCCGAGCGGATACGACCGTCCGGGTTCGGGACTGTGGCTCGCACCGTCATGCTGCGCGTCACCGGGTCGACGCGGGAATCCAGGGCCGTCAGCGTGCCGTTGAAGACTGTATCCGGATATGCGGCAGCGCGAGCCTGCACCTGCATGCCCGGCACGACCAGGGCCAGAAACCTTTCCGGCACGGACACGTCGAGCCGGACGACGCTGTCGTCGTCCAGGGTGGTGATGACCGTGCCTGGTGTCACCAGGCTGCCCACGCTCACCCGACGCAGGCCGACGTGCCCGGAAAAAGGGGCCTGGATAACGGTAAGGGCCAGGCGTGCACTGGCTGCCTGAAGGCGGGATTCGTCGGCCCGCAGTTTGGCTTCGAGTTCAACCATCCGCGATTCGGAAACCGTGCGGCTCTCGAAGAGTTCTTTGCTGCGGCGGTACTGACTGCGACTCTCGGCCAGGGCCGCCTCGGCCAGGGCCAGATCCGCTTGCGCCTCGTCACTGTCCAGTCGGATGAGCACGTCGCCGGCCTCAACGAATTGTCCGTCCTCGAAGGCGATGGTCTCGACGACATTGGTCACCCGGGACGTGATCTCTACCGCATCCATGGCGCGGGCGGTGCCCAGCGCCTCTATCTCGAGCGGTCGTTCCGCTTGCTCTACGGAAGTCACCACCACGGACGGTAGCGCCGGAGGCGCAGCGGAGGCTGGAGCCGCCTCCTGCCGGCCGCAGCCGCCGACACCCGCGAAAAGGACTGCCAGGGCCGCAAGCCGGGCTGCCGATCTGGGCGTTCTGTCATTTCTCCGGATCATCTGTCACTGGACTTCCCTGGTCGACACGTCACGGTTGCAACTGGCTGCGTGATTCTACGCCTGTCTTCGCCGCCTGAGCACGCGGGGATCTGTGCTGCGGCGTCTTCTCCGCGGCAGACCCGATCTCGATCAACCGGCATGCACCTGCACGACGCGGCCGATCTCGTCCATCATCCATCTGAGGTGATCGTAGTCCGGATAACGTATTCGCACCCAGGCATTGGCCATGTATCCGGCCTCGACGGGCTGGGTCGGTGTCCCGGGCTCCGGGAAACGGCAGGCGACGATCCATTCGCCGAAACGCGACTGGATCTCGTCCAGTCCGTTGTAACCGGTGATCTTCCCGTCCCTGCCCGGGCGCAGGGCGATCATGCCTGCAGAGAATCGCCGGCTCGGTATCAGCCACGTGCGGCCATGCACGATGGCGTTGGCCCAGTCCTCATACAGGTCGAACTCGTTCGCCGCGCAGTACACGTCCCACTGGCAGACGCCTGGCGGCCGACAGCCAATCTCGGAGAACTTCAGGCCGCGGGGGCCGAAAAACCACTCCATGTGTGTGGCTGAGGTCTCGATACCGAGGATGTCGATGACACGACGGCCCATCTCACGGACTTCAGCATATCCCGGCTGATCGAGCCGGTTGGTCGTGACCATCTGGGGAGAAATCCAGCGGGTTCGCATCGCCTCCAGCACATTCGGGTAGTAATGGGTGACGAACTCGTGGGCGACCTCGCTTCTGACGGTAAGCGTGTCGAAGTATCCCTCGTGGCCCTCGATAAATTCCTCCAGGGCGACGGCGGCACCGTCCATGAGTCCTGCCCGGCCGAGGGCTGTTTCCAGTTCTCCATCGTCGTCTACGCGCCACGTCCCTGCTGCGCCCGCCGCATCGCGGGGCTTGATGATCAGCGGGTAGCCGACACGGTGGGCGAAATCCCTGGCCTCCTCGGCGTCGCAGGTCCCCAAGGACTGCGCGCAGGGGATGCCCGCCTGCCTGAGGGCTTCCTTCATCGCCGGTTTGTCCCTGCAGAGCCAGGCCGTTCTCACCGACGTGCCGGGGATACCACAGGCCTCCCGGACCCGGGCGGCGGGCAGGATGTGTGCCTCAACGGTGGCCTCGAGACGATCGACCCATAACCGGGCCTGAACCCGCCTGACGGCACCGAGCAGGGCGCCTTCATCGGTCACCGAAGAGACGTGCTCGTACTCGTCGAGCCAGCCCCGGACTTCCTGATCGAGCCAGTCATAAGGCCGCTCCCCTAGACCGATGACCCGTGCGCCCACCTTCTTCAGAGCGCGGGCGAACTGACGCTGGTTGTCCGGGAATGCCGGCTCGATGAAGATCACGTTCATCTCAGTGTTCCCGTGTAAGGTCGTCGAGATACTTCGGCAGCATGACACGCCAGGTAGGCCAGTCGTGATCCCATTCGGGTCCCCAGACGTCTACCCGGTTCGGCACGCCCTTGGCGCCGAGAAGGTTGGCGAGCCGCCACGATTCATTCGGATCCTCCCACCGCCCCTGGCCGTAGGCCATCAGGATGAAACGGCTTCGCAGCAGTTCCAGTTGGGGGCCCTCGCCAAGATTCGGCAGGTAGTGCAGGGGCGAGGAAAAGTAGAAATCCTCGTAAAATTCGCCGTTCAGCCACTTCTGCAGATCATAGGTCCCGCTCATCCCGATGGCGGCGCGAAAGACATCCGGGTGTCGACAGACCGACGCCACGGCGTTGAAGGCGCCGATAGATGCCCCGGCGGTGATCACCTCGATCTGCTCCGACCGACAGTCGGTGCGAATCGCCGGAACCACTTCGCTGTACACGTAGCTGTCGAACAGGTTCTGCAGTCGGGCGCGGTAAAATGGGGCAGTGCCGTCCTGGATCCAGGCCCGGCCTGCGATGCTGTCGCAGGAATAGATTTTGACACGCCCGGCTTCCAGCAGGGGCCACGTAGCAGCGATCAGCTGAAACCGCTCGACCTCTTCAGCGTCGCCGCCGGCGGTGGGGAACAGCAAGACCGGGGTCCCGTAGTGCCCCCAGCGAACGAGCCTCACATCCCGTTCCAGGCGCGACGAATACCAGCTCGAAGTGTCTTTCACGCGAGCTGTTCCTGCTCGCGTCGCCATCGCTGGATTCGACGCCAGAACAATTCCGTGAACTCCTCGATTTCCTGCGGCGGGTAGAGGGCGGACACCTTTTCGCGAATGGCGTCCCGGGCCAGATCGCAGCCAAAGAATTCCCAGGCCAGTTCGTTCAGATGGCCCAGGTGAGCATCACAGAAATCGAGAAAGCGATCGGTCTCGAAACGCTCGTGGGCGATGTCGGCGTAAGCGCTCACTTTTTCCCGGTACGAACGGTCGCTGTCCGCAATCTCCAGGAAAGGCGCCCAGTCAAGATTCCTTTGCATCCGGCGACCTGCCACCGCGCAGAAAATCGACCATCGAATGTTTGCCAGCACCAGCCACGGGAAGTGGTAGTGGAGGGAAGTGACCTGAGAATCCGGGCATGCGTTGGCGAAATCAATCGGGTACCACTGCCCTTCCTGCAGGAGGGCCTCGCAGGAGTTGAAATCCCATCCGAAGAAACTGTTGATGGTCAGGGTGATGTCGTGCAGCAGGCTCTCCGAATCCGCATCCAGGAAGCCGGATTCAGGGCGATATCGATCGTGAAGCGGCGCATCCGGATCGTAGCTGACCGGACGCAGCTGGGGACCGAGGCCAATACACCGAACGAAAAGATCGTGAGGCAGTACAGCCTTCTGCAGGTGCATCAGCCGCGTACCGCTCTGGTCGTACGCGGCGTGGAGATCGGCGGCGTTATCGATCTTGCTCACACCGACCCAGGCGCCGCCGTCGTAGGGCTTGAGGAAAGACGGGTAACCAAGTTGAGCGCCGATCTGGTCGAGATCGAAAAGATGGGCGTAACGCAACGTGCGTTCCAGGTCCTGCGTGGACTGGTAGCTCTTCTGAGGTATCAGCCACGTATCGGGAACAGGGAGACCCAGCCGCATCATCGCGCAGTAGCTGGTGTGTTTCTCCATCGACTGAATGGACCATGGATTATTGAATACGTACAGGTCGTCCATGAGGACGGCCTTCTTGATCCATTCGCGGCTTGAGTAGAACCAGTGCGTCAGGCGATCGATTACCACGTCGTAGCGACACCCCTGGCGCAGGGAAAACGGTTCGATCGAGATCCGTTCCACCTCCACCGAGACAGTGTCACCATTGACGGGAACTGACAGGTCCAGTCGCCTGACGAGCTCCTCGTAACAGATGGGCCAGCAGATATCGGCACCGAGCGACAGCCCAATTCGTTTTGTTATCTTCGCCAACACCGTCTCCAGGGATTTCTTGTTGGAACCCTACTCAACCGAGGCGGGCATTCAGTACAGTGACTTTAGGCGCTGGCGGTCATCCGGATCAACGGTAATGACGCACCCGGCGTATCCACGTTCCGCCGCATCGCTCGCAGACCCGGCGCTACTCGTACACCATCCACAGCGGACCCGGGAACAGCCAACTCAAGCCATCCTGCAGGCGATCACGCCAGTTCTCCCAGTTATGGCCATCGTGAACTTCGCGATACCGCACCACCATGTCGTTCGCCTGCAGTAACGGCACCAGCGAACGGTTCTCGTAGATCAGCGATTCGTACATGCCGCAGCCCACGTAGATGCGACGCGCGGGATGTCCTGGTTTCTTGCGGAATGCGTTCATGAAATCGACCACGGGGTCGAAAACCGGTCCCCGAGTGTGGGTGCCGATGTCGCTGAACGCGAAGGAGCCGGAGAGCAGCAAGAGCCGATCAAAAACGCCCGGGTGGCGCCAGGCCGTCGAGAGCGAGGCGACAGCGCCAAAGCTGGCTCCCATCAGGCAGCGGCGACGGGGATTGTCTTCCAGGGGCAGGTTGGCTTGAAGGTGGGGCAGGAGTTCGCGAACGATGAAGGCGGCGTGATCGGGGTCGCCCGCATATTCCTTCAGTCGATCGCCCGCCTGGGTCAGGGCGACGATCATCGGCTCGATCTCTAGGCGATCGGTCAGGTTGTCGAGCACGGCCTTCAGGTCCGCGAAATTAAGGAAATCCTGGCCATCATGCACGATCAGCAAGGGGTACTGGCGGCTACGCCGAAAGCGGGCGGGGAGATAAATAACGGTTTCCCGCGGACCCTCCAGGTGGCGGCTGTGCAAAGTGAACGCCTCCAGCGTCCCCGGGCGGGCGCCGGTATCCGGCAGGGTCCAGTACGGCCGCTCGTAACCATGAGCCCGGCAGACCGAATTGCGGCCGAAAGGGTCATCCGCTGTGAGCGGGTTCAGCGGGTCGGTGATCCAATGATTGTTGCCATTCGTGACGACGTCGAACTTGTATTCGATCCGCGAACCCTGGGGCAGCTCGAGGAACAGGTACCACAGGTCAATATCCGGGGCATGCTCCAGGGCCTGGGATGAAGGCAGGCCGTAGACCCAGTGCTGCAGAAAAACCGCCTCCGCCGATCCGCGGTAGAGAAACGTGACTCCCTCGGCATCGGTCAAAGGCACGGTGTTTTCTTGAAGAAACTTCTCCAGCGCGGCGGCATCGGGATCCCGTGCCAAAAAGTCTGCGAGTCGCGGATTCATGCTGTCTGTACCGGCTTCAGCGCGCCGCGGCGGGTCAGGTGGAACGTGGATGCGCTTTCCGACAAGTCAGCATCCTCCCAGGTCAGCATGGCGCCGGCATCCAGCGTGATGCAGCGCGCCGGCGCGAAACGTCGGGCGAAAAGCGACACGCGCGCCACATCATGCAGGCGCAGTCGCTGGCCGGCGTGGGGTAAAGGCACGATTCCGGGGAACAGACCGAGTCCGCGGTCGGAAATCTCTGCGATGCCCGCCCCCTGCGGTGGATGGTCGTGAAAGAGAATCACCCGATCCGACAGGGCCATGGCGCCGGCGGACCATGCGACGATCGGGCGATCACCCAGCAGATCCTTCAGGCCGAACAGTCGCAGCCGGTTGAGCAGCACCTCCACGTGACCACCGGCAATCAGCACCGCCGCGCTGTCAGCGATGATGGCCCAGATCTCCCGCCGCTGGGCATCCATGCCCTGTTGGAATCGGGGGTCGGGCGAAGGATCAAAGGCGGCGTGGATGCGCTCGATGCGCCGAAGATGTTGTCGGTCGAGCGTCCTGAGTGCCCGCAGCGCGGCCCGACGCTCGTTCTGGACCAGCATGCCGTCCCCCGGCTCGCGCATCATCTCCGCATAGGCGGCACTGGCATGGCTCAGTCGGCGGCGATACAGCCGCTGCAGTTCCTTCAGGGTACGCTGGCGCTGCCGGTAGGCACGGTGAAAATCCGGATGGCTGGCGAAGAGCGTCTCGGCGCGGCGGTAAAGCTCCAGGTCTCGCGTCGGCCTCCCCAGATGCCGCCGAAGATCCTCCAGTTCCCCCTCGCGTTCCTGCCATCCCGCGGTAATGGTGCATACCGGTGCCCCATCGAGCCCCATGCGAACGAGAGCCGAAGCAACGTTGGGAGAACTGCGCTGGGGGCCCAGCATGGCGCGGGGGGTCATGACGGTTAAATGTCCGGCAAGCAGGCGGCACTGTCAACGATACAGCCGGGGGCGGGACCGCTGACAAGCCGGATTCTGAGGTATCCTGCCTTCCATGGCCAGCAACGTCGTTCCGCGATCCCGACGACGCCGGCGACAGCGTCGCCCATCGGCCGGCGCCGACGACCCGGGCCCGGCGACCCAGCCGGGGATAGGTCGCCGACTGCTTCATGCCGGTTCGGGCATGAGTGTGAGGCTGCTCACCTGTTTCCTGGTGCTCATCTACTTCCACGAGGGCTACTCATGGGGGTACCGTTCCCACGCCGGCCCCGGTGTGATCGATGCTGCGCTGCCCATTGATGCCTGGATACCGATGATTCCCGAGTTCATCGTTTTCTACATGCTCGGATATCTGTTCGTGCTGGTGCCCTGCGTCATGGTGCGGGACAGACATGCTTTCTATGCGGCGTCCGTGGCTTTCTGCGTTCTCCTGACGGTTGCGTTCCTGATTTTTCGTCTTGCGCCCGTGCACATGGACAAATCTTACGCCGTCGGCAGCGACTGGTTTTCGCGACTGGCCCGTTTTCAGCAGACCAAGGACACCCCTTACAACAACTTCCCCAGCCTCCATGTGGCGCTCAATGTATACGCCTATGCACTGATCGTCTGGCAGTCGCGGCGTATATCGGCCTGGTGGCTGCCCCTTCCGGTCCTGATCATCTGTTCCACGCTGCTGGTGAAGCAGCATCTGTTTATCGACGTGATCGGAGGGCTTCTAACCGCGTGGGCCGGATTTGCCCTGTTTCTCCGCCTGGAAGCAGCCTCCGGGCACACGGCGTTCCGATTATGGCTTCTCGTCCAGGGACTGATGATCGCCGTTGTGGCGACTCATCTGGAGCGCCTCGGCAAGACGGTCGCCAACGTGGAGCGGTTTCTCGCGGCCGGAGGTGTCAGTCTCGGGGAAGCGGGGACGGCCTTGCTGCTGTTTATCCTGGTTTCCGTCGGAATCAGGGCGCTCTCAGGGCGGGTTGGCGGGCGCAGTCCCCCGGCGACAGAATGACCGGATGGAGGCTATTTACAGTGGGCGCGCGAAAGCGCATGATCCGCGCCGCCGACAGAACTCCCGGACGAGGCAAGTGGCCGCTTTTTCTGCCATTCTTCCCATACGGCCGGCTTGGTTTCGCGTCCGGAGCGATAGATGAAGGTTCGCACACTGACCCATTCCCCCGTTGCGAAAGGTCGCAGGCATGACTTTCTGGACGTGCGCATGGTGCCGCAGCCAAACGATGTCACCTGTGGCCCCACCAGCCTGCACGCGGTGTACGATTTTCTGGATCGGCCGGTCGACCTGACGCGACTGATCAGACGCATCGACAGTCTGCCGGACGGTGGTACGCTGGGGGTCTTTCTCGGTATCGACGCCTTGCAGCGCGGATTCGATGCCACCCTCTATTCCTATGATCTGAAGGTCTTCGATCCGACGTGGAAAGACCTGGACGGGCCACAGTTGATCGACAAGCTCAGGGCCCAGCTGAAATACAAGAAGGGCAAGCGTTTCAATGCTTCTTCAGAGGCCTACATCGAGTTTCTTTCCCTGGGCGGCAGGGCCGCTTTCGATGACCTCACGTCCGACCTGCTGGACCGCATCTTCGACCATCGTCTGCCCGTGCTGACAGGCCTGAATGCCACGTATCTATACGACACCAAGCGCGAATACACTGATCGCCACGACCTGGCGCACTCTGACGACTTGAGGGGGCAGGCGGTCGGGCATTTCGTGGTCTTGTGTGGCCGCCAGGGGGACCTGGTCAGGGTGGCGGACCCGTTCTACGACAATCCGCTCGGGGAAGGGCATTTCTATGATGTCGAGGTCGATCGACTGATCCGCGCTATTCTGCTTGGCGCCATCACGTATGACGCAAACCTATTGGTCATTTCCGACGGTAGCGGTCCGTGAAAAGATTTATTGTCGTCGATGAACCCACGGACTGGACGCTGGGGGCCGATGGCGCCCAGGTGATATCCGTCGATGAATACCTGGCCGCATCGCCCGCGGGTGGGAAGAGCCTGCGCATATTCAACCTGGCCGGCTCCTACCGGTACCAGTCTCGGGGATATTACGTCTCCCTGCTGGCGGAGGCGCGCGGCCACAAGGTGATTCCGAGCGTCAAAACCATCCAGGAATTGAACGCGCCCGGGATTGTGAGATTCCTGCCGGCGGAAGTCGACGAACTGGTCCAGCAGAGCCTGCGCCGAATCAAGTCCGACGACTTCACCCTCACGGTGTACTTCGGGGAAAACATCGCCGCCAAGCATGCGCGACTGGCTTCCGCCCTCTACCAGCTTTTCCAGGCACCTTTCCTCCGTTTCCGGTTTCGCCGGGGCAGGGAGTCCTGGAGCATTCGTGGCGTCAGGGCCCTGGCCGTGGGAGAGATCCCGGAATCACATGTGGAATTTGTCCGGGAGGCGGCCCGTCGTTATTTCAGCCGCAAGCGGTATGCTTCCGAGCGCCGCGATCGCTCTCAGCACGACCTGGCGATACTGGTGAATCCGGAGGAGCCGGAACCACCCTCGGACAGGAAGGCAATTCAGAATTTTGTCCAGGCGGCCCGAAAAGAAGGGTTCAGCGTCGAACTGATCGGACGCGGCGATTATCACAGGATCGCGGAGTTCGACGCATTGTTCATTCGCGAGACGACGTCAGTGAATCACCACACCTGGCGTTTTTCGCTGCGCGCTCAATCCGAAGGCCTGGCAGTCATCGACGACCCGGACTCCATCCTCAAGTGCGCCAACAAGGTATTCCTCGCCGAGGTCCTTCGGAGCGCTCACGTTCCCATCCCCGAGACTGTGATCGTCAGCCGGGAAAATTATCGGGAAGCGCTGGAAATTCTCGGCTTGCCCTGCGTGCTCAAGCGACCTGACTCGTCGTTTTCGCAGGGCGTGGTGAAAGCTTCCAGCAGGGAAGATTTCAAGAAGCATGCCGACCAGATGCTGACCAGCTCGGATCTGCTCATCGCCCAGGAGTTTATACCCACGCCATTCGATTGGCGTATCGGGGTGCTCGAAGGGCGGCCACTGTACGCCTGCAAGTACTTCATGGCGCGGGGCCACTGGCAGATTTACAACTGGGACAGCAAGAATCGATCGGGCGTATCCGGAGGATGGGAGACGCTCGCCGTGGACGACGCCCCACCGCAAATCGTCAAGACCGCTCTTGACGCCACGAAGCTGGTGGGCAACGGACTCTACGGCGTCGATCTCAAGGATGTGTCGGGCCGGCCCGTAGTCATAGAGATCAACGACAATCCAAGTATCGAGTCTGGTGTGGAGGACGCGGTTCTCGGGAACGAGATTTACGCCACGATCATGCGCGCGCTGCGGCGCCGCGTGGAAGCGCGCCTAGAGGGCCGCCAGGGGGCCGGAGGGTGAGCGGCGGCCCACCCTGGCACCTTTTCGAGGTTTTCGGGGTCGAGATGGAGTACATGATCGTGGATCGCGAAACTCTTGCGGTCCGACCGATCGCCGACGAATTGCTCCGGGGCATGGCCGGAGAGTACGTAGACGACATCGAGCGTGGCGATTTCGGCTGGTCAAACGAACTCGTCTGCCATGTCATAGAGCTGAAGACCAATGGTCCGGTACCGACGCTGGCCGGGTTGGGTAACGGGTTTCATGACGAGATCCGGTTCGTCAACGAACGCCTTCGGCCCATGGGAGCCATGCTGCTCGGGACCGGCGCTCATCCTTGGATGAATCCCGATCGGGACACCCGGCTTTGGCCCCATGGCAACAGAGAGATCTACCATCAGTACGACCGAATTTTCGACTGCCGCGGTCATGGCTGGTCGAATCTTCAGAGCGTTCATCTGAACCTGCCGTTCCGGGGAGACGATGAATTCGGCCGCCTGCATGCCGCCATCCGCCTGATATTGCCCTTGATTCCGGCCCTTTCGGCCAGCACGCCGATTCTCGATGGGGAGATCACCGGATTGATGGACACGCGGCTTGAAACCTATCGGCACAACCAGGATCGAGTCCCATCGATCGCCGGTCGGGTCATTCCGGAGCAGGTCTTCACCGAGGGCGATTATCGCCGTCGTATTTTCGACCGCATTCAGCGTGACATCTCTCCTCATGATCCGGACGGCGTACTCGACGTGCTTTTCCTGAATTCCCGCGGCGCCATCGCGCGTTTCGACCGAGGTGCGATCGAGATCCGCGTCATCGATATACAGGAATGCCCGGCCGCTGACCTCGCGATCCAGGATTTGCTGGTCGCCTCCTTACGGGGCCTCGTGGCGGAACGATACGTGCCGTTGACCGAGCAACAGTCATGGCCCGAGGATCTGCTGGCCGACATCTTTTTTTCCGTCGTCAGGGATGCTGACCAAGCGGTGATCAGCGATGCAGATTATCTGCGAGCCTTGGGTATCCGCGAACGCAGGGTCAAGGCGGGCGAGGCGTGGAGGTGGCTTGCGGAGAAGGCATCGGATTCTATGGACGCAAGCAGCCGTTCCCCCCTGAAGACCATCCTCGCACAAGGGCCCCTGGCAAGAAGGCTGGTAAGTCGTCTCGGACCTCGGCCCGGACGATCGGCAATCGAAGCGACCTATAGACAACTGGCGGGCTGTCTGCGAGAGAACCGGCTCTGGCCATGATGCGGTGGATTCTGACCTGCGAGCACGGCGGTCACCAGGTCCCGGCCCGTTGGCGGCACCTATTCGCCGAGGCCGATGACGTGCTTCGATCGCATCGAGGGTGGGATCGGGGTGCACTGTGCACCTTCCGTATGGTTGCACCGGAGATTGCCGACGCCGCATTTTTTTCGAACACAACGCGTCTGCTGGTCGATTTGAATCGCTCGGTCGGGCATCGTGCCCTGTTTTCCGAGTTCACTCGGGACCTGCCGGAGGCTGAGCGCCGCGAGATCCTCCGGCGCCATTACTATCCTTTCCGAGACCGCGTCGCAGAGACGATTCGAAGCTGGCGCATGGGGGGGGAGACAGTCGTCCATATCTCGATCCACAGCTTCACGCCCGTCCTCGATGGCGAATCCAGGAATGCTGATGTCGGCTTGCTTTACGATCCGGGCCGTGGCCTTGAGAAGTCCCTTTGCCGCCGCTGGAAGGCGCTGCTTTGCCAGGCGGCCCCCGGCTACCGGACCCGCCTCAACTATCCGTATCGCGGTACGGCGGACGGTTTCACCAAATGGCTTCGCCGCGCGCATCCCACCGGTTATGCCGGCATCGAGCTGGAGCTCAACGAAGGCAACGTGGGGCGTCGTTGCGGCCAGGTGGCGGACCGGGTTCTCGAGTCACTGCGAATGCTGAAGGCGGACAACGGCGCTGCATCGCGATCAGCAGGGTCAGCACGAGCAGGTTGAACGGCGGGAAGATCGACAACAGGCAGTTACACGCTGTCACGGCGAGCGGCGATTCCACGCGTGTCCTGGCCGTCAGCCAGGTCAGTGCAGTCACCGCAACGCTGATTATCAGCCATGCGCCGGCCAGCCAGGCCAGGGTCGAAGTGCTGAGTTGAAACATGGGCATGTCCTCCCGCCCGGGCCGGCACGAGGCTGCCGATTCGGGCAGCCTCGCGTTCCCTGCCCAAACCTAGTTGTGCCAGCAATACGCCTGCCCCAGGTCATCTCTGACGCAAACCGTATGGGCCGGCAGATCGCGAGATCGGAAACCTTCAGGCCACTCCACGCCGTACATCTCGGCTCGCCGCCGGAAACGGTCAAAATTACTGCCTTCCGTGAAGCGGCCCTGATAGTTGTCGAAGGCTGCTGCGGAGTCCGGGATCCTGTTGCCGTCACTGTCGACTGCCGAGCCGGGTTTGTACCGGTAGACAAACATGTGCCCGCTGGTCAGGCTGTCGATCCGCTGCAATGTAAACAGGGCGCGCGACCCGTCGGGGAATTCCACTTCGGCAAAGATCGGACTGTTGAACACGGTCCTGAGCATCATCAGGGCTGCGCCGAAGAGGGAGCCGATGCGGGTCGGCAGGTGCCGGTTGAGCTGTTCCGAAATGACAGTCTGATTGAATTCGCTGCCGATGACAGACTCGGCGGTACGGACAGGGAAGTCCGGCGGCAGGACGATATTGGGCTTCAGGCCCGAGCTCACGTAGTCCCATTCTTTCTTCGCCGAGTTGAACAAAGCTAGATATTCCGCAGAGGGAGAGCGTTTTCGGACGATGTTCTCCGCCAGACGGTTTTCACGTTCGGCAAACACGCGGAACAGACGCAGGGCATTCCCCGGGGTGTCCACCACGTAGACGTCGTACACGCCCGGCGGCGCCGAATACGGGACCTGGGCTTCGGCGGTCAGGGCCGCCCTTCGATCCGAGCAGTTGTGGCATGCCACGATGGCCGGCTCCGAGGCGAGGATGACGCCACAGTGACCGAAGGCGAGGGCCGCGGACATAAGGCAGAAGACTCTTCGCATGGTGAACTCCCTGTTCGTGCAATGATTGCGGTGGCCGGTTTCCTGCCGGCCCGAGGGTCATGTTCCTTGAGGCGCGGATGCCGCGGAAGCAGTGTTTTTGGGGCGAAGCGCGTCGAAATCGTCTATTTTTGATACTCGGATGTCTGCGGAGTTGAATTTTGAGTGCAGAGCGATCCCTGTCTGACGGCCACAACGAGGCGGGACACGGCGCCCTCAGGCGGCGTATTTTCGAGATCGTATTTTTGTCGAACACGGCCGCTGGCAAGCTGTTCGACATCATTCTGCTGATCGCCATTGCCGCCAGCGTGGCGGTGGTCATGCTGGAGAGCGTCACCAGCATCAAGGTGGGTCGTGAACGACTGTTCTGGTCCGCCGAGTGGTTCTTCACGATTCTGTTTACGGTCGAATACCTGCTGAGGATCTGGTGCGTGCGCTCTTCGCGACGCTACATGACCAGTTTCTACGGCGTCGTGGACCTCCTGGCGATCGTGCCGACCTATCTGTCCCTGTTCGTTACCGGCGCCGGTTACCTGCTGGTGATTCGGGTTCTGCGGCTGCTGAGATTGTTCCGGATCCTGAAACTGAGCCGGTACGTCGGCGCGGCCGATCTACTGGTCGAGGCGCTCGTCAGGAGTCGCAGGAAAATTATCGTTTTCCTGTACTCGATACTGACGATCGTCACGATTTGCGGGGCGCTGATGTACATCATCGAGGGCCCCGAGAACGGTTTTTCCAGTATCCCGAGAGGCGTTTACTGGGCCATCGTCACGCTGACCACCGTGGGATACGGGGACATCACGCCGGGCACCGTGCTCGGCCAGGTTCTGTCCTCCATTGTCATGGTCCTCGGATACGGCATTATCGCCGTGCCCACAGGCATCTATGCCGCAGAACTCCGCGGCGTGATGATCAGTCATCGGGATGAGAATAAGTGCCGGGAGTGCGGCCGCAGCGGTCACGATGACGACGCCAAATTCTGTAAGTATTGCGGAGGTGACCTGCGCGAGACGGAAATATACAAGGGCGAAGAGTGAGTGCCGGCCTGTGGCAGGATGATTTCGTACTGGACTCCGTGAAAAATGACGCTGCCGCCGCCGGTTTCGTGAATGCTTATTGCCTGTAGAGAGTTCCAAACAACCGATCGCCGATCGGGTAAGTGATATTGAAGTTGTATCGCTGCATCAGATCGATCCGGTGATGCACGGTATGCAACGAACGCAGGCGATTCATCAATGGTAATCGCGCCAGCCAGGTATGACGGGGTGCGTGGTATGCAAAATGCAGCAGTTCGTAATTCAGGAAATAGAGGACGGCGGTGATCATGAACAACAACGCCACATTGGTGGAGAATATCCATGCCACGAGAGCCCCGGCGGGCGCCGCAAAACCCACCAGATAGAACACTATGAGAACGGGAGGAAACAGAACGGCCTTGAAATCCCGGGGGCCGTCGAAGGCCATGGCGTCGTCGCGAAAAAAGCGATGATGCTGTCTGGTGTGGCGTTCGAAAATCAAACGGAGTCCGGGTTTCGGGTGATGCATCGGTCCGCGATGACCGAAATACTCGACGAGATTCGCATACAGGAAGGTCACCGGGATGGCCAGCCACTCCAGGGCCGCTATGTCTCGTAGCTGGGAAATACACCAGCCGGTCACGACGATGCAGACAGTCGCCGTGAACCCGAGGTGTAGCCAGCCCCTGTACCCCGACCCGACGTGTGCGCGACGGTATGCTTGCCGGTACGAGGCCACCGCCCTGGGCAAACCTCCGTCGCCCGTGTCTGTTGGCGTCGTCATGATCCAATGAAAGTCGAGCCGACCTTGGGCGTCAAGGCCTTCATCATGTCGCCGATGATACGATTGCGCCGGTGTTCGAACGGCGATGTTCATATGGCAGATCCGCCTTTTTCGTGAAGAGGTCGCCATGTCTTCCATGCGCATGGAGTTTTTATTGCCCTTGGTCGTGATGACCCTGAGTGCTGGCGGGTGTTCGGTAACTCGGCCCGCCGACCCAGGCATGGTTCTGGGGCGGGAGTCGGGCATGGTCACGAATACGATCTACAACAAGACCCCTGCTGGCGTGGAGCCTGCGTGGATCTACGAGATCGATGGTGAGCAGGTCAACTACCTTCGGCGCTCGACCCGGCTGTCCGTGGGCGAGCACACGATCAAGGTCTGGCCGAAGGACGACGCGCCAAGGTCGCAGCAGATGGTGCCGGACCGCACGCGCATCCAGCGCGAAGATATCGTCGTCGAAGATATCGTCATCGACGTGGAACCGGGTTACCGATATTACATTGGGGCTCGTACCAACATTACCCGTACCAAGAGCACCATCGTCGGGACAGAAACCTACAACTTTCCCTCCGGAAAGTTCATCATTCCCGTGGTTGTCCGGGAGGCCGAACCCGCGGATTATGTGGAGGGCGCCAAGGGCATGAGCCTGTTCTTCCTGTCCATGGCGATCCCGGCCGCCATTGCCGGCTCTCTCTAGCAACCGATTTGCCCGGCCCGTCCAGTGAATGAGGGGCGGCCGGGGGGTGGTCTTCACCGTGAATTGATTCACGGTTCCGGGCGCCGGGACCTGTTAGCTTGGGTCGTATGGCTCGCCGAGGGCGGCGGAGGCGAGCAGTGCCGCCGGGGGTGCGGCGCTTCTCTTTTGGGCAATTTTAAAAAATACATAGGCTTATCTTGTAATCTTAGGTTTTCCTGCGAAAATGATGCGAAACCACCCTGCAAGTAAAGAGAAAGTCCATGTACGTCCAGCACGTGATTCCTGGAGATGACGGACACGCCTCCCTCGAATGACACGGCTAGAGCCAGTGCGGACCTCGGCGATCTGGTGCGCCGGGACAGGACCCCTCCCTCTCGAATCGGCCTGAATCCCGCCGTCACGAAAGTGGCGGTCGATCTGCTCAATATCACCGACGAGGCGGTCGACGAGGTGGTCTCCCGTTCCCTGGCTTCCCTGCGGGAAGCTGCATCCTGCGACTCGGTGTGCATTGCCCAACTGTCTCTGGACGGCCGGAGTATCGCCAAGATCAGCCATTCCACCAGCATGCTCTCCGGCTGTGCGCCGGAGGGACTCATGGAGCGATCCCTCCAGGATCTGCCCTGGCTGTCCACCCGCCTGCAACACATGCGTCTTCTGGAGATACCTGACACCCGCAATGCCGGCGACAAGGCCAGCGCCGAGGGTGAATGTCTTGCCGGTCTAGGCATCGGCGCGGCGCTCATCGAGGGTTTCAACGTGGACGGACGACTGGCGGGTCTGTTCTGCCTGTTCTCCGCCAGCCCGGTCAATGCCTGGAACGTGGAACTCTATCTCCTGATGAAGCTGGTCGGTTCCAGTCTGGCCAGCGGTCTGGGTCGCATCCACCTGGAGCAGGACCTCGCGGAGGTTCGCGAGCGGGATACGCTGTATTCCTATGCCGCCAATGATGGCATCTGGGACTTCGACGTCGAGACCAACAGACTGACCTTCTCCCGCCGGTGGAAGGCGATGATGGGGTATGGTCCGGACGAGCTGAACGAGGCCGGTCTCGACTGGCATCAACTGGTGCATCCGGATGACATGGTGAGGGTTCAGGGTCGCATCCGGGAACACCTGGAGGGCAAGAGCCCGCTCTTCGAGAGTATCCATCGAATGCGGCACAAGAGTGGTGACTGGCGCTGGGTCGTCAGTCGGGCCAAGGCGCATATCGACGACGAGGGGCGTTTCCGGCGTCTGCTCGGCGTCGAAGTGGATATCACGGATCAGAAACTCTACGAAGAGGCTCTGTTCCGCGAAAAGGAGAGCGCGCAGATCACGCTCCAATCCATTGGGGACGGGGTCGTGACCACCGACGCCGAGTGCCGAGTGGAATACCTTAACCCGGTGGCGGAGGACCTCACCGGCTGGAAGCTCGACGACGCTTCTGGCCGACCGATCGACGAGATCTTCCGCGGTTTCCACGAGGAAACCTGCGAACCGCTTGAAAATCCGCTGGCAGTGGCGATTCGCCGCAGTCGGCCGATCAAGTCGGTGCGCCCCACGCTGCTGATCCGCAGGGACGGGAACGAGCTGTATATCGAGAGCACGGCGGCGCCGATCCGCGCCGACGGGGGTCAGATCTCCGGTGGGGTGCTGGTGTTCCACGATGTGAGCGAATCTCGCGAGCTCAATCGACGCCTGAGCTACCACGCCAGCCACGATATGTTGACCGGCCTCGTGAATCGACGGGAATTCGAGGCCAGACTCGAGCGGGCTCTCAAGAACGCCCGCTCGAGGGAGGCCCAATACGCTCTGTGCTACATGGACCTGGATCAGTTCAAGATCGTCAACGATTCCTGCGGGCACTCTGCCGGTGACGCCATGCTGGGACAGCTCGGTGCGCTGCTGAAATCGAAGATCCGCTGGCGCGACACCCTGGCCCGTCTCGGAGGCGATGAATTCGGGGTCCTGCTGGAGAACTGCACCGTGGATGAGGCCATTGAGGCCGCGGAGAAGCTGCTCAAGTCGATCCAGGAGTTCCGTTTCCTCTGGGAGGACAGGACCTTCCGTCTGGGAGCGAGCATCGGCGTTGTTCCCATTACCCCGGAGACCGCCAGTGTGGCGGAGTTGCTGACTGCGGCCGACAGCGCCTGCGCCGCGGCCAAGGAATCCGGGCGCAACCGTGTCCACACATACCAGGTGAACGACATTGACCTGATGCGTCGTCGTCGCGAGATGCAATGGGCGGCGCGCATCAACAACGCGCTGGAGGAGGCCCGGTTCGAACTTTTCCGCATGACCATACTGCCCCTTCAGGACCAGGATCAGGGCGCCCATTACGAACTGCTTTTGCGCATGAAGGACGAGAACGGCCAGCTCGTGTCACCGGACGTTTTCATTAATGCAGCCGAACGTTACGGCATCACGCCGAGTATCGACCGGTGGGTGATCGAGAACGCATTTCGGTGGCTGGTCTCGGAGGCGGACGAGCGCAAGCGACTGTCGCTGTGCTCCATTAATCTGTCCGGTCAGACGCTGGGGGACGAAAAGTTCCTTCCCTTTGTTATCGAGCAGTTCGAGAGGAGCGGCATCGACGCGACCAAGATCTGTTTCGAGATCACCGAGACGGCGGCGATCGCGAGTTATTCACAGGCCAATCGATTTATCCAGTCTCTGAAGGAGCTGGGCTGCAAATTTGCCCTGGACGATTTCGGCACCGGCCTGTCTTCATTCGGTTACCTGAAGCATTTCCCCGTTGACTTCCTGAAGATCGACGGCAGCTTCGTCAAGGAAATCCTTCACGACCCCATCGATCGGGAAATGGTTCGATCAATCAACGAAATAGGCCATTTGACCGGCAAACAGACGATCGCGGAATGGGCCGAGACCGAGGAAATAGTGACCATGTTGAGGGGTATCGGCGTTGATTTCGCCCAGGGTTACGCCATCGATGAGCCACGCCGCATCTTCGAGGCGGGTTACAGCATCAACAAGTACCAGCGCTAGAGATTGCCGCATGCACCGCCCGGTCGGCAGGGCGGCGCTGCAGCAGTCTATCCGACCCGGGCCGTTTCCCTGGCCACGCTCGTATCCGGTACCGGCCGCATCTCTTCGAAAACATCCACTTCGATGACCCGGGCGGCCAGCTCCATCGCTTCACGGACGGCCCTGGCTTCCAGTTCATTGATCTGCCCCGACTTCAGGGCTGCGGATACGATGTGCTCGTAATCGAAGGGCGTGATATGCCGACCGGTAGCCTCGCGAATCTTGCGCTCGATGGGCTCCGCGGCAATGCCCTTCTGGAGCGCCAGTTCCACCAGCCCAACCTTGTCATCGCGGTCCAGCTCGAAGAACAGTCCTGACACGAGGCGATCGCGGGCCGGCCCCGGCTCCATGAGCAGCCGCGCCACCTTCCCGCCGAGACGGTCCGACGGCGGTCGATACCGGCGACCTGTCGGCAGGGCGAAGACCCGGATCAGCGGCCCGATGCCCTTCACGGGGAAGTTGGCGCAGATTTCTGCAAGCCGGTTTTCTGCGATATCCAGGGATTCCTCGATAGACCATTCGACGAGCGCCCGGTCCGCCTCCGGCCGACCCTCATCCTCGTGGTGTTTGATAACGGCAGAGGCGAGGTACAGATGGCTCAGGATGTCGGCGAATCGCCCGGAGATCTTCTCGCGGCGCTTCAGGTCACCGCCCAAGGTGAGCATGGCGACATCGGCGGCGAAGGCAAAGCCTGCGCTCAGCCGTGAAATTCTCTTGAGATAAACCGTCTTGCGGCCCACGGAGTAAACGTCCAGGAACCGCTCGCCCCCGAGACCCAGGAGAAGAGCGCGTACCGCGTTACTGACCGTGAAGCCGATGTGGGCAAACAGCGCGTCGTCGAATTCCGCCAGGCCGCGAGCCCGGTCCTCGTCGGCCGCCGCGAGCATTTCCCGGAGCACGTAGGGGTGACATCGAATCGCTCCCTGACCGAAGACGATCATGCTGCGGGTGAGAATGTTGGCCCCTTCCACGGTGATCGCGACCGGGATCGTCTGGTAACTGGAATTGAGGTAATTGGCCGGGCCGCGACACACCGCCTTGCCCGCGTGCACGTCCATGGCGGCGTTGATGACACTTCTCATGCCTTCGGTGTTGTTGTACTTGAGGATGGCCGAAAGTACCGAGGGTTTCTGGCCCTGGGCGACCGCGCCGGCGGTCATCAGGCGGCCCGACTCCATTCGATAGGTGATCCCGCCGATTCGCGCCAGGGCCTCTTCTATTCCCTCGAAGCGGCCGATAGGCGTGCGAAACTGCCGGCGGATGCCCGAATAGGCGCCGGTGGTCAGTGACGCCAGCTTGCCGGCGGACGTGCTCAGGGCGGGCAGGGAGATGGCCCGGCCTACCGAAAGGCAATCCATCAGCATCTTCCAGCCCTTGCCGACCTGATCCTGGCCTCCGATGACCCACTCCATGGGCACGAAAACATCCTTGCCGCTATTGGGGCCGTTCTGGAAAGCAGCACCGGGATCGTGGCGCTGGCCAATCGTGACGCCCGGTGTGTCGGCCGGGACCAGGGCGCAGGTGATGCCCAGGTCCTTTTCGTCACCCAGCAGGCCCTCCGGGTCTTTGGCCTTGAAGGCCAGCCCCAGCAACGTGCAAACCGGACCGAGAGTGATATAGCGCTTCGACCAGTTGACCCGGAAACCCAGGGTCTCGCGGCCCATGTAGGTGCCCCGGCAGACAACGCCCACGTCGGGCATGGCGCCGGCGTCGGATCCGGCCATCGGTCCGGTCAAGGCGAACGCCGGAACCTCCTCGCCCCGGGCGAGCCTGGGCAGGAAATGCTCTTTCTGAGCCCGGGTACCGTAATGCAGCAACAGCTCCCCCGGGCCCAGGGAGTTCGGAACCATGACGGTGACGGCTGCCGCAACGCTGCGTGACGATATCTTGATGATCACGTCGGATTGGGCGCGAGCCGAGAATTCCAGTCCGCCATACTGCTTCGGGATGATCATTCCGAAGAACCGGTTCTTCTTGATGAAGTTCCAGACATCCGGTGGCAGGTCCCGAGTCTCGTTCTCGATCTTCCAGTCGTCGAGCATCCGGCACAGTTCGTTGACGGGGCCGTCGAGGAATGCCTTCTCCTCGGCGCTGAGTTCAGGGGAGGGTGTGTCAAGGAGTCGTTGCCAGTCCGGGCGACCGGAAAACAATTCCGCATCCCACCAGACGGTGCCGGCGTCAATGGCTTCTTTCTCCGTGACCGACATGGGCGGCAGGATTTTGCGAAACCATCGCAGCAGGTGAGCGCTCACCAGCCTGCGTCGCAGAGGCTTCAGGTTCAGGACCGCGGCGACAGCGAGGAAGAGCGACCATGTGAGGACAGACAGTCCCGTGCCCAGCAGGTGGATGAGCACGAGAACACCGAGCGCGCTCAGAGTCCAGGCAGAGATTGAGGATCGCCTAAAGGCCAGAGCAAGGACTCCGGCGACGATCAGAAGTGTGGCGACGAGGGGAGACATGACACCTCCGATTCTCCGGCACAGGGGGCGCGGGGCGCCTTATCCGGGTGTATTGCGAGCACATATTGCACTGCAGCACATTACCGCCCTTTTTTGACCGGCGCAAGGAACGGAGTCGAGATTTCGCACGCTCGTCGGACTCGATCCGGCGGGACCGGACCACCACCCGGGTCCGATCCGGCGCCGGGGTCGTTTCAGCGGATGTAACCTACTGTTTTTAAGTTATTTGTTGTCGGCCCCGCCAGAAATATTGAAGCGCATGGAGAGATCAATAGCCCGGACATGTTTCGTGATGGCGCCCACAGAAATGAAATCCACGCCCGTAGCGGCAATTTCGTTCAGCCGTTCGAGCTCAACATTGCCGGAGGCTTCGAGGAGGGCGGGCCGTTCCCGGCGCTGTCGGTTCATCTCCACAGCCTTTCGCATATCCGACAGGCTGAAGTTGTCCAGCATCAGGATATCTGCACCCGCATCGAGGGCTTCGAGACACTCGGCCAGGGATTCCACCTCCACCTCGACGGGCAGCGATGGCGCCGTGGTTCGCGCCGCATCCACGGCGTGGCGGATGCCACCCGCCGCCATGAGATGGTTTTCCTTGATCAGGATGCCGTCGAACAACCCGATGCGATGGTTCGTCACGCCACCGCAGGCCGCAGCGTACTTTTGCGCCGACCGAAGTCCGGGCAGGGTCTTGCGAGTGTCCAGTATTCGGCATGGCGTCCCGACCAGCGCTTCCGCGTAGCGACGCGCTACCGTCGCGGTGCCCGAACAGGTCTGCATGAAGTTCAGGGCGGTGCGTTCGCCGGACAGAAGCGCTCGGGCATTACCCTTGACGGTGCAAAGCAACGCATCGGGCTCCACGGTCTGCCCCTCCACGACATGCCAGTGGATCTGGCTTGCCGGATCCAGCATCCTGAACACGCGCTCGAACCAGGGGGCGCCGCATATCACGGCCGGCTCCCTGGAAATAACGGTTGCGGTGGCGGTCGCGTGGGGCGGTATCAGGGCCGCCGTCACGTCTCCGCTCCCTACGTCTTCTTCTAGAGCGCGGCGCACCGTGACATCGACGTCCGACGGCGGCTGGGGTATTCCTTTGTTCATAGGGACCTCCGGGAGGACGACCAGTATAGGCCGTGACGGGGTGGCGTCCCACCCGGACAGAGTCTGAAACCGGTCTGGTATAATTGGCGAATTACCGAGGGGCGATTCCGCCCCATGATCAACTGATCCACGAGGAGTAACCGATGGCGCACACCCTGCCCGAGCTGCCTTATTCAATGGATGCGCTGGAGCCGCACATCTCGCGCGAGACACTCGAATTCCATTACGGCAAGCACCACAACACCTACGTGGTCAACCTGAACGGCATGATCGAAGGCACCGAGTTCGAGGGGGCTTCCCTGGAGGACATCGTTCGGCGCGCCTCCGGACCTATGTTCAACAATGCCGCCCAGGTGTGGAATCACACTTTTTACTGGAATTGCCTGAGTCCGAACGGCGGCGGGGCCCCCGGCGGCGACCTGGCGACGGCCATAGACACGGCGTTCGGTTCCCTCGACGCCTTCAAAAAGGATTTTTCCGACAAGGCCGTCAAACTTTTCGGGTCCGGCTGGGCCTGGCTGGTCAAACAGCCGGACGGATCGCTGGCCATCAGCCAGACCGGCAACGCCGATACGCCGCTGACCGGAGACGATGTCCCGCTGCTCACCTGCGACGTCTGGGAGCATGCCTACTACATCGATTACCGGAACGCCCGCCCGAAGTACGTGGAAGCCTTCTGGAATCTGGTGAACTGGGAGTTCGTTTCCGCCAACTTCGCTGGTTGATGCAGGACGCAGGTTTAATAAGCACATCCGGGTCACGGGGCGGCCGCAACCGGTCGCCCCTTTCCGTTGTCTTATGAGTCTGTTCCGGGCCGCTCGCCCCGCGCCGGGGCGGGACGAGGCCGCTGAAGTGGCGTCGCCCTGCATCTCCATTTGCCAGTTGGGTGAGGACGGCGTATGCGAGGGATGCCTGCGGACCGCGGCCGAGATCGCTGCGTGGCCACGAATGGGCAGTGTCGATAAACTGCGGTTGCTGGAAAATTTGGATCTCCGCCGACGGAATGTCGTCGGCGGAGCATGAGCGCGGGAGGACGGGGATGAAGAAACGGGCGTCTTTTCTGGTGGCATGGCTGGCAGCGTGCCTGGTATTGCCCGGCTGTGTGCCGGTTCTGATCGGTGGTGCGGCGGCGGGTGGCTATTACCTGGGCAAGGATGACCGGGACCCAACCCAGATTGCGGCGGACAGTTCGATCACGGCGAAAATAAAGTCGAGGTTTATCGGCGACAAATACGTTGACGCTTTTGATATCAACGTGGACACCCACAACGGCGAAGTGACGCTGTACGGCGACGTCACGAACACCATTGCCCGTGAACAGGCGGCCAAGCTGGCTGCCGAGGTGGAAGGCGTCAAGAGCGTGGACAATCAGATCCGTGTGCTCAAACCGGTCAAGACGACCGAAAGCTAAGCATCGGGTCAGCCAACTCAGGTTTTGTTACAGAGAGGGAAGGGCATGGACGTAACCAGCAGGATCAAGCAGCACATCGACGGTAGCCCGGTGGTGCTGTTCATGAAAGGCACGCCGGATTTCCCGCAGTGCGGGTTCTCCGCCCAGGCAGTGGCCGCGCTACGCGCCTGCGGAAGCGATTTCGCCACGGTGAATATATTCGAGGACCCGGAACTCCGGGAAGCTCTCAAGGCCTACTCGAACTGGCCAACGTATCCGCAACTGTATATTGGCGGCGAACTGGTCGGTGGTTGCGACATCGTGATCGAGATGTATCACTCGGGCGAGCTGGCAAAGCTTCTCGAAGGGGCGACGGCGGCGTAAATCCGGCGCCCCGGCGATGGGGGCCCGCAGCACTCGAGCGGGCCTCACTCTCGCAGACCGGCCTCATAGATCGACTGGACACGGTTGACCATCATGCAGAACAGGTCCGCTGTGACTTCGGCGTCGTAGGCAGCCGAGTGTGCCGAGGCCGTGTCCCACTCGATGCCGGCCGCTTCCGCAATTCTGGAAAGGACGGTCTGCCCCAGAATCACGCCACCAAGCGTGGCCGTGTCGAAGCTCGTAAACGGGTGGAAGGGATTTCTCTTGATCCCGGTTCTTTCGACCGCGGCATTGACGAACCCGAGGTCGAAGAACGCGTTGTGACCCACCAGGATGGCACGCGTGCAGTCGTTATCCCTGACTGCCCTGCGCACCTCGCGGAAGATCCGCTGCAAGGCCTCTTTTTCCGGCAGGGCGGGCCGCAGGGGGTGGTCTGGTACGATGCCGTTGACCTCCAGAGCGGCGGGCTCGATATTTGCGCCCTCGAAAGCCTGCACGTGATAGCGATAGGTTTCCCCGCGCTTAAGGCTGCCATCGCCCTGAATCTCGATCAGCACGGCGGCGATCTCGAGGAGTGCGTCCGTGGTCGCGTTGAATCCTCCGGTCTCCACGTCTACGACGACTGGCAGGAAGCCGCGGAACCTGCGCGACATCGGGGCCGGCTCGTCAGCCGTTCCCGGCGAATCCAGGTAACCCGGGTCGCTCATTTCGTAGCAAGCCTCCAACGAAGAACTTCGCCGGCGCGGAAGGGCACAAGACGCTCGCTCCGGCCCACTGCATAACTGTCAGGCACCGGCCAGGAATCTTCGATCAGCGTGATGCTGCCCTCGTTACGCGGCAAACCGTAGAAATCGGCGCCGTGGTGGCTGGCGAAAGCCTCGAGTCGATGCAGCCGGCCGGCCTCGTCGAACGCCTGGGCGTAGAGTTCGATGCCGGCATGGGCCGAATAAACTCCGGCGCAGCCGCAGGCCGCCTCCTTACGGCTCTTCAGATGCGGGGCGCTGTCGGTACCCAGAAAGAATCGCGGGTGCCCGCCGGTGGCTGCCTCGAGCACGGCCTGCCGGTGTCGTTCCCCCTTGAGAACGGGCAGGCAGTAGTGATGAGGTCTCAGGCCGCCCTCGAACAGGGCATTGCGGTTGCAGAGGATATGCTGCGGGGTAATCGTGGCGGCGATCCCGGGCCGTGCCGAGGAGACGAACTCGACTGCGTCGGCGGTCGTCACGTGTTCGAAAACGATCTTCAGGGACGGAAATGCGTCCGCCAGCGGCACCAGGGTTGCGTCGATAAAACGCTTTTCCCGATCGAAGATGTCGATGTCCGGATCGGTGGATTCGCCATGCACGAGTAACGGCATGCCGACCTCGGCCATACAGGCCAGGGTGTCGTGACAGCGTTCGATACTTGTGACGCCGGCGTCTGAGTGCGTCGTTGCTCCGGCAGGATAGAGCTTGACGCCGAAAATCGTGCCCGACGCCTTGGCCTCGGTCACGTCCGCCGGACGGGTGTCATCGGTCAGATACAGCGTCATCAGGGGGCGGAAATCGCAATTCTCCGGCAGCGCCGCGAGGATACGGTCCCTGTAGGCCGCCGCATCTGTCGCGCGGGTCACCGGCGGAACCAGGTTCGGCATGATGATGGCTCGGGCAAACCGCTCCGCCGTGTGCGGCAGAACCGTACTCAGCAGTTGGCCATCCCGCAAGTGAAGGTGCCAGTCGTCCGGGCGTGTGATGACCAGCTCAGTCAAGCGGTCTTTCCCCCGGCCAATTTGCCCGGCAGGTCGTGGTCCACGAGCACCGACAGGGAATAGCGGACGCCGAAGCCGGTGACCGCAGTCGGAACCAGCCCAAGCCCGCCCTTGTGATGTCCCGCGGACAGGTCCATGTGCACCCATGCAGTCTTTGGGTCAACGAAGCGGCCGAGAAACCGGGCTGCCAGGATATGGTCGCCGTCATTGTTCGCAGAGCACTGAGCCACGTCCGCGACCTTGCTCTCGAGCGCTTCGTCGAAGTCCTCGTCCATCGGGAAGCCCCAGACCCGCTCGCCGGATTCTCGCCCGGCATTCTTGAGCGCTGGGTACAGATCGGGACGGTTACTGAATACGCCGCAGTACCTGGAGGAGAGCGCCTGCACGCAACTGCCCGTGAGCGTCGCGTAGTCGAAAATCATGGTCGGCGCCTCGACACAGGCCAGGGCCAGGGCATCGGCAAGTGCCATGCGTCCTTCGGCGTCGGTGTGGATCACCTCTATGCTGGTCCCGTTGGCCGCCGTGACCACGTCTCTGGATTTGTAGGCGCTCGGTCCGATACGGTTCTCGGTGATCGCCAGCCAGCAGTCGACCGGATGCGGATAGTCAAGGCGGGAGAGGGCCAGCAGCGTACCCAGTGCGACCGCGCTGCCCTGCATGTCTTCATGCATGTTGAGCATGGACTTGAAAGGCTTGAGATTGTTGCCACCGGTATCGAAACAAATGCCCTTGCCGACCAGCGCCAGGGGGGGGCGCCCCGAGACCTTGGCCGGGCGGTAACGGAGGTGAATGATCCCCGCGTCCCGGGAAGCGTTGCCCTGGGAGACCGCCAGAAACGCGCCAGCCCCCTTGCGGGCCAGTGCCTTTTCATCGAGAAAGCGCATCTTCCAGCCTTCGCGCCTCGACAACTGCGTAGCGGCACGCCGGTATCCTGCCGCATCCAGCTGGTTAGGGGGCAAGGCCGTCAACCAGCGGGCCAGGTTGTTGCCGTCGGCCTCTGCGAGCAGGCGCTTGGGATCCAGCCCGGCGGCGGGAGAAAAGATACGCAGCCGGCGCAAGCGGGTCGGACGCGGGGATTTCTTTTTCTGCGATGGCATGCGAAAGGCGCCCAGGAGCACAGTGCTTATGGCCGCCGACTGCATCAAAAGCGTGGTCTCGTCATCCCAACCCAGAACCACAATCCCCAAGGTTTCGGGGTCGTCAGCGAGGACGTCTGCAGCAATTTTTCGGACTGCCGTCTGGACGGCGAAGGGATGTCCGTGGCTGGCCAGGAATCCGATAGTCGCTGCTGCGCGGCCAGATGCAGGAAAGTGTGTGCGCAGCGGCGCCGTGGCCTCGGCGGGCCGGCGCCACGCCAGCGCCGCCAGCACATCGCCGTGAGGCAGTTGGTGCCACAGTTCCTCACCCGGCGACTCGGGCATCAATACGAGCAAATGCTGCAGTCGCTTCAGCTGGCCTTCCGTGGGAAGACTGCGACTCCGGGTGATGCTGATCCGTGACGGATCGGGGAGCAGTCGTGTCATGGGGATCGGGTTGACCTACTTGGACCAAACCCCGATGATAACGGGGCATAACAAAGGGCGGAACCCGGCGCTCCACAGCACCCTCTGACGGGCCGCCATCCTAGCAGTAAAAAAAAGACAATTCACGTTCGGGCACCGGCTCGGACCGCAACGGGTTCTAGCACTGTTTTGGAGGAGGCGGGGTAGAGCGCGATGAGCAATAGCCGCAAATATCTGGACGTGGATCCCCACGAAACAAAGGAGTGGCTCGAGTCCATCGAGTCGGTTCTTCGTGTCGAGGGTCCCGAGCGAGCCCATTACCTGATCGAGTGCATCATTGACGAAACCCGGCGATCGGGTGTCTATCTCCCGTTCAGTCCGAACACCGCCTACGTCAACACCATTGCCCCGGGTCGCGAACCGGTCTATCCGGGCGATCGGGCCATCGAGCGCCGAATCGAGTCACTTATTCGCTGGAACGCCATGGCGATGGTGGTCAACGCCAACAAAGTCAGCAGCGAATACGGTGGGCATATCTCAAGTTACGCTTCTTCGGCGACGCTGTACGAAGTGGGTTTCAATCACTTCTGGCGCGGTCCGAAGGGTGATGATCGGGGCGACATGATCTTTATCCAGGGTCATTCGGCGCCCGGTATTTATGCCCGGGCCTTCCTGGAGGGGCGACTCGGTGAAGAGCAGTTGCGCGGATTCCGGCAGGAAGCCGGCGGCGGTGGTTTGTCTTCCTATCCGCATCCCTGGTTAATGCCCGATTTCTGGCAGTTCCCGACGGTCTCCATGGGGCTGGGCCCGATGATGGCGATTTTCCAGGCCTTCTTCATGCGTTACATGGAACACCGGGGGCTCGTGGAACCCTCGGATCGCAAGGTCTGGGCGTTTCTGGGCGACGGCGAAATGGACGAGCCGGAATCCATGGGCGCCATCGGGCTCCCTGTCAGGGAAAAGCTGGACAACCTGGTGTTCGTGATCAACTGTAATCTCCAGCGTCTCGACGGCCCGGTGCGAGGTAATGGCAGCATCGTCCAGGAACTCGAGGCTACGTTCCAGGGGGCCGGCTGGAAGGTGATAAAGGTGCTATGGGGCAGTCGCTGGGACCCCCTGTTCGCCCGGGACACCGATGGTTTGCTGCGCCGGCGGATGGAGGAAGCAGTCGACGGCGAGTACCAGAATTTCAAGGCCAAGGGTGGCGCGTACACGCGCGAGCATTTCTTCGGCAAGTATCCCGAGCTCAAGGCCATGGTTGCCAACATGTCCGACGAGGATATATGGCGTCTGAATCGCGGAGGACACGACGCGCGCAAGGTCTATGCCGCCTACCACGAGGCGATGCAGAGTGATGGGCGTCCGGTCGTGATCCTGGCCAAGACGGTGAAGGGTTACGGGATGGGCGAGGCCGGCGAAGGCCAGATGATCGCTCACCAGCAGAAGAAGATGAACGAGGACGCGGTGCGGGCATTTCGCGATCGCTTCAACATACCGATCCCGGATGAGGATCTTTCCAGCGTGCCCTTCTTCAAGCCGCCCGAGAACAGCGAGGAAATGAAGTATCTGCGCGAGCGACGGGCCAACCTCGGCGGTTTTCTGCCCCAGCGAGTACCTGACTGTCCGGTGCTGGAGGTGCCCGATCTGTCGATTTTCCAGCAGCAGCTCGACGGCACTGGCGAGCGCGAGATCTCCACGACCATGGCCCTGGTACGGATGCTGACCACGCTCGTCCGGGACAAAAAGATTGGCCGTCACATCGTGCCCATCGTGCCGGACGAGGCCAGAACCTTCGGCATGGAAGGCATGTTCCGGCAAATCGGCATCTATTCCAGCATGGGCCAGCTTTACACCCCGCAGGATGCGGACCAGCTGATGTTCTACAAGGAAGACAAGAGCGGCCAGATTCTGGAGATGGGGATCAACGAGGCCGGTGCCCTGTGCGCCTGGGCCGCGGCCGGTACCTCCTATGCCAACCACGGCGTCGCCATGGTGCCGTTCTATGTCTATTACTCGATGTTTGGATTCCAGCGGGTTGGCGATTTCGCCTGGGCGGCGGGTGACATGCAGTCCCGGGGTTTCCTTATCGGCGGCACCGCCGGACGAACGACCCTGGCGGGGGAAGGCCTGCAGCATCAGGACGGACACAGCCACCTGCTCGCGGCGACGTTTCCCAACTGCGTCGCCTACGATCCGGCTTTCGCCTTCGAACTCGCGGTGATCGTCCACGATGGTCTCAGGCGGATGCTCGAAGAGCAGGAGAACGTCTTCTATTACATCACCTGCATGAACGAGAACTATGTGCAGCCGGCTTTGCCCGAGGGCGCGGAGGAAGGCATCCTGAAAGGTGCGTACAGGTTCCGTGAGGCCGACGGTGACGGACCGAGGGTCCAGCTTTTCGGATCCGGCACCATCCTCGGTGAAGCCCTCGCGGCGGCCGATCTGCTGCACGATGATTTCGGTGTGTGCGCGGATGTGTGGAGCGTGACCAGTTATAACGTTCTGAGGCGCGAGGCCCAGGACGTGGACCGCTGGAATCGACTCCATCCCACCGATGAGCCCCGTACAAGTTACGTGGAAACCTGTTTTGCGGGTCACGAAGGCCCCTTCGTTGCTGCTTCCGATTACATGGCCGCGGTCCCTGACCAGATCCGGCAGTGGGTGCCAGGTCGATACGTCACGCTCGGTACTGACGGATATGGCCGCAGCGATGGCCGCGAGGCGCTGCGGGCGCACTTCGAGGTTGACCGTCGTCACATTGCTACCGCCGCCCTCAAGGCATTGGCGGATGACGGCAAACTGGAGCGGGAGACGGTGGCCACGGCCATCGAGAAATACCGGATCGATCCGGGCAAGCCCAATCCCGTGATTGCCTGATTCGGGAGAACGCAGCCGTGGCCACGCAGACAGACATCAAGGTTCCGGATATCGGCGACTTCGACAACGTTGAGATCGTAGAGGTCCACGTGTCCCCGGGCGATCGCGTCTCTATAGAGGACCCGTTGATCACCCTGGAGACGGACAAGGCATCGATGGACGTACCCGCCACGGCCGCCGGCGTCGTGACATCGGTAGCCGTGAGACAGGGCGACCGGGTCAGCCAGGGGGACCTGGTCTGCTCCGTCGAAGCCGACGGCAAGGTGACCGACCCGAAAGACTCGTCAGAGCAGACATCCACCGGGAGCACGCCGACCCCGCCGGCCGCGGCGTCCGGGCAGACCGTCGAAGTGCGTGTCCCGGATATCGGTGATTTCACGGATGTGGATGTGATCGAAGTCCACGTGGCTGCCGGGGATGCCGTCAAGATCGATGATCCGCTGATCACGCTTGAAACGGACAAGGCCTCCATGGACGTGCCTGCAGCTGAGGGAGGCGTGGTTCAGGAGCTGGCGGTGCAGACGGGCAGCAAGGTATCCCAGGGCGACCTGATCCTGATTCTTCGCACCGCCGGTCAGTCGTCCGGATCCACGCAGCCGTCCCCGCCAGGAGCCGAAGCGCCTACCGCTTCCGCCATCACGGAAGCGCCCGAGGCATCGAGTGCTCCGGGGCCGGCGCCGGTGGATGAGAAGGACTCGCTGGAGGCCCATGCGAGCCCATCGGTGCGCCGGTTTGCCCGCGAGCTTGGCGTGGATCTGGCGCGTGTCCAGGGATCGGGTCGAAAAGGCCGAATCACCCGGGACGACGTCAAGGGTTTCGTGAAGTCGGCAATGACGGCCGGCCCGACCAGCCCGATCCCGATTGTGGCCGCATCGGCCCTGCCGCAGGTTCCGGAGATCGATTTCTCTCGATTCGGAGAGATCGAGGTTCAGCCGCTGAGTCGAATTCAGAAGATCTCGGGTCCACGGCTGCACGCCAGCTGGGTCAATGTCCCCCACGTGACCCAGTTCGACGAGGCGGACATCACTGCCCTGGAGGATCGTCGCCAGAAATTGAAAGACAGGGCGGCGAAACAGGGCGCCCGTCTGACGCCACTGGCGTTCCTGGTGGTCGCCTGCGTCAATGCGCTCAAGGAATTCCCGCGCTTCAACAGTTCGCTGGACCCCAGCGGCGAGAACCTGATCTTCAAAAAGTATTTCCATATCGGCTTCGCTGCCGATACGCCGAACGGGCTGGTGGTGCCGGTGCTCAAGGATGCAGACAAGATGACGCTCCTGGAGATCGCCCGCCAACTGGCCAGCCTGTCGGCCAAGGCCCGGGACGGCAAGCTGTCCCCCGGCGACATGCAGGGCGGAAGTTTCACGATCTCCAGTCTGGGAAGCCTCGGCGGCACAGCGTTCACGCCCATTATCAATGCCCCGGAGGTCGGTATCCTGGGCGTTTCGCGTTCCTATATGAAGCCCGTCTGGCAGAACGGGGCTTTTATTCCACGCCTGACCCTGCCGACGTCCCTGTCCTACGATCACCGGGTGATTGACGGCGCCGAGGCGGTCCGATTCAGCCGCTTCCTGGCGGAACAGCTGGAAGATCCCGACGGCCTGATGCTGGCCTGAGGAGCACGCTGAGATGAGCGAGACCATTCAGGTCAAGGTTCCTGACATCGGCGATTTCTCCGACGTGGAAATCATCGAGGTGCACGTCAAGCCGGGAGACCGGGTGGTGGCGGAAGATCCGCTGATCACCCTGGAAAGCGACAAAGCGTCTATGGAGGTGCCATCGCCCGGGGCCGGCGTGATCGAATCCCTGCTGGTAGCCGTCGGCGATCGCGTGTCTGAAGGTTCTCCCATTGTTTCCCTGAAGACCGCCGATGCCGATTCGCCTGGAGCTGAGCCGCAAGACGGCCGAAATGAGCCCGCAGGGAGCGAGCACGGTCTTGCTCCCGCCGCGAAGAGTTTCGACGGTGATGGAGATGTTTCGGCAGAGCTGGTGGTTCTCGGCGCCGGCCCCGGAGGTTACACGGCGGCATTCCGCGCGGCGGATCTGGGGATGGACGTGGTTCTGGTGGAAAGGTATCCCACCCTCGGTGGCGTCTGTCTGAACGTCGGCTGTATCCCCTCCAAGGCACTGCTGCATGCCGCCAAGGTTATCGATGAGGCCGAAAGCATGTCCGGGCACGGCATCGTGTTCGGGGTGCCGAGCATCGATATCGACAAGCTGCGGGGCTGGAAAGAGGGTGTCGTGGGACGTCTGACAAAGGGACTCGCCGGCCTCGCGTCCAGCCGCAAGGTCCGGGTGCTGCACGGCGCGGCCAGCTTTATGTCCGCCAACCATCTGGAGGTCATCGGCGAAGACGGTCGTAAGGTCGTGGCCTTCGACAAATGCATCATCGCTGCAGGATCCCGTCCGTTCCTGCTTCCAGGCACACCGGATGACCCGCGGATCATCGACTCCACCGGCGCGCTCGCACTGGACTCCCTCCCGGAACGAATGCTCGTGATCGGCGGCGGCATCATCGGCCTGGAAATGGCCTGCGTCTACGATGCGCTGGGCGTAAAAATTTCGGTGGTGGAACTGACGCCGACGCTCATGCCCGGCTGCGATCGCGACCTGGTGCGTCCGCTGCACAAGCGCATAGAAAAGCGCTACGAGAACATCTGGCTGGGAATCCGGGTATCCGGCATGGAGGCCGCTGATGACGGTATCCGGGTGACCTTCGAGGGCGAAAAGGCACCGGCTCCGCAGGTATTTGGCAAGGTCCTGGTGGCGGTGGGTCGAACCCCGAACGGCAAGACCATTGGCGCCGAGAATGCCGGCGTGGCGGTCGATGATCGCGGTTTCATCCCGGTGGACCGGCAGATGCGCACGAACGTGCCGCACATTTTCGCCATCGGCGACATCGTCGGTCAGCCTATGCTCGCGCACAAGGCTAGCCACGAGGGCAAGGTGGCGGCGGAAGTCGCGGTGGGGATGAAGAGCGCCTTTGATGCCCGCGTGATTCCCTCGGTGGCCTACACCGATCCCGAGGTGGCCTGGGTCGGACTCACCGAGACCGACGCAAAGGACAAGGGCATCGCCTACGAAGTGGGCAAGTTTCCATGGGCGGCCAGCGGGCGATCACTGGCCCTGGGGCGGGATGAGGGCATCACCAAGCTGTTATTCGATCCGGAGACCCATCGAGTCCTCGGGGCCGGAATTGTCGGCACCAGTGCCGGGGACCTTATCGGTGAAGCGGGACTGGCCATCGAGATGGGAGCGGACGCTGCCGACATTGGCCTGACGATCCATCCTCATCCGACCCTTACAGAGACGGTGGCCATGGCGGCGGAGGCTTTCGAGGGCACACTTACCGAGCTGTATCTTCCGAAGAGAAAGAAGAAGTCCTAGCGTTTCAGGACGTCCTGGTAGACCTGCAGCGTCCGTTCGACCGTCTGGCGGAGATTGAAATGCCGGTCGATGCGTTGACGGGCTCGCGCCCCCATAGCCCGAGCTTCTGAGGGGTGCGTCTGCAGCCAGTGAATGGCCGATGCCAGCGCGATCGGGTCGCCGGGGGGGATGACCAGGCCCGAGTCTCTGTCGATTACCAGCTCGGCGGATCCGCCGGTATCGGTCACAATCGGCGGAACGCCGTAGACCATGGCCTCGATGACGGTCTTTGGAAGTCCTTCCCGCCGGATTGAGGGCAACACCGAACAGTCGCACGCGGCGATCAGGGTGCAGGCATCTTTGCGGAAACCTACCCGGTGAATTCGTTCCCGAAACGGGCTCGCGTCGATCTGTCTTGTCAGCCGGGAATCGTCCATTCCACCCCCGACCAGCAGGAATCTCACCGGAGTGTCGGGGGGGAGATGCCGGGTGGCGTCGATCAGCACCCCAATGCCTTTTCGAGGCCGGTAATTTGCAACAGTTCCGATGACGAAATCACCTGCCGGGATCCCGAATAGTGACTGGAGATCCGCCGGCTGGTCCGTATACCAGTCCAGCTCATGTCCCTTGTACACCGTCACGCAGGTCGCCGGATCCAGTCTCCGTTTCGACAGGTCCTGGCGAACCGCATCGGCCACACAGATGATCCGGTCGATCCGGGGGTGCAGATGGGTCAGCCAGCAGACCGGATCATAACGATGGACATTGCCGGTCTGTCCCCGGTAGCTGATGACCTTGACGGGCAGCCCTCGGGCCGCGCGCACTCCATTGGCGATTGCCTTGTTGTTGAACAGGTGCAGGATATCGTGATGGCCTTCGAGCAGGTGCCGGCGAATGAAGCGGGCGTCCCGACGTCCGAATTTCTTGCGCGGGACATAATCGATCACCCGCACACCTTCAGCTTCCATGGCGTCCCGGTAAAGCGAATCACCCTCGGTCATGATCTCGCACTCAAGCCCCTTGCGTGCCAGGCCAATGAGCGTCTCGGCCTCGGGCCGGATGCTGTTCAAGGTATCCGAATGGGACGTGATCCAGAGTATTTTCATGTTCACGGCAGCAACGGTGCCGGTTGAACCCGGGGCTCCATGGTATTGTTCCGGCGCCGAAAACGGTCACCGCCAAGCGGCGTCTGACAGCCACCATGCCGATTTCCATGGATGCGGCGACAGCGGCAGATTCCCCCGATCCGGGATCTGGCAGGCCTCAACGACCGATGACGCCGAGGCGTATCGCGTGATCGAGGCTCGCCTTGCCCGGGCCCTGGAGGATCAGCGGTATGAACATCAACAGGTAGATCAGCGGCAGTTTGTAGTTGCCGAACCCCTTGTTGGTGATCGTGTAGCCCTTGAGCATTTCGGACACAGTTTGGTAGGGACGCACGTCGCCGGACCAGACGTCGCCAACACCCCAGTGCACCGCGCCGATGGCGACGATCGTCAGGATGAACAAGCTGGCCGCCCAGAAGCGTGTGAAAAGTCCGACCAGGATCATGACACTGCCCACCAGTTCGAACCAGGTCGCCATCAGCCAGCTTATTTCAGGCGGCACCAGGTTGAAGGGGAAAGGGAAGTTTTGCTGGATGCTTCCGAACCAGTTTGAGCCGTTGTACTTCTGCAGTCCGGCCTCGAAAAACTCCCAGGCAAGGAAAACCCTCAGCACCAGGGGCGCGATCCAGGTGCCGACGCTCTCGAGCCATTCCGCGAGGCGAAGCCAGATCGCAGCGAGCGCACTCATCGTATCAATTCCTTCATGCGTCCTTCGATATGCCGACGATGACTTGCCTCTGACGCAGGTCCTTCAGTATTTCGAGTCCGCCGTCGACGACATTATTCGGCCGGGGATGGTCGAGTTCCGCCGCGATCCGAAGCAGGGCTTCGCGCCCTGAGCCGACGTCGCTCTCCACGAGCAACTCGATCAGGCGTGCGGTGACCGCATTGATTTCCAGGAACCCGATTCGCCCCTCCGGATTTCTGTAAATGACCAGGAACGTCGGGGTCGCGGAGGGTTCGGATGGCTGATTGTTCGGAGAGATCGTGTGGACGGGGAACCGGTACTGCACCGACCAGACCAGTGGCGAAATCTCCGGCAGTCCTTCGAGCAAGTCTCCGTCCGGTTCCACCTTGTCCAGATCGGGCTCGCGCTCGTCGATAGAGAGGGCCAGTTCCACCCACTCGTAGTGGGCCAGTTCGTAGAGGAAGGGGGGGTCGCCCTCGACCTGGCCGCGTTCCTGCTCCAGGTACTGGAGAAACTCCCGCGGCATCTCCAGGAAAAGCGGGGTGTGGGATTCGTGGCGGGAGAAATAATCCCGTATCAGACGACGCCAACGTTCTCGCCCGAGCGTCTTGAACAGCACCGGAAATGTGCGTGACAGGAGTTGAGACACGTTGTTGAAGAACAGCCGCCGGTAGATTTCCATGCGCCGGTCTTCGATACCTTCCGGGGCTTCCCTATTCTCGGGGTCTCGGATATGCCCCGCGAAGGCATACTGGATCTTCTGAAAAGCGGGTTTCTCAGGCACGGGCGGTTCTCGCTTCGCCGGCGTCCTCGGAGGCTGCACGGAGGGTTCGGATCACCTCGATTTCCAGCATCAGCTCCTCAAGGGGCGGGATGTTGAAGTCCCTCTCCAGCAGGGTCGGTACCGTCCCGAAATGCGCATAGGCCGTTTTGAGGAGATCCCACACCGGGTCGCAGACATCAGCGCCGTGCGTATCCACCCGGAGATCCTCGGCTTCCACGTAGTGACCGGCAACGTGGAAATAGGCGATCCGTTCACCGGGCAGGGCCTTGAGGAAATCTTCCGCGTCATAGCCGTGGTTGATGCTGTTGACGTAGATGTTGTTTACGTCCAGCAGCAGGTCGCAGTCGGCCTGTTCCAGGACACCCCGGACAAATTCGATTTCATCGATCTCCTGGCCCGGCGCGGCGTAATACGAAACGTTTTCCACCGCGATCCGACGCTCCAGGATCTCCTGGGTGCGTCGAATCCGCGTCGCCGTGTACTCCACGGCGTCGGCGGTGAAGGGTATCGGCATCAGGTCGTACAGATGACCGTCGTCACTGCAATAGCTCAAGTGCTCCGTGTAGAGGCGCACGTCGTGGATATCCAGAAAGCGTTTCAGCCGCTGCAGGAAGTGCTCGTCCAGCGGTGCAGGCCCCCCCAGGGACAGGGAAAGACCGTGACATACGAACGGATAGCGATCGGTGAACCAGCGGAACTTCTTTCCGAGAGCGCCGCCTACGCCAATCCAGTTTTCGGGCGCGACCTCCATGAAATCGACTTCAGGCGGCGCCGTCATACAGCTTTCCATCATGCTCCGTCGCAGGCCAAGACCGACGCCTGTCACGGGATATTTATCGCTCATCTGGCTGCCACATGTTTCTCTGGGTCGCGCAAAAGCATACGTGAACCTTGGGTGCTGTTGTATCGGGCTCTGTTCGCCGGGTTCATGGCAGTTGACCGGTTCGGCCGGGATATTATTTCAGCGATCCCACCCCACACCGGGTCGTCAACGTCCCCCCCGCGCGATCAGAGATCGTCGAGAATGATCCCTTGCAATGTTTCGGAACTGCCTGGCGCGGGGGGCACCAGCACAAGCGAGCGGACATCACCGGCGGCGAGATTGATCTCCAGCGGCCCCAGAATCCGCTGCTCTTCGTCGTTGGACCCGTCATCGTCGTCCACGTTGAACCACAGAGTGACCGTTACCAGCGTGTCGCCCGGCAGCCGGGAAAGCCGTGAGAAGACGAACGGCGGGCTGATCCGGTTGGCAAGAAGACCGCCGTACTCGCCTTGCTCCACATCCACGTCTTCCGGATATGCCACATAGATGGACACGACCTGGTTCTCGGGCGCCGCGAGGACGATGCCGAGGCGGCCCTCAGTGATCACCGAGCGCCGGTCCTCTAACTGAAGAAGGCCGAAAGGCTGGGTTTCAGAGTCGATCAGATAAAAGGCCTCCTCGGCGCCGGAGCTTGTCAGGACGGTCGACTCCAGAAGAACGTCAGATGGCTGCCCGGCAGGCGTCGCTGTAGCCAGATAGGCGTCGGGGACCAGGGCGCGGTGATCGGAACTCTCAAGGTAGCTGAGACCGCTGGCCAGGGGATCACTGGCATCCCCGTCCAGCAGCACGTCAACGGTCCCCAGACCCGCCGCAACGTTCCTTGCGCGCAGGGATGATACGGCGCCCGCGCCGGCCACGCTGAAGCTGTTCAGGCCGTCGGTCAGCAGGCCCTTGACCGGCCACATGATCGTGTCCACCGTGTCCAGGAGACAGAAAAACCAGTCGCGTCCGCCTCGATCTTCAGGCGCATTCGGGTCGCGGAAGAACTGCAGCACGTCGGAGTCATATATCTGCTCCCCGTCGCTTGCCCGGAATACCCGGATCTGATACTCGCCCTCGGGTATCGGCTCGGAAGATGTGTATTCGGTGCGTCCCAGCGTGGCGTAAGGTGTTGCGTTGGCCAGGTCCTCGCCCGGGGCGGTCAGATAAATTTCCAGGTCGTCCTGCAGCGTGGCCGCGTGTGCAAACTGAATGTAGATTTCGGTAAACGGCCGGCGGATTCTCTGTTTGGAGATCATGAATGTCTCCGGCGCGTCCACGAAGCCCGCCGTGATGAACGTGTACTCGAATCCGGTTTGAAAAGTGAGCCCCTCGATCGTATCGATCTCGAACCTGCTCAGATCGGCCAGACGTCCGCGTATATCGACGCTGGTGTCGAACGATGCGAAGGCCGAAAAGGCGGAAACGTTACCATAGCCGATGTCCGACACGAATCTCGACGGGCCGATCGAGAAGGTCTGGACCGGCGAGTCCACCATGGCGTGGACCGCCCGTGGATAGATGAACGCCGTGTCGACAAAGTCATCGGAATTGTTGCCACCGCAGCCTGAAACCAGCAGGCCGGACAGCAGTGGTATGCCAAGCAGAAGAAAAATTCGTTTCATGGGCGACCAGACATGGATTATCGGACGAATTCTACCTGTTTCTGCGCCCACGCGCGCTGACCGGATCGGCCGGTTTTGGAAAATGCGGGTCCGGCAATCAAAGTCGTTTCAGCGCCTCGAGATAGACGTTCTCGTCGGGAGGGAGGCCGTTGCGCTGGCTTTCCCAGAGGGTCGCGCCAAGACATTCCATCATCAGGTGCTCAACCGGATGAGGTGCCCCCATTCGTTCGAGTAGACGGGCGTGAATGGCTGCAATACCCATGGGCCGGTTCGTGGCAACCTGCTCCCGGATGGCCAGATGCATGCCCATGTGCAGAAAGGGATTGGTTTCTCCCTCTTCAGGCATCCAGTCCCTCTCGAGCGTATTCTCCGCAAGCTCGAGCAGATCGTGATACTCGGGATGGAGCGCCACCACGTCCGCAATGTGGGCCTCGAGGGGTTCCAACGGCAGGGAGTCGCGATGGCGACGCCACGCCTCCACGTACATTCGGCGCAGGGCATTGCGGTCTTGCGGAAAAATACTCATCGGTCTGCGTCGGCTTGCAGCGGTAAGGCAGCGGGTTCGCTGGCCGTCTTGGACGGGAACTCGCACAGGTCCGCGATAATGCAGCGTTCGCACTCAGGCCGGCGGGCCCTGCACACGTAACGACCGTGCAGGATCAGCCAGTGATGGGCGTCGTGAAGAAATTCTTTAGGCGTTGTTCGCAACAGGGTCTTCTCCACCGCCAGTGGCGTTTTTCCCCGCGCAAGCCGGATCCGGTTGGCGACACGGAAAATGTGAGTATCGACGGCGATCGTGGGCTGACCGAAGGCGGTATTCAGGATGACGTTGGCGGTCTTGCGGCCGACGCCGGGGAGCGCCTCCAGAGCCGCCCTTTCATCCGGTACCTGGCCTTTGTGCCGGTCGAGGAGCAGCTGGCAGGTCGAGATGATGTTCTTGGCCTTGCTGTTGTACAGCCCGATCGTCTTGATGTAATCCGACAGACCGTCCTCGCCCAGGGCCAGAATGGCACCCGGTGTACTGGCCACCGGGAAGAGTCGCGCGGTCGCCCTGTTGACGCCCTTATCGGTGGCCTGGGCCGACAGGATGACCGCGATCAGAAGTTCGAAGGGTGTCGAATAAGCGAGTTCCGTGGTGGGATTGGGATTCGCCTGACGGAACCGCCGAAAGATCTCCGCACGCTTGCTTCTGTTCATTTTGCCGGGTTCAGGCCGGGTGGCCGGCGGGTTGCCCTTCCGGTGCCGACGCAGGGGCCCTCGAGGACAGCCGGCGATCGATGACGTTCTTCAGCGCGACCATGAGACCCAGGCAGATGAAGGCTCCCGGCGGCAGCAGGGCCAGCAGGAAACCGCCCTCGCTGAACCGAATGGTCAGATCGGCGCTGCCGCCAAACATCATCTGAGCGCCTGACAGTAGGGTGCCCTGTCCGACCAGCTCTCGCACGCTGCCGAGGATCACGAGGACTGCCGTGAAGCCGGCCCCCATCATCACTCCGTCGGCCACCGCCAGAAGCGGCCGATTTCGAGAAGCGAATGCTTCGGCCCGACCGATGATCATACAGTTGGTCACGATCAGCGGGATGAAGATGCCCAGCACCCGGTAAAGTTCGTGGAACCAGGCGTTCATCGCCAACTCTACCGCCGTCACCAGCGCCGCGATCACCATGACGTAGGCAGGTATGCGGATTTCCGGCCTGACGACGCCGCGAATCAGGGAAACGATCAGATTCGAGCCGGTGAGTACCGCGGTAGTGGCGATGCCGAGCCCAAGGCCGTTGATGGTGCTCGTCGTGACCGCCAGCAGCGGGCACAGCCCAAGCAGCTGCACGAGCCCCGGATTATTCTTCCAGAGCCCTTCGATAGCGATCTGGCGTAGGTTGTTCACTGGCGATCCGGACCCCTGGCTGCCCCGTCCGCAAAGAGCGCGTCCCGATGAGCGGCGAAGTATACCAGCGCGTTCCGAACGGCCTTGACAACAGCGCGCGGCGTGACCGTGGCGCCCGTGAATTGATCGAAGGCTCCGCCGTCCCGTTTGACAGCCCAGGCACCCAGATCAGGGTTGCCCAACGAGCGACCCTCGAATCCCAGAATCCAGTCGGATCGACCGGAATCGATGGCATCGCCGAGACCTGGCGTTTCGCGATGGGAAGTGGCCCGAACGCCCGTAATCCGCCCGTCAACGTCGATACCGACCAGCAGCCTTATCGGACCGCTGTAACCGTTCGGGGCGACAGGTGTAAGGATGACAGCCGCGGGCCGGTTGCCACGAAAGGCTCGGTAGACGGTGACCGGATCTTCGCTGCCGAGGAGTTCCAGGTCGGACACCTGGATGGTGTCGTTGAAGACGTCGTTGTCATACCGTGCCGGCGGCAAGACGTCGTGCAGGGTCCTCAGCAGGAAGGCTCTCTCGTTGGCCTCTATACGGTCCCGTGTCGCATCCTCGGTGAAGGCGACCAGGCCGACGCCAACGGCGGCAAAAACCGCCAGTACGCCTGCGGCTGACCCCATGCGCCCCACAAGGCTCTCCGGCTCAGCGGCCATGTCCGTATGTCCTCGGAACCGTGTAGCGATCGATGGCAGGGACTGCCATGTTCATCAGCAGTACGGCGAAAGCGACGCCGTCCGGATAGCCTCCCCAGGTTCGAATGACGTAAGTGAGCAGTCCAATACCGGCCCCGTAGATTAGTCGTCCCCGGTCAGTTGTGGCGGCGCTGACGGGGTCGGTGGCGATGAAGAAGGCGCCCAGCATGGCCGCGCCGCTGAAAACGTGGAACGAGGGCGGCGGGAAGCTGCCGGGTTCGGCCAAGTAGAAAACCGTCGCCGGCACGATTATTCCCGTCAGCATTGCCACGGGAATATGCCAGCGAATCACCTTGCGGTAGATCAGCCAGATACCACCGATGGCGATGAAATTGTTTATCCACTCCCAGCCCCGCGCGCCCAAGTCCCCGTACAGGGGGCCGGATCGGATCTCGCTGACTGTGCGCGCCAAGCCCAGCTGGGTCTTTACCTGGTCCAGGGGCGTGGCCCCCGCGACCGTATCCCAGCTCAGGTCTGCCGGAAATCGGCCGGTCAGGGTGTAGCCCAGGCTGGCCGCCAGATCCGGCGAGTCCAGCGCAAGGTCGAGCCCGGTCGGAGGCAGCCAGCGGGTCATCTCGGCGGGGAAGGAGATCAACAGGACCACATATCCGGCCATGGCGGGGTTGAACGGGTTGTATCCCAGCCCGCCGTAGAGCTGCTTGGCGAAAACAATGGCGAAAGCGGTTCCCGTGGCGGTAATCCACCAGGGTGTCAGCGGGGGCAGCGCGAAGGCGAGCAGAACAGCGGTGACGATCGCCGAGAGGTCCCGCAACGGGTCGACGATCGGTCGGCCCCGGGCGCCCAGTACCGCAGCTTCCAGGGTCACGGCGACGGCGACTGCGATCGTCATATTGATCAGGATGCCGGCACCGAAGTACCAGACGTAGGCGATGGTGGCCGGCAGGAGCGCGAACAGCACCTGGCCCATCACGCGTGTGACGCCGTTGGCCGGCCGCAGGTGCGGGGGCATTGTCCGATCGAACCGCCTCACTCGGGATCCACCTCGCTGGATCCCGCGTTCTTTTTCTCCCTGACCCGTTTCATGACTTCGTCGATCATGGCCTTGCGGGCGGCCTCGTCCTTGCCGACCTTGCCGAGCGCTCGGGTCTTGGCTTCCAGGCGACGCTGTCGTTCCCGCGCCTGCTCCTCGACGCGGGCCTTGCGTGCCTCGAATCTTTCCCTCGCGTGATCCGACTGTTCGCGTTCCCGTTTCCGGGCCCAGATCTCTGTCTTGGCGAACCTGAAATATTGGGTCAGCGGGATATGGCTGGGACAGACCAGGTCGCAGCAGCCGCACTCGATGCAGTCGTAAAGATTGAGCGCCTCGACCTGTTCGAAGTCGTCCGCGCGAGTGAACCACTGCAGCTGTTGGGGCAGGAGCCTCGCCGGACACACCTGTGCGCAGTCACCGCAGCGTATGCAAGGCAGGGCGGCGTCCCGGGGGCGGATATCGTCCTTGGAGGCCACCAGAAGACAATTTGTCGCCTTGATGACGGGCAGGTCGTCCCGATCCAGCGGGAAACCCATCATGGCGCCGCCCATGACCAGATGCCGGGCCGATTCTGTGTAACCGCCGCATTCGGCGATCACGTGGGAGACGGCCGTTCCCAGACGCACCTCCAGGTTTGCCGGACTCGCCACGCCGGAGCCTGTCACGGTGACGACCCGGGAGATCAGCGGCTCGCCTCTGAGCACGGCTCTGGCCACGGCTGCGGCAGTGCCCACATTCTGGCAGAGGTATCCGATATCCGCCGGAATTCCGTCCGCCGGAACCTCCTGGCCCGTAAGCACTTGGATGAGTTGTCTTTCTCCCCCTGCCGGGTAGACGGCAGGGATGACCGTGACCTCGATGCGATCGTCCGCAATGCCGGCATTGGCGGCCATCAGTGCCGCCCGGGCCTCGGGCTTGTCCTCCTCGATGGCAATGCAGCAATTGCGAATCTCCAGGGCGTGCAGCATCACCTGAGCGCCCAGGATCACTTCCTCCGCCCGATGGCGGAGGAGCATGTCATCACAGCTGATGTAAGGTTCGCATTCGGCGGCATTCAGAATCAGGCTCTTGAGGCCCACGCCGACGTTGAGCTTGACCGATGTCGGGAAAGCGGCACCACCAAGACCGACGATGCCGCATTCCCTGACCCGGGCACGTAGCGCCGGCGCGTTGAGCGTCCGGTAATTCGTGAGCGGGTCATATCCCCGAAAAGGTCGGTCTTCGCCATCCGTCCGGATCACCACGCACTCGGCCGAAAGACCGCTCGGGTGAGGGACCGGGTGGGCGCCGATTTCGACGACTGTGCCCGAACTCCCGGCATGCACGGGACTGCCCACATAACCCGCCGCCTTGGCGATCGGCTGGCCGCGGAGCACCACGTCTCCAGGCGAGACAATGGCCTCGGCCGGTGCCCCCACATGCTGGGAGAGCGGATGAACCAGTATGTCCGGGATACTGGCATTCCGCAGGGGTTCGGCGGTGGACAGCCCTTTGCTGCCGGGCAGCGAGATGCCACCGTGGAACCGCCACAGCCGTTCTGCCAGTGACACCGGTCAGCCCGCCTCCGCCACCCGGCGGCCGGTTTTCGGATTCGGTGCGGGCCGGGGCCATCGCCAGGTGGCGAGCGATGGGGCCGGCGGGACCATGTCGATACAGTCCACGGGGCAGGGCTCGACACAGAGTTCACAGCCCGTGCATTCGGATTCGATCACAGTATGCATCTGCTTCCCCGCGCCAAGAATGGCGTCCACGGGGCAGGCCTGAATGCAGAGCGTGCAGCCGATACACAATTCTTCGTGGATGACCGCGACCAGTTTGGGTTTCTCTACGCCCCGTTCCGGATCGAGCGGCTTGGGCTCCCTGTCCAGGAGATCCGCCAGCGAACGAATAGTGGACTCTCCGCCGGGCGGGCACCGGTTGATATCGGCATCTCCGGCGACAATGGCCTCCGCGTACGGTCGGCAGCCCGGATAGCCGCACTGGCCGCACTGGGTTTGCGGCAGCAACTGATCAATCCTTTCCACTACCGGGTCCCCCTCGCTGCGAAAGCGCACGGCTGCAAAGCCGAGCAGCAGGCCGAACAGAGCGGCAAGGGACGTGATGGCGATAATTGCAGCGATCACGGTCAGCCCTTCACCAGTCCGGCAAAGCCCATGAAAGCGAGGGCCATCATCCCCGCGGTGATCAGGGCGATTGAGGCCCCCTGGAACGCCTGGGGAACGTCGGCGGCGGCAATCCTTTCCCGCACCCCGGCGAAGAGGACCATTACCAGGGAAAATCCGAGTGCGGCGCCGAAGCCGTAAACCAGCGACTCAAGGAAACCGTGGGACTCCTGGATGTTCAACAGGGCCACGCCCAGCACGGCGCAGTTGGTCGTGATCAGGGGCAGGTAGATACCGAGAACCTGGTATAGGAGCGGGCTGGTTTTCTCGACCACCATTTCGGTGAACTGAACGACTGCGGCAATGACCAGAATGAATGCAATGGTGCGGAGATATTCCAGGTCCAGCGGTTGGAGAAGATAGGCATTGACCATATAACTGCAGACCGAAGAGAGGGTCAGCACAAATGTGGTCGCCAGCGCCATCCCGGTGGCTGTTTCGAGCTTGCGTGAGACACCCATGAAAGGGCACAGCCCGAGAAACTTCACGAGCACGAAGTTGTTGACGAGTACGGTCGCGACGAGAATCAGCGCGAGATCGGTCATAGCTAGCTGGCGGAGTGCGCGATCAAGCCCGGGCGCAGGGGACGAGAAACGAACGGTAGTATATCCCGATCAGGTCACTCGCATCCCCGGTTCGGCTCCCGAGTCCGGTGAAACGACAAAGATGTCTTCGCCCCCGGGGCCTGCGGCGAGGATCATCCCTTCCGAGATGCCGAAACGCATCTCTCTGGGCGCCAGGTTGGCGACCACGACCACAAGTCGGTCAATAAGCTTTTCGGGCGCGTAAGCCGTGCGGATTCCTGCAAGCACCTGTCTTTTGCCAGCACCAAGGTCGAGAGTCAGCCTGAGCAACTTGTCCGCACCTTCCACGCTCTGCGCCTCTACCACACGAGCAACGCGCAGATCGATCTTGCGAAAATCCTCGATATTGATTTCCGGCTCATAGATCTGGCTTTCGGCTGGATCTTCGGCTTCTGCCTTGCCGGCCAGACTCTCCCGTGAAGCTTCCACCATCGCGTTGACTGCCTTGGGGTCGATTCGCTTCATCAGCGGCGTGAATTTGTTAATGGACGTACCCAGCAAGGGCGTCTGGATATCGGACCACTGCAATTCGCTCTCCCCGAGAAAAGCCTCTGAAGCGGCGGACAGCGCCGGCAGCACGGGTTTCAGCATGATCACCAGGCTGCGGAAGGCATTGAGGCCCTGGGTACATACCGCCTGTACCTCGCCCTGCCGACCGGCATCTTTGGCCAAAACCCATGGTTTGTGGTGGTCGATGTACTGATTGGCCTGGTCGGCCAGCGCCATGATCATCCGCATGGCCTTGCTGAAATTTCGATTCTCGTAGGCTTCGGCAACCTCGGCGGCCGTACTGACGGCGGCCTCGTGCAGTGAGGGTTCCGGCAGCGTGTCTGCAAGCCGGCCGTCGAAAAGGCGCGTCACGAAACCGGCGCACCGGCTGGCGATGTTGACGAGTTTGCCGACGAGGTCGGAGTTCACTTTCTGAACGAAGTCGTCAAGATTGAGATCGATGTCTTCGACGCCCGATCCCAGTTTCGCCGCGTAATAGTACCGGAGGTACTCGGGGTCCAGGTGATCCAGATAGGTGCGGGCCGTGATGAACGTCCCGCGGGATTTGGACATCTTCTCGCCGTTCACCGTGAGGAAACCGTGAACGAATATTGCCGTTGGCAGGCGGTAGCCGGCCGCCTCCAGCACCGCCGGCCAAAACAGGGAGTGAAAGTAAACGATGTCTTTGCCGATGAAGTGATAGAGTTCTGCATCACTGTCCGGGCGCCAGAATGCCTCGAAGTCGATGTCCGGATTTTTGCCCGCCAGGTTTTTCAGGCTGGCCATGTAGCCGACGGGGGCGTCCAGCCATACATAGAAAAACTTGTCGGGCATGTCGGGGATGGCAAACCCGAAATACGGCGCATCCCGGCTAATGTCCCAGTCCTGCAGGCCGGCCTCGAACCACTCGTCCAGTTTGCGTCTGACGCTTTCCTGCAGGGCGCCGCTCGCGACCCAGCGTTTCAGTGTCTGCTGGCAATCGCTGAGCTTGAAGAACAGATGTTCCGACTCTCGTTCTACCGGGCGGGTACCGGACAGGATGGACACCGGATCGACCAGCTCGGAAGGACTGTAGGTGGCGCCGCAGGACTCGCAGCTGTCCCCGTATTGATCTTCGGCGCCGCAGCGCGGGCAGACGCCTCGAACGAAACGATCAGGCAGAAACATGCCTTCGGCTTCGTCGAATGACTGCCGGATCGTTCTGGTGTCCAGGTGCCCGCCGCGTCTGAGTTCTACGTAAATCTGCTCTACCAGCTTCCGGTTCTCGGGAGAGTGAGTGGTGTGGAAGTTGTCGAACCGGATATGGAATGAAGCGAAATCCTCGACATATCTCTGATGGTAATGGCGGATGATGGATTCCGGGTCCACCTTGTCCTGCCGGGCCCGTATCATGATCGGGGTGCCGTGGGCGTCGCTGGCGCAGACGAAGATGCAGCGGTTGCCGATTAACTTCTGAAAGCGCACCCAGATGTCAGTCTGTATGTACTCGACCAGGTGGCCCATGTGTGCGAGGCCGTTGGCATAAGGCAGCGCGGCGGTAACGAGAATTGATCGGGTCTTGCTCATGTTGGTCGGGGAGCGCTCGGACTGACTGGCCATTATCGCACAGGGTGCGCTCCGGCCGAATGGGCGGGATCAGCGATCAGGCTGGTCGGCGTACAGCTTGAATCGCTCCTTGGAAATGGCTTTTTCATAGGCTTCCCGGCCCGAAATGAACCGCCGGTCCAGCAGGTCCTGCAGAGCATTGTCCATGGTCAGCATGCCTGCCTTGGCTCCTGCCTGAATCGAACTTTCGATCTGGTCGAGTTTGCCCTGGCGGAGCAGATTGCTGACAGCCGGTGTGTTGACCATGACTTCAAAGGCCGGTACTCGGCCTTCGGCGCCTTTCTTTCTGCACAGCTGCTGAGAGATGACGCCACGCAGGGAGGTCGAGAGCATGGTTCTCACGTGGGACTGCTTTTCGGCCGAGAACGCGTTGACGATCCTGTCAACCGTCTGTATCGCCCCGTTGGTGTGCAGTGTCCCCATCACGAGAATGCCCATCTCGGCCGCCGTAATTGCGGTACTCATGGTTTCAAGGTCCCGCAGTTCGCCCACCAGGATAACGTCCGGATCCTCGCGCAGAGCTGAGTGCAGAGCATCTGCGAAACTGGGGCTGTGCACCCCGATCTCGCGTTGGCTGATAAGGCAATTCCTGCGTTCGTGGACGAATTCGATGGGATCCTCGATCGTCAGAATATGGCCCTTCACCCGCCGGTTGATGTCATCCACCATGGCGGCCAGCGTGGTGGATTTGCCGGAGCCTGTTTTGCCTGTGACCAGGATCAAGCCCGAGGTCTCCTTGCACAGCTGGCCGATGATATTCGGCAGGTTCAATTCTTCCAGACTCTGCGCTCTCGCGGGGATACTGCGCATGATTGCCGCCATTCCGCCGAGATGGCGGAAAGCATTCACCCGGAATCGGGCAAGTCCGTCGACGGCATAGGCGAAATCGACCTGGTCTTTTCGGGCCAGAGTCTCGGTAGCCGCGGGCGGGATGATTTCGCTCAGTGCATCCCTGAGCGCATCGGCAACCATTGGCTCTTCTCGCATCGTGATGAGATCGCCGTAGAGCCGCATGCGAGGCGGGTCGCCGGCGATGAGGTGCAGGTCTGACCCGTCGCGTTGAATGACTTCTTCCAGAAGTTCCCGGATAACGCTCATGTTCTCTTCCTGAACTTCAGCTGATCACGTCCAGTTTGGGCAGGATACTGGTGTCGGTCACGAAGCGCGTGAATTTCTTCTTGTCGTCGGCGAATCGGTAAGCGTCGTCCGGATCGACCTGACGCGCGTTGATGGCTTCTAGCAGAGCCTGATCCATGAGCTGCATGCCGGCAGACTTGCCGGTTTGAAGTTGGGACGGGATCAGATGAGTCTGGTCCGTCGTGATCAGCTTCGAGATTGCCTTGTTGCGGGTGAGGATTTCGAAAACGGCGCGCCGGGCACGGCCGTCGGGGGTTCTGACCAGAACCTGGGTCACGACGCCCACGAGGCTCTGGGCCAGAAAGGTCTTGGCCTGACCCCGTTCGAGGGCCGGCAGTGCATCGATGATCCTGTCCACGGTCTTGACGGCACTGGTCGTGTGCAGTGTGCCCAGAACCAGATGCCCCGTTTCCGCCGCCGTCATGGCCATGCGGATTGTCTCTGTATCCCGCATCTCGCCCACCAGAATGACATCCGGGTCCTGTCGCATGGCGGCCCGGACGGCTTCGGCAAAGCTCTGGAAGTGAGTTCCATACTCACGCTGCACGATTTGCGAGTTCATGCTGTCATGAACGAACTCGATGGGGTCCTCGAGACTGATAATGTTCTGCTGGCTGGTTCGATTGATGTGATCCAGCATGGCGGCCAGGGTGGTGGACTTGCCGGTTCCGGTGGCGCCGGTGACCAGGACCATCCCCTGGTGGTGATCGCACAATTCCCGCACGACATCCGGAATCCCCAGGCTGTCCAGGGTCGGAATCTCATCCGGGATATAACGAAACACCGCGCCGACCCCCGTATCCTTGCGGAAAATGTTGACCCTGAAACGGCCACCGTCTTCAGCCACATAGGCGAAATCCAGGTCGCGTCCGCCGGTAAATCGTTTCTGCTGCGATTCCGTCAGGATTTCCAGGACGTATCCGTCGAGTTCCGTGTCGGACAGGTCGCGGAATTTTATCGGCGTCAGCTCGCCGCGAAGCCGGAGCATTGGCGGAATACCCACTGCGAGGTGGATGTCGGAACAGCCCTGGGCAAGACCGAGTTTCAGGAAAGCGTCAATGCGTGCCACAGATCAGGCCTCCGCAGGCAGGAACCGCGCAAATTCGTTCCGAAGTTCTTCCATGGATTCATACCGCTTGCTCTTGTCTACGGACATGCAGCGCCCAATGCACTCGGACAACTCTATCGGCAGGCCTTCATTCACTTCATGCGGCTTGCGGGCCTTGCCCTGGACGTGCTGATACATCACCGACATATGATCTCCGCGGCTGTAGGGAGGCACGCCCGTCAGCATTTCGTACATGATTACGCCAAGACTGTAAATGTCGGCCTTTTCGTCCACCTGCTTGCCCAGGATCTGCTCCGGAGCCATGTACTTTGGCGAACCGATCACATAACCCGTCTTGGTGAGCTGTGTGTCACCGCTGCTGCGGGCAGCGGCAACGCCGAAGTCGACAATCTTCAACAGACCTTCGTCATTGATCAATATGTTGGCTGGCTTGAGGTCGCGATGAATGATCCCGGCGTGGTGCGCCACGGCCATTCCCGTAGCGATATCGCAGCCGAAACGCATGGCCTTTTCGATAGGCAGCGGTTCCTCGTCCTTCACCTCATCGCCCAGGGTATGGGAGGGGAAATACTCCATCGAGATGGCGTACAGTCCGCCCATAAAGAGGAAGTCGTAAATTCTGATGACGTTCTTGTGGGTGATCTTCCGCGAATAGCGCAGTTCGTGGACGAATCGCTTCATCATTTCCTCATCCGAGGCCACGTTCGGATTAAGGAACTTGAGGATGAGACTTTCCTCGACGACCTGGTCGTTGACCAGAAGGACGGTGCCGAAAGCCCCCTTGCCAATTTTCCTGATGTACTTGTAGCGGCCCTCGATGATGTCGCCCGCGTTTAGGGTCGTGATGTCCAGGCGCTTCTGCACACCACCCCCACCGTGCATGACAGCACCGACATCCCGGCCTTCCATGAGCAGGGTGCGGGTGGGTTCGGCGAAACGTTCGTGCTTTTTCGCTTCCTCGATCTGTGACGGGGAGAAACGCTCGTCCAGAGACTGGATCGCCGCAATGGCGGCCTGCCGGACCGCCTTGTCCTCACTGTCCAGATGCATGCTGATGGCCTCGCGAATATCGTCGGCGAGCGCCGAATCCGCCAGGCGGGCGAGGGCATTCATGGCTTCAATCTGGATCTCGCGTTCCTGGTGACGGACCAGCTGCATCAGGCGGGGAATGTGTTTCTCGTCACCTAGCTTGACGATTCCCCTGATCGCCGTCGGGATCGATCGAGTTTCACCGTCGAGCATCTTTTCGAGGGCCGGCAGGGCCCGGCTGTCGCCGATTTCGGCCAGCGCGTCGGCGGCTCTCTCCCGGACCCACCAGTCGGAATCCCCGGTCGCTTCTATGAGCTTCAAGACCGCCCGCTCGTCGCGAGTGGCGTTGAGCAGTTCGATGGCGGCTCGCCGGATGTCCTCGCTTTCGTCCTTGATCAGCTGCAGCACCGCGTCCACGACACGCGGCCCGCCAATCTTGGCAAGCGCGTCCGTGGCACGTGCCCGGACCCACCAGTCGTCGTCGCCCAGGGCTTCGAGCAGATCCTTGATGGAGCGCGGGTCGGCAATCTCGTTGAGCACCTCGACCGCGGCACGGCGGGAGTATTCTGAATCATCCTTCAGGGCCACGATGAGGTAGCGCACCGTGTCCGGGTGGCGATGACGGACGACCGCTTCCACGGCCTTGTTCTGAACATCCAGATCGGGATCGCAGAGCAGGCCGCACAACAGTTCCATGTCCGGTTCGCCATCCATTCGGCCAATAGCGTTAATGGCCGCCTGGCGAATCAACTTGTTCGAATCTCTCAACTGGCCTTGCAGGGCGTGATAAACGTCAGCGGTGTTGAACCGGGACAGGATATCTATGATGTGGGCTCGTGCCACCACGTCCTTCCCGGTCAGTCTGCTGATCAGCTCCGGCAGGTCGTTCTCGCCGGCCGTTTGGGCGACGATGCGGAATAGGACCGCTTTTTCGGTGGACTCCTGGTGATACGCCTGGCTCAGAACCCTGCGCACGTCGAGGCGCCCTTTCTGATGGGAGAGGGCATCACAAAGAGCGGCCTTCGGTACTACGTCCTTCTGCAGATAGTCCAGCAGCAGGTTGGCATTGAAACGTCTGCCATGGCCGAGGGCCCAGGCGACTGCGCTGGACACCCTCTGGTTATCGGAATCGAGCCCCTTGACCGCCTCGGCCACCGTTTTGTCGGAGATCACCCGGGACAGGAGTTCAGCCAGCCTCCGTGTACCCGATCGGTCCGCGGCCTCGATTTCCTCGATCAGCTTTTTGACGCCCGAGCTGCCGAGAGACCTCAGCTTGTCGACGGCCTTCTTGGACTCCGACCCGTCCAGGTCGCCCATCTGTTCCAGATTGCCGATCAGTCGGGCCGCCCGGGCGCCGCCAAGGAGTCTCATGGTGCCCCCTGTCCGCGCACCCTGCGGACGGGCATTCCGGCAGCGCGGAAGAGAGAAATCTGCACGCCGGACGTAGCGCCCGCAAGGCGCCTATTCCCTGGATTTGGCATGGCTGGAGTCATCCCGCTTACCTTACACGGCACCCGCAGATTCGCCAAGCAGGGAGGTCGGGCGGGACTCCGCGCGATTTCGGCTACAATTGGCGGCTGGCAAGGTCGGATCGACCCAAAGTCGGAGGTATCCCTTGAGTGAAGATTTGCAGTCGAGCGTTCGCTCGGCCGTCGCGGAGTACAGTGACCCGGTCCTGGATAAGGGGCTGGAGGCGGTCGGTGTCATCGAAAATGTACAGGCAGGAAACGGCGCGGCTTCCGTCGCGGTGAAACTGTCGTTTCCGGCGGCCCGCTACGCTGTCTCATTGAAGTCCGAACTCGAAGCCTGCATCGCGGCGCTGCCCGGTGTCGAAACGGCAACCGTGGACGTGAGCTGGGATGTCCCGGTGGCCCCCGTCCAGGGAGGCGTTCAGCCGCTGCCGGGCGTCAAGAACGTCATGGCGGTCGCTTCGGGCAAGGGCGGGGTTGGAAAATCCACTACCGCGGTCAACCTGGCCCTAGCGCTTGCGGCGGAGGGCGCCCGGGTGGGCATTCTGGATGCCGACATCTACGGGCCGAGCCAGCCTCGAATGCTCGGGCTTTCGGGACGTCGGCCCACGAGCCCGGACGGCAAAAAACTGGATCCCCTGGTGGGTTACGGTATCCAGTGCATGTCGATTGGTTTCCTGGTCGACGAAGACGAGGCTGTGGTCTGGCGTGGGCCGATGGCCACCGGCGCGTTGGTGCAGCTTCTGGGCGAGACCCTCTGGGACGACCTGGATTATCTGATCGTGGATATGCCGCCCGGTACCGGTGATATCCAGCTCACCATGGCCCAGCGGGTGCCGGTGAGTGGCGCCGTCATCGTGACGACGCCGCAGGACATCGCCCTGCAGGACGCCATCAAGGGTCTGCGCATGTTCCAGAAAGTCGAGATCCCGGTGCTCGGGCTCGTGGAGAACATGAGTATCCACATCTGCTCCAACTGTGGACACCAGGACGCCATATTCGGCGAGGGCGGCGCGGCGCGTATGTCCGAGACCTATGGTCTGCCGGTACTCGGCAGGCTCCCGCTGGACAGCCGTATCCGCGAGGAAGCGGACAGCGGCCGGCCGACCATGGCTTCCGATCCGGAGAGTCCCATTGCCGGGGCCTACCTGGACGTGGCGCGGAGGGCGGCGGCGGCGCTGGGTGAGCTTGCCGGAGGCGGAAGCCAGCCTTTCCCAAGTATCGTTATCGAGGATGACTGAGTGAGCATCAAGTCAGACCGGTGGATTCGCCGAATGGCTGAGAAACACGGCATGATCGAGCCCTTCGAGGCCGGCCAGGTGAGGACGGCATCGGGCAACCGGCTGGTCAGTTATGGCACCTCAAGTTACGGCTACGATGTCCGATGCGCTCCCGAATTCAAGATCTTTACCAATATCAACTCGGCCGTCGTCGATCCGAAGCGTTTCGACGAAAGCAGTTTCGTGGACGTGAGCGGCGAGATCTGCATTATTCCTCCCAACTCCTTTGCCTTGGCTCGCACCGTGGAATACTTCCGCATTCCGCGCAGTGTCCTGACAATCTGCGTGGGAAAATCGACGTATGCCCGCTGCGGAATCATCGTCAACGTGACACCCCTGGAGCCTGAATGGGAGGGGCATGTGACGCTCGAGTTCTCCAATACGACGCCACTGCCGGCCAAGATCTACGCCAATGAGGGCGTGGCGCAGATGCTCTTCTTCGAGTCGGACGAGGAATGCGAAACGTCCTACCGGGATCGCGGCGGCAAATACCAGGGCCAGAAGGGGGTCACTCTGCCGAAGACCTGAGCCATTCGCTCTCGTCTCTGATCACCGGTCCGTCGAGCAGGCGTCCGTCGAACTCGACCCGATCCCCGATCATGCGCAGCCGTCCCTGGGCGAACCAGCCGATGACAGTCGGGTACAGGCGATGCTCGAGCGCCTGGATTCTCCCGTTCAGGCTGTCCTCGGTGTCATCCGGGCGGATCGCCAGGCGTGCCTGGGCGATGACGGGCCCGCCATCGAGTTCCTCGGTGACAAAGTGCACGCTGGTTCCGTGATGGGTCTCCCCGGCATCCAGCACACGGCGGTGGGTATGCAGGCCCCGGTAGGCCGGTAGGAGCGAGGGATGAATGTTGAGCATCCGGCCCGCCCAGCGGCGGACAAGTCCGCCCGTGAGAATCCTCATGAACCCGGCCAGCACGACCAAATCTGGCGCCAGCCCCGCCAGCATCTCGCCGAGCGCCTCGTCGTAGGTTTCCCGGTCCGGAAAACCGGATGCCGGGAGTACCCGACAGGGGATGCCGGCTCGCTCTGCGCGCCTCAGACCGAAGGCCTCGGACTTATCGCTCACGACCGCAACGATATGCGCAGCGATGTCCCCTTGCCGGCTGGCGTCAATGATGGCCTGCAGATTGGTCCCGCTGCCGGAGATCAGCACCACGACGGACAACCGCTGCCCCATCAGACGATGTCCACCGAGGGATCACCGGCGACGACCTCGCCGAGTACCCAGGCCTGTTCGCCGCACCCAAGAAGGGCGCTGACGGCCGTGTCGGCCTGCTCAGACGGCACCACGAAGGTCATGCCGATACCGCAGTTGAAGGTACGGAGAAGCTCGAGTTCGGATACGTTGCCGTTGTCCCGGAGCCACTCGAATACCTCTGGCAGGATCCATGAATCCCTCCGAATCACGGCGCGACAGCCGGGCGGCAGGGTTCTGGGCAGGTTCTCCGGCAGGCCGCCTCCGGTGATATGGGCAATGCCACGCACGTCGACAGCCTCTATCAAGCTCAGTACCGATCGAACGTAGATCCGGGTCGGCGCGAGCAGGCTTTCCCCGAGCGTGCTGTCGCCAAAGCCCTGGTCCAGGCGGGCGCCGCTGTCGGACAGGATCCGGCGAATCAGCGAGTAACCGTTGGAATGCGGCCCCGAGGATGCCACCGCGACAATGGTGTCGCCGACTGCGGCCCGGGTGCCGTCGATGATCCGGCTCTTTTCGACAATGCCCACGCAGAAACCGGCAAGGTCGTAATCACCCTCGTGATACATGCCGGGCAATTCGGCGGTCTCGCCGCCGATGAGCGCGCAGCCGGCCTGTTGACACCCGGTGGCGATACCGGCGACAACCTCCGCTGCTGTATCGACGTTCAGGTGACCGGTGGCGTAATAGTCGAGGAAAAAGAGCGGCTCGGCGCCCTGCACCACGACGTCGTTGACGCACATCCCGACAAGATCGATGCCGATGGTGTCGTGCCGGCCCATGGCCAAGGCAAGTTTGAGCTTGGTACCGACGCCGTCGGTGCCGGATACCAGTACGGGTTCGCGGTACCCGACGGGGAGTTCAAAAAGGCCGCCAAAGCCCCCGAGTCCCGCCAGCACACCCGGTCGCCGGGTCTCGGCGACGAGCGGTTTGATACGATCTACGAGCGCATTGCCAGCGTCGATGTCCACGCCGGCGTCCCGATACGTCAGGGAGGGTTTGTCAGTCATGTCATGAGGTATCCCGGGGAAGGACCCCGGGCGGTCCTGTGCATGTCCCAAGAGACCCGGGGAAAAAGCGATCTGTGATATTTTACATCACCCCTTCGCCCGGGAAATTTCGCGTTGTCTGAGCCGATCCGAAACCGATTGAGATCACTCTGGCTGGCGGCCATGCTCGCCTCGTTCCTTGTATCTCCGGCCGCGGCCGTATCCGTGGCGGGGCTTTACGAGGCGCTGGTGCCGGTAGAAAAGGATACCCAGGCGCAGCGCGCTGCCGCCTTCACTGAGGCCATGGGCATCGTCCTGGTGCGCCTGACCGGGCGGCCGGATGCCCGGGTCATGGACGAAACCGCCGAGATTCGCAGGGCGGCCGAGCGTTACGTGCAGCAGTATCGAATGACTCGCGAGGGCCAGCTCTGGGTGGCTTTTGACGGGGCGGCCCTTGGGGTGGCCCTGGCTCAGCGCGGACTGCCGATCTGGGGGTCGGAACGACCCGCGGTGCTTCTGGTCCTGGCCGTGGATCAGGGTGGCGGCGCCCGCTTCGTCCTGTCCGCCGAGGATGAGGTACCAGATCCTGTCGCTGAAGAGCTCAGGCAACAGATGACCGCCCTCGCTGATTACCGTGGGCTGCCCATCGTGCTGCCGCTGATGGATGCGCAGGACCGATCGGTGATTTCCTTCAGTGAGGTATGGGGTGGCTTCGATCAGGCCGTGGAGGCGGCAGGTGACCGATACGGCACCGATGCAGTACTGCTCGGCCGGTTGTCGACCGACGCCGCATTCCGGACACGCTGGACGCTTTACTCGGGCGGTCAGTCCTACCGGTGGACCGGTGGGATTGAGGACGGTATCCAGGGTGCCAGCGACCGCTTCGCGCAGAGATACGCGGTCTCCACGGGTGCGGCGGTGGAGGGCGAGGTAGGGCTGGCGGTCCGGGGCGTGTCCTCCCTGAGAGATTACGGTCGGGTCCTGGATTATCTGGAGGGATTGACCGCAGTCCGGTCGATCAGTGTGCGCAGTCTGCGCAACGATACGGTGGTCTTTGGGCTGGAGCTCCTCGGCAGTGTAGAGAACGTGGATCGTGCCATTCGGCTGGGCTCCCTGTTGCAGGCCGACAGCGCTGGCGCGCCTGACGGGCCGACGCCCGGTCTGCCCGACGCCCGACCGGTGCTACTGAACTACCGACTTTCATCACCTTGAGACCTCGAGACATCCCAAACGCGCTATGCGTTCTCCGCATATTCCTGGTTGCGCCAGTCGTCTGGTTGCTGCTGGCGGGTGAGTTTACTTGGGTACTGCTGGTGTTCTTTGTGGCCGGATTCACTGACGGACTGGACGGATTCCTGGCCAAGCGATTCGACTGGCGTTCGCGACTGGGCGGCGTCCTGGATCCGCTGGCGGACAAACTCCTCCTGGTCAGTTCATTCGTGACCCTGGGGTATATCGGGCTGGCGCCGGTCTGGCTGCTCTTAGTGGTGGTGACCAGGGACATCATTATCGTTTCGGGAGCCACTGCCTACCGGCTGTTGATAGGCGAGTTCGAGGCGAGTCCCACCCGGGTCAGCAAGGCCAATTCCGCTCTCCAGCTTCTGTACGTGCTGGCGGCCGTTGCCGATGCCGCCTATGGTCTGCCCGGCCGTCCCTTCGTAGAACTTGTAGGCTACGGGGTGCTGGCGACGACGGTTGTGAGCGGCATCGATTACATCGTGACCTGGGGCCAGCGGGCGTGGCGTGCCGGGCATCCGACTTGAGCAGGGTCGAGTCGTGAGACAGATCCCTCTGGCAGTCAAGCTGAAGGACTCGGCAACCTTCGGGACCTATTGCGCGGGGCCCAATGGTCTCGCTGTGGCTTATCTGAAGAGTCTCGTAGAGCGGGGCATCGGTCCCGGATGCTGGCTCTGGGGAGGTGCCGGTTGCGGAAAGAGTCATTTGCTCCAGGCGCTCTGCGGCGCCGCGGCCGAGCGCGACCGGCCAATTGCCTACCTGCCGATGACCCAGATCGGGCCGATGGGCCCGGGTGCCCTGGAGGGCTGGAGCGACCAGGAGATCGTGGCCGTCGACGATATTGACACCATGGTCGGGGACGCGGATCTCGAGGGCGCCCTGTTCCGGCTTTACAACGATCTGGCCGAGAGATCTGGCGCTCTGGTTGTGGCCAGTGACGCGCCCCCTTCCGGACTGGACTTCACGCTGCCGGATCTCCGGTCACGGCTCGTCGCCGGGGCCGTGTTCCACCTGGTGGCACTGGACGAAGCCGACGCGATAGAGGCGCTTCAGTGCCGAGCAGACTATCGCGGTCTGGAACTCCCGGACGATACGGCCCGTTTTCTTCTGCGCCGGGTGCCTCGCGACATGGGGTCCCTTTGTGACTGGCTCGACCGGCTGGACCTGGCGTCGCTGGCGGCAAAGCGACGATTGACGGTTCCTTTCGTCCGTGACGTACTGGCCGGCGACACAGATTAACCGGATTGAGAGGACCCGTGGCGGATCATCACGATCTGCATGCCAATCATCAGGATCGACAGCAGAAAGGCGACTGAGGCCCAAAGGCGCACCGGCGGATTTGCGACCAGTTCCATGACGGCGAATCCGGAGTAGAACACGCCGGCCATGCTTGACCAGCCCGCAGACCTGCGGTTACCCCGAAAGATCGACGGGACCGCCGGCGCCAGCGGTAGCCACGCCATCAGGACGGCCAAGAGGGGCGGGACGCGAGCCGGTGGCTCTGCGACACCCAGCCACAGGCCGAGCCAGGCAAGCAACAGCAATATAGAGCCGCCCGCCAGGCCCGGGCGTGGGAGTATCGTCATCGTGGGACCTTCACCTGGTGTCGACCGGGGCGAGGGTCGAGGCGATCCTGGCGACCCGCTCACCAAGAGCCTGCGCTAGGCTGCGTTCGTGATCGCTCAGGGTTGGGGAGGGGGGTTGGCCTGCCAGGTGGCTGGCGCCGTAGGGCGTGCCACCGGAGCGGGTGTCCGTGAGCGCTGCTTCCGTATACGGAAGACCGACCAGCAGCATGCCATGGTGCAAGAGCGGCAGCATCATGGAGAGCAGCGTCGATTCCTGGCCTCCGTGAGCGGTGCCGGTGGACGTGAAAACACCTGCAGGCTTGCCGGCCAGTGCCCCGGACAGCCAGACGTCGCCGGTAGAGTCGAGAAAGTGTTTCATCGGCGCTGCCATATTGCCGAACCGGGTCGGGCTTCCCAGCAGCAGGCCATCGGCGCCCGATAGATCCTGGATGGTGACATACGGTGGCCCCTGTTCTGGGAACTCGGGCTCGGAAGCCACGTTGTCGGGAGATACCGAAGGAACGGTCCTGAGGACGGCCACCGCACCGGGCACACGCTCCACGCCGCGGCACACCTGCCGGGCAAGGGCAGCCGTCGACCCGTTGCGGGAGTAATAGAGGATCAGGATCCTGCTCATTCGGGAAGGATGTCCAGCACGTTCTGCGGTGGCCGGCCCAGCCGCGCCTTGCTTCCGCAGACCACGATCGGTCGCTGTATAAGGCGGGGGTGGGAGGTCATGGCCTGGATTCGCTGCGTATCCGTCACGCCGTCCCGATCCAGACCGAGTTCCCGGTACTCGGCTTCGCCCGTACGCAGCAGGTCCCTGGCACCGATGCCCAGCATCTGGAGCAGGCGCTCGATCTGCCCGGCGTCGGGCGGCGTTTTGAGGTACTCGACAATCTCCGGATCCATGCCTCGGTCCGTCAGCAGCTGTAGCGTCTGCCGGGATTTCGAACAACGAGGATTATGATATATCGTTACTTTCATGATTTGCCTTGGCTTTTTTAAGACACGACCGGCACGCGGATGCTGGAGGACCGGTACGGTTTCAAGTATATTCGACCTCTGACGCCATTGATCGCGGTGACGGATTTCCTGTCAATGACGATAACCATAACAAGATCGTTGGGGGCGGTAGCGGTGCTTCTGGCGCTGATCGCCTGCGCCGGGCCACCGGTACAGGAGATGAGCGACGCCCGGCAGGCCATACAGGCTGCCGAGTCGGCCGGAGCGCCACAGTACGCGCCGGTCGTTCTCGGTCAGGCGAAGGATTACCTGGCGAGTGCCGAGCAGAAGCTGGAGAAGCGGGCCTACAACGGGGCCAGAAACGACGCGCGCCTCGCCAAGCAGAAAGCGACCCATGCCCGTTCCATTGCAGAGACCATCGGCGGCGAACGATAGGGCGACGCGGGTTGTCGGTCGGGCTCTGCAGCGTGCGGTCATGAACAGAATCTGTCGCCGGTGCGTGGTCAGCGGTCGGGTTCAGGGCGTGTTCTTCCGAGCCAGCACCGCCAGACAGGCTCACAGTCTCGGTATCAGCGGATACGCCGTTAACCTGCCCGACGGGCGGGTGGACGTGCTGGCCTGCGGGTCAGAGCAGGCTGTGGAAACGCTCTGCGAATGGCTCCGGACGGGCCCGCCGGCCGCGCGTGTCGATCATCTGGACATCCGGGATGTCGACTGTCCCGACGTCGACCCCGAATCCTTTACGACGGGCTGAACCGCCTCACTGCTGGAACCACTTCCGGCTCAGGCGGCCGAGGACCCGTTCCGGATACCAGCGCATACCGGTGCTTCCGTTGTAGCGCGCCAGCGCGCGGAAAAGGTCACCATTCTCCATGTCGTAGTAGTAACGCAAGATGGTGCAGCCATAACGCAGGTTGATCGGCATCTCGAAAAGATTGTCGTCGGGACGACCGATCTCCTTGACCCAGAAGGGCATGACCTGCATCAGCCCGCGTGCGCCGGCCTCGGACAGGGCAAACCGGTCAAAATTGCTCTCCACGTCGATCACGGCCAGCACCAGTTCCGGCGGCAGATCCACTCGATGCGCCTCCGCGTGGGCAAGCCTCAGGATCGTCAGCCGCTCGTCGTGATCCGGCACCTGCGGCCGGAGGCGATTTGACATGTCTGTAAGCCAGACTTCTGCGTCGAAGCGGTCGATGAAACTGTCAGCTTCTGCGGCGGCCCGGGCCAGACGTTCTCTCAGGACGGGATCGACCCGTCCCGGATCTGCCGAAAGCGGGGTCGGCATCAGAAGGGCGAGGAGCAACAATCGCTTGAACACGCCTTACCCCGCCTCGATGGATTCCCGTATGCGTTCGGCGAGTTTTGAGGCGAGTCCATCGATCGGCAGTCGGCCCACCTCCTCATCGCGCCGATGTTTGAATTCGACTTCGCCTTGATCGAGGCCGCGCTCGCCGATGACGATCCGCATGGGGATGCCGAGCAGTTCGCAGTCAGCGAACTTGACTCCCGGTCGGGCATCCCGATCATCGAACAGGACTTCCACACCATGGTCCTGCAATTCTGCATAGAGTGCTTCGGCGGCGTCTCTGACACGGGGAGACTTGTGCATGTTGATTGGCACGATGACCAGCTGGAAAGGCGCAATGGGTGCAGGCCAGATGATGCCGCGATCGTCGTTGTTCTGCTCGATGGCGGCGGCCACGAAACGGGAGACACCGACGCCGTAACAGCCCATCAACATCGGCTGCTCACGGCCGGTGTCGTCAAGGACCGTGGCGCCCATCGCTTCGCTGTACTTTCGGCCCAGCTGGAATACGTGACCCACCTCGATGCCGCGGGCGATCTCCATTCGGCTCTTGCCGTCCGGGCTGGGATCGCCGGCCACCACATTGCGCAGGTCCACGAATTCCGGCTCCGGGAGATCGCGGTCCCAGTTGACGCCCGTCAGGTGGGCATCGTCCTTGTTGGCCCCGGTCACGAAATCGGCCATCGCCCGGGTTGCGTAATCCGCGTAAATCAGACAGTCCAGACCGACCGGGCCGATGAAGCCGGCGTCACAACCGGCCACCGCACGAATGGACTCCGGGCCAGCCATTCTCAGCGGCCTGGCAACACCGGGCAGCTTGGCTGCCTTGATGGCGTTCAGTTCATGGTCGCCGCGCACCAACAGGGCGACAGGGCCACCGTCTTCACCCTCCACCATAAGGGTCTTGAGGCACTGGTCGGAGTTGATACCGAGGTGCCCGGTCAGCTCGTCGATCGTGCGCACTCCGGGCGTCGATACGCGATCCATGGATGCAGTCGGTGGGGGGCGCTGCTCCCCGCCCGGGATCGTCCGGGCCATTTCCAGGTTAGCCGCGTATTCGCCGTCCACCGAGTAAGCAATGGCGTCTTCCCCGGAGTCCGCCAGCACATGGAACTCGTGGGAGACGCTGCCGCCGATAGCCCCGGTGTCCGCCTCGACGGCCCGAAAGCGCAATCCCATCCGCCGGCAAATTGCAGCGTAGGCGTCATACATGCGTCGATAGGTCTGTTCCAGGCAGGTCTCGTCGAGGTGGAACGAATAAGCATCCTTCATGATGAACTCGCGGGCGCGCATGACGCCGAAACGCGGCCGAATCTCATCCCGGAACTTGGTCTGTATCTGGTAGTAGTTCACCGGCAGCTGCCGATAACTCTTGAGTTCGCGACGGGCAATGTCGGTGATCACTTCCTCGTGGGTGGGGCCGAGGCAGAAGCCGCGCTGGTGCCGGTCCTGAAATCGCAGGAGTTCGGGCCCGAACTGATCCCAGCGCCCGGACTCCTGCCACAACTCGGCCGGTTGCACCACCGGCATCAGCAGTTCCAGTGCGCCGGCGGCGTCCATTTCTTCGCGGACGATGCGTTCGACCTTGCGAAGGACACGCAGACCCATGGGCATCCAGGTGTACAAACCGGACGCCAGTGGACGGATCATCCCCGCGCGGAGCATCAGCTGGTGGCTGACCACTTCGGCGCCTGCGGGAACTTCCTTGAGGGTGGCGAGAGGGTACTGCGACAGTCGCATGAGGATATCCTGGCTGCTCGTGTAGTCTTCAGGGCAAACGTTGCGCGCCGTATTGTAAGCGTTCGAAAACGGTTTGTGCTGTCGGTGTTCCTTGGCCGGCAGCCAATGGCGAGGGAGGAAACATGCGCAGATTCTATGATGCCGACATCGACGACCTTGTGATCCGGGAGCGGAAAATCGCGATTATCGGCTTCGGCGCCCAAGGTCGAGCCCATGCGCAGAATCTGGCCGATTCGGGTCTGGATGTGGTCATCGGTCTGCGTCCCGGCTCAAGTTCCCGCCCCGTCTGCGCGGAACTGGGTCTCACTGTCGCCGATCCGGGCGAGGCGGCGGATGCAGCCGACATGGTTGTGATGCTGGCGCCGGACGAGGTTCAGCCCGAACTGTATTCCGATCTGCTCGACTCGCGCATGGCGCATGGGTCCGCTCTTGTGTTCGCTCATGGCTACAACATCCATTTCGGGCACATACGCCCACGCGAGGACCTGGACGTTATCATGGTCGCGCCTCTCGGGATTGGTGATCAGGTGCGTCGCACCTATGTGGCCGGCGGTGGCGTGCCGGCCTTACTGGCGGTTGCCCAGGATGCATCCGGCCGTGCTGCAGACCTGGGTCTGGCCTACGGAAAAGCAAACGGCCACGGCCGGGCAGGTATCATCGAGACCACGTTCAAGGACGAAACCGAAACCGATCTCTTTGCGGAGCAGGCGGTGTTGTGCGGTGGCCTGACCCACCTGATCGTCGCCGCCTTCGACACCCTGGTCGATGCAGGTTATTCCGAGGAACTGGCGTATTTCGGGTGCCTGCACGAGGTGAAACTCATCGCCGATCTGGTTCACACCCGAGGAATCGCCGGGATGCGCCGCTCGATCTCGAGTACCGCCGAGTACGGAGACTACTCTCGGGGGCCGAGAGTCATCAATCGGCGCAGCCGCGAGGAGATGGGCAAGATGCTGGACGAGATCCGCAACGGGGCTTTCGACCGGGAACTCAAGGACCAGGCGCGCCGGGGATTTCCGGCGATTCGCGACGGCCGGCGCCGGGCCGAATCCCACCCTGTCGAGGGCGTCGGCCGCCGGTTGCGCGGTATGATGCCCTGGCTGGACGGAGAATAAGTGTGGTAGCGCCGTGGGCGCGGGGCAGTCTAAAGTGTATACGACGGCCGGGATCTGTCCCGTCCGGACCGGGAGGATGAGACCATTCGTCGAGGCATCTATCTGCTGCCGAATCTGCTGACCACCGCGGCGCTGTTCGCCGGCTTTTTCGCCGTGGTGGCGGCCATGGACGGCAATTTCCAGAAGGCCGCTGTCGCCATTTTCGTGGCTATGGTGATGGACGGACTGGACGGTCGCGTGGCGCGACTCACCAGCACGGAAAGCGATTTCGGCAAGGAATACGACAGCCTTGCGGACATGGTCTCTTTCGGTATGGCGCCGGCCCTTGTCGTCTACGAATGGGGGGTTGTGACTCTGCCCGAATTCGCGTGGCTATGGGGCAGGCTCGGCTGGCTGGCGGCATTTTTCTTCGCCGTCTGCGCCGCATTTCGGCTCGCCCGGTACAACACCCGAATCGGTCTGGCCGACAAGCGCTTTTTCGAAGGCCTCCCGAGTCCTTCGGGGGCCGCCATCGTGGCCTCCATGGTCTGGCTGTGCACCAAATATGACTTCGGTGGACCCGTTGTGTTCCTCGCGGCATTCCTGGTGACTGCCGCGGCCGGGGCGCTGATGGTCAGCACCTTCCCGTTCTACAGCGGCAAGGATTTCAATCTCGGGGAGCGCATACCGTTCACCTACCTACTGGCCATCCCTGCCGTCTTTATGCTGATCTCGCTGGATCCGCCCCTGGTCTTTTTCAGCCTGTTTTTCCTTTACGCACTGTCCGGTCCGGCGCTGAGCATCTACCGGTGGATGCGTCGCCGTCGCCGCCGCGCAGAACGGGAAGAAAGGGACGCCACGGACCAAAGCAAGGCGGCCTGACGTCACAGATGGATCCGAGACGAGTCCGCTATCTCGACGCCATGGGCATTACGCAGTGGGTTGCCCGCGCACCCTCGGCCAGTCCCGCCGAATCCCTTGCGCAGGCACTGCCCGTCGACCAGATGGGATGGGCAGAACTGCGCCGGGTTGTTGAGGGCTGCGTCCGTTGCCCACTTCACGAGAGCCGGACCCAGGCGGTTTTCGGAGTCGGCAATCCGTCGGCAGACTGGCTGGTCGTGGGCGAGGCGCCGGGAGCGGAGGAAGACCGCCTCGGGGAACCCTTCGTTGGCAGGGCCGGGCACCTCCTGGATGAGATGCTGAAGGGACTTGGCGAATCGCGGGAAACTGCCTACATCGCCAACGTTCTGAAGTGTCGCCCTCCCAATAACCGTGACCCGCGTCCGGAGGAGGCGGAGCAGTGTTCGCCCTACCTGGAGCGGCAAATCGCGCTGATCGAGCCGCGCGTCATCCTGGCTGTCGGTCGAATCGCGGCCCAGCGGCTACTGGGCAGCGACGCTCCCCTCGGGAGATTGCGGGGCCAGGTATTTCATTACGGGTCGGCGAGAGTTCCGGTCGTCGTTACCTATCATCCTGCCTACCTGCTTCGCCGGCCCAGTGAGAAGGGTAAGGCCTGGCAGGACCTGTTACTCGCGGCTCGGGTTGCGAAGGGACAGGCAGCATGAGCGCCCGTGTTATCACCCGCGATCCCGAGCTGCGGCTGATGCGGGCTGCCGATCTGTCTACGGTCGCGGGGATGGAGCGGGCAGCCTACGAATACCCGTGGACAGAGGGCATTTTCAGGGACTGTCTCCGGGTGGGTTATCACTGCCTCGTGCTGGAAGGCGACGGCGGCAGCCTTCAGGGTTATGCCATCATGTCGGTGGCGACCGACGAGGCACATCTTCTCAATCTCTGCATACGTTCGGATCGCAGGCGCTGCGGCCTGGGCAGGGACCTGTTACGACAGCTGCTGACTGATGCCCGGCTGGCGGGCGCACGCCGCATGTTCCTCGAGGTTCGACCCTCCAACGAGGCGGCTCTTGCCCTTTATGCTTCCGAGGGCTTTGTCGAAATCGGGCGCCGGCCGCGCTACTACCGGGCAAAAGAGGGTCGGGAAGATGCGGTGGTCCTGGCACGCGATTTGGACGACGTATGTGACTGCGGTCCGGTCAGTGGTGATGTAAAATAGCCGCTCCCAGGTCTGACACCCCCTGTATGAATGCACTTACCGACGCCATCGGTCGCCGTCGGACGTTCGCGATCATCTCGCATCCGGACGCCGGCAAGACCACGCTGACTGAAAAACTGCTGCTTTTCGGCGGGGCCATCAAGCTGGCGGGTGCCGTCAAGGGCCGCAAAGCCGCCCGACACGCGACCTCCGACTGGATGGCGATGGAGCAGGAGCGCGGCATTTCGGTGACATCGTCCGTGATGCAGTTTCCGTTCGAGGATCGGGTCGTAAATCTCCTCGATACGCCCGGGCACGGGGATTTCTCAGAGGATACCTATCGCACCCTCACGGCGGTGGACTCGGCGCTCATGGTCATCGACTGCGCCAAGGGCGTGGAGGAACGGACCATCAAGTTGATGGAAGTCTGCCGTATGCGCGACACGCCCATCGTTACTTTCATCAACAAGCTAGACCGAGACGGCCGGGAACCGATGGAACTTCTCGATGAGATCGAGCAGGTTCTCGGGATCCGCTGCAGCCCGGTGACCTGGCCGATCGGCATGGGCCGAGAGCTGCGCGGTATTTATCACCTCCTGGAAGACCGGATCTATATCTATCGCGGCGGGCAACACGGAGCGCTCGGCGAGACGGAGGCGATCGAGGGCTTGCACAGCGAGGCGGCAGCCGAGCTGCTGGGTGAGCAGGTCGATGTCTACCGGGAAGAGGTCGAGCTCGTCCGGGGTGCCAGCAATCCCTGGGACCACGCCGCCTACCTGACCGGCGCACTTACGCCGGTGTTTTTCGGTTCCGCCATCAGTGCCTTCGGTGTGCGCGAGTTGCTGCGGGGATTTGTCGAGTGGGCGCCGACACCCCGACCGCGCCAGGCCGGCGAGCGGCAGGTGCAGCCCGACGAGGAGTCGTTCACCGGGTTTGTCTTCAAGATCCAGGCGAACATGGATCCCGCCCACCGTGACCGTATTGCTTTTCTTAGGGTCTGTTCCGGAACCTATCGACCCGGGATCAGGCTGCACCACGTTCGGACCGGCCGGGAGCTGCGTGTGGCCGACGCCCTCACATTTCTGGCGTCCGACAGGCAACACGCCGAGGAGGCCTGGCCCGGCGACATCCTTGGTCTGCACAATCACGGAACCATCAATATCGGAGATACCTTTACCGAGGGTGAAGCGCTGCATTTCAAGGGGATTCCCAACTTTGCGCCGGAGCTTTTCCGGCGGGCTGTGCTCAAGGATCCGTTGAAGGTCAAAGCGCTGCACAAGGGACTGGATCAGTTGTGCGAGGAGGGGGCTACCCAGCTGTTCAGGCCCTTGCGCAGCAACGATCTCATTCTCGGCGCCGTCGGCCCTTTGCAGTTTGATGTCGTGGCGTATCGACTGCGATCGGAATACGGTGTCGATTGCGCCTTCGAGGGCGTACCGGTGGCCACCGCTCGCTGGGTCCATGCGGCCGATGCGGGCCGCCTCCGGGAATTCGAACGGAAAGCGCACGAACATCTGGCCCGGGATCACAGTGACTGCCTGGTCTACATTGCGCCGTCCCGCGTCAACCTCAATCTTACGGAGGAGCGTTGGCCGGATATCTCCTTCCGGCCCACCCGCGAGCAGATTGTGGCCTGACGTTTCGGCTGGCGAGGCCGACCGGTATAGTGTCGTCCTCGGACCGCGACGGCGGCGGGATGGGCGCCATTAAGGGGCATTGAGCGAGATGAGCAAGGTTCTGTTGCGGCGCCCGGTCCTGGGCTGGGCCCTTTACGACTGGGGCAACTCGGCATTTGCGACCACGGTGATGGCCGGCTTCTTCCCGGCGTTCTACAGTTTTCTCAGCAAGGACCTGAGCACCCAGGATTCCCAGTTCTGGTTCAACATGACCCTGGCGGGATCCAGCATCCTGGTGGCAATTTCGGCACCGATTCTCGGCGCCATCGCCGATCGCGGCGGCAGCCGCAAGAAATTCCTTGCCACGTTCGCCATGCTCGGCGTCGTGATGACCGCCGGCATGGCCTGGGTGCAGGCAGGACAGTGGGAAGTCGGTCTCCTGCTGTACGCCCTGGGAACGGTCGGCTTTTCCGGCGCCAACGTCTTCTATGATTCCATGCTGGTCGATGTGTCCGAGAGAGACGAATTCGATCTGGTGTCGGCTTTCGGTTATGGGATGGGCTATGTCGGCGGCGGGCTGCTGTTTGCGGTTAACGTGCTGATGGTAAAGGATCCCCAGCTTTTCGGCATCGCGGATGCCGGCACGGCGGTGAAAGTCTCGTTCCTCTCCGTCAGTCTGTGGTGGGCGGTTTTTACAGTGCCGCTTCTGCTGAATGTTCGCGAAACCCCGACGCCGCACAAGGCGACCCGACTGCAGGCGGTTCGTGAAGGGATCGGTCAGTTGATCGGGACGTTCCGCGAGGTCCGGCAACTGCGAGTCCTTCTCCTTTTTCTGGTCGGGTACTGGTTGTACATCGATGCCGTCAACACCGTGATCAAGACGGCCGTGTTTTTCGGCGATCGTGTTCTGAGCCTGCCGGCGGCCGATCTCATGCTGGCGCTGCTGGTGACGCAGTTCGTCGCCTTCCCGGCGGCTCTGTTCTTCGGTTGGCTCGGAAAAAAGATCGGTCCAAGGCCCGGCATCCTGATTGGGCTGTCCGTGTACGTGGCGGCGCTCTTCTACGCCTGGCGCTGGCTTACGGACAGCGGTGATTTCTATGTGCTTGCCGTGGCCGTCGGGCTGGTTCAGGGCGGCGTCCAGAGCCTCAGTCGGTCCCTTTACGCCCGACTGATACCGGTCTCGAAAACGGCCGAGTTTTTCGGGTTTTTCAATATGGTGGGCAAATTCGCGGCCATACTGGGGCCTATTCTCATGGCCATTACGCCGGTGATCATCGCCGGTGCCGACGAGCGTGACAGTATTCTCTCCCTCAACCTGTTGTTTTTCGCCGGTGGCTATCTCCTGTGGCGGGTCGATGTCGACGCCGGCAGTCGGGCTGCCGTAGAAATGGAGGACGGATACGTCGCCTAGGGTCGGAACGATCGCAGCAGACGGCGCATCCGTTCGAGTTCGTCCTCGTCCCCGTGAGGACCGTAGCGCAGGCGCACGTAACTGGTCGTGATCCGGCGAATCGCACCGGCATGTGCGGGGCAGGCATCGGCCGCCCGGGCCGAGAAGTCCAGGGGTCCTTCCCATGGCTGACGGCGAAGGCCGCGGCGACCGAGACGGACCTGGAACCTGGAATACAGTCGCTGCAACTCATCCTGCCCCGGTGGCCGGTAATGCCATGCCAGCCATGCGGCCAGGCCGGTGAGCACTATGGCCAGGGCGGCGGTCATCACGGCGGCAAGTGACCGCCAGTCGGGATCGCCCACACCCAGGCTTCGCAGCAGGGCCATCTGACGATCTGGCCCGTAGCCGAGAACCCACTCATTCCACGCACTGTCGATCGCATCCCAGCTCTGCCGGAGATTCTGCAGAAGCGGCAGTCGCCTCAGGATCAAGCCGGGTGCCGCATCAGCGGCCGGAACGGAGTCTGCCAGCCCAAACTCGATCCGGTTGGGCGCGACCGCCGCGGTAGGATCGATGCGCAGCCAGCCCTCGCCGGTCAGCCAAACTTCCGACCATGCGTGGGCATCCGATTGCCTGACCGTCAGGCGATTGTTGATCGGATTGAGTTCGCCGCCCTGATAGCCGGTAACGACCCGGGCCGGGATGCCGGCAGCACGCATCACGACCGTGAAGGCCGACGCATAGTGCTCACAGAATCCGCGCCGCGATTCGAACATGAACTCGTCGACGGGATTGTTCCCGATCAGCGCCCGCGGACGGAGCGTGTAAACATATTCCTCACTGGTGAATTTCTGCAGGACCGCGTCCACGACCTGCCGATCGGATGGGTATTGTGCGCGCAGACGCCGGCCCAGCTCCCGGGACCGTGGATTGCGGTCTTCCGGGAGCTGAAGACTCCAGGCCCGAACCCAGTCGCTGATCTCGGGATCGGTGATCGCCTCCGGATAGGACAGGACTTCGTAGGCGGTCAGCTGATCGATCGGTCTGCGCGCCACCAGCTTGTAGTCAAAGGTCAGGAAAGCCCTGACGTCCGCCCAGGTCTGCGGGTAGTCCAGCGCCAGGAGCCACGGCCGATCATGGGGTTCCATGGTGATTCTGTATCGCACGGCCGGCCCCCGGGGTTCTATGCCAGCCCGAGATATGGGCATCCGCCCAGCCTCCCGCCAGGTGGCGCCATCGAAGTCGTGCAGCACCGGCCCCCGCCAGTAGCGTTGGCTGGGAGGCGGTACCGCGTCACTGAAGCTGACCCTGAACGCCACTTCGTCAGAGAGGCTGAGTGCGTTGATGCTGCCGGGCGACATCTCGTCGTCCAGGCCGGTGCTGGCCGAGCCGCTGCGGGTCGGCATGGCCCAGAAAGGGCCTGGCACGCGCGGGAAGAGCAGGAACAGGATCGCCATCAGCGGCAGGGCGAAAAGCATCATTCGAGCGACCAGTTTGCCGGCCGACATGGCCGGCAGGGGACCCGACATGCGAACGGCCTGCAGGAGCGCCACCGTGCTGACCCAGACAGAGATGACCATGTACGCCAGGGTCCATATAGCCGGCTCGAAAAGCAGCTGGGCCAGGACCAGAAAATAGGCGATGAACATGAGCACCTGGAAATCTCGCTTCCTGTACGATTCCAGAAGCTTCATATCCATCATCACGATCAAGAGGGCGCTGCCGGCCTCGATGCCGTTGATGGTGCCGTAGGTGGCATAGACGGCCACGAATACCGACAGCGCAAGCAGCATTCTCAAACCGCGCCATAACGGTCGCCATCCACGCATCGCCGCGGCCAACCGCCAACCAACGCACGCTGCCGTCAGGGCCGTGATCCAGATCGGCATGCGGGCCAGGTGCGGCAGTACGCCGGCCATGAGGGCTGCCACGCACCAGCCCAGCTGGATAAGTCTGCCCGTGCGGTCAGCCACGTCGAGGCACCGTGGCCGGGAAGTCGGCCAGAGCGGCCAGGCAACGATGGCGATGACGCCGGCCGATCGCCGGCGGAAATTCCTCATCGGGCAGCCGCAGTCCGTAGGCATGGCCTTCGGAGTGAGCGTCGATGATCCATCGGCACAGCCGCGAGAGACGGGCTTCGTTATCCTGTCCTTCGAGTGCTGACCAGTCCAGCCAGTGGGTGGTTACATCGGTGCCGGCGAACTGCTTGACCGGCAACTCGTCTCCTTTGGCCGCTGCTTTCCACGCAATGTGACGGGGAGAGTCCCCCGGCCGAAAGCTTCTCAGGCCGGCGAAGTCATCCTCGCCTCGACTATCGTCCTGGGCGCCTCCGACGTCCGTGCTGTCAGGCGGGGGAGGCGCCCCGATGGCAGCGGGGGCTGGGTAGACGACGCCGCTCAGTTCCGGGTGGAGCCAGGTCCAGCACGTGAAGAGGCTGAAGGGGAACCGCGTCGAGATCCGCACGCCGCGGACCTGGATCCGGCCGCGGCGCTCGGTGGGCACTTCGATCCCGACGGTCGCGGACTCGCCGGCGGCCAGGTCCACCGGTTCGGCGATCCGATTATCCCACTGGAGCACGAGTTCGTATCGGGGGCCGCGAGACGGATTCTCGACGATCATCTCCAGGACCAGGGGCTGCCCCGCAAATGCGGGCCTGACCCGATATCCTCGAATCGTCAGGCCCGTGAGATTCTGGTGACACCAGTGCATGGCCACCAGTCCAAGCCCGGTCAGCAGGAAAGTCAGACCGAATCCCATGCTGCTGTTGTAGTTCATGGAGGCCAGGAGCATGGCGAAGAGCACGAAACCGAAACCACAGCCGAGGCCGGTCGGTAGGATGTATGTCCGTCGGCGGTTCAGGGTGGTGGGATCCGAGTCGACACCCTGGCGGCGTCGCGCCCAGAGTCTAGCCCGTTCCTGGACCCACAGGAGGGGTCGGTCGAGCTTGCGACGGAACCTGGCCATCAGGGGATCGGAACTGACTCCAGCAGTTCCCGGGCGGTCCGGTCCGGGTCTGTGACCGCGCCTTCCTGGCGGGTTCGCAATCGGTGGCCGACGACGGACGGCAGCACCGCCTGAAGGTCCTCCGGCAGTACGGCATCCCTGTGATGTAGCAGCGCCCAGGCCTGGGAGGCGCGCAGCAGCGACTGGGCGGCCCGCGGTGAGAGGCCCGACTCATAATCGGTCTGTTCCCGGGTGTGTCGAACAATCGCCTGCAGATAATCAAGCAATGCCTCGGCGGCGAAGACCTTGGACACCTTCACCTGCAATTTGCCGATGAGATCCGGGGAGATCACAGGAGACGCTGCCTCCAGCAGGACCCTGCGGTCCTCGCCCCTGAGGAGTTCACGCTCCATGGCGGGACCGGGGTACCCCAGGCGGATCCTCATCAGGAAACGATCCAGTTGCGATTCGGGCAGCGGAAAGGTGCCGATCTGGTACGTCGGATTCTGTGTGGCGACGACGAAGAACGGGCGGGGCAGCGGATGGGTCTCTCCGTCCGCAGTGACCTGTCCCTCTTCCATTGCTTCCAGCAGAGCACTCTGGGTTTTCGGAGTGGCCCGGTTGACTTCGTCAGCAAGCACCAGGTTCGAGAAAATCGGACCCGGATGGAAGCGGAATGCGTTCTGGCCCCTGTCGTAGACGGATACGCCGGTAATGTCCGCCGGAAGCAGATCACTGGTGAACTGTATGCGCTGATAGCTCAGACCCATCATCCGGGCCAGCGCATGAGCCAGCGTGGTTTTGCCCACGCCCGGTACATCCTCGATGAGCAGGTGACCACCGGCCAGCATGCACGCAACACACAGGCGGACCTGTACGGCCTTCCCCAGGATAATGCCATTCAGGGCTTCGACAGCGGCGTCAAGCTGTTTCAGATGGGGCGATATCTCTCCCACGGGACCATCAAGAATGAATTGTTCGTGCATCGTCTCAAGCGGCCCCGAGGCGGGCTATGGCCTCCAGCTGTTCGTCGATTTTGCCGATGGCGCCACTCAATTCCTCGGTCCGGGCGCGCTCCTTGTCGACCACGTCCTGCGGGGCGTTCGCGATGAAATTCTCGTTTGACAGCTTGCGGCTGGACTTGTCCAGATCGCTGCTGAGCCTCTCACGTTGCCGGGTCAGTCTCGCGATTTCCTTGTCAACGTCGATCAAACCCGCCATCGGCACCAGCAGGGTGGCTTCCCGCAATAACGCTGTCGCTGACGGTGGCGGCTCCTCATCAGGCGCCAGAACCTCGACATTCCCCAGACGGGCCAGCCGGGTCAGGAATCGGCGGTGCCGGTCCAGCAGTTCCCGATCCTGATCCGAGGCATGCTGCAGAAGCACGGGTACCTCCCGGCCTGGCGGAATCTTCATCTCGCCGCGGATCTGGCGGACACCGAGTACGAAATCCCGGACCCAATCCAGTTCGGTTTCCGCAGCCTCGTCTACCGGGCAGGCCTCCGGCTCCGGGTATGCCTGGGTGCTGATCGTGGGACCCGGCTTGCCGGCAAGCGGGCCGACCCGTTGCCAGATCTCTTCGGTAATGAATGGCATGATGGGATGCATCAACCGCAACAATACCTCCAGGACTTCGACCAGAGTGCGACGGGTTCCTCGTTTTTCCGCCTCGGAACTGTCATCTGACTGAAGAATCGGTTTCGACAGTTCCAGATACCAGTCACAGAACTCGTTCCAGGTAAACTCGTAAACCGCTTTGGCGGCCAGATCCAGTCGGTACGTGCCGAAGGACTCCAGCGTCGCTCGGATAGTGCGGCCCAGGCGCGATCGTATCCACTGATCCGCCAGGCTGAACTCCATGTCGAGAGCGGGGTCGCAGTCCGCGCCCTCGGTATTCATGATCACGTATCGTGAGGCGTTCCAGAGCTTGTTACAGAAATTCCTGTAGCCTTCGACGCGGCCCAGATCAAATCGTATGTCCCGCCCGGTCGTCGCCAGAGCTGCGAAGGTGAACCGCAGTGCGTCGGTTCCGAAGGCTGGAATGCCGTCAGGGAACTGATTCCGAGTGGATTTCTCGATGCGCTCGGCGAGGTGCGGCTGCATCAAGCCCGATGTGCGCTTTTCTACCAGGGTTTTCAGCTCGACGCCGTCGATCAGGTCCAGCGGATCGAGCACATTGCCCTTGGACTTGGACATCTTCTGCCCGTCATGATCCCGGATCAGGCCGTGGATATACACCTCACGAAACGGGACATCGCCCATGAACTTGATGCCCATCATGATCATGCGCGCCACCCAGAAGAAGATGATGTCGAATCCCGTAACCAGCACGCTGGTGGGATAGTAGCGGGCCAGTTCCGCTGATTCGTCTGGCCAGCCCAGGGTCGAGAATGGCCACAAAGCTGAGGAAAACCAGGTATCCAGAACGTCCTCGTCCTGGCGCAGCTGGACCTCTTCACCCCTGTGCGCGCGGGCTTTGGACAGAGCGTCCTGCTCGCTTCGGGCAACGTAGATGACGCCGTGCTCGTCGTACCAGGCCGGGATGCGATGCCCCCACCAGAGCTGCCGGCTGATGCACCAGTCCTGGATATTGCGCATCCACTCGAAGTAGGTCTTTGACCAGTTTTCCGGAACGAATGCAATGCGTCCATCTTCGACGGCCTCGATGGCCGGTGCCGCCAGGGATTCGACGGCCACGTACCACTGATCGGTCAGGTAGGGCTCGACCACGGCGCCACTGCGGTCGCCCCGCGGCACCATCAGCCGATGATCTTCGATTCGGTCAACCAGGCCGAGGACATCCAGCGCTTCCACGACCCGGCGTCGCGCTTCGAATCGATCCAGTCCTCGAAAAGCTTCCGGTACGCTTTCGTTGGTCGCCGCGTCAATGTCGAAGATGTTGATGACTTCGAGCCCGTGCCGCTGGCCGATTTCATAATCGTTGAAATCGTGAGCCGGCGTGATTTTCACGCAACCACTGCCGAACTCGGGATCGACGTACTCGTCAGCGATAATCGGTATGAGCCGATCGGCCAGGGGCAGACGTACCTTTCGCCCGATCAGTTCCCGGTAGCGCTCGTCGTCCGGGTGCACTGCCACTGCGGTATCACCGAGCATGGTTTCCGGGCGGGTCGTCGCGACCACGAGATGTCCTTCCCCCGTCTCGAGGGGGTAACGGAAATGCCAGAGATGGCCGCTCTCTTCCTCGGACAGTACCTCGAGATCCGACAGCGCGGTGTGCAGTACCGGATCCCAGTTCACCAGGCGCTTGCCACGATAGATGAGGCCCTCCTCGTGCAGGCGAACGAAGACCTCCGTCACTGCCCTGGATAAACCCTCGTCCATGGTGAACCGCTCGCGACTCCAGTCCACGGAAGACCCAAGCCGTCGGAGTTGGCGCCCGATGGTGTCGCCGGATTGTTCTTTCCACTCCCAGACGCGTCGGACGAAGGCTTCGCGGCCGATCCCGGTGCGCGACAGGCCCTCTGCATTGAGCTGGCGCTCGACGACCATCTGGGTGGCGATACCCGCGTGATCGGTGCCCGGCTGCCACAGGGTGTCGTAGCCTTTCATGCGGTGCAGCCGGATCAAGGCGTCCATGATGGTGTCCTGAAACGCATGCCCCATGTGGAGGGTGCCGGTGACGTTGGGCGGCGGGATCATGATGCAGTACGCCGGTCCCTCACCCGACGGTGCGAAATAGCCCTTGTCCTCCCAGAATCGGTAGATCCGGTTTTCTATCTGCTCGGGACTGTAGATTTTGTCCATCCGGGAGGGTCCTTGGTGCCTGGCCGGCGTCGGGCCGGGATTATATCGAACGGTGTCTACGCCCGGGCCTCAGTCTTCAGGCTCCAGGTGATCCCGGAGCACCCGCTCGATCAAGAGGGGCAGTTCGTCACGGAGGCGGTTCGATACTTTTTCGAACAGGGCGGCTTCCATGTCCCGCATGGCGCCGTCCAGCAGACGATCAGTCAAATCCCGGGTCAGCGACGTGAGTTCGGCCTGCACCGATGCCAGCTGTTCCTCGGTAAACGCCGGTCGCGGCGAATCCGCCGGGTCCTGAAGGAGCGGCACGTCCGCCTCGTCGGCCATGACAGGATCGACAAGAATCGGCGGGAGCTGCTGATCGGAAGGGTCTTCGGTCTGGCTCAATTCCCGATTCTCATATGTTGTGAGTTTTCAGTTCATAGCCCCGGTCACGATAAAACCGGAATCGATCGCGCGCCCCCTGCCGGTCGGCGTCATCCCCGCTGACGATTTCCGCGACGCGCTGGAAACGACTGAAAAAGGTCGGAACCTCGCCGGCCAGATTGATGAGCAACCCGTCCTGGGCGCCGGGTGACTGACCGTGGCCGAGCAGAACCGGCGTACGCATCTCCGGATCTGTCCGCTCGGCTTCCTCAACCGTCAGATGGGGCAGGAAGCTGCCGTCGCGGAAGGTCCACAGCAATTCGTCGATGCGGCTGGTTTCGGCTGCGCTGCCGGTATGGATATAGATGCCAAACCCCTGGCCATAAGCCTTTTCAGCCAGCCGGCAGGCGAAAACGGCTCGATGCTGAGGGGTTCCGGCTTTGAGCACATAGAAATCGACCCGCGTCATGTCTCCCGATCACCGTAAAGTCAGAGACTGTCCAGCAGAAACTGGACCAGCAGCGGTACCGGACGGCCGGTGGCTCCTTTCTCGGAGCCCGTTCGCCATGCGGTCCCGGCTACGTCCAGGTGTGCCCATTCCAGCCCTTCGGTGAATCTGGCCAGGAAGCATCCGGCCACAATGGCCCCCCCTTCACGGGAACCCACGTTGGCAAAATCGGCAAAACTGCTCTTAAGCGACTTGTCGTATTCCTCACCGAGCGGCAGTCGCCATGCCGGATCCTCGGCCGTGACGCCGGCGGCGAGGAGTCCCCGGGCAAGTTCATCGCTTCTCGTCATCAGTCCGCTGACGTGATGTCCGAGCGCGACCACGCAGGCACCGGTCAGGGTGGCCACGTCGACCACGATGTCCGGCTTGAAACGCCGGCAGTAGGTGAGGGCGTCGCACAGAATCAGCCGGCCCTCGGCGTCCGTGTTCAGGATCTCGATGGTCTTGCCCGACATGGAGCGGACCACGTCTCCCGGTCGAGTTGCTCTGCCACTGGGCATGTTCTCGCAGGCCGGGACCACCGCCACCACGTTGATCGCTGGGCGCAATCGAGCAACCGCCGCCATGGTCCCGATGACGCCGGCAGCCCCGCCCATGTCAAATTTCATTTCATCCATGCCGGGCGGCGGCTTCAGCGATACGCCGCCGGAGTCGAACGTGACGCCCTTGCCGACGAGGGCGATCGTCTTGCCGCCGGGTTTGCCGCGATAGTTAAGGACGATCAGCCTGGCGGGCTCATCGGTGCCGGCGGTTACCGACAGCAGGGCCCCCATGCCGAGCTTCTTCATCTGCGTCTCGGTCAGTATGTCGGCCTTGAGGCGCGAGTCGCCGGCGGCCAGCTTGCGGGCGAAGGACGCGAGGTAAGAGGGGGTGCAACGGTTGGCCGGCAGGTCCGCAAGGCGTCGAGCGACGGCCGTGCCTTCCGCGATGGCTCCGGCATGCTCGATGCCCCGCATCGCCTGCGAACGGCCGCCGGCGGCGTCCAGGTGAATCCCGAGTTTCCTGAGCTTCGGCTTCGGGTCCTTCTTCTCACTCTTCAGCTCGTCGAATCGATACAGGGTGTGCTCGGCGGATTCGACCGCGTGTCGGGTCCGGCTGTAGGGAGTGAGCTGGGGGGTGGCCAGGCTGAGTACCGCATCAGCGGCGCCCAGCTTCTGTAACTGCCTGGTTGCAGCTGCAACCGATTGCCGGTACGCCTTGATGCCGAAATCTTTCCGGGCGCCACATCCCACCAGCAGCAGGCGTCGGGCGCCGAGCCCATCCGGTTGCTGCAGGACGAGATGCGCTCCCGCTTCCCTAGGCAGATCGCCGGCGCGGCGCAGACTGGACAGAATCGTCTTCAGGGCAGGCGTGTCTTGCTGCGGTCCGGAGGGTGTGCCGTCCCTGAAGATGCCCACGACAAGGCACCCGGTTCGGACGCGCGAAGCATCGCCGGTACGAATGAAATACTCCATAGCTCGTCCTCCTGCTGACATCCCTGCCAAGATTCATGCCGCCTGCTACGATTGAGCCGCCGCCTGAAAGGCATTAACGTTGCGGGAACCGGGCCCGCCAACCCCGTACCTTTTGGCGACATGTCGTCAGTCCGGCGGAGACCGCTCGCAAAGTCATACAGTCTATCCGATAACGTGAATCCCGCGAAGCAGGCAGGTCAGAAAAGGTGAGGCGTATCCTCGATCGTTACGTGGTTCGCGAAGTTGTGCGCACCTGCGCAGGCGTCACCCCGGTCCTTCTGATCATCCTGGTTGGCACCCAGTTTGCGCGTGTCTTGGCCCGGGCGGCGGCCGAACGTCTGCCGCGCGACGTCATGTTCGAACTCATGGGGCTCAAGACCATCGAGTACCTGACTGTGCTCGTGCCCCTGGCAGTTTTCTTTTCCATTGTGCTTGCCCTGGGACGCCTTTATCGGGACAGCGAAATGACGGTCATGGCCGCGTGCGGTGTCGGTCCAGCACGCCTTTATCGGCCGGTCATGCTGGTCGCAGGTCTCACTGCCGCGCTGCTCGCCTGGCTGGCCTTCGATGTCCGACCCGTGGTCGCCTACCGCTCCCACGTCGTAAAAATAGAGGCCCAGAGAGATCTGCGTGCCAACCTCATTACGGCCAACCGTTTCCGGAGCACGCCGGATGGATCGCTCGTTTTCTACGCTGGTTCGGCTGATGAGGATGGCGGCCTCAAGGGGGTTTTTATTCAACGTCGTCGGGGTGACACCATCGAACTGGCTGTGGCATCCCGTGGCGTGCAGCGGCAGACTGCCGACGGCAAAGGCCGTGAGCTGATCCTTTACGATGGACGTCGATTTGTTGGGATTCCGGGCACGATCGATGTGCATATCCTCGATTTCGAGGAGCACCGCATACCCGTCGTCATGCCGAAGGCCGACATCAGTCCCGATGACCCGGAAATGGTGTTGACCCCAGATCTTCTCGTGACCGGCATGCCGGAGGACTGGGCGGAACTACACTGGCGGCTGGCTTCACCCATATCGCTCATGGTGCTCGCCCTTCTGGCCGTACCGATTGCTCGAAGCGGCACCCGAGACAGCCGCTACGATCGACTTGGCTATGCCATCCTGGTGTACCTGATCTACAGTAATCTGCTTGGCGTAGCGTACTCGCTGGTCGCCAAGGAAACCGTGTCACCGTTGGTCGGTTTCTGGTGGGTGCATGTCCCGGTGGCGTCCGTCGCAATAGCGCTCATGGCCTGGCAATCCGGCTGGCGGCCGTTCCGCAGAAGACGGAGGGCTGCGTGAGTATCCTGGATCGATACCTGCTCCGCGCCATCGCCAGGAGCAGCCTCCTGATCATGCTGGTCCTGCTTGCCCTGTCCGGGTTCATCAATCTCGTGGACCAGCTCAAGGACGTGGGCGTTGGACGTTTCGGCACAACTGATGCTTTGTTCATGGTCCTGTTCCTGTGGCCCAGGCACGTCTTCGACATGTTTCCGATGGCTGTCCTCATGGGTTCCATGTTTGGACTCGGTGCGCTGGCCAATCACAGCGAATTGATCGCAATCCGCGCGGCCGGCGTCAGCCTCGGCAGGCTGGTCTGGGCGACACTGCTGGCGGGGACGGTTCTGGCCGGGATGGCCGCGGTGGTCGGGGAATTTATCGTGCCGCCGGCGGAGCGGTTTGCCCAGACCTACAAGGCCGAGCTGCAGCAGGAGCAGAATTCCATCAGCCGGCTGGCGGGCGCCTGGTTCCGGGACGGGCCCCGTATCGTCAATATTCTGCAGGTCCAGGGACAAACTCGCTTGTCCGGCGTGTATACCTACGAGTTCGAGCCCGATGGCCGGTTGCTTGCCGTCGGCCGTGCTGCATCGGCCGAACTGGAAGCGGACAAGGCGCTAATTCTCAGAGACTATGTGATGACTCTGGTTGATGGCGACGTAGCCAGCGTCGATCACATCGGCGAGCAGCGCATCGAAACGGAGCTCGCTGCGGATCTGCTCGAAAGCTCGGTGATCGAGCCCGAATCGATGTCGGCGGCGCAGCTGCTGGAATATTCACGTTACCTACGAGACAACGATCTCGAGTCCGTACGTTACGAACTGGCGTTCTGGTCACGGTTTGCGACCGTCGCGGCGGTTGCCGTCATGGCGGTTTTGGCCTTGCCCTTCGTGTTCGGGACCCTGCGCAGTGGCGGGCAGGGTGTGCGTCTGCTGATCGGGATTCTGGTCGGGGTCATATTCTTCCTCGCCGGTGGCGCCCTGGCTGACAGCGCGACTGTGTATGGCGTGGCGCCGGTCGCCGCCGCAGGGATCCCGGTCGGTCTGCTGCTGCTCGCAACAGGCGTCGGTCTGGCGCGAGTACGTTAGCCGGCTTTGGGGATCAGCAGCACGCGGGTCCCGGCGATGCGGTCGTGCCACGTCAATCGGTCGGGATCTGCGAGGGCCCAGAGGAATCCTGCGCCCAGGCAGAGAAAGGACAGGCACGCCGCGAAAAACCTGATTGTGGCGACTCTCCCGTTGGGCAGTCCCCCATCTCTTGTGACCAATTTGATTCGCCAGGCCTTCATTCCGAGCGTCTGCCCGTCTCGGGTCCAGAATCCGACAAAAAATAGGGCGGTAATCCCGCCCAGCAGGCACTGAAACCAGAATGTGCCGGTGGGCACGGGTGCCCCGCCCCTGCAAGCGAGGATCGCAAATCCGGCCAGCATCCAGAGCGCCGCATTCAGCAGGGCGTCGTAGAACAACGCTGCCAGCCGGCGCAGGAGCAACGGTCCGCCGTGTGTCGTTGGGTCAGTTGACATCCGCGGAAGGGTAGCCGTGGACCGGCGTCAGGACCAGCGTGAATTCAGATACGGGAGGAACGCCAGCATCCACATTAACCAGAGCACGGCGCCGCCGCCACCGCCCCCGTCTGCGTCCGGAGGCATCGGTGGGAGCGCCACGGTCGTACGGCATCCGCTGGCGAGGGCCGGGGCGGAGGCCGACGGGTCCGTATTCACGTAGGCCACGAAGTTGCAGTCAATCCCGCCAAGGTCGGTGCTGTTGCCAGCCTCGTCTTCATAACCTGTCCAGTGACCGTCGTTCCAGTCGACGCGGGTGGCCGGGTTCGCATCCAGTCTGGAGCGCGTGATGTCGGCCGCGTCCACGGCGACCACCATGGGCACCCCGTCGGGGATCGAGGCTGGCACTGTGAACCGGGTCTCCAGGGCATCCGCGCTGTAACGAATGATGCCGTCGATGCCGGCCGTGGTGCGCCAAGCGGCGTCGCCGTCCGTCAGACTCACGTCAGAACTCGTCGGTAGGCTGGTGAACTGGAGCTGGATCTTCGGAAACCCGGGCATGGCCAGGCCTCCAAAACCCGACAGGTTCCCGGCCCGATCCCGCCAGCGCATCGGCTTGTTGAATCCCAGCCAGAGTCGGTAGCTGCGACCCGGAATCAGCGCCCTGTTTGTGTCCACATCCAGCCGGCGTGTCTGGCCGCTGCCGACCCATCTTGCTTGGTACAGGATCTCGCTCGTATCGGTATCGCGAATGCGCGCGGCCTGGAGGGCAGGTTTGTCTGCCTGGGTGTATAGCCCTGCCAGTATCATTGCGGTCACCTCGTCACGCATTCGGGCCACTTCACTGTTCGGCAGGATAAAGCCGCTGTGGCCGTGGTCCGTGCCGAATACGCTCGATTGCAGCGGCTCGATCTCCAGTGTCCAGGCGGGAATACGCAGCGAGTTGGCGAAGTAATCCGATGTCAGCCCGATGAAGGCGTCGCTCGGTCCATAGCGGTACTTACCTCCCAGCACCATACGCATGGTGGCAACGAGAGATTGGGTGATGCGGTCACGGCGCGGATGTCCGATGATCGGCGTAAAGAACACCTGCGAGAAGGAGTGGGCATCCGTGTACATTCGAAGACGCGGCGCCGGTCCCAGGTCTGCCGCTCGGAGCAAGGCGGCAATTTCCGGTTCGGTCTGGGGCCTCGGCCCCGGATAGACCAGGCTTACAGGCTTGTTGCTGGACCCCCCGTTCTGTCCGAAACCATCGGCATTGTTGCGATTCAGATCAATGCCGAAGAAATTGTCGGACGTCTCGTCGATGTCTTCGTCCACCGGGGCGCCGCTGGATGGATGACGCATGTTCTTGCGGCGCATCCGTCCGTCTCGGGGCTGGAGTTCGCTGGCGGTTACCCGATCCGGGAAGCGCTGGGTCTGGAGAAACCCGTCGATGTTCAGGACCGGCAGGACGACGACGGCCATGTTCTCGTGAAGGTACTGACCGAAGCCGCCATCGGAGGCGATCTCGGTGAGTTGCTCAAAGATCTCCGTGACAGCTTCCGGAGACTGCCATTCCCGGGCGTGAATGGTTCCGTTGATCAGTGCCGCTGCTTCCAAGCCGCCATCCGCGGTCAGATCGTCCGGGTCGCCCACCCGGTAGGCCCAGATATCGCGACCCGCCAGGGTCTGGCCGACGATGGCTCCATGCACGCCTGCGCTCAAGGCATCGAGAGACTGGTGCTGCGCGTGAAGGCTCTGGTAGCTGCGGAAGCCATCGACAGCGGTAAGAGAATCGAATGGAAGAGGCACCTCGTATCCCAGGGCGATGTTGTTGCCCACGTCGTCGTTCCGTGTGTAGCGGAGCTGAACATCTTTGCAGTCCGGGTCGTTCGGGTTCGTGATATCACCGAAACTGTCGAACAGACACGCGCCGGAGACGAAACCGGGCAGTCCTGTCAGGACCACGGCGGAGAGCACGGCGAGCGTCAGTCGCGCAGCCATACGGGCACTTCCATGACCAGCTCGGGCGGTGCGGCCGGATCCCTCGCGAAGGCGGCCAGCTGCGCATCGGCGGTCCCTGTATCAGTCAGACGGAGACCGAGGAGGGCGTGCCGCCGGGTAATTTCATCGGCATCTGATCTCAGCAAGAAACCAAGTCGTTCGACGATCTCCGACCCGCCAATTCTGGCCAGGGCGGCCGCCGCACTTGCTCCCGAAGGCGATCCGAGGGCATCCAGCAGGTATTCCCTGGCGCCTGGCTGATGGGCTGCCAGGCGTCCCAGGGCCAGCAGGGCGGCGGAGGACGTCTCCGGTCGCTGCGCCGCAATCGCCAGAAGACGGGCGGACTCTCCCGACCAGGCCTCGGATTCGACGCGCTCGACCGACCGGACAGCAATGTCGGGAGACGCCAATGACAGGACCCTCGCCATCAGGGCCGGGTCCCGCATTTTCTGCGCCGTGGCGACCGCGATTTCGCCTACCGGCTGCCCGGCCTCCAGGGCCGTCATGAGGGCGGGCTGGTAGATGGCCAACTGATCGGATGAGGCTTCCGTGAATGCGGCTGTGGCGCCGAGTCTCTCGGGCCCAGAATAGCCGGCAAATGCGGACACAATGCTCGGATCCTGGGCAGCGATCGACTGTTTGGTCTCGGCAAAGGCCAGCCGCTCAGTCCAGACTCGCTGTACCTGCCTGGATGCGGTTGCCACATCGAAAAGGGGCCGGTACTCGCGGTGCCCGTGTTCGTCTGTCCAGACAAATGTCTCGCTGCGGTAGGTCGCAAGTGCTTCGATTTCGATGCGAAGACGAGGTCGGGGGGGCAGCCGGCCGGCGGCCTTGATGCTGTCGTAAAGCAGTCGTTCCCGGATCGCCGAATCGAGATCCGGATCGATCTTCATGGCACCGATGTGGGCGGCCAGGCCGCTGGCGTCGCCGGATCGCTCCAGCGCCTCGGTCTTTTCCGAGAGCGCCCGGAATGTCGGCCCCGAGGCCGTTTTCATCGCCTGGTCCAGGGGCAGTGCCATGTCGGCTGCATTGCCTTCCGCGGCCGTGCCGAGCATCAGAAACGTCAGTAGATACGAAGCCGTTCGCATCCTGCCCTCAAAGTATGCATTGCAGATTGATTCAGCCACTGGCATGCCGAGGCACGACTGAGTCTGGCCCGTCACCTCGGTGCGCGTCATCTGTTAAGGCCCCGGCTGCAGGAAATAGTTCTGTTCTGGGACCTTCAACTGCCGGCCGATGCCGCCATAATAAGCGCTCAATTGAGTACGGGGTTTTTACCCCGGGGGCATCGATGACACGGATTGCCGGCCGACAAACACTTTTTCTGCTCTGCGCACTGGCATGTCTCACCGCTCGGGCGGAGGACACGACCCGGGACCGGTATCGAGAGCCCGATCGGGAGGGGCCGTTCCGGGTCGAGATGAAGCGCGTCATCGAAGGCTACCGCTTCGACTTACTCTGGCGCGAAGGACCGGGTGGCAGAGATGGAGGTCGATTCCGCCTGTCCGACGTACATACGCCTGCGATCCACACCGACCAGGATTGCGAGCGACCGCTTGGATACGAAGCACAGCAATTCGTTAAAGATTTTGTACGGGGGAAACAGCTGAAGGTTCGCAACGTCCGCAAGGGCAGGGACAGCCGCACCTGGGTCGGAAAACTGGAGGCCAACGGACGTGATCTGAGCGCCGCGCTGCTTGAGGCCGGACTGGCCGTGCCTTACAACGATAGTTGGCGTAATCCCGAGCCACGGCGCTGGGTCTGTGCCGACGATGCGAAGTGACCCGATCCGGTTCGACGCGACCGTCTGCTGACGCCGAATGGCCGGGAGGGACTGGCCTGTAACATGACTATCGGAAGGTTTTCAACGCCCGCTCTGTTCGGCTGGTGGCGATGTTGCTGCCGAGCCGGCTGGCCGCATGTGACGAGCCGCCGTCCATGACAGATATCGTGCCCGGGGTCTCCCAGGAACTGGCCCGCCGGCGAGCGGCGACGATTTCGGATGTCCGTTATCGCTTTTCTCTTCAGATACCTCCTGAGAGGGACCGGGACATCTCGGGTTCCGCCGAGATCAGATTCCATTGGCATGACCCGGAGATCCGGGATCTCGTGGTGGACTGCAAAGATCCGGCGGGCCGGGTCCATGAGGTCTTGGCCAATGGTTCGACGGTCGCGCCCGTTTACCGAGCAGATCACCTGGTCATCCCCGCAAGCGCTCTGACGGCGGATGCCGTCAATCGGTTGAATCTCAGCATCACGGTCGGGGATGATGCCTTGAATCGCAACGATGACTTTCTCTACACGCTATTCGTTCCGGATCGTGCCCATTTCAGCCTACCGGTGTTTGACCAGCCAGATCTCAAGGGTCGCGTCACCTGGGAACTGACGCTGCCCCGTCGCTGGTCCGCTCTTGGGAATGCGCCTGCACTGAGTCGCTCTACGGTCCGGCAGTCCGGAGACGCCTCGGCCGTGGCGCGCGACCGGATCCTATTTGCCGAGAGTAACCCGCTGCCGACCTATCTTTTCGCTGTCGCTGCCGGCGAGTTCGAAAGCGTGCGTGCCGAGCGGAAGGGACGCGTCATGGAGATGCTTCATCGCGAAACCGACGCCGGCAAGCTGGCACGAAACGTGGGCGAAATTTTTGATCTCCACGCAGCCGCCCTGGAATGGCTGGAGGCCTACACGGGCATCAAATACCCGTTTCAGAGTTTCGGCTTCGTCTTGGTGCCCTCGTTCCAGTACGGCGGGATGGAGCATCCCGGTGCGATCACCTACCGGGCCTCGTCGTTGTTGCTGGAACAGAACGCCACCGAGGCTGATCTGCTGAGCCGGGCCTCGCTCATTGCCCACGAGACCGCACACATGTGGTTCGGCGATCTGGTCACGATGGCCTGGTTCGACGATGTCTGGACCAAGGAAGTTTTCGCAAATTTCATGGCGGCGAAGATCGTTCATCCGTCTTTCCCTGAAGTAGACCACGACCTGCGATTCCTGCTCGCCCACCATCCGGCGGCTTACGCGGTGGATCGCACCCGGGGGGCCAATGCCATCCGCCAGCCACTGGAGAACCTGGCCCAGGCAGGAACCCTGTACGGCGCGATCATTTACCAGAAAGCGCCCGTCGTCATGAAGCAGCTCGAGCGATTGCTTGGGGAAGACGCTTTTCGAGATGGAATGCGGACCTACCTGTCCCGGTACGCATATGGCAATGCGACGTGGACCGACCTTGTGGACATTCTGGACGGCCTCCATACATCGGATCTGAGGGCTTGGAGCGATGTGTGGATCGAGCAGCCGGGGCGCCCGACAATCTCTGTAGAAAGACGCGAGGGACCCGGTGACGAGGTCGTTGTGATCAGACAGACCGATCCTTTTTCCCGGGGACGAGTCTGGTCGCAGCGCCTGGATCTGGCCTTCTTCTCCGGGAACGACGCCGGCCCTATCGAGTCCCTCCACGAGACCTCAGTCGACCTGCGCGAGCACCGGCTCGAGGTGCCGTTGCCGTCGGCCACCGGGGAGGCGGAGGCTCGATACGTCATCCCCAACGCGGGCGGCGTGGAGTACGGGCTGTTTCAGCCGGATCCCCTGTCCCTCGCGTTCCTCGTCGACCATGGCCGGCGTTTGGCAGACCCGTTGCTCAGGGGAACCGCGTGGCTGACCCTGTGGGATGCGATGCTGGAGGGGGACATCACGCCGGAAACCCTGCTTTCAGCAGGGGAAGAGCTGATCCGGGTCGAGCCGGCGGAGCAGTTGCTGTCAGGGGCGTTGGCGGATATGACGGAGACCTACTGGCGGTTTCTCGACGAACGTCGGCGGTGGAGTTGGGCGACCCGCCTGGAAACCGCGCTCTGGTCCGCCATGGAGGCCAGTGAAACGCGCACCCGCAGATCCGCATTATTTGCTGCCTATATCCAGACGGCATCCACGCCGGAGGCCGTGGCTCGGCTGGGCCGGCTGTGGTCCGGGGAGGAGGCCGCGCCAGGACTGACTCTCTCCCAGGAGGACCGTATCGCACTCGTCCGTACGCTGGCCGTGAACGAGGCGCAGGGATGGGGCGAAATGCTCGCGACCCAGGCGTCCGAGATCGATAATCCCGATCGGCTGGCAGAGTTTCTTTTCCTGCGCGATTCCCTCGATGCCGACCCCGCCGTGCGGCGAGCGTTCTTCGAGTCCCTGCGTGATCCCGCAAATCGTCGTCGGGAGCCCTGGGTTCTCGAGGGACTTCGGAACCTGCATCATCCCCTTCGCTCCGAATCCGCCGTCGAGTTCGTGCTGCCGGCCCTGGAGATGGTCGAAGAGATACAGCGTAGCGGTGATATCTTTTTTCCTGCCGGCTGGGTGGCTGCGACCCTCAGCGGACACAACACGCCAGAAGTCGTGGACATTGTCGATAGCTTTCTGATCGAACGCCCCGATTACCCGCCTCGACTGGCCCAGAAAATTCTCCAGGCCTCGGATGTTGTCGAGCGGGCGGCCAGAACCGTCACCGCTGGCCAATAGCCATCCGTCCGCGTTGAGTCCGTGTGGAGGGGTGTTCAGCAGCCGCACCGTCTTGCCGGCCCGCGCGGACATTCGCTGGAACAGATCGGAAACCTGTCGCCGGCTTGTGAAGTGGCGCTCCCTAGGGGATTCGAACCCCTGTTGCCGGCGTGAGAGGCCGGAGTCCTAACCACTAGACGAAGGGAGCGTAGGGACCGGTTGTGACATTGCCCGACCGCCGGATTTATCCCCTCCGGCGTCGAGGAGGCGTGGTATTATACGCCCCGAAAAACAAGGCACAAGCGGAATAAAGGCTGTTTGAACGACTCACCTGATACGAGACGCGAAGTCCCGGTCATCATCCCCCGCCCCGAACACAACGTCTCGCGGGCACAGATTTCAAAGAACGCGCTGAAGGTCTTGTACCGGCTGAAGGATGCCGGCTACGCGGCGTTCATCGTCGGCGGTGGTGTGAGGGACCTATTGCTGGGCAGGGAGCCCAAGGATTTCGACGTGGCGACTGACGCGCACCCCGACGAGGTGCGGCGTCTGTTTCGCAATTGCCGTCTCATTGGCAGACGCTTCCGTCTGGCCCACGTCCATTTCGGTCGCGACATTATCGAAGTGGCGACATTCCGCGCCGCTCCCGAAGACGAGCGCGGAACCGACCATGCCACCACCGACGAGGGGCGTATCCTCAGAGACAATGTATACGGAGATATCGATGAGGATGTCTGGCGCCGCGACTTCACGGCGAACGCGCTTTACTACAACATCGCAGATTTCTCCATCTGGGATTACGTCGGCGGCGTAGAGGACGTCCGCCACGGGACAATGCGCCTGATCGGCGATCCCGAGGCGCGCTACCGAGAGGATCCGGTTCGGATGCTCCGGGCTGTCCGGTTTGCCGCCAAGCTCGGATTTCGGATCGAGCCCGCCACTGAGAAGCCCCTGTTCGAACTTGGTGAGCTATTGGCCGTCATGCCGTCCGCCAGGCTGTTCGACGAGTGCCAGAAGCTCTTTCTGTCGGGACACGCTGTTCAATCCTACGAATTGCTGCGTCATTACGGGCTGTTCCGGCACCTTTTTCCCTCGGCCGATGCTGCAATGGACACGCTGGAAGGGGAAAACTTCCGGGCGCTCGTGCTGAGGGCACTGGAGAGTACGGACAGACGAGTGGCCGAGAATAAGCCCGTCACGCCGACTTTTCTTTTCGCCGTGTTTCTCTGGGGCGCAGTCAGTCAGATGGCCGAGGAACTGCGGCAGGCGGGAGAGGCCCCTATGCAGGCCATGCTGGAAGCCGCGGATACGGTGCTGCGAGGCCAACAGCAGCATGTTTCAATCCCGCGGCGCTTCGGTGTGCCGATGAAGGACATCATGGCCATGCAACTTCGATTTCGGAAGCAGCACGGAAAACGCGCCCTGCGAACGATAGAGCACCCTTCCTTCCGTGCCGCCTATGATTTCCTTCTCCTGCGGGTCGAAGCTGGGGACGAACCGGCAGACACCGCCGATTTCTGGACCAACCTGCAGCGTACGGACGGGGGGCACCAGCACTCGCCGGTTCAACCCGCGCGCGGGCAGCGACGCAAACGCCGTCGGCCGCCACGGCGCAAGAAGCCCGCCGGCTGATCCGCGATGAGTTGCGCCACCGTCTACGTGGCCCTGGGAAGCAATCTGGGTGATTCAGCTGCCCATGTGCATCGTGCCCTTACAGAGCTGGACAGCATCAATGACTGTCAGCTCACTGCGCGGTCACCGCTTTATCGGTCGGCACCCATGGGCCCGATCAGACAGGGCTGGTATGTCAATGCCGCAGCGGAACTGCAGGTGGCGCTGGATCCGAGAGAGTTGATGACCCGCCTGCAGGCCCTGGAGCAAGCCCACGGAAGGGATCGCGGCGGGACCCGATGGGGACCGCGTACCCTAGACCTCGACATTCTCCTGTTTTCGGACCTGGTGATCGATGAGCCTGATCTCACCATTCCCCATCCGGGGCTGACAAGGAGGAACTTCGTCGTCTACCCTCTGCTAAGCATTGCCCCGGATCTGGTCCTGCCCGACGGGCGGCGCCTGGATGAGGTGGCGTCCGGGCTGAATTTGGAGGGGCTGGAGAAAATGGAAGACCGAGAAGGCTTGAGCGGGGACCCCCTTTCGTGACGAAGAAGCTGCCAGGTTTCATCGCCATTGAAGGGCCCATCGGCGTCGGCAAGACGAGTCTGGCCACGAAGCTGGCGGCGAGCCTCGAATGTGACCTGGTGCTCGAGCGAGCGGAGGAAAATCCATTCCTGGAGCGTTTCTACCGGGACCCGGTCAACGCGGCCCTCCCCACGCAACTCTATTTCCTGTTCCAGAGGGCCCGGCAGATCCAGGAGATGCGGCAGAGCGACCTGTTTGCCCCGGTGCGCGTGTCGGACTTCCTGCTCGAAAAGGACCGGCTCTTCGCCCAGCTCACTCTCAGCGATGACGAGTTCTGGCTTTACGAGCAAGTGTACAAACATATGTCGATCGACGCGCCGGTCCCGGATCTGGTGGTGTACCTGCAGGCGCCGGTGGACGTGTTGGTCGAGCGGGTCCAGCGGCGCGGTATCGATTACGAGAAAAAGATACGGCCGGAGTATCTTGGCCAACTCAGCGATGCGTACATGCAGTTTTTTTACCGTTATGACCGATCGCCGCTGTTGATCGTGAACGCGGAGTCTATCGATCCGATAAATAATCCGCAGGACTACCAGTTGCTGCTGGATCGGATTATGAATGCCGGTGCCGGGCGGCAATTTTTCAATCCGGTGCCATTCCGGGGGGCTGATCCCCGCCATTGATGTTTGACCGGGGCTGGTCCATGCTCACAGGCCGTCGATAAGGGGGGATGCGGGAATGACTCTTTACGGCCACCTGCAGGAGCGTCGAAAAGACCAGGAGCCGGTCACCATCTCGACGCTAGCCAGGATGCGGGAAGGCGACGAACCCATCGCCTGTATCACCGCCTATGACGCCAGTTTCGCCCATCTGGTGGATGTAGCCGGGGTCGATGTGGTGCTGGTGGGCGATTCGCTCGGCATGGTGATCCAGGGCCACGACACCACCGTGCCGGTGACCGTCGACGACATGGTCTATCACACGCGATGCGTCGCCCGCGGCCTGCAGAGACCGTTGCTGATTGCCGACATGCCCTTCGCCAGCTACTCGCTTCCGGAGACTGCCTTCATGAACGCCGCCCGCCTCATGCAGGACGGCGGCGCCCAGATGATCAAGCTTGAAGGCGGCATGCTCCAGGTCAGGACGGTCGAGTTCCTCAGTGGCCGGGACATTCCGGTCTGCGCCCACATCGGATTGACGCCGCAGTCGGTTCACAAGCTCGGAGGTTTCAAGGTGCAGGGCCGGGAAGCCGGGGCAGAGAAACGCATGATCGAGGAAGCGCGAGCGCTGGAAGAGGCCGGTGCCGACATCGTCCTTCTGGAATGTGTTCCCGCCGCCATCGGCGCGGCGGTCAGGGCCGAGTTGAAAGTGCCGGTCATCGGCATCGGCGCCGGGCCGGACGTGGACGGCCAGATCCTGGTGCTGTACGACATCATCGGCCTGACGCCGGGCCGCAAGCCACGCTTCGTACGTGACTACTCATCGGAAACGAGCAACCCGCTCCAGGCCGTCCAGGCTTACGTCGCGTCGGTCAAGGACCGCAGTTATCCGGGGCCGGAGCATTGCTTCGGCTGAGCATCGCGAAGCTTGCAGCAGCAACAGAGAATGGACATCTACAGCAGGATCGAGGAGTTGCGGGCGACCGTGCGCGGCTGGCGCCGCGATGGGAAGGTCATTGGCTTCGTCCCTACCATGGGCAACCTCCATGACGGGCATCTCTCCCTGATCGACATGGCGCGACAACGTGCGGACAAGGTCGTGGCCAGCATATTCGTCAATCCCCTGCAGTTCGGCGAGGGCGAGGATTTCTCAAGCTATCCGCGCACGGAAGAGCGGGACCGGAGGCTGCTCGAGGACAACGGATGCGACGGCCTGTTCATGCCGGCGGTGAAGGAGTTGTACCCGGAAGGCGGGATGCCGGTCACTATCGTGGAAGTTCCGGAGCTTTCCAATATCCTCTGCGGGGCGCACCGGCCGGGGCATTTCCGTGGCGTGACCACGGTGGTTGCAAAGCTGTTCAATTTGGTCGAGCCGGATCTGGCCGTGTTCGGCGAAAAGGATTACCAGCAGCTGGTCGTCATTCGGAGAATGGTGGAGGACCTCTGTTTCCCGGTCGAGATCGTGCCGGCGCCGACGGGTCGCGAGCCTGACGGACTGGCGATGAGTTCCCGCAACCAGTACCTGACGGAGTCGGAGCGGCGGACGGCGCCGTCCATGTACCGGGAACTGCAGCGCGTGGCCCGAGTCATCTCCGAGGGGGAAAGGGATCTTGGCAAGGCCTGCGACGCCGCTGTGGCGGCGCTCTGGGAAGAAGGGTTCAGGCCGGACTATTTCGAGGTCCGAAGAGCATCCGATCTGGCCGAGGTCGGTGCTGACGACAGAGATCTGGTGATCCTCGCGGCGGCCCGGCTGGGAAGGGCCCGCCTGATCGACAACGTCCGCCTGCGATTGCCTGAATAGGCGTGCACCCCATCCGCCGATCGGTGTCTCCGACGGGCTTGCCGGGCCTCTAGTCGCCGACTTTATTCGGACTTTGATGGCGCGAGAGTGCCCATTCCACGTGCTCTCGTACCATCCCCGATGCGTGGTTTCGACGTCCTTCGAGGGCCAGGATCAGCGTCCTGTCGGTCTGCGCGTTGCCCAGGGCCACTGCGACGTTACGTAGCCAGCGCTCGTAACCGATACGACGAATGGCGCTGCCGGCAGTGCGATCGAGGAACTGTGTCTCTGTCCAGTCGAACAACTCTATCAGCGAGGGAGCGTCCAGTCCGTGGCGTGCCCTGAAGTCCGGTTCTGCCGTCTTGCGGGCGAATTTGTTCCAGGGGCAGAACAACTGACAGTCGTCGCACCCATAGATACGGTTTCCGATCGGTCCACGGAATTCCTCCGGGATACTGCCCGGATGCTCGATGGTGAGATAGGAGATACAACGGCGGGCGTCCAGTTCCCAGGGTGCGACGATGGCGCGGGTCGGACACACGTCGATACAGGCCCGGCAGGTTCCGCAGTGTTCGGAGGCCGGTCGGTCCGGTGGAAGGGGCAGGTCGGTGTAAATCTCGCCGAGAAAAAACCAGGAGCCGGCATCACGATGGATAAGGTTGGTGTGCTTGCCGATCCAGCCCAGGCCGGCGTTCCGGGCCAGCGGCTTTTCCAGGACCGGGGCGCTGTCCACAAAAGCCCGATAGGAGAAGTTGCCGATGTCGTCGACGATACGATCCGCCAGTTTCTGCAGGCGTCGTCGGATGACCTTGTGGTAGTCACGCCCCAGCGCGTAACGAGACACATACCCGGTATCAGGGCTGCGCAGGACTGTCTCCGGATCCGCGGACGCCGGGTGTAGATAATCCATTCGCACCGAGATCACCGTGACCGTGTCGGGCAGAAGTTCCTGCGGTCGACTGCGTTTTGCGCCGTGGCGGGCCATGTATTGCATGTGACCGTGACGCCCCTGGCGCAGCCACGCTTCGAGGCGTTTTTCGTCCGCTGACAGATCTGTCCCGGTGAAACCGATCTGCTGGAATCCCAGTCCTTGTCCCCAGCCGCGTATGCGGTCGGCCAGACGGGCAAGGTCCCGGTCGGTGAATTGTTGCCTCAGGTCCATCAAGATCCCGTTGGAGCATCGACCGGGCAAGTATAATCTGTCGTATGGACCCGCTTCCCGAACGTCTCTATGCGCCGGCCCAGGTCAGAGAGCTGGATCGACGCGCCATCGAGGACCACGGTATACCGGGGTACACCCTCATGACCCGGGCCGGCGAGTTCGCCTACGCAACCATTCGCGAGCGCTGGGGAGACCGAAGGCTGGTGGCAGTCTGCGGTGCGGGCAACAACGCGGGCGACGGTTACGTGATTGCCAGGCTCGCTTTGGCGGCCGGTGTCGCGGCAGAGGTAATCTACCTGATCGAGCCGGATCGGTTATCGGGCGATGCGGCGCGCGCTGCGGCCGATTATTCGGGCGCTGGCGGCCGCTGGAGGCCGTTTGACGGCAGCCTCCCGAGCGAGCCCGCGGTGATCGTGGACGCTCTCCTGGGTACCGGTCTCGATCGACCGGTCGGCGGTCGCTTCGCAGACGCGGTGGAGGCGATCAATAGCGGCTCGGGGCCGGTGCTGGCGGTGGACGTCCCTAGCGGACTGAATGCAGAAACCGGCGCGGTGATGGGGACGGCCGTACGGGCGGATCTCACGGTGACCTTCGTGGGCATGAAGTGCGGGCTGCTTACCGGTCGCGGTCCCCAGCTCTGTGGCGACGTTCTTTATCACTCCCTGGAGGTGCCCGACGAAGTATTTGATGGTGTGCCAGTGAAGGCGCAACGCATCACGGATGCCGAGACCCGTCGTGCACTGACGCCGCGACCTCGTGACGCCCACAAGGGGATTTCTGGGCATGTGCTCGTCGTCGGCGGCGGGACCGGGATGCCCGGCGCAGCGCGTCTCGCCGCCGAGGCCGCACTGCGCGTCGGCGCAGGCCTGGTCAGCGTGGCGACCCGGCCGGAACACGTCGCGGCGGTGGTGGCCGGTCGACCGGAGCTCATGTGCCGCGGCGTGACCGATCCGGGCGACCTCGCGCCTCTTCTCAGGCGCGCGACCACGGTGGCGGTGGGTCCGGGACTTGGGCAGACGGGCTGGTCCCGGAGTCTGCTGGACACGGTTTTGGCCACTGAACTGCCGGTCGTCCTGGATGCCGATGCCCTTAACCTCATCGCCGCCGCCCCCAGGCCGCGGGGACGCTGGATCCTCACGCCCCACCCGGGCGAGGCGGGTCGTCTGCTCCAGACGGATGCCGAAGTCGTCCAGGGGGATCGTTTCGGGGCGGTTCAGGCCCTGGCAACGAAATTCGCCGCCATCACCGTTCTCAAGGGTGCCGGGTCTCTGGTCTGTGGGCCCGATGGGAAAATCGGACTGTGCAGCGCGGGTAACCCGGGTATGGCGGTGGCCGGCATGGGAGATGTCCTCACGGGCATCATCGCGGGCCTTCTGGCCCAGGGGCTGGATCAGATTTCGGCGGCCCGGATCGGCGTGCTGATTCACGCGCGGGCGGGGGATGAGGCCAGCCGCGTGGGCGAGCGTGGCATGATCGCTTCGGACCTGTTCCCATGGATCAGGCATCACGTCAATCCATGAGTCTCCGGCTGCCCGATCCGGAGGCCACCGAGTCGCTCGGCGGTCGCATCGCGACGGTCCTGAATCGAATCCCCGGCACCTGGCTGATCACGCTGCAGGGTGGACTCGGCGCCGGCAAGACGACCCTGGTGCGAGGTTTCCTGAGAGCACTGGGCTATGACGGCCGGGTTCCGAGCCCGACCTATACCCTGATTGAACCCTATGACCTGGAGCACCGTTCTGTCCTCCACGTCGATCTGTACCGCCTGTCCGATCCTGAAGAACTGGAATACCTGGGTTTCCGCGAATTGTTCTCCGGCGATGCGGTCGTGCTTGTCGAATGGCCTGAACGAGCCGGCGGCAGCCTCCCGGCGCCGGATCTGAGCATATCCATGGAAGTCTCCGGATCTGGCCGGGTCGCGTCCATCCATGCCGGCACGGATCGAGGCAAAGACTTGTTGGGCGCCTTGGGCTGCTGAGATACGTGGTCGCCTGACCCAGCTGAGATCGTCTTGTAAGTCTCGCCCGTATCCCACTATTTTTCAGACAAATATTGCAAGCGAACCAGGTCTTTGGTTAAAGTGACGACGAGTTATCGCCACGAAACGTCTGAAATGCCTGGAAAAATATTCAGGTTGGCCATTCTGGCGGTGGTCTTGCTGCCTGTCAGGGGACTCGCGGGAGGGTCGGCGGAGATCGAAGGTGTGCGGCTGTCCGGAGATGCCGCGAACACCCGCCTGGTGATCGAGCTGAGCACGCCCGTCAGTCACACTCTGTTTGCGCTGGAGAATCCGCCGAGGATCGTCCTCGATCTCCACGGGGCCCACGTCGGCAACGATCGCCGGAAACTGCCGGCAGGACAGGGGCCGGTCAGGACCGTGCGCTCGGCCAACCGCGACAATGGGGACGCACGCATCGTAATGGATCTGGCGACGTCGGCCAGGGCCCGGAGCTTCATGCTGCCTCCCGATGGCCGAGTCGGCCACCGTCTGGTCGTCGAACTGGAGGGGACCGGGACGCGTGCAGCCGTGGCCACCAAGACGGTAGCGGGGCAGGGCCGGGATCTGGTGATTGCCATCGATGCGGGTCATGGCGGCAAGGATCCCGGCGCCATCGGGCGACGGGGCACGCGGGAAAAGGATGTTGTCTTCCAGATCGCCAAACGCCTGGCGGAGAAAATCAATGCAGAGCCGGGCATGCGCGCTTATTTGACGCGCGACGGCGATTACTTTCTGGCCTTGCGCCAAAGGATGGATCGGGCCAGGGCGCAGCGCGCTGACCTGTTCGTTTCGATTCATGCGGATGCTTTTAAAAACCGTAATGCGCGCGGCTCCTCCGTATACGTGCTGTCCACCAAGGGCGCGACCGATGAAGCCGCGCGCTGGTTGGCCGAGCGGGAGAATGCCGCAGATCTTGTGGGAGGCGTGAGCCTCGACGACAAGGACCACATGCTGGCCTCGGTGCTGCTGGACCTGTCGCAGTCGGCGGCCATTGACGCAAGCGCCCAGGTCGCCGACCGGGTGATCCAGAATCTTGCCGGCGTGGGCGCGCTGCACCGAAGAGATGTGCAGCGTGCCGGATTCCTGGTGCTCAAGTCGCCGGATATTCCATCCATCCTCGTGGAGACGGCATTTATTTCAAATCCGTCGGAGGAGAAACTACTGAAAACCGCCCAGCATCAGGATCGGCTGGCGACAGCAATCATGCGCGGCATACGGGGATACTTGTATGACAATCCACCGCCGGGCAGCCTGATCGCGATGCGAGAAGCTCCACGGCCCGGCGAGCCGGTCCAGCACGTGATCGTCCGTGGGGACACGTTGTCGGCCATCGCCGACCGCTATCGCGTCAGCCTGAGCGAGCTTCGTCGTCACAACGGCATCAAGGGAGATCGCATCCGGATCGGGCAGGTCCTGCGGATCCCGTACGCCAGCGGTTCCTGATCCTTAGAGGTCGGCGCCAGTTCAGCGAATCGGCCCCATTTCCGGTATCCTTCGGTCGGCAGTATGTCGATCCGAAAGCTCCCCCCTCAACTGATCAATCAGATCGCTGCCGGCGAGGTAGTGGAGCGGCCTGCGTCGGTCTTGAAGGAACTCCTTGAGAACAGTCTCGACGCGGGCGCACAACAGGTAGAGATCGAAGTCGAGGGAGGTGGGCTGCGTTTATGCCGGGTGCGGGACGACGGCTGCGGCATCCCGCCGGACGAGCTGGAGATCGCCCTGGCCAGGCACGCAACGAGCAAGATCGCTTCCCTGGAGGACCTGGACAGAGTCTCCACCCTCGGGTTCCGAGGAGAGGCTCTGCCGTCAATCGCCTCGGTATCAAGACTGACCCTAACTTCCCGTCACGGCGACGAAGAACGCGCCTGGCGGATCCGGGCCGAAGGCGGACGGGTCGAGGCGGGGCAGCCGGCGGCGCACCCGCGGGGAACGACCGTGGAGGTCCGTGACCTGTTCTACAACACGCCGGCCCGCCGCAAATTCATGCGGACCGAGAAAACGGAGTTCGGTCACCTGGATAGGCTGGCCCGGCGCGTGGCGCTGAGCCGTTTCGACGTAGCCTTCCGGCTGGTACATAACCAGCGCGCTGTCATCGATCTTCGCCGGGCCGGCGATCAGGAAGCCCATGCCCGCCGACTCCAGGAGGTCTGCGGCCGGGCATTCGTCGATGAATCGCTGTTTCTGGATCATCAGGCCTCCGGCATGCGCCTCTGGGGATGGTTGGGCCTGCCCACGTTTTCTCGCTCCCAGGCCGATATGCAGTATTTCTATCTCAACGGTCGCATGGTTCGCGACAAGGTCGTCAGTCACGCTATCCGGGCCGCCTACGCGGATGTTCTGTACCACGGCCGCCAGCCAGCCTACGTGCTCTACCTGGAGATGGACCCGGCCGGGGTGGACGTGAATGCCCACCCCACAAAGCACGAAGTCAGGTTCCGGGACTCCCGCACGATTCACGGCTTCCTGAGCAGCACCGTCGAGCGGGCCATGGCGGCCACCCATCCCCGGCAAGGAGCGGCCGGTGCCGCCCGTTTTGAGCCGTCGGCGCCGGTCGGGACGGTCACCCAGCGTTCCATGAGCTTTGGCGTTGCGGACGGCGGTGCCATGACCGCTTTCCGGAACCTGGCCAGGGCTGGCCCCGGGTCGGCGCCCGACCGCGGTCCGTCACCGGCGGACGACGGCGAAGACTGGCCCTTGGGAAGCGCTATCGCCCAGCTCCACGGGATCTATATCCTGGCCCAGAACCGAGCGGGCCTGGTGCTCGTGGACATGCACGCGGCCCATGAACGCATCGTGTACGAACGCCTCAAGGAATCCATGGGTGAAGGTGCGGTCCTGGCACAGCCGTTGCTGGTGCCGATCACGTTACGCGTCAGCCGCGCCGAGGCGGACCTGGTCGAGGCCCGGGAGCAGGATCTGCAGCGTCTGGGTTTCGAGATTCGGCGCTCCGGCCCGGAGTCGTTGTCCGTTCGCAAGGCCCCCGGGATTCTCAGGGAGGCTGATATCGCGTCCCTGGTCCGGGACGTGCTCTCGGACTTTTCCAGTCACGGGCAAAGCCTTCGGGTGGACGAGCGTGTTAATGAACTGCTCTCGACCATGGCCTGCCATGGGTCGGTGCGTGCCAATCGTCGCCTGACCATTCCGGAGATGAATGCGTTGCTGAGGGACATGGAACGTACCGAGCGCAGTGATCAATGCAATCACGGGCGTCCCACGTGGACTCAGTTGCGTCTGGAGGACCTCGACCGCCTGTTTCTGCGGGGGCGCTGATCCATGGGCCAGCGGTTACCCACGGTGGTCCTGCTGATGGGCCCCACGGCATGCGGAAAGACCGAACTCGCGGTCCGGCTGCACGCCGAGCTGCCGCTGGACGTCATCAGCGTCGATTCAGCCATGGTCTACCGTGGCATGGACATCGGGACGGCAAAACCTTCGGCAGCGGTGCTCGCCGACTGCCCCCATCGTCTGATCGATATCTGCGATCCTGCCGAAAGTTATTCCGCCGGACGGTTCGTCCAGGAGGCGCGCCGGGAGATCGAGCAGATTCTAAAAGCGGGGCGGACGCCGCTGCTGGTGGGCGGCACCATGCTGTATTTCCGCGCCCTGCAGCGCGGTCTCGCGGATCTCCCGGCAGCAGACGCCGACGTCCGGTCCGTGATCGACGCCGAGGCGGACAGGCGGGGATGGTCGGCCTTGCATGGAGATCTGGCCCGCCTGGATCCAGCCGCCGCGGCGCGGATCAGGCCGACGGATCCGCAGCGTATCCAGCGGGCGCTGGAGGTTTTCCGCATCACCGGCACCCCCTTGAGCCATCTTCAGGCGGCCGCAGAGACCGCCGCGCCGCCGTGGCGATTCGTCAAGCTCGGCCTCTGGCCCGAGGATCGCCAGGGGCTGCGTTCGCGTATCGGCCAACGGTTTTGTCAAATGATGGAGACGGGATTGGAGGACGAGGTTCTGCGTTTGAGGGATCGTCCGGACCTGCATCCGGATATGCCCTCCATGAGAGCCGTGGGGTACCGGCAGATCTGGGCCTGGCTGGACGGCGGTTGCAGCCGGGAGGAGGCCATCGATCGGGCCGTCATCGCGACGGCACAGCTGGCCAAGCGGCAGTTGACATGGATGAGAGCGGAAAAAGGGCTCGAGCGACTGTCCGTCCCGTCCGAAACGCTGGTCGACGAAGCAATCCAAAATCTCCGGCGACAGCGGGTCCCCGCCGGTCAGCTATGATAGTATCAGCCTGTTGCCCGACACTCCCGGAGCCTGTTCCGGGCGCGGGCCTTTTACGCTAATAACACTAAACGCCCACCCGACAGGAGACCCAGATGGCCAGAGGGCAGTCACTCCAGGATCCTTTCCTGAATACTCTGCGCAAAGAAAAAGTGCCGGTGTCCATCTATCTGGTGAATGGAATCAAGCTTCAGGGCCAAGTCGAGTCATTCGACCAGTTCGTGGTGCTGCTCAAGAACAGCGTGAGCCAGATGGTGTACAAGCATGCCATCTCGACCGTCGTTCCCGCACGCAACGTCAGGATTCCGCCCGCGGATGACTCTGCGGTCACGGATGACGAAGACTGACGGGGTCGACACGACCGGAGGATTCTTGTTCGAACGCCCCAAGTCCGGCGAACGCGCGATTCTCGTACAAGTGGCCGTCGGCGGCCGGCTGAGCCAGGATCAGATCGAAGAATTCGAGGAGCTTGCCCGTTCGGCAGGCGCCCGGATTTGCGCGAGCCTCGCCGGCAGCAGGCAGGCGCCTAATCCCCGATTCTATATCGGTGCGGGTAAGGTGGAGGAGCTCCGGGCCCTCGCATTGGCGCACGATGCGGAGCTGGTGCTCTTCAATCACGAGTTGTCGCCAAGCCAGGAGCGTAACCTCGAACGGGAACTCCAGTGCCGTGTCCTGGACCGGACCGGCCTGATTCTGGACATTTTCGCCCAGCGAGCACGCAGCTTCGAGGGCAAGCTCCAGGTCGAACTCGCCCAGCTGGAACATCTGTCGACCCGGCTGGTGCGAGGCTGGACCCACCTGGAAAGGCAAAAAGGCGGAATCGGATTGCGGGGGCCAGGCGAAACCCAGCTTGAGACGGATCGGCGACTCCTGGGCCAGCGCATCAAGCAGTTGAACCGCAAGCTGGACAGAGTTCGGCAGCAGCGCGAGCAGGGGCGCCGGACCCGGCGGCGAGCGGAAGTGCCGACCGTATCCCTCGTGGGATACACCAATGCCGGTAAATCCACTCTGTTCAACCGTTTGACGGAGTCAGGGGTGTACGTGGCCGATCAGTTGTTCGCCACCCTGGATCCCACCCTCAGGGGCGTTGATCTGGGAGAAGGGCAGCGAGCGGTTCTGGCCGATACCGTCGGATTCGTCAGGGACCTTCCACACGAGTTGGTGGAGGCTTTTCGGTCCACGCTCCAGGAGACGCGGGAGGCTGCTCTCCTGTTGCACGTGATCGACGCCTCCGACTCGAGTCGCCGCGACAGGATCGAGCAGGTCGAACAGGTCATCGAGGAGATCGGGGCCGACGAAGTACCGCAGGTGCAGGTGTTCAACAAGATCGATCTTGTAAATGAGCAGCCCCGACTGCAGAGGGACGAATGGGGACGTCCGGTCAGGGTATGGGCATCGGCGGCGGATGGTCGAGGAATGGATCTCATCCTGCAGGCGTTGCGCGAGCGACTTGCCGAGGATGTGGCGCGGGGGAAGATCCATCTGACCTCCGCAGAGGGCCGGTTTCGGGCAGGGCTCTACACCGAAGGCGGTGTTGTGTCAGAGGAGCCGGATGGCGAAGGCGGATGGCTGCTTGAACTGGCGCTCCCGAGGCGCCGCTTCCTGTCTTTATGTCGCCGGGAACGAATCGATCCGGAGCGTCTCAAGGGACTTCCTTGTGCGACCGGGAATGGCTACCTACAATCGCGCACCGTGGCCTGAAGGCTGGGCGCGCTAGGAATCTGAATCAATGGCCTGGAATGAGAAGGGTGGGGGTAACCCCTGGAACGGCGGCGGCGAACAAGGTCCGCCGGATCTGGACAAGGTGGTACGAGACCTGCAGCGCAAGCTGGGCAGGGTTTTCGGCGGCAAGGGGGGCGGCGGTTCGGAATCGCCTTCTTCCGGCGCCGGGATCGGCGTGCTCGTCGCAATCGCTGTGGTCGTCTGGAGTCTGTCAGGAATCTACAAGGTGGACGAGGCGCAGCGCGGCGTCGTGACCCAGTTCGGGCGCTACCACTCCACCACCTCCCCCGGACTGCACTGGCACATCCCGTTCCCGATCCAGAGAGTTGAAAAGGTCAATGTGGCCGCGGTGGAACGTTACAAACACTCGACTCGCATGCTCACCTCCGACGAGAACATCGTTGTGGTGGACACGGTAGTGCAGTTTCGCCGGGAAGATCCCAAGAATTTTCTGTTCAATGTTCGCGATCCAGAGGAAACGCTCAGCGAGGTCAGCGAGAGCGCTATCCGGGAGATCGTCGGGACGTCCAACCTCGATTTCGTTCTCACGGAGGGTCGCGCCGACATTTCGCAGAGAACGAAGGACCTGATTCAGTCCACGCTGGATGCGTATGAAACAGGCCTGAGGGTCACTTCCGTCAACCTGCAGGATGCCAACTTCCCCACGCAGGTTCAGGCGGCGGTGCAGGACGCCATCAAGGCCCGTGAGGACCGGGACAGGCTGGCGCTCGAAGCCCAGTCCTACGCCAACGACATCGTGCCACGAGCCCGCGGTAACGCAGCACGCCAGATACAGGACGCCGAGGCCTACAGGGCCCGGGTGTTGAACGATGCCAAGGGTGAGGCTGCGCGATTCGAGGCGCTGCTGACGGAGTACGAGAAGGCGCCCGAGGTCATACGCCAGAGGCTTTATTTGGAGACCATGGAGAATGTTCTGGGCTCCACAAACAAGGTGCTGCTGGATACCGAAGGCACCGGTAACCTGCTCTATGTGCCGCTGGATCAACTGACGCGATCCGCCGGATCGGTCATCCGCGAGATGTCGGATCCTTCCGCATCGACGGCGGAGCGCCAATCATCCGGCGACAAGCCCGATCGGCGCTCGCGGGATGATCTGAGGTCAAGGGGAGGAAGGCAATGAACGGTAAAGCCAGCGTTTTACTTGTCGCCCTGGCGTTGCTTGTCGCCCTGGTATCGGCCTCGGTGTTCACTGTCGACGAGCGCGAGTACGCCATCAAGCTGCGATTCGGCGAAATTCTCAAGGATGACTTCGAACCTGGACTGCATTTCAAGGTGCCGTTCGTCCACAACGTGGTCAAGTACGACGACCGGATACTCACCCGTAACAATCCCACCGAGGAATTCCTCACCCTGGAGAAGAAGAACCTCAAGGTTGATTTCTACGTGAAGTGGAGGATCACCGATCCCGGCCAGTATTATCAGGCTGTCGGTGGCGACGAGTTGATCGCGACCAACCGGCTGATCGAGATCATCAAGGACGGCATCCGGGCGGAATTCGCGAAGCGGACAGTGCAGCAGGTCGTGACCGCGGATCGACGTGAAATCATGGACGATATGATGGTTTCCGCCGGGCAAACTGCCCGCGAGCTCGGCATCGAGGTGGTAGACGTCCGGGTCAAGCGACTGGACCTGCCCGATGAAGTCAGCGACTCGGTGTTCAATCGTATGCGGCAGGAGCGCGCCCGGGTCGCCGCCCAGCTGCGCGCCGAGGGCGCGGAGATGGCAGAGCGTATCCGCTCGGAGGCGGACCGCGACCGGACAATTATTCTGGCGGAGGCCTACAAGGACTCGGAGCAGATCCGCGGTGCGGGCGATGCCGAGGCAGCCGATGTCTATGCCAAGGCCCACGAGAGAGACCCCGAGTTTTACGCGTTCTACCGCAGCTTGCAGGCATACCGGAGGTCTTTGGGAGCGGAAGGAGACATTTTCGTGCTGGGGCCAGAGAGCGATTTCTTCCGGTACATGAAGGAGTCCACCCCGGCGGTCGGCGAGTGAGATCACCGGGTCTCCCGCGTGCATCCTGATTCCCAATGGACTGGAGCGACTTTCTTTCGGCGCTGGCGCTGGTTCTCGTTATCGAGGGCATCATGCCGTTCGCCAACCCGGCCGGCACCCGTCGGACGATGGCATTGATTGCCCAGCTCGGTGACCGGCCGCTACGCACCATTGGTTTGCTCAGCATGGCGGCGGGACTGGTTCTGCTATACATAGTGAGGTTCTGAGTCCGGAGCCCTCGGAGTCGTCGGAATGTCCAAGAATGTGGTCGTCATCGGCACCCAGTGGGGTGATGAGGGGAAGGGCAAGGTTGTCGATCTCCTGACCGACCGGGCCTCGGCGGTGGTCCGCTTCCAGGGCGGTCACAACGCCGGTCATACGCTGGTGATCGACGGCGAGAAGACGGTTCTGCATCTGATCCCTTCGGGCATCCTGCGTGACCAGGTCGATTGCCTGATCGGCAACGGCGTTGTACTGGCTGTGGACGCGTTGCTCGACGAGATCGACCGTCTCGGGGCGAAAGGCGTGCCTGTCGAGGCACGCTTGCGCATCAGTCCCGCCTGTCCACTGATCCTCCCTTCCCACGTTGCCCTCGACAAGGCGAGAGAGCATGCCAAGGGCGCCCAGGCCATCGGAACCACGGGCCGCGGCATCGGTCCGGCCTATGAAGACAAGGTGGCCAGGCGGGCGCTACGTGTGTCGGATCTGTTCCATCGCGAGAGATTCGCCGCCAAGCTCGGAGAAGTGCTGGATTACCACAACTTTATTTTGCAGCAGTATTTCAAGGCGCCGCCGGTCGATTTCCAGAGCGTGCTCGAAGATTCCCTGGCCAAGGCCGAGCGCATGCGGCCGATGGTGGCGGACGTGGCGCAGCTACTGGAACAGCATCACCGCGCCGGCGACAATGTGCTTTTCGAAGGAGCCCAGGGGGCGTTGCTGGATATCGATCACGGCACGTACCCGTTCGTGACGTCGTCAAATACGACCGCTGGCGGAGCTTCAACCGGTACCGGGCTCGGTCCTCGATACCTAGACTACGTCCTCGGAATCGTGAAGGCCTATACGACCCGCGTGGGGGCAGGCCCCTTTCCAACCGAGCTTTTCGACGAGATGGGACAGCATCTGGCTCGCGTTGGTCACGAATTCGGGGCCACTACGGGACGTCCGCGGCGGTGCGGTTGGTTCGACGCCGTCGCGTTGCGATGCTCCATTCGGCTGAATAGCGTTTCCGGTCTCTGCGTCACCAAGCTGGACGTGCTAGACGGTCTGGACACCATCCGGATCTGCGTGGGCTATCGCATTGGCGGCGAGGTGCGTGAGCTGCCGCCGCTGACGGCCGAGCATTATGCAGACTGCGAGCCGGTCTATGAGGACATGCCGGGCTGGCAGGCGTCCACCATCGGCATCAGCGCCTACAGCGATCTTCCGGACAACGCCAAGCGCTATCTGGAGCGGATCGAAGAGATCGTTCAGACGCCCATCGATATCATTTCCACAGGCGCAGATCGGGCGGAAACCATCGTTGTCCGCCATCCTTTCGACTGATCTTCGCTCAATCGTAACCGAGTCGAGAGACTGCCGGGGCGAGTAACGCCTGGATGGGATCGAGTTCTTTGGCATACCGACGCCAGCGGCCGATCGATGAGCTGTATAACGGCCGGTAAACCTGACGATAACTGGGGGTGTCGATACGGCTTCCCCGGATATGGGAACGATAATTCAGGACGGCGGGGTCCCACGGCAGTCCAAGGAATGCGATGAGTTCGCGGAGGATCGGTTCCGGATTGGCCACCAATTCTTCGTACCGCACCTGGCGGGTGTCGATGGACAGTCTTTCAATGCTGTCCAGTCCCAGATCCATGACGGCACGGTAGTAGCGAGCCGTTGTTTCCAGATCCAGGAAGTGGGCCATGGCAGCATTCAATTCGAATCGCTGCGTGAAGCAGCTGAGGCACACGTCTCGCGGATCGCGAACAACGAAGATGACTCGCGCGCCGGGGAATAGCCGGGCGATGAGAGGAAGAAAAATCGTGTGCAGCGGAAGCTTGTCCAGAGTGATGCGCCCGGTCTCAGCGGTGGCGTCCGCCAGGCGGCGACGATAGGCTTCCAGGTAAATCCGACGCTGGGATTCGGACAAGGACCGGAGCCGCTCCGCACCTGAGGGCGTCATCACAAAATCCCGGTGGGCGTCGATCAGGGTCTCCTGTTCCTCGACGCTGATCACTTCGGGATGCGCGGACAGCATTCGGTCAAGCAGCGTGGTCCCGGAGCGGGGAAATCCCATCAGGAAGAAGGGGCCGGACGGATCGTCCTGGCGCCCGGTAGCCGCTGTCTCGACCAGGTCGTCGAGGATTCTGGCCAGTCTGTGAATGGCGTCCAGCGAGTAAGGCCCCTGCATCGTCTCACGATCGCCATCAAATGACTCGGCCTGTAGGCGGTTTGCCGCGCTGTACTGGGCGAAGGCCGCGGAGGGTTGCCCGAGAGCGTCCAGAGAGTCTGCCAGGCGGCTCCGCACGATGACCTCATTGGTAGGCCCGAGATGCCCGTCAGACAACAAGGCTTCCAGGCGTTGCCTGGCTGAGTCATGCTGCCCCATGCGCCCGTCGATCTGAGCCGCAGCCATTCTCGCCATGGGACTGGATGGATCGAGGGACAGCGATCGTTCGACGGCTTCGGAAGCCAGCTGCAACTGATTCAATCGCTCACGCAACTGCGCCAGATTGGCCCATGCCTCCGCCTGCTCCGGGTCCAGTGAAAGAACGCGCTCGTACGCAGCCACCGCTGCATGAATATCACCCTGCCGGCGCTTGACGACGGCCAGGGTATACCAGGCGGGAGCAAATCCGGGATGCCGCTTCAGGCAGTCGCGAAGGCGTTTTTCTGCGTCGGCAAGATCTCCTGTCTTGAGGCACGCGAGGGCCAGATTGTTGATCAGGTTCGGGTCGCCGGGTCGCAGTTCATTGGCCCTGAGTAAGTAATCCTTCGCGGTCTGCGGGTGGCCCGCAATACCCTCGAGCACACCGAGCAGTCCGAGGGCCTGGGGCTGATCTGGATGCGCATTCAGCAGGATCCTGCAAACCCGAGCTGCTTCGGCATGCTCGCCGGCACGGAGATGTTCTCCGGCTTTTCTCAGTCCATCCTGGATGGGTCCGTCCCGTATCACGTCCGCTCCTCCGATTGCAGCACTGTAGCAGAGACCGCCGTTTTTCTTCATCGGCGGCTGCCGCCGGGCCACGGCCTCCGCACTTCCAAATCTTGGTGTACGATTGCGCGAACGTCGATAGGCGAATCGGGGGGTGCCCCGCGTGAGACACGGGATTTCCAAACGCGATTCAAGACGGCTGGCTACAGCGCTGGCGGTCATCGTGCTGGTATTCCAGTTCAGCGTCGTGCAACACACGGCAAGCCATGGACTTGGGCACGGCGCCCCGACGTGCGCTGTATGCATGACGGGCGGTCAGCCAACGGGCATCCATGCCTTACCCCTGATCGATCCGCCGGTGGTCATTATGGCGGCGCTATCGAAAGTGAATTCGTCTGGCCGTCGTGGCGCGGGAAGCGGTCTGGTGCCGCTGGCCCGCGCCCCTCCCGCTCTCTGCTGATCCCAAGAATAAGCCTCGGCCAGTGTTGCGCATTGCTGGCCATCACGACCGCTTGTCGGATCTGGAAGGAGAGCCAGAATGCCCAAATGTACGAGTCTTGCGTTCGTTTCCGCAGGCAGCGCCCTGCTGTGCTTTGCCGCGCCGGCGATGGGCCAGGGGGTGATATCCGGTAACGAATTCAACCCGGCCATCAGTCTCATTCTCGACGGACAGTTTTCACGATATTCGAATGACGCTGAAGACTACGAAATATCGGGCTTTGCCCTCGACGAGGAGGCCGGCCTGACCGCAGAGGGCTTTTCTCTCGATGAGTCCGAATTGAACATCAGCGCCAACGTCGATGACTGGTTTTATGGCTTTGCCGACATCGTTTTCGAGGACGACGAGAACGAGACCGAGGTGGAACTCGAGGAGATTTATTTCGAATCCCTCGCATTGCCCGCCGGTTGGACGATCAAAGGCGGCAAGTTTCTTTCCGCCGTCGGGTATCACAACGCCTTTCATCCACACAGTTGGGATTTCGCCGACGAACCGTTGGCCTATCGCGCCATGGTCGCCGGCGCATTTACCGATGTGGGCGCCCAGGCTCGATGGATCGCACCGACGGGTATTTTCCTTCAGTTCGGGGCCGAGGGATTTCGCGGCGCGGCCTATCCAGCTTCCGGATCCGCCAATGACGGGGCAGGCGCCTGGTCTGTGTTTGCCAAGCTTGGCGGTGATCTCGGCCAAAGCCATAGCTGGAAGGCAGGCGTTTCCTTGCTCAGTTACAAGGCTGACGGTTGGGATACGGATCTCGACGGCGGAAGTCTGTCTTTGGATGGTGACGGCGACCTTGTCGTCGCCGAGCTGGTATGGAAATGGGCTCCCGACGGCAATGCCAGGAACAGAAACTTCAAGTTCCAGGCCGAGTATCTTCACCGCAGCGAAAATGGTGACACCACACTCGAAATTCCGGGCGTTTCTTCGCAAGGCGAGTACGACATCGAGCAGGACGGGCTCTATGTGCAGGCCGTGTATCAGTGGCGTCGGGGATGGCGGACCGGTCTGCGTTACGACTGGCTTTCCGCCGACAACGACCTAGACGACCTGGGTGTCGCGACCCCTTTTGACAGCGATGACCGTGATCCTGAAAGAATGACGGCCATGATCGACTACGCTCATACGGAGTACAGCCGTCTCCGGTTTCAGGTGTCCCGTGACGATTCGTCGGATAACAGCGATACCCAGGTGCTTCTCCAGTACCAGCTGAGTCTCGGTCCCCATGGTGCACACCAGTTCTGAGGCAATCCATGAACATTCGTCTGCTTTTCACTCTGCTGCCGCTTTGCGTGGCGCCGCTGCAAGCCACGGCGCTTGAGCTCTTTACATGCGAGCCCGAGTGGGCGGCGCTCGCCAGTGAGCTGGGTGGCGATCGCGTTCAGGTCTATTCGGCGGTGACCGGTCGACAAGACGTGCATGTGATCCAGGCGCGCCCCAGCCTGATCGCCAAGATCCGAACGGCCGATCTTGTTGTCTGCACCGGCGCCGACCTGGAGTCCGCCTGGCTGCCCGTGCTGCTTCGGCAAGGAGCCAATCCGGCGGTGCGTCCGGGGAGTCCTGGATTTCTCGAGGCGGCGCGCCATGTCCCGATGCTGGACAGGCCCGAAAACCTCGATCGGGCGGAGGGTGACCTGCATCCAATGGGTAATCCCCACATTCAGCTGGATCCGCGCAATATCGCCCGGGTGGCGGTGGTTCTGAGTGAACGTCTGGCGAAGCTCGATCCCAGTGGCGCGGAATACTATGACGCTCGTGGCGAGGATTTCAGGGTGCGCTGGGAAAACGCTATCGCCGACTGGGAGACACGCGCCGCGCCGTTAAAGGGCATGCCGATTGTCACCCAGCACCGGAGCTGGACCTATCTGGTTGATTGGCTGGGGCTGAACGAAGTGGCGAATCTGGAGCCAAAACCCGGTATCGAGCCAAGCACCAGCCACCTGGCGTCCCTGTTATCGGTCGTCGAGGACGCCGGCGTCGCTCTGATCGTGCGGTCGTCTTATCAGAGTTCCCGTGCTGCCGAATGGCTCTCGCGAAAAACCGGGATTCCCGCGGTGGTCCTGCCACACACCGTGGGCAGCATGGAGGGTGTGGACGACCTGTTCGCCGTATTTGAGCGGATTCTCACCCAACTCACCGAGGCCGCCGAGTGAACCTGGACGTGCTGGATATTTCGATCCTCGGCCCCGGCTTCCTCGCCGGGCTCGTGGTCCTGGCTACCCACGTGCCCCTCGGCCGGGAAGTGCTCAGACGCGGCATCATTTTCATCGACCTGGCAGTGGCCCAGACAGCGGCCCTGGGCGCCATTGCCGCCACCGTGGCCGGTTGGGACCCTCACGGCTTCGGAGCGCAGGCGGCGGCAGTGTCAGCGGCTCTGCTGGCGGGCATGTTTCTGACCTGGACGGAGTCTCGTTTCGGGGACGCCCAGGAGGCCATCATCGGCGTCTTGTTTGTCCTGGCGGCCACCGGCGGAATCCTGGTCTTGGCGAGTCACCCCCAGGGCGGTGAGGAGCTGAAGGATCTGCTCACAGGTCAGATCCTCTGGGTGGACGTGTCCCGTCTCTGGCCCGCAGGGCTCGTATCGATCATCGTACTTTCCCTGTGGTTTTCCGTTCGCAGCCGGCTGGGGCGCGGTGGCTTCTATGTCCTGTTCGCTTTCATGGTGACGTCGTCCGTCCAGCTCGTGGGCGTCTATCTGGTATTCGCCAGTCTCATTCTGCCGGCGCTGGCCGCGCGGGGGCTCGGCCCGATCCGCGGACTGTGGACGGGTTATGTCGTGGGCACGGTCGGCTATGGTCTCGGTCTGTTGGTGTCGAGCGTGTGGGATCTTCCCACCGGGCCGATCATCGTCTGGTGCCTGGCTGGCTCCGCGTTGGTCGCCGGGGCATCGAGGTCCCGCGATACTCGCAGGGAAGCTGCCTAATAACAGTCAAAAAGAATGACAAGTGATTGTTAATCAATGAGTTTACGGCCTGTATCCCGGGACAGGGCAAGGCGGCCGCCATGCGCGGTTGGGTCGCAGGCCAGTCCGGCTCGGGCGGCGCAGGAGTCGTGGATCGGATAAAGCGATGGGATCAGGACGCGCGCCCTGCCGACGATTGTGGAGACAGGGACAGGTCGGCATCTGTTGGTCTCCCTGCCGTCGCCCATTAGAATCCGGATGATGAGTGATCCCGATCCAGGCCGGCAGAATCATCGCGACGCTTCGGAAGACGAATCGCGGGCCCTGGTGGAGTATCTGGCCAAGCACTATCATGCCGCGGGTTCCGCGACCCCCGCCATATCATGGAATCAGCTTTCGGAGCCGGAAAGGCGGGTATTTCTTTCGCGTGCCCGGCAGACCCTGGTGGCCGTTCATGGCGCCGGTTACGAAATTTCCAGGATGGCGGCGACGTCCGACGCACCGGGTCCGTCACTGGCAAGTGACGCGGACGCATTGCGGCTGCGCATCGCAGAGGCCGAGCATTTCCTCCACGCCGGCGAGCCGTTGCTTGCCTACAACGAGGTTCAGCAGGGCCTGGAGTACTGGCCCGAAAGCCTTAGGCTGAGACAGCTCCAGGGGCTCTCGCTGGCACGCAGCGGCGCCATGCGGCGTGCCAACGAGGTGCTTCAGAGTCTGAGGGACGAGGGCCTGTCCGACGGCGAAACCATGGGTCTGCTGGCCCGCACTCACAAAGATCTGGGGTTGTCTGCCATAGGCAGGGCCGAAAGACTCGAGCACCTGTCAGCCGCCTTTCGTATCTATCACGATGCTTATCGAAGCTCTCTGGAGCGGGGCAGAGTGGCGGACGCTTATTACACCGGTATCAATGCGGCGACCATGGCCCTGCTGCTCGATAAAGGCAAAGATGCCAGAGCCATCGCCGCCAATGTACGGGAGCTGTGCCTGCAGGAACTAGGTGGGGACGTATCCGGAGATGCCGAGTTCTGGCTGAAGGCGACGCTGGGCGAGGCGGCCCTGGTTCTCGGCGAACTGGATGAGGCCCGGTCCGCTTACCGCGATGCGGCCCAGGTATCCGAAGGTCGTTTCGGTGATCTGGCGTCCACTCGACGGCAGGCGAATCTTCTGCTGGACCACATGGGGCTGGAAGCCGGATGGATTCTGGAGGCACTCGCCGCACCACCGGTGCTTGTTTTTACCGGCCACATGATCGACGCGCCGGGAAGGGCGCAGCCCCGGTTTCCGCCCGACCTGGAAGCGGTTGTCCAGGCTGCGATTCGCTCCAGGATCGATTCTGTGAAGCCGCTCGCGGCCTACGGTTCCGCCGCCTGTGGTACCGACATTCTGTGCCTGGAGGCAATGCTCGAACGAGGGGCGGAGACTCACATCATACTGCCGTTTCCGCCCGAGGAATTCCGTCGGGTCAGCGTGGATTTCGCCCCGGGGGGTGACTGGGCCCGCCGCTTCGAGCGGGTCATTGAGTCGGCCGAGAGCGTCACGGTGACCAGCGAGCACAGGGCGACCGGCAGTGCCTCGAGCTACGAGTATGCCAATCTGGTCCTGACCGGCATGGGGAGCCTCCGGGCGGGTGTCCTGGGGACCGATGTCGTCGGTCTCGCGGTCTGGGATGGATTGCCCGGCGACGGGGGCGGCGGAACGGCCGCCGCAGTGGAACTGTGGGAGGCCAGGAAGTTCCGGGTAGAGCGTATCGCCGTGCAGGAGCTGCGGGATAGCCTTCCAGCAGAGACCGGTGAACCGGGGTCCCGGCCTCAGACGGATCATCCGTTCGCTGGATTCCGTCACGAGATCAAGGCCATGCTTTTTGCGGATGCCGTAGGCTACAGCCGCCTGACCGAGGACCAGATTCCAATTTTCATCTCGCGGTTTCTTGGCTCCGTGGCGCGACTCAATGACGAAGTCGATTATTCCCCGATGCATTGTGAAACGGCTGGTGATGGCCTCTACATGGTCTTCGCCAGTGTCGCCGACGCCGGTCGCTACGCCATTGCTCTCAGCGAAATGGTCCATACGATGGACTGGGAAGGGGCCGGGATGCCCGGGGACATGGACATCCGGGTGGCGCTTCACTGTGGCCCCGTTTTCTGCGGCAAGGATCCGGTTACCGGTCGGCCGCTGTATACCGGGCCGCACACGAGCAGAACGGCTCGCATCGAACCCATCACGCCGCCCGGTCAGGTGTATGCCAGCAGTGCCTTCGCCGCCGTGGCTGCCGCTGTCGGCGTCACCGATGTGGATTTTCGATATGTCGGGCGGACCCAGTTGGCGAAGAAATATGGGTCGTTGCCATTGTTCCACGTGCGAAGAGCGTCCGGGTTTCTTCCTGCGTGAGGGTCGCCCCGGCTGTCGTTCGCTGAGAGGATAACGTCGCCGAGGTTCGCGAGGCGGCCGCGTGACCGGAGGGGTACAATTCCACCGTCTGGCACCTGGATATCGGCCAGATTCTCGGCCTGAGGCCCGGGCCCCACGGAGGCAATGAACAGGGAACTGCGTTCTACGGATTCTGGTACCGAACTGTCTTCGACAATGACCCGCCTAGTCGTCATCACTAATTTCAACGCTGGCCGCAACCGGAGTCGCCCGGACGTTATCCGGCGTCTGACCCGCGACGCGGGAGGCCATTGCCTCCAGGCCGAGGACCTGGAGTCGATTCGTCGGGCGACCCGGGAGGCGGTGCAGCGCGGCGTCGACGTGTTGGCCGTGAACGGCGGCGATGGCACCGTGCACGGGGCTCTGACGGAGATCATGCATCTCGATACGCGACTCCCGGATCTGGCGATCATTCCGGGTGGCACGACCAACATGACCGCCAATGATCTCAACGCCAACGCACCACTGGAAGGGTGCCTCCGACAGCTGGCTGCGCAGGTGCAATTGTCCCCCGAAAGCCGAGCGCGTGTGCGGCGGCCGATGCTTAGGGTTTTTCGTGAGCCGCAGGCAGCCCAGTACGGTTTCTTTCTCGGTGCCGGCATCGTGCTGGACGGTATGGCGCATTTCCGCAAGAAAGTGGCTTCACACGGCTTGCGGGGCGAACTGGCGGCAGGGATTTCTCTGCTGCGAGGGCTCGGTGGCATGGCCAGAGGCGAGGGGGCATGGGTCGCGTCCCACAGCATGAGTTTCGTGGAACACGACCGTAAGGAAAGACATGACGATCAGGTGCTGCTGATGGCGACGTCGCTGGAGAGGCTTCTGCTGGGAATGCGGCCGTGGTGGGGGCAACGGCCGTGCCCGATTCACCTTACTTCGGTCCGGCGCCGGCCCAAGGCGGTGATGCGCCGGGCCCGGGGGCTGCTGACTGGCAGACCCCATCCCAAGATGACCTCGTCAGAGGGCTATTTCTCTGAAAATGTCACCGCCTTCGATCTCTATGCCGACGGTGCGTTCGCGTTGGACGGTGAAATCTTCGCGGTCGAGCCGGGGGAACCCGTCCGGGTAGAAGCGACTGCCCCGATATCGTTCCTGAATCTGCAGCAGGCGGGCGGCTGAACGATCAGCTCAGATCGAGCCGGAACACCCTCGAGCGCCGACGGCCGACGATCGGGAACCGGGACCAGATCTGGTGAACGGTCTTGTTGTCCTCGAGTTCGTGATTGCCTTCCACGTATCGTATCCCGCGCGATCGCAGGGTGTCGAACATGTCGGCCAGGCCGATTCCGGTCAGCAGGCCGGTGGGGTGATCTGATCGAGCGCCGGCAAGAAGAAAATCTACCGCGATGGGGTGGCGATAGTCCCTCAGAATGTGGAAAAAACCAAAGGGCATGAGCCGCCCGTTGGCCTTCTGAAATGCCCGACTGAGGTTGGGCATCCCGATCAGGAACGCGACCATTTCGCCTTCCTTTGAGAACAACAGCTTGACCAGTTCGGGATCCAGGAAGCCGAAATATTTGTCGGCGTAATAGTCCATCTGTCTCCGCGTCAGGGGCACGACCCCGTACAACGGAGCAAAGGCCTCTTCCAGGACCTCCCAAAGCTCCCCAAGATGACCGCGCAATTCCCTCCGGTTACGACAGGTCACCACCCGATAGTCATCGAGCCTGTCATACCGTTTCTTGATCCGGTCGAGAAACGGGATGCTCTGGGGAACCTCGAACCGATACATGAGGTAATCGGCATCTTTGGTAAAGCCGTAATGCTCCAGCAGGCCCTGGTAATAAGGGAAGTTGTAACAGCCGCTGATGGTTGGAACACAGTCGAAGCCCTCGATCAACAGTCCTTCCACGTCGAGGTCGGAGAAACCGTGGGGGCCGGTCATCTCAACGCAGCCTTCGGCGGTCAGCCAGTCTTTGATGGCATCCAGAAGGAGGTTCGCGACCTGTTGATCGTCGACGGTTTCGAACCAGCCAAAACGGCCCCGCTTTCGGCCGAGCTTTTGTTCCTCCAGCGTATTGATAATGCCGCATACGCGGCCGACCGGGCGCCCGTCCCGAAGCGCAAGGAGAAGTTTTGTGCGACAGACCTCGAAGGCAGGGTTCTTGTCCCTTTCGAAGTAGGCCACCTCTTCGCGAAAGAGCTGTGGGACATAGTTGGGGGCGTCGCGATAATGGCCATACGGGAATGCAACCCACTGCCTCAGGTCCCGGCGGCCCTCGATCTCCAGCAGTTTCAGACTCATGCTCGGTTAAGGGATCTCACGGGTAATAGTTGGCAGCCAGGGCCGCATCGCTTTCGGCGCAATCAAACGTTGACGGCGCCCAGCTGTGAGGCAAACGATGTCCGGGTCAGTAGAATCGAACTTTCTTACCGATGATCCGGTCACGAACCTTCCAGTAAAGGTTGTCAGGGCTGACTACGACGATGAACAGCCGCCGCATCCGACCCTCTGGGCAGTGTATTTCACGCACCGCGTGCCATGCCCGGTCGGTGCGTTCGAAGATCAGGCTGTAGTTGCCGATGGACTTGGCCGGAATTTCTGCAACGAAGTCCTGGTAAGACGGCGCCGACCGAAAATCCAGCTTGCCACCGTCATCCAGCACCAGGGTTTCGCCGCCCCAGGACGGATCCCACTCGCCTTCGGCATTGAAGTAGAACAGGTGTGAGCCATGTTCCCGTTTGGAATCCGTATGGGGTGATACCGAGCAGCCATTCGGTGTGTAATGCCAATGGAATCTGAATTCCACCTTCTTGCCGCCCATCAGACGCGCCACCGCATGGCGATAACGATCGCTCCGTAATTCGGCGATGAAATCCTGCCAGGGCTCCGGTACGTCGATCTCGGGCGTCCACTCCAGGGCGTAACGATTGTGCGGTTCCTGCCCTCCAAGCCTGCGGTAGCCAAAGATTTTCTCGAACAAGGAAATGTCCGGCATATTCTCCAGCAGTCGCTGATAGCCATCTTCGGTCAGCAGCCCGTAGGGATTGGCATACGGGTAGGGCTGGGTGGCCCGGAAGAACTTGGGATCGATGGCCTCGAGTTTTTCGAAATCCAGGTATCGGTTCATATTGCTATGCCGCCAGCGCCGGCGTGCGCTCCACGAGTTCAAGGGCGTCGTGGCGCACGTGATTCTGCCTCATCTCCTCCCGGACCACCGCTTCGTCGATGACGCCTTTCTCCAGGCATTCCCGAAGAAGGCCGAAAAAGAACTGCTCCTGCTTCGGGTCCGGGTGCACCTTGTAACGGCCCAGCAGTCCATATTCCCCGAAGACACGCACGCGCAAACGATTCAACTGCGGCAGCAGTGGATACTTGCGCAGCTTGTCCGCTGGCACGAAATCTACGGGCAGCCCTGTTTTCCAGGGCTGTGTCCGTCTCTTGGTGTTGTGGAGCAGCTTCGTCCTGTCAGTCAGGCGATCGAAATCGTTCCACTCGTTTTCCAGGTACCCGACGTTCTCACGCGGCTCGTGGCGCAGGACGATCCAGTCCTTGTAATCCCGCTTGAACTGGAAAAGTTCGTCGAATTCCTTCTCGGGTTCCCAGTGACGGAGCTTCTCGCAGTCCATGAGCATGACGCTGGTGGCAATCTGCCAGGCCTTGTCCGGCTTGTCCGAACGGTGTCTGCCCATGACGGCCTTGCCGCCCATTTCCCGGGTCAGAAGCTCGAATATATCGCCTACCGCAAAAATATCGGGGTCGATGACAACGGCCCGCCCCCGATGTCCCATCAATTTTGGCGGCATGAAACGCAGGGGCGTGAAAGACTGGAGGTCGGACATCTGCCAGATGCGGCTCGCGCCTCCCCTGAGAAAGGACTGTCCTTCCTTTTCTTGAAGAAAGGGAAAGTCCTTGACGTGCATGATCTGCACGTCGAATTCGTCCGGGTGGGCCGAGTTGCGTTTCAGAGAGTAGGCGGCGACCAGGGCACCCAGCCACTGCCGCTCGTTGGTCTGGATAAAAACTTTTTTGTCCATCAGGCGGCGCTCCCCGCGTCGACGACCGTGGCCGAGGATTCCTTCTCGGTGTAGCCGTAAGCCGGTAACAGGCGCTCGTTGACCAGGCCATCGATGATCGCGATGTGCTCATCGTCGAAGTAGTCGCGATAGCCGCCGACCTTGGCCTTGCGAACCTTGTAGGAGTCCGGGTTGCTGGCATCCTTTGCCTGTACCCGGCTCCCACTGCGCCAGAAGTAGTTCTGGGACTCCATCTTGCGCATGTTCTCCACCGATGCGAACTGGACGGCGTCCTTGATGACTTCCGGCCGGACATCTTCACCGAGAAAATCGATCATCCGGGCCAACTGGGTTTCCGGCTCGGATCGCAGGTCCTCGTAGCGTACGACGAGAATGTTGTCGAAATTCTCCAGTTCCCGAATCCAGCCATTCATGTATTCGATGATCCTGGGAAGGCCCTGATTCTCGTCCATGACGAATTCGAACATCGAAATTTCTTTCCCATGTTCCGGATATTTGTTGAGGGCTTTCTTGTAGGGACGCATCCTGAACTTCCACTGAAAGAACTGGGAAGCGGCCACGTCCTGAGGTTTGCGCACGAGCAAAACAGTCTTGTGGTGATAGAAATCCCTGTGGGAGTCCGGATTGCCAAGGTAAGCCCGGAGGTAATTGTCATGGGTGAAGAAGATCTTCGGCACTCGGCGATCGATCTTGTGGAAATTGTCGAATCCCATGATGATTCGCTCGGGGAGGCTGTACGCCACCGCGTAGTATCGCGAAATCATCACGCGAACCCAGGTGCGACCGCTCTTGCCGTATGATGCAAATACATAGTCGCAGCGTTGGAATTTCCAATTGTCCTCCCGCCCGCGTCTCCAGCGTTCCATCGCGAGGGATTTTTCCTCGCTCAGGAAAACGGAGGCCAGCCGCACCAGCCATTTGGTGACGCGCTTAGCGACGATGTGCATCGGGCACCTCTGCGGTGGAATCAAAAGCATATTTTATCAGGACTTGGGGGCCGAATCGCCTGTCCGTGGGCGACGCTGTCCGGGGCTTCGGGCTTCCGGAAGGGGCCGCCGGCCTGAGGGGCTTCTGCCGGCACCTGGTGCCTGGGCCAGAGCGCGACAGCATTCCAGGCGAAACATGGACGTTTCAACGGCGCCTGCGCGATATAATTGGCGAATCTGTCTAAGGGGCAAGGAATGAAAAAGGTTGGGGATTTCTGGGTCCCGGACATCGACCTCCGGCGCTGGGCCAAGTGGGGCAAGATGCGGCGTAAGACCCTCGAGTACTATGGCCAGGGGGCCGGCGCCAAAAGCGATGACATCCGCCAGGCGTTGTCCATGTTCGAGGGCGGCCGGGTTGCGCTGGACGGTGGGGCTCACGTGGGCGCCTACACCCGCATCATGCTGGAGCGATTCGAAACGGTCTACGCGTTCGAGCCGGCACCGGATACCTTCGCGGCCCTGGAGCGCAACATCCAGGAATGGGGCGTTGGCGACAGGGTGCACGCCTATCAGGTGGCCCTGTCCGACAAGGAAGACAAGGTAAGGCTCAAGGGCAGGCCAGGTCGTCGGTCGGTCACCCGTCGTATCGTCGGCAGCGGAGATATCAGGGCCATGCCCATCGACGCGCTGGAACTCGAGGAACTGGATTTTCTGAAGCTGGATCTGGAAGGCTATGAGCACCGGGCACTGGTGGGCGCGCGCGAAACGCTGCTTCGCACGCGTCCCTATGTCTTGTTCGAGGACAAGGAGCACAAGGCTGAACTGTACGGCGAGGCGCGGGGCGCCCACCAGTTCCTGGAATCTCTCGGGGCCAGACTTATCGCCCGGGTGGGCAAGCTGCAGAACGACTGGCTTTATGGATTCCGATGAAGTTTCCGGGAACCGTCAATGGAGATTCAAATCCGTCCGGCTGTGCTGATGGCATGCGTCGGCTCAATGACAGCCCGTTTTCTGGCTGGGGAAATAAAGCTTTGGATCCGAAAGTTGCCCGTCGCTCCGACAGCGGCGGAGGCGCACGACCGGTGGAACCCGTGCTTCCCCCGGCTCCGGCATCAGTCCCGATGCTTTGACAGGTGGCAACGGTCCTGAATAGGGATCAACGAAGGTTTCGGAAAGGCGCAACCGTTTCCATGTTTTCTCTCGATAATCTGGAGATGAAATACGAGCCATATCCCTATGGCATCGTGTCGCCCCTGTTTTCTGAGGACGTCTATCAGGCGCTGGTCAGTGCGTTTCCTCAGCGGGATGTGTTTGGCGTCAACCCGATCAACGTGAAGTATGTGCTTTCGGAGCGGGTAAACCGGCGGCTGTACAGCCGCATCTTGAAAACCAGCCCGGTCTGGAGACAGTTCCACCAGTGGGTAAAGAGTGACGAGTTTATACAGGGAGTCCTCGATCAGCTGAAGTCTCACCACGTCGATCTCGGCTACAAGCAGAGACCGGCTATTCCCCGTTTCGCCCGACGTTTGGGGTATGGCCTGGGAGGTCGACGGGACTACCATGTTAGTCTAAGCAGTCGATTCGAATTCTCGATGCTGCCCGCTGATGGCGGTATGGTGATCCCCCACACGGACGCGGTCAGCAAGGTGGTGACGCTGGTGATTCCCATGGTGGCCGATGGCGAATGGCACCCGAGCCTCGGCGGTGACACCGATATCAATGCGCCGCGGGAGGACCGTCTGCGATTCAATGGTGTCAACGGCAAGGCGGATTTCGCCCAGATGGACGTGGTGGACAGCCTGGTGTTCGGTCCCAATCGGGCACTCGTCTTTGTTCGAACCTACAACTCCTGGCACTCGGTGCGACCGATGACTGCGAAGGGTTCGAAGGCCATGCGCAGGACGGTTACCGTGAATCTGCTCGAGCGATGATTTGATATGAAGACGCTTCCCATGGCGCCGGTTCCTTTGGATCAGCATGTTTGCATCCGCAGCGACCGGCTATCGGTGATCGGAGACTGAAAGTGGAGAGACCAATTGGTTGGGGCATCATCGGATGCGGTGACGTCGCTGACAGAAAGGCCGGAGACGCATTCAATGCCATACCCGGAAGTCGCCTTGTCGCGGTCATGCGCCGCGATGAGGCAGGGGCGGAATCGTTTGCGAAACGTCATCACGCCGCCAGCTGGTCCACGGATGCTGGCGAGGTTCTCGCCAATCCGGACGTGGACGTGGTGTATATCTCGACCCCACCGGCCAATCATCTCGAATATGGCCTGGCTGCGGCGCGGGCGGGGAAAGCCTGCCTGATCGAAAAGCCTGCAGGCCGCTCCCTGGAGGAGCTGCTGCGGTTGAGTGATGCGTTCCGTGAGGCTAACAGACCGCTGTACGTGTCCTACTATCGCCGGCATCTGACGCGATTCCAGGAGGTTCGACGGATTCTCGACTCGGGTGTGCTCGGGGAGATCGCCAGTATCGATTACCGGATGAGCAAACGCCCAAAGGACAAGGCCTGGGCTCTGGATGTGGCTACCAGCGGCGGCGGTCATTTCTACGGATTGGCGGGCCACATGCTGGACCTGTTCGATTTCTGGTTCGGGCCGCTCGAATACACGGGTTCGACCGTTACCAACGTCATACCGGGCCATGACGCGGAAGACGCCGTTTCACTGGCTTTCCGCACCGCGAAAGGTGCGGTCGGCACGGCTATGTGGAACTTTGCCGCCAGCCACTCCACAGACCAGCTCATCATCGACGGGGTTCATGGCCGGATCACGATGCGCGGTACGTCCACGGACGGGCCGGTTCAGGTGTCCTTTGATGCAAGAGCAAAAATACGTATCAGCCAGAGCAAGGTCGAACGCTGGCTGGCAGAGGCCCGGAAGCGTCTCGGACTCGCCACCGGGGAAAAGCTGCGATTCGCCCGTGTGGTCCTTCCGCATCAGCCGTTGCTGGAGGAAATCACCCGGGACATCAGCAGGGACCTCGTGCGATTCGACAACCTGGACGCAGCCGTCCGCACCGGGGCGATCGTCGACAAGGCGCTGCAAGACTATTACGGGGACCGTACAGGGGACTTCTGGAATCGGCGTTCGGGCTGGAAGAGCCTCCAGAGCTGGGCTTCCAGACGCAATCAGGGCTCGCTGCCTGACAGATACCGTCTCAGTGAGGAGCAGCTGAGTCAGTTCGAGGAGCAGGGCTATATCGCCCCCCTGAAATGTGACGCTGACTGGCAGAATCTCGTCGTCCCGGTCAAAAAGGGTCGTAACCTGCATCTCCGGGAGGCCGCCGTCTTCGATGTCTGTACCCATCCTTCGATCGTCCGACGCGTGGGGCAGCTGATCGGCAGCCATCGGTTTTCGTTCTTTAAATCCCGATTCGTGGTGAAGCTGCCCCGAGCCCGCACCGTGGTGGCGTGGCACCAGGACGTCGGGGACAAGAATGGCGGCTTCGCGGCCGATGGCAGACCGATTCCGACAGTGGCTGTCTGGATGGCCCTGGATGTCGTGGATATGAACAACGGCGGACTGCAGGTCATTCCAGGCAGTCACACGCGGTTGTTCGGTGACTACAACAAACAGATCAAATCCGGACTCGTTGAGTCCGGCGCCTTGACGCCGGCAGACATCGAGCGGGCCGTGCCGGTGGTTCTCCAGCCGGGCGAATTCATCATTTTCCACGCCTGGCTTCTACACCATAGCGGCCCGAACGAGTCCGACCGAAGGCGGGCCGGCCTCAATATCCGGTTTGCACCGTCCGGCTACGAGTGTGAGGACGAGTTCCAATACATTCCAATCGAGTGCGCTGAGGTCGCGGCGAGCGACCGGATTTTCCGCAATGAGGTGTGGATGTCAGCCAAAAACGGAGACGAGAGGCTTGCCGTAGAGGCCGCGGGGCGTTAGCGACGCCTGGCCGTCCGTCGCGCCCTCCACAGCCTCGCCCGCAAGCGGGACACGGCCGGGAATGGGGCAGCCCGTCGGAACGGCCGCTCTACCTTACCCGCTTGTCTGATTATCAGGAATGGTGCCGAGGAGAGGACTTGAACCTCCACGGGGTTACCCCCACTGGCACCTGAAGCCAGCGCGTCTACCAATTCCGCCACCTCGGCAAGAGGATCCGGCGCGCCATGACGCCGCGGAGAGGTGCGGAAGGTTACTTTCCCGTCGAATTCCTGTCAATCGGCCCTGTCGGCCAGCAGGGTCATGCGATCCATCGTGAAGGTCACACCCCCGAAATACTCGACCGAGCCCCGGATCTCCAGCGGCGCCCGGGTCTGCGGATCCAGCAGGAGTTCCAGGTCGGTGAGGCCGAACAGCTCGAATTCGTCATGACTGGCGCCGTCCACCGGCCGCGCTTCGATAGCCACCCGGATGGCGGTCATCCGGCCGGTTCTGCGGGCATCCTGGCCGTCATCGGTTACGAAGTAGTCCACACGGGCCTCGGCCGGCTCCCGAACGATCAGGCTGGCAGTGTAGAACTCGTCGCTGGCAAGCGTGAGGATGTCCAGGCGATCGCCCGGACGATGCAGGTTCGCGGCTGCAGCCAGGTAAATCAGGGCCGTGGCTTCCGTGACAACCGGTCGGGTGACCGAGAGCGGGTATCCGTACGATTCCTCCGAACGACGCGTCCATCTCTCAGGTCCCAGGTGCGCCTCCTCAGGCCCGGGGCGCCAGGTGACACGCAGGATACGGTCTTCTTCCAGGCGGTAGATCCGATATTTCGGGCTGCCTCCCGTCTTCAGGGTGGCGCGCTGGAAAGCGAGGCCGCTCCTGGCATCGAGTAGCAGCTGACCTTCATTGCGTCTGCCCAGGCCATCAGTCGAATAGGCCAACGAACGCGGGGCCAAGATGCGCTGTCGCTCCCCGGGCAGCACCGGCGTGATCAGCCGGGACTCCAGGGATGAGATATCGAGCGTTTCAAGCTCCAGCACCGCCTCCATGGACACCAGGAACTTGGATGCCGTCATCTCGACGCGCGTCCACTGGACGCTGTCCGGACTGAATATCGCCTGATTGTCCGAGGCCAGCGAAGGCTGCCAGAACGCAATCCAGAGCCAAGGGAACAGGAGGGCAGAGTATTTGTTCATAGACCGGGGCCGGAGGGCCGTTATGTGCCGTGTGGCAGTGAATCTGATCTGTGCTCGAGGATCAAGGGGGCTCAGGCCCACATCACCGGTAGCCGCTCAGTCTGGCCCTCACTTCATGGATGGGACCGAAACCGTCAATTTTTGTTCTATGTCTCCGGCGATGACCGACCGGATTGCCCCGCGGGTCGGGCCATCCACGTTTCTCAGTCCCGCCAGCCCGGTGTTTTGAGGAGACCCTCCACCAATCGATGCTGGGGCTTCCAGCCTGGGATACCCGGGCTGTCGCGCGTCCGACTGACCCAGTCAGGGTGACGAAGCTCCCGGAGCTTGCCCAAGCTCAACATGGGATCGTAGCCGGTCAGGATGCCGACCGCGGTGTTCAGGGCCGCCGGCAAACTCAGGATGCCTCCAGGAAGCTTGAGCTGCCTTACGCGGCGTCCTGTAATGGAGCTCACCGCATCGCAAACGTCCTCCCAGCCATAGCCGCCCGGCTGACCATCGTCCAATTCGAGGATGTCGGCCACGCTCCCGCCGGATGTCAGCCAGGCAAGGGCAGCTTCCGCGAGGTCCTCCACATAAATCAGGGAGAACCGCGCGTCGGGGGCGCCGAAAACCGGGGCCAAGCCCCTTCCCATGAGGCGGAACAGGACAAGCATCTCCCGGTCGCCGGGACCGTAGACGGCGGGGGGGCGGAGCACTGTGATACCCATCCCGCCAGCTTCTGCCCTGACGGCATCTTCACCACCCCGCTTGCTGGCCGCGTATGCCGAAAGCTGCGGTTCCCGGGCCGCCAATGAAGAAACCAGCAGGAACCGTTCTACTCCCGCCTCACGGGCGACCCGGGCACATGCGCCGGCCGCTGCGGCGTTGACGGCATCGAACTGTGTGCGTGTTACCCCCCTGATCAATCCGGCGCAGTGGATTACTGCGTCCGCGTCGGCCACGAGCCTCCGCAGTGCCTCGGTGTCGTCCAGGGAGCCCGGGACGATGTCGACGGTGGGGTCCCGGTGTGCGAGTCTTGCCGGATCCCGGGCCAACAGTCTGACGCTGAAACCGGACCGTAGAAGCCGGTCGAGTATGTGGCTGCCAACGAAGCCCGTGGCGCCGGTCAAGGCGACCAGTTTATTTTCAGGGGTCAGATCGGACATCGGATCGGTCGTTCGCGGGATTCTGAGCAGCAGAGACAAAACGGGGCACCTTCAGGCGCCCCGTCATACGGATCTGTTCGAGTCCGGGATTCGATCAGCCAGCAGCCCTCTCGAGTTCCCGCACGTCGAATCCGTGTGCGGGCGGTAGCTGATCGATGTAGTTCTGGCGCGCTTTCGAGCGCGACAGCTTGCCCGAGGAGGTCCGCGGGAGGAAGTGGGCAGGCACGAGTTGAACCTGACAGTGGATGCCGTGCTCCTCGCCAACCAGTCTTTCCAATCGCCTGATCAGATCCGCCCTGCGCTCGTCATCGCGCAGGCGGCACTGGACGACCAGGACGGGCACCTCGGAACCGTCGGGAGCGGGCGCCGAGAAGGCCAGGGCGTCGCCCGTCCGCACTTCCGGCTGCTGCTCGGCCAGGTACTCCAGGTCCTGGGGCCAGATATTGCGCCCGTTGATAATAATGATGTCCTTCTGCCGACCCGTGATCACGATGCTGGCGCCGACCCGGTATCCCACGTCTCCCGTGTTCAGCCATCCGTCTGCGGAAAGCGTCTGGGCAGTAATTTCAGGTTCGTTGAAATAACCGGACATCACGCTGGGACCCCGCACGAAGATGGTGCCCGAACACCGGTCGGGTAGCTTACGCCCCTCGCTGTCCCGGATCTCAACTTCATAATCCGGCAACGGCACGCCGCAGTTCACGAAAGAGCGCGCTCTGGACGAGTCGCCTGATCCGTCGAGAGCAATCGCTTCGTTGGTGTTCGACAGATGCTCACTGTCGATGACGTCCTCCCTGACAGGCTCATCGAGGGCCGAGAAACTGATAGCAAGGGAGCATTCCGCCATGCCGTAGCAGGGCAGGAACGCATCCTCGCGGAACCCGCTGGGCTCCAGCGCTTCCGCGAAGGAATGAAGCACGTCTGCGCGGATCATCTCCGCGCCCACGCCGGCGATGCGCCAGTTGCTCAGATCGTATTTCGCCGTGTCTCCCTCACGCAGACGCCGGGCGCACAGCTCGTATCCGAAGGGTGGCCCGAACGAAATCGTGCAGCGTGTGCGGGTCAGAAGTTCCAGCCACAGGCGCGGTCGCATGGCGAATTCCCGGGTCCCCAGATAATCCACCGAGGTCTGGCTGGCCACAGGCGTCAATACGAGCCCGATCAGTCCCATGTCGTGATAGAAGGGCAGCCAGGAAAAGAAACGGTCGTCGGACTGGACCTTGATGCCGTGCTTGATGATTCCCTTGAGATTCTCAAGAACGGCTTCTTCGGTGATGAGAACACCCCTCGGGAAGCGCGTGCTGCCCGACGTGTACTGGATGTATGCGATCTCCTTGCCGGTCAGGGGTTGCAGTTCCACATCCGCTTCCGGCAATTGCGCAAATTCTTCGGGTGTGCCGCAGAACTTCAGGTCCAGGCCTTCAGTCGCCCCTGCAAAGTAAGACTCGTAGCCGGTGGGGGCGACCAGCATGGATGCGGAAGAGTTCTCCAACAATCCATGCAGCTGCTCGACGTAGGCGATCCGGCTCCCAAGGGTGATGGCAGCGGTCAGAGGCACCGGCACAACCCCCGCATACTGGCAGGCGAAAAAGAAAATCAGGAAATCCGGTGTGGTTTCCGCCACCAGGGCGACCCGTGCGCCCCTTTCGAGCCCGAGACCCCTCATACGACGGGCTGCGGCTCGAGCGCGCGCGCTCAGTACCGAATACGGCAGGACTGACTGCAGATTGCCGCGGCCATCGTAAAAGTTCGCGCCTGCCTCACCCTGCGCCGCGTAGTCGAGCGCCTCAGCGAGGCCCGCGAAATTCGCCGGCCGAAGTGGCTGATTGCTATCCGTAGGTGTCGGGACCATACCCAAGAAAACCTCCTGCTATACCCAACGCTGCCGTCATGTCATGACGCGAAATGCGCACGCAATCCTTCTCCGCCCCAGAAGCCCGGGCAGGATGTAACCTGATTGCAATGCTTCGTTTCGCGTCTGTGATTGACCCCGGCCATGCGACGGTGGGAAATCCTTAACACTCTGAAAAACAAGTGCTTTCCCAACCCTCGGCTGTGTTCTGGCCAGAGTGCGGATGACGCTTGCGCTCCCTGAAATCCTCTTTTGCCGACTGCCGTCCGACGTGCCAAACCACGTCGCCCAAAACCGATCTTGCGCCTTAACTTAGCCGCATAATGCGATGTTTCGCAAGAACTAAAGTTACTTCGTTCCTGAATCCTCTCTCGCCAATGCCGGCACATCACAGTCAGGACGCCGGACACGTGCAACGAGACACAGTAACCCCGTCTTGGGGCAGTTATCCCAACAATTCTACCTATCCTGACGAACGATGAAAGGGGTAGATTCGATTTATGTGAAATAGGACACTGGATTCATGATTTCTTCGGTGGCTGCTCGCAAGGCCGGATTTCGTGTTTGAGAGGCTAAATACCGGGGTAATCGCTGGCGCGCCGCCGTCCCCATGTTCACAAAAGCGCCGGCCAACAGCCATGGCCAACCCCGGAGCCGGAAGATCGGGGGGCCGAGTTCCGGCGGCAATTTCCGCAGCGAGCCTTGCCAATGCGCCCCCAGGTGTCACAGGATGCCGCAGCGGTACGGGAAATTCATGAGCGAACAGAAATTTGCAGCGCTGGTGCTCGCCGGCAGTCGAACCGAGGGCGATCCGGTCGCGCGTCATGCGGGTATGGTCAGCAAGGCAGTTGTCCCGGTGGGAGGGACGCCGATGCTGGCGCGGGTGCTGATCGCGATCGACGGGAGCCTCTCTATCGACCGGGTCACCGTGGTCGGGCTGGCCGAAGCAGCGCTTCGAGACGAGATCCTTTTCAAGCACATCGAGCGTTCAGGGGCACGGCTGGAGGCGGGAGGCGACTCGCCGGCAGCCAGTGTGGAGCGGGCGCTGACCACCATCGAACCAGGAAAGCCGGTCCTGATCACGACGGCGGATCATGCCTTGCTCAGCCCACGTATCGTCGACGACTTCCTGGATGCGGCCGACACGGCCGATACCGATGTCGTTATTGGACTGGTGCCGTATGAAAAAGTGCTGTCGGTGTGCCCTGGAACGCGCCGTACGGTAACGCGGCTGCGGGACGGGGCATTCTGCGGCTGCAACCTGTTTGCGCTGCGCACGCCCCGGGGCCGCCGGGCTGTCGACTTCTTCACACGCCTTGAGCAGCACAGGAAGCACCCGGCCCGGATCGCGCGCACCCTCGGGGTCGTCACACTGCTGCGGTTTCTGTTCCGGCGACTCACGCTCGCTCAAGCGATGGCCCGCCTGTCGAGCCTGACCGGCGCCCGTGTCGGTGCCGTCCTGTTGCCGTACGGCGAGGCGGCGATCGATGTGGACAAGCCGGACGATCTGATCGTGGCCGAGGCATTGCTACAAAGGTGAAACGGGATCAGACGGCGTCGATCGGGTTCCAGTCTGTGCACTCGCGAAACTGGCCGGATTCCGGATCGTGTCGCCGACTGCGGTGAGTCACTGAAAAAGTGCCGTCTGTCCGCCGGGTAACAGACCAGAGTGAGAAACGGGCAGCACGCTGCGGCGAGGCCTCGGCGGATGATGCGGAGGCCAGCCCCACGACGGGTATGCTCCTGCCGGCGCGGCTCGTGAGCTCATTACGCACGATACGGTGGGTATGCCCGTGCAGAACCAACTCAGCGCCGCAATCGCGAATGACAGCGGCCGTGGCCTCACTATCGATCAGGCGCTTGCGCCACTTGTAGGCGCCGGGAACCGGCGGGTGGTGAATCAGGATCACACGGAACAGTCCGCGATCCCTGGTCCGCGCCAATAGCTGGCCGAGCCGGCTTCTTTGTTCCGACCCAAGCTCCCCGGTCGCCAGCAGCGGCGGGGTGGGTATGGCTGAGGACAGACCAATAAAGGCCACCGGCCCACGAATCCTGATCGTGGGAAAATTGATCGTTCCGGTCGTGTGGCCGTCGTCGGATTCCATGAAAGCACGCCATAAACCCATTGTTTCGGGCCAGGGCGCGGACACGAGTCGGTCATGGTTGCCCGGGATCAGGCTGATGTGTTCCGGAGCATCGAGCGCGGCGAGCCAGTCCAGGGCTGCCCGGCATTCGTCGATGAGTCCCAGGTTGGTCAGGTCTCCGGTGATGGCGACGTGTTCTGGACCCAGAGTCTTCAGGTCCGAGATCAGCCTCGCCAGAATGGCGGGATCATGAACGAGGCGGCGATGCCGCCGCCATGCGATATAGCTCAGTAGCCGCTTGTTGCACAGCTCCCGCGCATCCGCGCCTTCTGGCGAGGTGAGATGGGCGTCGGTGAGATGGGCGAACGTCAGAGTATCGCTGTCGACGCCGGCGGTATTCTGATCATTGGCCATAACTGAGGCGACCGAGCGGCTGTGTGTGGCGGCGCAAGTATATAATGCGACTGGTTCTCCATGCCTCGCCCCCCACGGTGTCTTGTCTATGGACACGCCCGAACAGATCATCCGCGCGCGCTTGAATCAGACCGTGCCCGACTCCATCAACGCGCTGACCCTGGAAATGCGGCGCCGCTTCGGTGATGCCGTTGACGGCGTCGTTTTTTACGGCTCATGCCTCAGGAAGGGCAATCCACTCGACGGCATCGTGGATCTGTACGTGATCGTGTCCTCGTATGCCGCCGCTTACCACACATGGCCGGAACAAGTGCTGGCCGCGATCGTGCCGCCCACGGTCGGATATCTGGAGATGGACAGCCCCGGTGGAACCGTCCGTGCCAAGTATGCAGTCATCAGCATGCGGGATTTTCGCAGGGGCACGAGGGGGCATTGGTTTCATCCTTATCTTTGGGGGCGCTTCGCCCAGCCGTGTGTGCTGGCTTGCGTCCGTGACCGGGGGACAGAGGATGCTATCGTTGCCTGCATGGCGCGGGCCGCCGAAACCCTGATCCGGCGTACGGTTGCGCTGGCGCCGGCGCCGACGGATGCCAAGGGGCTCTGGAGCGCGGCACTGGATCTCAGTTACAGCACCGAACTCCGGCCGGAATCGGACAGTCGGGCGCGGGAGCTGGTTGAATCGAACGCGGATTTCTATCGCCGGCTGACCGTGTCGTTGGTGCCCCGACTCGGCCTCGGCATGACGCCGGCCGAAGTCGGACAGCCACCGCGATATCACATGAGTGCGTCCCCGTGGCGGATTCGAAAAACACGCCTGGCCTGGGCCGTGCGGCGGGTTACCGGCAAGCTTCTGAGTCCGATCCGCTGGCTCAAGGCCCTGGCAACCTTCGAAGGCGGTCTCGACTATGCGGCATGGAAGCTGGAGAGACACAGCGGACTTCCGGTAGAGATCCCGGACCGTGTGCGCCGGCGACCATGGCTGCATATCTGGGGGGAACTCTGGCGCCTGTACCGCCGCGGGGTCCTGCGGTGAGTCGTCAAGACCTGCCGGCTGCAATCACCCGGGTCGCACGACACAGCCTGTTGGGGCGATAATACGACTTTGCCTACGCACGCCCGTCGCCTCTACAAAGGGCCGATACGCGTCAGCATGGCCCGGCGACGACAAAGAGAACATCCCGGGAGGTATCCAGCCGTGGATCATTGCGTCTTCATCCACACGAACCATAAGCAGATCACGGGCGCCCTGGTGGCCCAGTACGCCCTGAAAAGAAATTCCGTCAATGCGGACAAGTTCGATGTCCGCATCATCGATACTGCGGATTACCCCTGGCTGCAGGAGCACGAAGGCCGCATGTACCTTCGTGACGGCGTCAAGCGGGTCTGGCTGAACGACGACCTGCAGTCGTTCACGCCGCTGCGCTTCATGCCGCCTAAGCTCATGGGCTATCAGGGCCGGGCCATCGTGATCGATCCGGACATTTTCGCTGTCGGCGACGCCTGGGAGCTGCTCAATCGGGACATGCAGGGCAAGGCCATCATGTGCCGCATGCGATCGGGGCCCAAAGGCTATGTCGACAAGTGCATGGCGAGCAGTGTCATGCTGCTCGATTGCGCCAAACTGAGCCACTGGGACGCCGAGCAGGGATTCCGGGAGATGTTCGAATTCAAGCGGGACTATCAGCCGTGGATATGCCTGAAGCTAGAGGACCGGGAATCGATCGGTTTCTTCGAGGCGGAATGGAACGACTTTGACCGCCTGACCCGTAGGACCAAGATGGTCCACAACACGCGCCGCAGGACGCAGCCGTGGAAGACGGGCCTGCCGACGGACTGGCGGCCGGCCGAACGTTTCAGGCTCTTTCCGCCCGTTGCCTGGGCGATGCGCGCTCGCCGAAAGCTGTTCGGGGAGTATGCCTTTCTGGGTAACTACAAGGCGCATCCTGATCCCAATCAGGAGCGGTTCTTTTTCGGCCTGCTGAGGGAGTGCCTCGAAAACGGCATCATTACCGAAAGGATGCTTCGAGACGAGATGGCGAAGAATCATGTTCGCCACGACGCCCTTGAGGTCCTGGAGCGAACGCCCCCACTGGCGCCGCCTCCAGATCTGCCGATGGAGCTTCCCGCCTGACATCTACTCCTGGGCGGACGGCTGCTGCACGGGCGCCCGGTCCATCAAAGCCAGGACACGATGCGTCGCGGCTGTGGCATCGGCGACCGGTTCCGGCTCGGCGGAAGGAAACTCCTGGCCCAGCCAGACGGCGCGGCCGGCTCCAATCAGTGACCGATGCAGCCGGCCCACATCGCGACGCATGCGCCTGGGCGCGAATCGCTGTGCCATCCGGTGGGTGAGTGCCTTATAGCGCAGGGCATTGCCGACGCGTACCATTGCCGCGACCGGTCCATGGTCACGGGCCATGCCGCGTTTGTCGGTCATATCGAAGATGTAGACAGGCCGGCGGGTCGCGCAGGCCTCGGCCAGCATGGACATGCTTTCACCGGTGACCACGAACCGGTCGGCGATGGCAAGGAATGCCGGGTATGGGTTCTCGGATGCTCCGGAATGCCAGTCGAACAGAAAATAGGGTGATCGGAGCTCCGCGCTCAACTCGCCGGCAGCGTGGCGCGGAGTGCGAGGGCTGGTCGATATCAGGAGTGAGCCTCCGAGTTCCTGAGCCAGGCGATCGACGGCCTGCCCGAGACGGCGGGTCTTCGCCCGGTCCAGGTGGAACCCCCCGGATTCCCCGCCGACCAGAACCGCAATCCGGGGTTCCGGCAGGTGCAACAGCCGGTCACGCCACATCGCGGTTGCCGCCTCGAGCTGATCGGCGCCGATATGGTGCAGCGGCAGATCCAAAGTCATCACGTTGCCGTATCCCTCGAGATAATACTGGGGCGTGGCGATGATCAAGTCGAAACAGTCGGGGTGGGCCCAGGGCCGGCCAATATGCACAAGACGCACCGGGTGCTCCGCCTGCCGCTGGATCCACCTGGCAACGGGCTCGTTTCGGCGACCCGCGGTAATCACGAGTCTCGGCCAGGGCGGGCGTAACTGGGCGGCGGAGGCCTTGCGTATGCCAAGAAGGTTGGGGCCGAAAAGCAGGTTTGTCCAGAGCTCGGTGGATCGGTAGCGCATATGCTTCTCGACCACCGGAAATCCCAGGTTTTCCGCCAGCGCCATCACCTGATTATTGTCTCCGGCCTTGTGACCCAACAGCACCCAGACCAATGGGGCGCCTACCGCCGGCTCCGGATCTGCAGGCCGATTTATCACTCCTCGAGTCTCCCGCGATTGCCCATCGCGGGGCAATGCTACAGTAACGCGCGGCGAAGCCGCGCGCTGGGGTTATAATTTAGCGCTCAAGATTCGACTCCGAGGACGGCAGGCATACCCGGCCAAAGGGGACATTTAGGTGGGCAGGACATGGGCCGGCGTCATCCACGAAGGCGCGCGCTGGGCTGTCAGGTGCGAACTCCCCAAAGGCTGCCGGAACACTATCCATGATTCTGTTTACCTTTACGCGCGCCTATCCCTGGCAAAGCCTCCTAATGGTCGTGGCATTGCTGCTGGCGGGGCTTGCGGAAGGTTCGAGTCTCTCCATCCTGCTGCCCATCCTGAGTATCGCCGTAGATACAGGTGCCGACGGGGGGCAGCAGTCCGAGTACGCGCAGCAGGTGACTGATTTTCTCACCCAGGCCGGCATCACGCCGACGATCGGCAATCTTCTGGTCGTAGCGGTGTTCGGTATTTTTCTGAAGAGCATGTTGCTGCTGGTTGCCGAGCGGCAGGTCGGATACACCAAGGCACGGGTGACCACGGACCTGAGACTCCGGCTCCTGCGTGCGGTCATGTCCAGTCGCTGGAGCTATTTCGTCCATCAGCCCGTGGGTCGTTTGACCAACAGCATGGCCACCGAAGCCTGGCGGGCATCGATTGCCTACGAGTTCGGCGTTGGCATTCTCGCCTACGGGATCCAGGCCCTGATCTACGGGACTGTGGCGATGATGGTCTCTTGGCAGGCTACCCTTGCGTCTCTCGGCGCGGGCGCGGCGATCCTGTTCGTATCGCACTTTCTCGTGAAAATGACACGCAAGGCCGGAAAGCGGCAGACCGTTCTTCTGAAATCCCTGCTTGCACGGATGACGGATACGCTGCAATCGGTCAAGACGCTGAAAGCGATGGGCCGGGAAGGCCTGGCGGACGGCGTTCTGCAGACGGAGACAAGCCGCCTGAACCGGGCATTGGAGAAAGAGGTCTTCAGCAAGGCCATGCTGACGTCGGCACAGGAGCCCATGTTCGCCGTGGTGATCGCGACCGGCATGTTCATGTTGCTGGAGCGATGGGGAATGCCGATTGCCGAGGTGCTGGTGCTGGTGCTGGTGCTTACGAGGGTCCTGCTTCACCTCGGAAAGATCCAGAAGCATTATCAGAAAATGGTGGCTGCAGAGAGCGCCTACTGGTCGATGATGCAGGCTGTCGAGGAGGCCGATTCAAAACAGGAAGAGTACCGCGGTGCACCCGCGCCCAGGCTGGAGCAAGAAATTGTCCTGGACGACGTCAGCTTCAGTTACGAAGGCGTGCCGATACTTCGGAATCTGAACCTGAGAATTCCGGCGCGTGGACTGACTACCATTATCGGGAGGTCCGGTTCCGGCAAGACCACCATTCTGGATCTGATCGCCGGTCTGCACTCGCCTGATGCCGGGGAGGTGCGGATTGACGGCGTCAACCTGGAATCGGTCAACCTCCATGACTGGCGGAGACAGATCGGATACGCACCTCAGGACACGGTCCTGTTACATGACACGATTCTGAACAACGTGACCTTGGGAGATCCCGAACTCAATGAGGAGGACGCCCGGCGCGCGCTGGAGAAGGCCGACGCATGGGCGTTTGTCGCATCGATGGCCGAAGGGTTGCAGACCAGCGTGGGCGAACGGGGCGCGCGGGTTTCTGCCGGGCAGCGGCAGCGCATCATGCTGGCGCGGGCGCTTGCCCATTCCCCTCGGATCCTCATCCTGGACGAGGCCACAAGTGCCCTGGACAGCGAAAGCGAAGCGGAGATCTGTGCGACGCTGAAGACTCTGGCCCGTGAAATCACGATTGTCGCCGTGTCCCATCAGCCCGCGTTGGCTGAGTTTTCGGACACCGTTTATCGCATGGAGGAGGGGGCGCTGGTCGGCCCCGAGTCTCCGGAGTCCATTTCGCGTACGGTCATCGGTTAAGCCGGGTCGAAACGCTAAACCGCCGAACCCGCCGCTTTGCGCTGCGACAGGAGAGACACAAACGCTTCGGCGATCTGGTTCACCTGCTCAGTGGTATGAGCCGCACTGATACTGCAGCGGAGGAGGCAACTGGTGCTGGGCGTCGCGGGCGGGATCACCAGGTTGACATACACGCCCTGTTCCAGGAGCTGATGCCACCAGGCGACGGCCCGAGTGGGATCGTCCACGAAGACGGCCACGACCGGCCCCGGTTGCGGGCCCAGGCGAAAACCAGCGCGTGACAATGCGTCATAAAGCCGCCGGGAGTTATTCCAGAGACGCTCCCGTAGTTCCGGGTGATCGTGTATCAATCTCAGGGCCGCCCGGGTGGATGCGACCACGGATGGTGTCGGGGAGGCTGTGAAAATGTAAGAGCGGGCCGCCATCCGGATCAGCTCCAGTTCGGGTCGATTGCTGACACAGAAACCGCCAACGGATCCCAGGCTCTTGCTAAAAGTCCCGACGATGAAATCCACGTTGTCGTCTACCCCGAGGGCTTCGGCCAGCCCGCGGCCACGAGTGCCGAAAACGCCCATGGAATGGGCCTCGTCCAGCAGCAGACAGGCACCGTATTTGTCCTTGATCGCAACGATGTCTGCGAGCGGCGCCTGGTCACCCAGCATGCTGTACAAGCCTTCCGCCACCACCAGCGTATTGCCGCTTCGGTCCCCCAGTCTGCGCAGACGTTTCTCCAGATCCGCCGGATCGTTATGGCGGAACCTGATGACCTCCGCTCCACTGAGGCGGCATCCGTCGTAGATGCTGGCATGGGAGTCGGCGTCGATGAGGAGCACATCACCCTTTCCAGCGAGGGTGGAAACCATCCCCATGGTGGCGAGGAACCCGGTAGTAAAGACCAGGGCGTGCTCGCGATCGAAAAACTCCGCGAGCTCCTGCTCCAGAGCGGCATGGGCCCCGTAGGTTCCGTTTGCCATGCGCGAACCGGTGGTTCCCGTGCCTTCATCGGCCAGTGCCTGGCGCCCCGCCTCGACACATTCCGGAGCGAAAGTCAGGCCCAGATAATTGTTGGTACCGGCAAGAATCGTCTTGCGGCCCTCCACGATTCCCTCCGTAGGCGACAGGATGCGTTCGGTCACGACGCCGAACGGTAACGTGCCGTGCTTTAGAAGATCGTTCCGAAGCGTGGCCAGCGGGGCGAATTTATCCAGAAGTTTCATGCTGAGCTTCCGCCCGAAAGGGATTCCAGCATGCGCGCGAAATCCTCTACGGTCTGTACCTCGGGCAGCTGGTTGAGAGGCAGGCTGATGTCGAGCAGGTCTTCGATCTCCACGACCAATTCCAGCATCTGAAGAGAGCCCATCCCGAGGTCAGCCACGAGGGCGTCTTTCTCTCCTGCCGTTTTTCCCGGTTCCAGTTGGTCGCCCAGAACATCTCGGACGATCTTCAGACACTCGTCGTAAGTGGCCATGAAAACTACCTTGTCGTTATTGGGGCTGCGCGGCCTCCGTATCCTGATCGCAGGGGGGATGCCCTTCAGCGTTCCAACTGCCCGGCGGGCTCCCGCCCGGCGCCGATCGTATGGTAACGCGGATGCCCCCGCGGGGTGAATTTTCTCGATCAGGGATGTACACCGATTCCGTTCCGCGCGGCGCGGGAAGCCCCGATTTATGAGGAATCCGATGGGAAGCTGGCGTAATGCGACTCATTTCCGGTTACCAGCGACTTAACCCGACGGACGGCGCGTTCGAGGTCCCCAGTCGACCCGGCCGGGCCTGACGGTGGGGCATCGCCCAGCCAGGCCGCCCGACCGGACTCGGTCAGGCGACGGTGAAACAGGTTCAAGTCCCGAGTGAGCCGCCGGTGCCCGAACCGCATCAGAAGACGGTACAGGAGGGCGCCCCAACGAAAGTCATAAGAATCCGGTTCGTCGAGGTTGTATATGAGCACAGGTTTGCCGGTGCCAACTGCCTCTGAAAGCATGGAAACGCTATCGCTGGTGACGATCAAGGTATGCGACAGGGCGAGGACGCCCAGATAAGGATTGTGATCCTGCTCCGGCGTCCATCGGTAAAAGTAATGAGGGCAGTCCAGTCCTTTGGCGAGTGCCTCCGTGGCGGGAAGGGACGTTCTCGAACTCGTCGTGATCAGCAGCGAGCCGCCCGCGTCCTTGGCCATTCTGGAGGCGTGCCGAGCAAGCTGTTCCGCAGCACGCGGGCCCAACGTATAGGGACCGCTGTCGCCGCCAACCAGGAGGCCGATATACGGGCCGGGAAGATGGCTGAACGCCGGCTGCCAGCGTGCCGACGCCGAGGCCAGGATCGATTCGCTGACCAGGTGCAGCGTGCCGGTGTTCTGCAGAATATTGTGCCGCTCGGGCAGCCGATACTGCGGCGTCGTAACAATCAGATCAAAGTGATGGTAGCCAGCCCATGGGCGGCCGATGTTGACGAGTCGGCAGCGTTTCCCAGCGTGATGCCGGATCCATCTGGCCACGGGTTCGTTACGCATTCCGGCTGTAATGACGACATCCGGCCACGGCGCCTTCAAAGCGCTCGACTCGTCCAGATCGATGCCGGCCAGGCTGCTCAGCCGCAGCAGCCCCGGCACGAAATCCCACGCCCTGTGAGCCAGGGTCTTGATCTCGCAGTGCCATCCCAAAGCCTGCGCCAGAGCCAGCATCTGGGTTCTTTCTCCCGCCCGGTATCCGGAGACAATCCACACGAGCGGCGAGCGCGGCGGTTCTTCGGCCGCCGCGGCCGGAGCTCGACTCGTCGGTGGGGGTTCATTCATGTGTTCGACAGCATCGGTCCGGTGCGTGAGGTCGCCCTGGGTCTCTGGCGCTCGACCGGCGCGATTGTATGACATGTGGACGGTAATTCTCACCGGCGAGAGGCAGGCCAGGTGGTGCCGGATGATCCGGGAGGCCGCCACCGGTCCGGTACATTTCCGGCGCAAGCACCCGCCGATGCAGGGTCGCGTTGACCCGCCGCCGCTCGACGTGATCGTCGGGAAGGTTCTTCATCGCGTTCCGACAAGCGGGTACCCGCGTCGATGGTTGTCCCGTGTGGCAAACAGCTCGTGGGTGCCTCATAATTACCTGTTGACCTCACAGCGGCCCGGTTCGGTCCGGGCTGAGGGGCCCGAATCTCCCTGCCTCCGCATCGGTGAATTTCATGCTCAGGATCAGCGACGGCGTCAAAAAATGGTCGATTTTGCTGCCGACCTACCCGCTTCCGGCCAAACAGAGGGTGGCGCTTCGGCGGCGCTATCTGGCGCGGCTGGAACAGGCCAAGGCGGAGCGCGCCCAGTTGTTGATCATCGGCCATCCAAAGAGCGGCAATACCTGGTTGAAAGTCATGATCTCCCGCCTGTTTCAGGTCAGGTACAACCTGCCGGCGTCCCGTCTGATTAACACGGACGAACTGGCCCTGAGGCATCCGGAAATCCCGCGGCTGGCGGCCAGCAACGGCTATTACAGTTACGAAGGCGTCATCGGCGACGCGCTGGCACCGGGGGCGCCGGACTCGATCCTGCGGCACAAGCCTGTACTTTTCATCGCCCGCAACCCCTGCGATATCGCCGTGTCCTGGTTCTTCCAGTTCACCAAGCGTCAGTCACGCCACAAGCAGGAACTGATCAATCATTTCATCGATCACCCCATCGACCGGAAGACCATCGACATGTGGAGCTTCGTGCGCCATAGCGATATCGGCTTGCCTTTCCTTGTGGACTATCTCAATACCTGGGAGCGAAACATCGCCGCTCTCGAGCGTGGCATGGTTCTGCGTTACGAGGATCTCCGTGCTCGACCCGCAGAAAACCTCAGGCGCGTCGTGGACCTGATGGCGTGCCAGTTCGACGACGATGAGATAGAGGAGGCGGTCCGTTTCGGCTCTTTCGAGAATCTCCGCAAGCTGGAAACCACGGGATTCTTCCGCCAGGGAGGATTAACGCTGCGTGATCCCAATGACCCGAATACATTCAAGGTCCGCCGAGGCAAAGTCGGAGGTTATCGTGACTACTTTACCCCCGAGCAGGTAGCGGAGCTGGAGGACATCGTGCGGACCCGGCTTTCACCGACCCTGGGGTATCTGCGGGAAGGTGACGAGGGCTCACCGCCGGCCGAGGCCACCGGTTAACGGCGCACCGTCGCGAAGGAACTCACCAGACAGTTGGAGCAGGACGCAAGATCCCCTGGGCAGGCGACCGCTGGCACAACGGAGCCGGCGGCGGGCATGCGAGAGCCCGCGAGAGCCGCAGACAGAAGGCCGGTAAGAATCTGGATGATCGTCGGCGATCGACTGGGAGATAACGCCCAGGTGGAGAATCTGGTGGCGGCTCTCGGCATGCCCTGCGAGCGACGCTACGTCCGTGTAAAGGCCCCCTGGATCAAAGGCAAGCCCAAGGTCGTCCCGTCATTGCACCACATCGACCTGGACGGATCGGATCCACTGACACCGCCATGGCCGGATATCGTCATTACAGTGGGACGGCGCCTGTCCATGGTCGCCCTCTGGATTCGAGAGCAATCCGGAAACCGCACCCGACTGGTGCTCGTTGGCAAGCCGTCCGGATCGAGCAAGCCGTTCTCCCTCATCATTACCAGTGCCGAAGTTCAGATTGCACCTACGCCCAACTTGGTGAGGATCTCCCTGCCGCTGCTCAAGGTCGACGAAGACCGGATCCGGGAGGCGGCTGAAGACTGGCGTGAAAAGCTGGCGCCACTCCCGCGGCCGCTCATCGGCATACTGGTCGGCGGGCCGACGAACCCTTTCGTATTCAACAGGAAGGTCAGGGAAGGCCTGATCCAGACCGCCAGGCAGGTCATCGAGCGCGACGGCGGCACCCCGTATGTCACGACCAGCCCGAGAACGCCGCCCCGCGTGGTCAAGGCGCTGCGCGAGCACCTGCCGGAAGGCGCTCGTTTTTTCGAATGGCGCCCGGGGGCAAAGGAAAACCCGTATCACGCCCTGCTGGGCCTCGCAGACGGTTTCGTGGCGACCGGCGACAGCCTTTCCATGATCGTGGAGGTCGTGAAATTGCGGAAACCGCTGGCTATCTTTCCGCTGCCTTACGGCTGGATACACAAAGTGGATCGGATTCGCCGCGGCGGGGCCCGATGGCTCTACCAGCCGGCGAGCCGGACCGCAGGAGACCGCTTTCGGCGCGTCATGCGCGCCGTCGGTAGACGACTTCACCTGCTGCCGCGCACGCGGGATTTCACCGCCATACATGACATGCTCATCGATCGAGGGCTGGCGGTGTCGGCTGGCAACCCGCTAACCCCGCCGAGCGGCGAGATTCCGGATGATCTGCCGGAAGTCGTGGCCAAGGTCCGCGCCCTTGCGGACCAGGTCCGCTGAGAATCGGTGGCTAGGCGCGGGGCTGGAGCAGACGCAGCGCTTTTTTCATCGTGCGCGTGCCCAGCCGGTCAATCTGCTGCTTCCACTGGGACAGCCGCCCCGACTTCAGATAATTCATCTGAACCATGCGTCGTTCCCCCACGTATGGCTTGTGCCCGTGGTACGAGTGGTCGGTGCGACGAAAGGCCAGCAACGTACCGCCGAGAGGCGGCACCTCCGCAGCAAAGTCTTCGATATCCGAGGCAGACCTCAGCATCCTCAGCTGGCCCTCCGGGTTGGACCAATCCTCGTTGAAATACACCAGAACCGTGATGACCTTGCTGGGGTGATCCGTGTGAATGTTGCCATCGCTGCGCTCGCAGTACTTTCGGACCGTGACCGTGGTGGTGCAGTCGGAAAGGTCAAGGTCGAACTTTCGACCGATGTGGTCAGCAAATTCCGGCCCTTCAAGTTCCTCGAGAAAGCTCTGGAACAGGGGGCCGAAACTGACGTCCTCCGGATTCAGGTTGCCCGGACGATCGATGTCCGGATAGTCGCGGTTTACGCTGGCCAGGTCCTTTGGACGGATACATCCGGGAACAACAATAAAATCAAAGGGATCGGTCTGCAGGGGAGTGGCGTCGATGGCGCTCAGATCGAGCACTGTCATGATTGAAGTCCTCGAGGGCTCGATGCCCTTGGTTCGTATAGAGGAAGGTTAACGGGTTCGGCGCCGGATCGCCAGCGATCGAGCCACCGGCGCGGGGACCTCGAGGGGTCGCTTAAATAGTGGCTTGCGTCGTTGCCATGAGCAGACCGGGGACCCCCGACTTTCGATCGGCATGATATCCTTGCCTGCTTGAAAGGCCTCGTCGGCCCGGATCCGGCAAGGGCCGGTCGTGTCCCCGAATCGCCGTCTCCGGCGGGACGCGAAACTCGACAATCACGCATCTTGAAATCATAGGAAATCCAGCCGTGTGGGAAGCCCTTTCAAGGCACGCGAAACTGGCGCTGCTCTTTTTCCTTCCTTATCCGCAGCGCAGGGCCATCGATCGTCGCCTTCGCGGTCGTGAGGAGTTCCGCAAGCTGCACAGGGCCGACTGGTTGCTGGTGTCGTGGGGCAAGAGCGGCAGGACCTGGCTACGCGTCATGCTTTCCCGGGTCTATCAACTGATGTTCGATCTGCCCGACTATCACATGCTCGACTTTGACAACCTGAACCGAATGGATGCGAGGGTCCCGAAGATCTTCTTCACCCACGGTAATTATCTCCGCGACTACACCGGTCACGGGTACGACACCAAGGTGGACTTCATCGGCAAGAAAATCGTGTTTCTGGTGAGGGACCCGCGGGACGTAGCCGTTTCACAGTACTTCCAGTGGCGTTACCGGATGCGACCCAACAAGAAGCGCCTCAACGACTATCCACCCCACGGGGCCGACCTGACGGTGTTCGATTTCGTCATGCATCGCGAGCAGGGGTTGCCAAGGATCATCAGTTATTTCAATGCCTGGCTGCGGTGGGTGCCCGAGCTTGGCGATGTCCTGGTGGTCCGGTATGAAGACATGCGCCGGGATCCCGGGGCAACGCTATCCCGGATCCTGGAATTCACCGGAACCCCGGCCGAGGAAAATCAGATTCGTGACGCAGTGGAATTCGCGGCCTTCGACAATCTCAAGAAAATGGAAGAGAAGAGTTCATTTCCACTGTGGCGAACGGGTTGGCGGCTGATACCCGGGGAGAAGGGCAACCCGAACTCCTACAAGGTTCGCAGGGCCAAGGTCGGGGGCTACCGAGACTACTTCACCGACGAGCAGGTCGAGCAAATTGACACGATGGTGGATCGTGAGCTTGCGCCAGAGCTTGGTTACGGCCGCGTCGTATCCGACGATGGGCCCGCCCGTGATCCGGGCGAATCCGGTATCGACGCGGAGGCACAGCAAGATCCTGCCTGACAGCCGGGTGGCGGATCACCGGGCTGGAATCCTGAATTCAGGCCGCGAGCGGCGGCGTCCGTTCGATCACATCCAGGGCGTCGTGGCGAATATGATTGCTGCGCATCTCTGCCCGCAAATTCTCCTCGTTCACGATACCCTTGTCGAGACACTCCTTCAGGAGACCGAAGAAAAACTGTTCCTGCCTCGGGTCCGGGTGCTTTTTATAGTGTCCGGCAAATCGATAATCGCCGAACAGCGCCCTTCGCGCCCGTCGGATCCAGTGGCGAGGAGGGAACAGCCGAAAGGTGTCGGCCGGGCGATAGTCCACCGGGAGCCCGGTTTTCCACGGCTGCGTCTTACGCTTGGTGTTGTGTAACAGCCGGGTGTTCTCGTCCAGGTGATCGAAATCGTTCCATTCGTTGCCAAACAGGCCGATCGTGCTCCGGTCCTCCAGCTTCAGAGAAATCCAGTCCATGTAATCGCGCCGGAACTCGAACATCTCCGCGAACTGCTCCGCCACCCGCCAGTGGGTGAGCCTGGCGCAGTCCAACAGCATCACGCTGGACGCCAGCGCACCACGCTTGCCCTTGGACCCGGATTTGGGGCGACACATCAGAGCTTTGCCCTGCATGTCCACCGACAACAGCGGCCAGACATCACCCACCGCGAATACGTCGGGATCAATTACCAGGGCGCGGCCCTCGTAGCCCATGAGTTCAGGGGGCATGAACCGCAGCGGGGTGAACGACTGCAGGTCATCGTTGAGCCACGGACGCTTCTCGCCGTCGCGGAGATACAGTTGGCCCTCCCGCGCCTGCATGAAGGGCTGGTCCCGTGCCTCAATAAATCGAACGTCGAATCGCTCGGCGAATTCACTATTGCGCTGCAATGAGTACCGTGACACCAGCGCGCCCAGCATCTGTCGTTGATTGGTATGAATGAAAACGCAAGGTTTCATGGTTTGCATCCGGATAGTCTCAAATCAAACCCTGGGTCCTTTTGACGCAGAATTCATATCGACGCCCTTTCCGCCCCCACGGGGGGCTGGGTTCTGTGGGCCTGACCCGTGTAGCCGAAAATAGGGGACAGCCCGGACTCCAGCAGTTCGTCGATCGCGGCGACCTGCTCGTCGGTAAAGTAGTCTCGGTAGCCACCGACCTTGGCACGCCGAACTTTGTAGGAATCGGGATTCGCCTTGTCGCGGGGTTTCATCCGGCCGCCGCTGAGCCAGAAGCTGCCCTTTTCCTCCATTTTCCGCATGTTCTCGACGGAACCGTATTCGACGGCATCCCTGAGTTCCGCCTCGTTAGCCTCAGTGCCCATGAAGCGGAGGATCCTGTCCAGAACGCCACCCGGATCGGCCCGCAGATCCTCGTAACGCACTACCATGAAATTGTCCAGGTCCGGGATATCCCTGGCCCAAAGGTTCATGAAATTGATCGCCCGAACCAGTCCGGACTTCGGGTCCATGAGGAATTCATAAAGGCCCACATCCTGGGCGCGTTCCGGAAACTCCAGCAGATCAATCTTGCGGGTCTTCATTCGATGCCGCCACTGGAAAAACTGGGAGACCGTCACGTCGGCCGGATGTCGGACCAGCAGAACGACTTTCCTGTCGCCGTAATCGGAACGGACGTCCTGGCTGCCCGTGTAGTCCCGCACATAGTTGTCGTGGGTGAAGAACACGACCGGGATTGCCGGATTGCGGCGGTGGAAATTATCGAAAGACAGCAGGCTGCCCGTGGATAGCCCGTACTTTCTCTGATAAACGCGCGAAAGCATGACGCGCAGCCACGTGCGGCCACTCTTGCCGAAAGAGACCACAGTGCAGTCGGCGCGGCGAAGTTTGCCGTACTGCTCCCTGCCACGGTGCCGGCGCTCCACGGCGATTCGCCGCGCCTTGGGCAGAAAGAAAACGGATTTCATTACCAGAAATCGGGAAAATTTCTTGACGACTGTGTGATACATGCTGGCGTGATCTCGCGGCTCGGATCGGAGCGGCCGGAAGCTGAAGCCCGGATGTCCCGCTGCCCGAACGGGGCATTTGGAGCCCCATGGCGCAACTCAAACCGTAATTACACTATGTGTTGGAGCCCGACTCAATCTATAACGGGGTGCGGGACGGCGGGCCTGCTACACTTCCGGGCACACATTAACCCACCTGCGATCGCGGCGGGGCGCGCGCGAGCTCTCTGAACGGAGAGCGGTCCGCCGGACGGTCATCAAAGGCCGTCGACCCGTCCTGTCGGGAGTTGCGAGGAGGCGGTTCTGTTCCAGTTTCATTCATCCAACCGTCGGACGCACCGGTCGTCCCGGGAGAATTCATGAGCAAGAAAGGCATGCGCGGAAAACGCGGATCCGAGCAATCCGAGGATTCGCGCGCCAGTCGACACCGATTCGAAATCCCCAGCAGAGAGGATGTTCTCGGCATTTTGAGATCCAGCGGCGGACCCGTGTCGCCGAAGCGCCTCATGTCCGGGCTTGGATTGCCGTCCCGGAAGCAGCAGGAAGCGATGACCACACGGCTGAGGGCGATGATCCGGGACGGCCAGATACTGATCAACCGCAACGGTGATTACTGCCTGGTCCAGCGAATGCCTTTGGTGGTCGGTCGCGTGACAGGTCACCGGGACGGTTACGGCTTTCTGGTGCCGGACGACGGCTCCGAGGACATTTTCATGTCACCGCGCCAGATGCGCGAGGTAATGCACGGGGACAGACTTGCGGTACGCATCAAGGGGCGGGACCAGCGGGGGCGTCCCGAGGGGTCCATTGTCGAGGTGCTGGAGAGGAACACGAGCGAGGTCGTCGGCCGCTATGTGCGCGAGAGCGGAATCGGCTTCGTGGTGCCGGACAACACCCGGATCACGCACAGCATCGCTATACCGCCGGCCAAGGCTGCCAGGGCGAAACCGGGTGAAATCGTGGTTGCCCGCCTGACCGAGCAGCCGGACAAGGACAAGCAGCCCGTTGGCGTGGTCGTTGAGGTGCTCGGGGCGGCAGACGCTCCCAACATAGAGACAGAGGTGGCCATCCGTGCCCACGGAATTCCGTTCCAATGGACTGAAGAGGCACTGGCCGAGGCGGAGGCGCTGGGCAGTCGGGTAACTCCCAGCGACAAGCGGGATCGCGAAGACCTTCGAGAGTTGCCGCTGGTCACGATCGACGGCGCGGACGCCAAAGACTTCGACGACGCGGTCTACGCCGAACGCGTAGGTGCGGGCTGGCGTCTGATTGTGGCCATTGCCGACGTGTCCAATTACGTTCAACCGGACAGCGCGCTGGACGTCAGTGCCCTAGAGCGCGGTACATCGGTGTATTTCCCAAGGCGTGTGGTGCCCATGCTGCCGGAGTCGCTTTCCAACGGCTTGTGTTCCCTCAATCCGAGGGTGGACAGGCTCTGCATGGCCTGTGAAATGCACGTCAATCAGCAAGGAAAGGTGACCGTTTCCCGCTTTTTCCCGGCGGTCATGCGATCTCACGCCCGACTGATCTACGACGAGGTGGCCGCGGCGCTGGAGGATGACCGGTCGTCGGAGGCCCGGCGGCTTGAAGCGCTCATGCCCCGGCTCGAGTGTCTTCGCGGAGTTTACCGGGTTCTGACCCGCGCCCGTCGACAGCGCGGCGCCATCGAGTTCGAAATTCCCGAGGTCACCTTCGCCTTCGATCGCCGCGGCCGTATCGCGAGGGTGGTGCCCCGGAGCCGGAATGATGCCCACCGCATCATCGAGGAGTGCATGATCGCCGCCAACGTGGAGGCCGCCCGATTTCTCAAGCGTCATCGCATGCCGGTGCTTTACCGGGTGCACAAAGGGCCGGATGAAGAAGGGTTGGAGGATCTGGCTGCCTTCCTGGAGGCCTATGAAATTCGGCTTCCGCGGCGTGATCGAATCGAGCCTTCCCACTACAACCGAATTGTCGATCGTATCAAGGGGCGGCCCGACGAAGCCCTCATCGAGCTGGTACTGCTGCGCTCGCTGCCGAGGGCGGTATATCAGGCGGAGCCGCACGGGCATTTTGGATTGGCCCTGCCGGAATACGCGCATTTCACGTCGCCCATCCGCCGTTACCCCGATCTGCTGGTTCACCGAGCCATACGGCATCTGCTGGAGGGTGGCGGGCCTGGAGACTTCCACTACGACCGGGCGGCCATGGACCGATTCGGTATCCATTGCTCGAATACCGAGAGGCGCGCGGACGAAGCCACTCGGGAGTCCCTGGACTGGCTCAAGTGCGAATTCATGCAGGACAAAATCGGCGAAGAGTTCGATGCGGTGGTCACTGGCGTGACCGATTTCGGGTTGTTCGTGCAGATTCCTGATCTCCAGATCGAAGGGCTGGTCCACGTGAGCTCCCTGGGCTCCGAGTACTTCCGAAGGGATCTTGTGCATCGGCGTCTTTCCGGAGAACGGAGCGGCCGTAGCTGGCAACTGTCGGACAGTCTGAGGGTCAGGGTGATTCGTGCGGACCTTGAACAGAAAAAGATCGACTTCGAGTTGGCGGACGGCGGCACCTCGGATGGTGGTTCGAAGCCCCGACAGGGCGGGGGATCCAGACGGAGGCGACGGTGAAGCGGAAGCGCCCGAACCGCGAGCCGGATGCAGTGGTTTACGGCATCCATGCGGTGAGTCACTTCATCAGCCGGTTTCCCGAGAGGGTTCTGAAACTTCTGGTGGCCGAGGAACGTCAGGATCAACGGCTGTCGCGCGTGACCGATGCGGCGGCAGGGCTCGGCCTGAAATGCCAGGTGGCCCCCCGGGAAGCGCTGGAGCGCCTTTCCGAGGGCGGCGCTCACCAGGGTGTGGCGGCCATGATCCGGCCGCGGCCCATGCAGAACGAGAGTGATCTGATCGCGCTTCTGGACAATATTTCCGAGGCGCCTTTCCTGCTAATCCTGGACGGTGTCCAGGATCCGCACAATCTCGGCGCGTGCCTTCGGACGGCGGACGCCACGGGCGTACACGCGGTCATTGCGCCGAGGAACCGGGCAGTGGGGCTGACGCCGACCGTACGCAAGGTGGCCTGCGGGGCGTCCGAAACCGTGCCTTTTATCCAAGTGACCAACCTGGCACGCGCCCTTCGCGAACTGGGTGAGCGGGACATCACGAGAGTCGGCACCGATGGTGACGCGCCCGACGCGGTGTTCGATGCAGATCTGCGGGGCCGCCTGGCGCTGGTCATGGGTGGCGAGGGCAGAGGCCTGCGACGCCTGACCCGGGAGCACTGCGATCTGCTCGTGAGCTTGCCTATGCGAGGCACCGTCGAGAGCCTGAACGTGTCCGTGGCCACCGGCGTGTGTCTATATGTGGCGCTGGCCCAAAGGCGCACCGGTGGCGATGGATAGACTTGCCACAGGCCAGGGCATTGATTAACATTCCGCGCCCGGCCCGACTGGGCTTTCTTTTTTCTCCTTGCCACACCGTGGTCGACGCCGACGGGTGGCTACAAGCCAGAGGGAGACAATATGCGTCACTACGAAATCGTTTTCCTGGTCCACCCGGATCAGAGTGAGCAGGTACCCGCCATGGTCGAGCGCTATCGGGCCATGATCGAGGGCAACGGCGGCACCATCCATCGTGAAGAGGACTGGGGTCGTCGGCAGTTGGCGTATCCGATCGCCAAGATTCACAAGGCTCACTACATCCTGCTGAATATAGAGTGCGACAAGCCCACCCTGGACGAATTGCTGGGGAGCTTTCGGTTTAATGACGCGGTTCTCCGGCACCTGGTCATCAACAAGTCGGCGGCGGTCACCGAACCCTCTCCTATGGCAAAGGCCGGGGAGACAGAGGATCGGCCCTCCCAACGGAAGGAATCCGAGGACACCGAGTCGAGCGCGTTTGAATCAGACGACGATGATGACGAGGCGTCGGACGAGGAATCAACCGAGGATTCAGGGGAAGACGTCGAAGTCGAGGAAGAACCGACTCCGGCTTCCGCCTGATCATCACCAGGACATAGAGGACTTCAACCCATGGCACGTTATTTCAGAAGACGAAAATTCTGTCGATTCACGGCGGAGGGTGTCGAAGAGATCGACTACAAGGATCTTGCGACGCTGAAGAATTACGTCACCGAGACGGGCAAGATCGTTCCGAGCAGGATCACCGGGACCAAGACAAAGTACCAGCGCCAGCTTTCCCAGGCGGTCAAGCGGGCCCGATACCTGGCGCTGCTGCCGTATACCGATCGCCATTGAGGCGAATCGGGTCGGCGACTTGTTCGAACCCCGTGAAACAGTTCGCTGACTGGATCACCCAGCGGGGCTATCGGGCGGGTCTCGTGGCAGCCGCCCTGGCCCTCGTGCCGTTGTTGGGGATCGTAGGGTCGAGCCTGCTTGTGCTGACCAGCCTGCGGCGGGGCAGTGCCAGCGCCTGGACGGGTGCGGCCACCGCCACTGTGGTATTGCTGGTTGCTTCCGCAGTAGGCGGTGCCCAGCCTGCCGCTGCCGCGTTGGCGGGACTTGTTTTCTGGGCGCCTGCAGTCGGCCTGGCCGAGGTGCTGAAACGCTCGGGCTCGTTGAGCCTCACTGTGCAAACGGCGACAACGATCAGTGCGTTGCTGGCGATCATGTGGATCTTGACGGCGGGCGGCCAGTTGCCGGATGCGCTGGGTCATCAGCTGACGCCTCTGCTCGAGGAGTCCGGATTCGATGCGGAGTCGGTGCGGCTGATGCTGACGCTGGTTCCGGGGGTGATGGCGCTCACCTTGATGCTGGCGGCTCTGGGCGGGTTATTTTTGGGCATGGCCTGGCATGCGTCGATTTCCAGCCCGGGCGCTCTCGGGCGCGCGTTCCGAGAGCTTCGGCTTGGCAAGCTTTTAGCGGGCCTGGGTCTGGTGGTTTTGATTGGTGGACTGGCAACGAACAACGCGGTGTTTGCCAACCTGCTTGTCGTGGCCCTGTCCGCCTTCGCGCTTCAGGGGCTTGCTCTGATTCACGCAGCCGCCATGGCTCGAAGCTGGCCGAGCGCTGCGTTGCCGGTGGTTTACGTGCTGCTCATCTTTGGAATGAGCGTGATGGCGCCAGTGTTGGCTCTGTTCGGGCTCGTGGACAACTGGATGGATTTCAGGGGCCGACTCGGTTCGGCATAGATTTTTTTGATGGACGTCGCCGGTCACGCCGCGACATCAGGCAGAGGATAATACGATGGAAGTAATACTGCTGGAGCAGGTCGAGAATCTCGGCGGTATCGGGGACAAGGTCAAGGTCAAGCCCGGCTATGGCAGGAATTATCTGATTCCGCAGGGCAAGGCGACGCCAGCCACGCCGGACAACGTGGCGGCCTTCGAGGCCCGCAGGGCGGAACTGGAGGCAAAGGCCGCCACCGAGCTTGCCGAAGCCAAGCAGCGCGCCGAGAAGGTCGCCGAGCTCAAACTGATCATGCGCGTCAAAGCCGGCTCCGAGGGCAAGTTGTTTGGTTCCATCGGCACCATTGATATCGCCGATGCGGCCAGTGCCGCCGGGGTCGAACTGGCGCGAAGCGAAATTCGGCTGCCCGAGGGCCCGATTCGCGTGATTGGCGAGCACACAGTCGAGATTCACCTGCACACGGACGTCAACGTCGAGGTGCCCGTCGTCGTAGAGGCGGAGGAATAGGGGTCGAAACGGATACGCCGTTGGCGTCTGTAAGCTATGGTATCTTCGGGCCTCGAACAGCTCTGCACGGTGTTCCCGGGTGGTCGGAGTAGCTAAGTCCAAAGACGCGTTCAGTGCGGGGGAGGGAATCAAGACCCCGCCGCACTCGACTGAGGCGGAGCAGTCCGTCCTCGGTGGCCTGATGCTGGATAATCGGGCCTGGGAGCGGCTTGCCGATCTCGTGGTCGCGGAAGATTTCTACCGACGCGATCATCAGTTGATTTTCAGGGCCATCGGCGAGCTGGCGGAGCGCGGTCAGCCCTGTGATGCTGTGACCGTTTCCGAATTCCTCGAGCAACGGGCCGAACTTGCGGACGCCGGTGGGCTCGCTTATCTCGGTCAACTGGCCAAGGACACTCCGAGCGCTGCTAATATCGTTGCGTACGCGGAGATCGTCCGCGAACGCTCCATGCTTCGGTCACTCATCAGCGTCGGTGGAGAGATTGCCGCCAGCGCCTACAAGCCTGAAGGCCGGAATGCAGGGGACCTGGTCGACGAGGCCGAGCGACGGGTTTTCGAAATAGCGGAAAAAGGCAAGAGGCGCGGGTCCGGGTTCGTTCATTTGCGGAAAATTCTGCCGGGTACCATCGATCGCCTGGACGAACTGCAGAACTCGGAAGGGCACATCACCGGCCTGCCTACCGGGTATGACGACCTTGACAGGATGACTGCCGGCCTGCAGGGGGGCGACCTGGTGATCGTGGCCGGACGGCCCTCGATGGGCAAGACCAGCCTGGCGATGAACATCGCTGAGCATGCCGCGATCAGTGCGGGCGTGCCCGTGGCCATCTTCAGTATGGAAATGTCGGCCGAGCAGCTTTCCTTTCGGATGATCTCATCCCTGGGACGGGTCAACCAGTCTCATCTGCGCACTGGTAATTTTTCCGATGAGGATTGGCACCGCATCAATGCGGCCGTCAGTCTGATGTCCGAGGCGAACATCTTCATCGACGATACGCCGGCCTTGAATCCAACGGAAGTCCGGGCTCGATCCAGGCGGCTGAGCAGGGAACACGGCCTTGGCCTGATCGTTCTGGATTATCTGCAGCTCATGCAGGTGCCTGGCACGGCCGAGAACCGTGCCACCGAAATCTCCCAGATCTCTCGTTCGCTGAAGGCGTTGGCCAAGGAACTTGCCGTGCCGATAATCGCCCTGTCTCAGCTCAACCGCAGCGTGGAGCAGCGTACCGACAAGCGTCCCGTGATGTCGGATCTGAGGGAATCCGGGGCCATCGAACAGGACGCCGACCTGATTGCTTTCATTTACAGGGAAGAGGTCTACAACAAGGAGACCATGCGCAAGGGCATTGCGGATATCATCATTGCAAAGCAGCGTAACGGGCCGATTGGCGAGGTACCGCTGACTTTCTTGGGCGAATACACGAAATTCGAGAATTACGTGCCCGACAGCTTTGGAGACGAGGCCTTCGGTTGAACCGGGCAGCCCGCGCCACCATCGATACTGCAGCCCTTCGTGCCAATCTCTCGGCGGCGAGAGATGCGTCGGGCGGCGCCCGAGTGATGGCGGTGATAAAGGCCAACGCCTACGGTCATGGCATTGTGCCAACGGCCCGGGCACTGGCCGGAGCGGACGCGTTCGCCGTGGCGAGGATGGAGGAGGCGACCGCAATCCGTGAAGCCGGGCTGACCCAGAGACTCATCCTCCTGGAAGGCGTGTTTCACGCTGAACAGCTCGAGCAGGCTGCATCCCTGGAGGCCGAGCTGGTTGTTCATTCGCCGGAACAGATGGAGATGCTCGAGCAATACGAGGGCAGGCATCGATTCCCGGTCTGGCTGAAAATCGACACGGGTATGAACCGCCTCGGATTCCCGCCCGAACGGGCGCCCGAGCTGGAGCGCAGACTCGCGGCCTGCGCGTCCGTGTCAGGGTCACCTCGACTGATGACCCATCTCGCCAGCGCCGACGCCAAGAGCGATCCTGTCACGCCCGCCCAGATTCGCCGGTTCACCGAGGCGACCGCTGGCATGGCCGGCGAACGGAGCATCGCCAATTCCGCCGGCGTTATGGCGTGGCCCGAGAGTCACTCGGATTGGGTGAGGCCCGGGATCATGCTGTACGGAGTTTCGCCCTTCGAAGGACGTTGCGGTACCGATCTGGGGCTCCGTCCGGTCATGACGCTGGCATCCGAGCTGATCGCTATCAAACGCGTGCCATCCGGTGGGCGGGTCGGGTATGGCGGTGTCTGGACCGCGTCCCGCGAGACTCGCATCGGAGTGGCCGCTATCGGCTACGGCGATGGTTACACGCGTCATCTCCGGAGCGGAACACCGGTTCTGGTCAGGGGCAAGATCGCCCCGCTGGCGGGCAGGATTTCAATGGATCTTATTACCCTCAATCTGGAGGAGGTGCCAGAAGCCAAGGTGGGCGACGAGGTCACCCTCTGGGGAGAGGGATTGCCGGTGGAGCGACTGGCGAGGAACGCAGGAACGATTCCCTACGAACTGCTCTGCGGTGTGACCCAGAGGGTCGCCATGCGCCTAGTCTAGAAAGCGCGCTCGGACCCATTGTCTCAGGTTGTGAAGAACCCCATCTTCACGCCGCCGAGTTCGATGACGTCGCTGTCCTCGAGGCGGCGCGCTTGACCGCCGATTCTGTGCCCGTTCACCGTGGGTGAATCGTCGCTGCCCCGATCCGACACCTTTACGATGTAGTACCCGTCGGATCGACGGGTAATTGCAGCGACCTGTCCGCCGGGGCGCCCGAGCGTGGTCAGTGCCTTCACCAGCTCCAGCTCTCTGCCGGCGAATTGTCCGGTCAATACCTGGAGCTTGGCGACCAGCGGCGCGGGTTGATTGTTCACGCCGCCGTTCGCCTGCGCGGCCGCATTGGCGGCTTCCCGGGCATGATCCAGGGCTACCTGGTTCTGGGTGCGCGGGTTGATGACCATCGTTTTCTCGAATTCATCCTGGTCGGTGTCGTCTGCATTTTCGTCGACGAAGCGAATCTGATGCTGACCAATCGTGACGACGTCACCGTGCTGGAGCGCATGCTTCTTGATCAGCCGGCCGTTGACATAAGTGCCGTTGGTGCTGTTCAGGTCTTCCAGGAAGGAATCGTTGAGAATGTTGATGATCAGCGAATGGTGTCCACTGACCGCCGGATTGTCGATCCGTACGTCGTTGTCCGGGAGGCGGCCGACCGTATACCGCTCCTTGGTCATGTTGTACTCGGCGAGGGTCTGGCCATTGAGGCTAAGGATAAGTCGAGACATGGTGATCTTCCGTTACCGGATCAACCCCTTGAGGCGTCCTACCAATCCTTGTTTCTCCGCAAACGACCCCGTGATTTCGGCCAGGGTCACCGTAATGTTGTCGCGGCCTCCGTTCTCGTTGGCCAACTCGGTCAATTGTTCAGCTACGGTCTGAAGATTAGCACTAAAGGTGCTGATAGTTAAATGAATATCTTCATCTTCAACCATGTCCGTCAGACCATCGGAACAGAGAACGTAAATGTCACCCGGCTGTACCGATTCCTCCTGGATCTCCACTTCTACGGTGGACTCCACGCCCAGCGCGCGGGTCACGTAATTGCGGTTGGTGGATCGTTGGGCTTCCTCAGCCGAGTAAAACCCGCGGTCCACAAGCTCCTGAAGCAGGGAGTGATCCAGTGTCAACTGTTCAAGGCGATCGCCACGCTGGCGGTACGCACGTGAATCACCCACGTGGGCCAGAGACACACGGTCGTCGTAAAACAAGCAGGCCACCAGCGTCGTGCCCATGCCTTTGCACTGAGGTTGACTCTGCGCCGTCTGCCAGATGATCTTGTTGGCGCGTGCAATGGCGTTGCGCAGAATAATGCTCTGCCGGAGCAGACCGGATTCCGGATCGATCTCGCCCCTGTTTTCTCGCTCGAGACCCTGTCGCACCAGATTCATGATGGTCTTAATGGCGAGTTCCGCGGCCACTTCTCCGGCGTTGTAGCCACCCATACCATCGGCCAGGGCTACCAGCCCGATATCGAGATCGGCGGCCGCGGCATCCTCGTTGTGATCTCTGACTCTGCCCGTGTCGGTATGATGCACGACACGTATTTTGCCTCTCAGATTCTGGGTACCGCGGGTTTTTCTGTTCATCCAGTCACCGTCCTGGCGCACGCCCTGAGCGCCGCCGCCATCTGGGCGCCATCCGAAAATCTGTCCTCAGGCCGTTTCCTGAGCGCCCTGTCGAGAATCTCGTCCAGCATCGTGTCCATGTCCTCCCGAGCCTCGGACGGGGGCACATGGGGTCGGGCGATTATGCTTTGAATTAAGCCGATCATCGATTCCGAGCGGAACGGCAGCCTTCCGGTCAACAACTGGTATAGGGTAACACCAAGAGAAAACAGGTCAGAAGCAGAATTTACCTTTCCGTCCGAGAGCTGCTCCGGGGACTTGAAAGACGGCGTACCCAGCACCAGGCCGGTCCGGGTTCGACCCGAGTCGGTGATATGGGCGAAACCGAAGTCAGTGATCTTCAGCCGGTCCGTGACCGGGTCGTAAATGATGTTGGCGGGCTTGATGTCACGGTGTATGACGTTTGCCCTGTGGGCGTAATGCAGCGCCTCGGCAGCCCGCGCGGTCATTTCCAGCACTTCTTCGACAGGGAGAAGTCGGAAGGGCGCTGTGAACTGGCTGAGAGGCTTGCCGGTTACGTTCTCCATGGCCACCCATGCCGTTCCGTTGTCTTCGCCACTCTTCAATACCCGGCGGATCCCGGGATGCCTGAGGCGCGCCGCTGCCTCCGCTTCCCGAAAAAAGCGCTTGCGCACCTCCGCCTGGTCACGCGGCTCGAACTCCGTCGCTAGGGCCAGAGTCTTTATGACGACCGTGCCGCCCCGCGGGTTCTGCGCCAGGTAGAGCATACCCAACGGCGCCTTGCCAATTTCGTGCTTCAGTTCATACTCGCCGAACATGAGCGACGGCCACCACTCGTCCAAAGAGCCGTCTTTCTAGCACCGGCTCCCGAGATTCACAACGACGTGTTTAACAATATGGAAACTCCGTACACGGCGGGACATGCGAGGCGCGCCGGGTTACAGTCCGGCCCCGGGTAGCTCATCGATCAAAACGTTCTCTGATATGGCAAAACAACGTCGTATTTTCGTATGCACCGAGTGCGGCGCCAGCGCGCCGCGCTGGCAGGGGCAGTGTCCGGACTGCGGCGAGTGGAATACGCTGAAGGAAACTGCCGGCGGCCCGCGGAGCCTCAGAAGAGCCGGCGGCTATGCCGGGGAGGCGCCCCAGGCTCTTGGGGCTGTTGACGAGGACGTTGAGGCCCGCGTCCCGGTCGGCATCGGGGAGATGGATCGCGTGCTTGGAGGAGGGCTCGTGCCGGGCTCGGTGACCTTGCTGGGCGGTGATCCTGGCATAGGGAAATCCACGCTGCTGCTGCAGGCCGGCGCCCGGCTGGCGGAGCAGCTTTCTGTTCTTTATGTGACCGGCGAGGAATCCATCCGTCAGGTCGGGCTGCGCGCTCGCCGTCTGGGCATCCGCGGGGAGTCTCTGCAAGTACTTGCGGAGACCTGCCTGGAAGCGCTGCTGGATCGGGCCGGGTCCATGATGCCCGGCGCCATGATCGTGGACTCTATCCAAACTGTTTACAGCGACACACTCGATTCGGCGCCTGGCGCCGTGGGCCAGCTTCGCGAGTGCACGGCCAGGCTGGTGCGGCTTGCCAAGCAGCGGAGCATTTCGATCTTTCTTGTCGGCCACGTCACCAAGGAAGGCGCCATCGCAGGACCGAGGGTGCTGGAACATATGGTTGACACGGTTCTGTACTTCGAGAGTGATCCGGGCAGCCGACTGCGCATCGTCCGCGCCGTCAAGAACCGTTTCGGTGCTGCCAACGAGATCGGTGTGTTTGCCATGACCGAGGACGGCTTGCGCGAAGTCCGCAATCCCTCGGCGATCTTCCTCTCCGGTCATGCGGAATCTGTGCCGGGAAGCGTCGTGATGGTGGCCCGGGAAGGCAGCAGGCCGCTGTTGCTCGAGGTGCAGGCGCTCGTGGATGGAAGTTACGGGGGCAACCCGAGGCGGGTGGCGGCGGGGCTGGACCCCGGGCGACTGGCACTATTGCTCGCAGTCCTCCATCGGCATGCCGGCGTCGCCATGTATGACCAGGATGTGTTTGTCAACGTGGTCGGCGGCGTTCGCGTCGGCGAGACGGCGGCGGATCTCCCGGTCGTTCTCGCGGCGCTGGCAAGCCTGAGGGATCACGTAGTCCCCAGAGATACGGTGACATTCGGCGAGATCGGTCTGGCCGGGGAGATTCGCCCGGTCCCGTTCGGCGAAGAGCGTTTGCAGGAAGCGGCCAAGCATGGCTTCCGCAAGGCTATCGTGCCGAGCGCCAACGTGCCGAGGTCGCCGCTCAAGGATATGGAAATCGTACCCGTGAAAAGACTGTCCCAGGCAATCGAGGCATTATTCTAAATGGTCCCGCGGTTCTTCACTTCCTTACGTGAGGCGGGACGACACGGACCGATCGGATGGCATTGCCGGTCGCCTGCATCACCTCCATCGTGTAGCCGTCCACCATCAGCTTGACGCCCGCATCCGGGATCGTTTCCATTCTCTCCAGGATGAGACCGTTGAGAGTTTTCGGTCCTTCCACCGGCAGCTGCCACCGCATCGTCCGGTTCAGTTCCCGAACATTGGCGCTGCCCTGGACCACGAAAGATCCGTCGGCTTCGGGCTGGACTTCCCGGTAAACGTCAGACGGATCGGTGGTGAACTCACCGACGATCTCCTCGAGAATGTCGTCCATCGTCACCAGCCCCTGAATATCTCCATACTCGTCCACGACGAGGGCGACTCGCCGTTTCACCCTCTGGAAGTTGACCAGCTGGCGCTGTAGTGGGGTGCCTTCGGGGACGAAATAGGCGTCTCTCACGCGCGTTTCCAGCTTGGCCGGCGAAAGATCCCTGTCCGCCAAGTCTTTCAGTATGGACCGCAAGTGAAGGATACCCACTGTCTGGTCGAGTTCTCCGCGGTAGACAACCAGGCGAGTGTGCTGACTGTCCTCAAGCTGCTCCAGGATATGGTCCCAGTCGTCTTCCAGGTCGATGCCCGCGATTTCATTGCGGGGCACCATGATGTCGTCCACCGTGACCTTGCCCAGGTCAAGGATACTCACGAGCATCTCCCGGTGCCGACCCGGGATCAGCGCGCCGGCCTCGGCAACTACGGTGCGCAGCTCCTCGCGGCTGAGGGCCTGGCCCGGCACGCCCTGCGGCGCCACCCTGAGGAGCTTGAGAAGCCCATTGGCCATCAGGTTCACTGCCCAGACGATGGGATAAGTGATCTTGAGCAGGGGGACATAAACGAAAGCTGCCGGATAGGCCAGTACCTCCGGTCGTAGCGCAGCCAGCGTCTTGGGCGCTACCTCCGCGAAGATGAGGATCACCAGCGTGAGGATGCCGGCACCGGCCGCCACCGCCCCTTCGCCCCCGATCCTCAGCGCGATGACGGTCACCAGTGACGAGGCCAGAATATTGGCAAAGTTGTTGCCCAGCAGAATAAGTCCGATCACGCGGTCCGGGCGGCGCAGCAGAGCCTCTGCCAGTTGGGCACCCTTGTGGCCCTCCTTGGCGCGGTGACGCAGCCGGTACCGGTTGATGCTCATCAGCGCTGTCTCGGTGCTCGAGAAAAACGCGGATAGCAGTATCAGGATCGCGAGAACGCCGAACAGCGTTTCCAGCGTCACCTCACTCAAGTTGCGGGGCTCCTCCTGGGGGGATGTTGCGAGTTAGTGTGGTGCAGCCCTTCGCAGGGTGTCAAATTGGCGGCCGGCCTTATCCCCATTGGCGCTGCAGCAGCACCTCGAGTACGAGCCGGCTGCCGAAATAACCGAGCACGAGCAGACCGTATCCGACGAGTGTCCAGTGAATCGCCTTGCGGCCTCTCCAGCCAAATCGCCAGCGACCCAGCAGCAATATGCCGAAAACGACGAGTGCGATGATGGACAGGACGGTCTTGTGCACCAGGTGCTGGGCGAACACGTTTTCGACGAAGATCAGTCCGCTGAAGACGGACAGGGTCAGCAATATCACGCCCGCGTGAATGGTCGTGAACAGGACCTGCTCCATGGTTACCAGCGGCGGCAGAACGCTGAGCCAGCCGGCCGGGCTCCTGTGCCTGAGGGCCCGGTCCTGAGCGTAGATCAGCAAGGAGATCAGGGCGCCGAAGCTGAGCAGCGTGTAAGCAACCACCGAGATGGCGATATGCGCCTTCATTTCCCACCCCAGTCCGTCCAGGGAGCGGGCGAATTCCCCCACGCCGCTGGCCAGCGCGCCGATGGCTCCCACTGGCAGCATCACCGCTCCGAGCCCCCTCAGACGGGGCCGCGTTGCTGCGACAATGCCCCCCAGCGCCAGGCCGAATCCGACCAGCGAGAAAACGTTGGCGATGCTGAGCTCGGGTCCCGCGTCTGTTCGAATCAGTTCGCTGAGGAGCACCCCATGCAAGACCAGTCCCAGGCTGCCGAATGCCAGGGCAGGCACCGCCTGTCGGAATTCGGACGGCTCTTCGCGACCATACCGTAGCGCGGCCAGCAGCCAGGCGGCGACGAGATAGCAAATGAGGATTGAAATACGAAGCACAGAATTTGTCGGTTGGCAGGCGGATCCGCCTCGAAACCGATGATGTCACAAGCCCAGAGCCATTAGAAGGGATCGTGGGGCCACGGGGCGATATAATCCGGCCCGCCGATTTGTTCTTCGTTGCCAAGCCGAGGTCAACCTTCGCCCATGTTCGACAGTCTCAGCGATCGACTCGCCCGGACCACGGCCGCGTTACGGGGCCGTGGCCGACTCACCGAAGAAAATATCAGGGACACGCTTCGCCAGGTCCGAATGGCGCTGCTGGAGGCGGATGTTGCGCTGCCCGTCGTGCGCGATTTCATCGAACGGGTCAAGAGCCGGGCCGTGGGCGCGGAGGTTGTTCGCAGCCTGACGCCGGGCCAGGCATTGATAAAAATTATCCACGACGAGCTGGTAGGTACCCTGGGTACGGACGGCGTGGCGCTAAATCTTGCCGTCCAGCCGCCGGCGGTCATTCTGCTGGCCGGCCTTCAGGGTGCCGGCAAGACCACCACCGCGGCCAAGCTGGCCCGTTTCCTAAAGGAACGCGAGCGCAAGAGCGTCCTGCTGGCCAGTGTCGACGTCTATCGGCCCGCTGCGATCCTGCAGCTCGAGCGACTTGCCGGCCAGGTGGGGGCGGAGTTCGAGTCCTGCAGCCCCGAAGAAGACCCGGCAGAGATCGTCCGGCGGACCATAGAGCGCGGCCGGCGCAGGGCCTTCGACGTGGTCATACTCGACAGCGCCGGGCGGCTGCACATAGACGAAGACATGATGGCGGAGATTCGCAGGGTCCACGCGGCAGCCCAGCCCGTCGAGACTCTGTTCGTCGTGGACAGCATGGCAGGCCAGGATGCGGTGAACTCTGCGAGGGCTTTCGGCGAGGCTCTGCCCCTGACCGGGGTCGTGGTGACCAAAACCGATGGCGATGCCCGCGGCGGCGTCGCTCTTTCGGTCCGCCACGTCACCGGCTGCCCGATCAAGTTCTTGGGCGCCGGCGAAAAGGTCGAGGCGCTCGAGCCGTTCCATGCGGAGCGCCTTGCGTCCCGAATTCTTGGCATGGGCGATGTTGTCAGCCTGGTCGAGGAAGTCGAGCGCAAGGTCGATCGGGAAAAGGCGGACCGTCTTGCCCGCAAGCTGAAATCGGGCAAGGGATTCAACCTCACCGACTTGCGGGAACAGCTCTTGCAGATGCAGGAGATGGGCGGTCTCGGTGCGTTGATGGAGAAATTGCCGATGAACGTGCCAAAGGGCATTGATGCCTCCGTCGGCGAGAGACAGCTGCGCCGGCAGGTTGCAGTGATTGACTCCATGACGGAAAAGGAGCGGAGATTTCCGCGCGTCATCGACGGTTCCCGGAAGCGGCGCATTGCGGCCGGCGCCGGTGTGCAGGTCCAGGACGTCAACCGCCTGCTGAAGCAATACGCACAGATGCAGAAGATGATGAAGAAAATGGGTAAGGGCGGGCTCGGCCGGATGATGCGGGCCATGCAGGGACGAGTACCCCCCGGGTTCAGGCCCTGAACCCGCTTCCAATTCGTCGGAATTCCAGTAAAATTGCCGGTTTGACCCTAACGCCGGCCCATTTCCAGCAGAGTGCCGGGCACGAATTCGAGGTTTATCCAAGATGGTGACGATTCGTCTTTCGCGGGGCGGCGCGAAAAAGCGGCCCTTCTATCACATTGTGGTTTCGGACAGCCGGAACAGGCGCGACGGCCGTTATATAGAGCGTATCGGCTTTTTCAACCCGGTCGCGACCGGGCAGGAAAAGAAGCTCCAGCTCGATTTGACCCGGGCCGACTACTGGCTGGACAAGGGTGCCCAGCCCTCCGAGCGGGTGGCCGGGCTGATCAAGACGATTCGCAAGCAGGCCGCCTGAGGCGGTAGAGCTGGAGACCGTCGCCGTGTCCTCCCGGGCGGACCGGCGGATCGTGGTCGGGCGGATTTCGGGACTTTCCGGCGTGAAGGGGTGGGTAAAGCTCTTCTCCTACACCGATCCCAGAGCCAATCTGCTCCACTTCCGGGAGGTCGCGCTGGGACACGAAGAGACCTGGCGTCCGGCCCGGCTGGTCGAGGGTCGGCCTCAGGGCAAGACGTTGATTGGTCGGTTCGAAGGAGTGGAGGACAGGGACGAGGCAGCGAAACTCGTCGGATTGGATATCTCGATACGCCGCCAGCAGCTGCCGGAGGTAGAGTCAGGAGACGTTTACTGGACGGATCTGATAGGCCTCAAGGTGGTCAATCTGCAAGGTGAAAACCTCGGGGTCGTGGACCATCTGCTGGAGACGGGCGCGAACGACGTCCTGGTGGCCAAGGGAGAAAGGGAGCGCCTGATCCCGTTCGTCAGGGATACGGTCGTGATTGAAATTGACCAGGGCGAAGAACGCATCCTGGTGGATTGGGACAAGGATTACTGATGCCCGGGCAACCCGCGAAGCGATTTTGTTTCGTGACACTGTTTCCCGAGCAGATGATGACACTGGCGGAATTTGGCGTCGTGGGTCGGGCTGCTGGACGCGGCTTGCTGGATTTCGATGCGATCGATCCCCGGGAGTTCGCGGAGGACGTGCATCGGACGGTGGATGACCGGCCTTATGGCGGCGGGCCAGGAATGGTGATGAAGATCGAGCCTTTGCGCCGCGCCATCACCACGGCCAGAGGACGGTTGCCGAGCGGCAGTCCCTGCGTGGTGATGAGTGCCCAGGGGCGGTTGCTGGATCAGGGCCTGGCAGCCGAGCTTGCGGAGTTTCCGGGGCTGATCGTCGTCGCGGGACGGTACGAGGGTCCGGACGAGAGGCTCATCGAACTCGAAGCCCAGTACGAAGTTTCCGTGGGGGATTACGTACTGAGCGGCGGAGAGCTGCCGGCACTGACGCTGGTAGACGCTGTGGCGCGGTTGGTGCCGGGTGTTCTGGGAGACGCCGAGTCTGCGGTACAGGACTCGTTTGCGAAGGGTCTGCTGGACTGTCCGCATTACACGCGCCCGGAGGAGTACGAAGGGCATGCTGTGCCCGCGGTATTGATGTCGGGCGACCACGGGGCGATTCGCCGCTGGCGGATGAAGCAGTCCCTGGGCAGAACCTGGCTTAGACGCCGGGACCTGCTGGAGCGGCTCGAACTGGACAAGGAACAGAGGAAATTGCTGGAAGAGTTCATCGCCGAGAGCGGCGCGGACGCGACTGGCTGAAATAGGAAACCTGTCACCAGGTGAATGTCATGAGCAAAATCATCGAAGAACTGGAAAACGAGCAGATGACCCGGGAAATGCCCGAGTTCGGGCCTGGCGACACGATCGTCGTACAGGTCAAGGTAAAGGAGGGCAACCGGGAACGGCTGCAGGCCTTCGAGGGCGTGGTCATCGCGAGGAAGAATCGCGGTCTGAACTCCTCGTTCACGGTCCGCAAGATGTCCCATGGCGAGGGCGTGGAGCGCGTTTTTCAGACCCACAGCCCCTCGATCAGCAACATCGAGGTCAAGAGGCGAGGCGATGTCCGCAGGGCAAAGCTTTATTACCTGCGCGAACTGACCGGGAAGGCGGCCAGGATTAAGGAAAAGGTCTGACGCGCGGCTCGGTGCCAGGGATACTGCTTTCAGACAGGGTAATGCGGGTCGCCATTCTGGCGGCGGCCGTGTTCTTTTCCGGCTGTTCGATTATCGTCGGGCAGGCGGTGGACAACGCATCCGGCAACCTCACCACTGCGATTCTCAATCAGGACGATCCGGAGACTGTCAGGGACGGGGCACCGGCGTACCTGCTGCTGATGGACAGCCTGGTCGAGGGATCGCCCAGGGATGCCGACATCCTAGATGCGGCGGCCTCTCTCTATGCGGCGTATGCTGCCGTTTTCGTCCAGGATCCGGACCGGGCGGCACGGCTGGCCAGCCGGTCGCTCGACTATGCCGGGCGGGCCCTGTGCGTCACGCGGAAGGAGGGTTGCGGGTTGTCGGGGCTGTCTTACGATGACCTGACCGACCGGTTACCGCAATTCGGGTCGCGGGACGTTCCGGCTCTCTACACCTTCGGGCTTGCCTGGATGGTGTACATCCGCACGCATTCGGACGACTGGAAAGCGATCGCTGACCTGCCAAAGGTCGAGAGCCTGCTCGATCGCCTGCTGCAGCTGGACGAGACCTACGAACGGGGCAGTGTCCACATGTTCCTGGGTGTCCTGAAAACCCTTCGTCCGCCGGCGCTGGGCGGGGAGCCCGAGGAAGCACGCGATCACTTCGAACGGGCCATCGTTCTGTCGGGCGGACGGGACCTGGGGGTCAAGGTAGAATACGCCCGGAGCTATGCCCGGCTGGTCTATGACCGCGAACTGCACGACCGGCTCCTGAACAACGTTCTTGAAACCGATCCCCGCGAGCCCGGTCTGACTCTGATGAACACGCTGGCGCAACGCGACGCCGCCGAGCTTTTGACCAGCGCCAACGATTATTTCTGATCGAGCAAACGGATTTCCCATGCCCAGAAAATTCATTCTGACCTTACTCATGTTCCTTGCTGCCGGATCGGTCTTGGCCGCCCCCGTGCAGATCAAGATCGCGACGCTCGCGCCGGAGAACTCAAGCTGGATGAAAGAGATGCGGGCCGGGGCGGCGGAGATCAGCGAGCGTACCCAGGGGCGTGTGCAGCTCAAGTTCTACGGCGGCGGCGTGATGGGTAACGACAAAAAAGTCTTGCGAAAGATGCGCATCGGCCAGCTCCATGGCGGCAGCTTTACTCCAAGCGGTCTCGCCGAGCGTTATGCCGACCTGAACCTCTATGGTATGCCGCTCGTCTTCAACTCCCTGGAAGAAGTGGCCCACATTAGGGAGAAGTTCGACGATCGGCTCATGTCCGGTCTTGAAGAGGCAGGTCTGGTCGGTTTCGGGATCACCGGCGGCGGGTTCGCCAGGATTATGTCCAATGTGCCGGTCAAGGATCGGCAGGACCTTGAGGGCCGCAAGGTATGGATCCCTGAAGGCGACGGGATCACCTTGTCGGCGATGCAGGCCTTGCAGCTGTCTCCCGTGGTGCTGCCGATCACGGACGTTCTGACCGGGCTGCAGACCGGCCTTATCGAGGTCATCGGTACGCCGCCGGTGGCTGCAGTGGCCCTGCAGTGGTACACCAAGGTTCGATACCTGACGGACTTTCCGGTCACGTATACCTACGCAGTTCTCGTCGTGGACAAGCCGGTTTTCGAACGACTCGATGGGGCAGATCAGGCCGTGTTCCGCGAGGTCATGGAGCGCATTTACGCGGAGTTCGATGAAGAGAGTGTCACCGAGAATGCCGCGGCGCGGGAAGCGCTCCGCGCCAACGGAATCGAGATCGTTACACCGTCGCCTGGCGCGGTCGATCAATGGCGAGGTCAGGTGATGGCCAGCAATATGGCGAATGCCAGAGACGGAATGGTATCGCTGGAACTCTACGAGGAAATGTTGGCTGCACTGAGCGAGTTTCGCCAAGGCCAGGGCGGGATTGCCGCCGTGTCGCCTGCGGGCGACTGATGCGTTCAGCAACCGCGCGCTGGCTGGGGATCGTCGCAGACCTGTCCCGGCGGGTCGAGGATGCCCTGCTTGTAGTGCTGCTCACCGCCATGATCTTTATTGGCGGCTGGCAGATCTTTATGCGCAACGTCCTGGGCGTCAGCCTCAGCTGGGCGGACGAGTCGCAGCGAGTGTTGCTCCTCTGGCTTGCGTTGCTGGGCGCCATCGCCGCATCCCGTGATCGTAAGCAGCTTCGTATCGATCTGGCCGCCCGGTATCTGAAGGGCGTTCCCGCTCGTACTCTCGAGGTCTTCGCTGACCTGCTGACCTTCGCGGTGTCCGGGATCATCGGCTGGCATGCCCTTGCTTTCGTCCGGGAGAGCCGTGATTACGGTGACATTTTGATGGGCGTCGTGCCGGCATGGATCGTGCAGTCGATTATTCCGGCAGCATTTCTTCTCATCGCCTGGCGTCATCTTCTCAACGCCGCATCATCCATCCTCGGGCACCCGCGCCCGCCGCCGGCGGGGACATCATGACTGTCGCCCTGATTCTGGGACTTCTCGCGCTTGCGGGTGTTCCGTTGTTCGTGGTGATCGCAGCGGGAGCGCTTTGGGGCTATCACCAGGCCGGGATCGATCTGCAGGCTATTGCCATCGAGGTATTTGGTGTGGCGGAGATGCCCATCCTGGCGGCGATTCCCCTGTTCACTTTCGCCGGTTACCTGCTCAGCGAGGGCGGCGCCCCGGCACGTCTGGTCCGCGTCAGCCAGGCTCTGTTGGGCTGGCTTCCCGGCGGCCTCGCCATCATATCGTTAGCCGCCTGTGCAGTGTTTACGGCATTTACGGGCGCATCGGGCGTGACCATCATCGCCCTAGGGGCGCTGCTGTATCCGGCCCTGAACCAGGCCGGCTATCCCCAAAATTTCAATCTCGGCCTGGTCACGACCTCGGGCAGCCTGGGGTTGCTTTTCGCGCCATCTCTGCCGCTGATTCTCTACGGGGTTGTAGCCAATGTTTCCATAGACGATCTGTTTTTGGCTGGGGTCATCCCCGGCGTTCTGATGATCGCCATGCTGGCCGGCTGGAGTCTGTGGGTCAATCGTAAAAGTGCGGCACCGCTGGCGGACTTTTCATGGCGGGAAGCCTCCCGTGCCCTCTGGGAGTCCCGCTGGGAGATTCCCCTGCCGTTCATCGTGCTGGGTGGCATCTACAGCGGTTACTTCGCCGTGTCGGAAGCGGCGGCGGTCACCGCCATCTATGTTCTTTTTGTCGAGATGATCATTCAACGGCAGGTCCGCTGGCGGCAGCTGCCCATGATCATGCGGGAGTCGATGGTCCTGGTGGGTGGTATCCTCCTGATCCTGGGCGTATCACTGGCGTCGACAAACGTGATGATCGATGCCGGGGTCCCGGAGATGCTGTTCGAGGCGACCCGCAGCATGGTCTCCGGGCCGGTCAGTTTCCTGTGGCTTCTGCTCGGATTCCTGCTCGTTCTCGGCGCAATTCTCGATATTTTCTCGGCCCTTGTGCTCGTCGTGCCATTGCTTCTACCGGTGGCAGCGGGATACGGCATCGATCCCATCCATCTGGGCATCGTTTTTCTCGCCGCGATGCAACTCGGTTATTTGACACCGCCGGTGGGACTCAATCTTTTTATCGCCAGCTATCGCTTTGATAAGAGCATCACGCAGATCTACTCGGCGACCCTTCCGTTCCTGCTGATCCTGCTATTGGCGGTCATTATCATCACATTCTTTCCTTCGCTATCTCAGGCACTGCTGAAATGAGCGAAGAAGACCGACGGGCGCGGCGCAGGTAAATGTACTTGCCGGGAATGATTCGGGCGGTATCGGTGTTTGCCGTGTGCGGATTGGTAACTGGGGCGGCCCTGGCAGGGCAAGGGCATGAGCATGAGGATCGTCTGGCGGATATCCGCCTGCCCCCGGGCTTTAAGATCGCGGTTTTCGCTTCGGGCGTGCCGAATGCCAGGTCGATGACCCTGGGCGAGCGGACTCTCTTCGTCGGCAGCCGGCTGGCAGGATCGGTCTACGCTCTGCCGTTGACAACAGATGCGAACGGAGTTGTGACGGCCGGCGACCCGATAAGCATCGCTACCGGGCTGAATATGCCGAACGGAGTCGCCTACCGGCGTGGGGCACTGTTCGTGGCGGAGATAAACCGCATTCTCCGATTCGATGATGTCGAGTATCGCCTCGATCATCCCGAGTTCGTGGTTGTTTCCGATGACTATCCATCGGTTCGCCACCACGGTTGGAAGTACATTGCTTTCGGTCCCGACGACAAGCTGTACGTGCCGATAGGTGCGCCCTGCAATGTATGTACCGAGGAAGGATATGCTGTGATCACCCGCATGGACCCGGATGGATCGAATCGGGAGATTTTCGCCCACGGCGTCCGCAATACAGTGGGATTTACCTGGCAGCCCGATAGCGACATCATGTGGTTTACCGATAATGGTCGTGATTGGATGGGCGACGATCTGCCACCCTGCGAGCTCAACCGGGCACCCGCACCGGGAATGCATTTCGGGTTTCCGCATTGCCATGGCGACGGTGTCGTCGATCCGGATTTTTCCAGAGGGCACGGCTGCGATGAATTCACGCCGCCAGCCCAGGCACTCGGTCCGCACGTTGCGCCCCTGGGTCTGAAGTTTTACACCGGCGATATGTTTCCGGAGGAATATCACGGTCGGATATTCATCGCCGAGCATGGATCGTGGAATCGCAGCGAGCCGATCGGGTACCGTATCACCATGGTGGACGTCGAAGGCGAGATGGCAGGCAATTACAGGGTATTTGCCGAGGGCTGGCTGAATGATGGCCATGCCTGGGGACGCCCGGTGGACGTGCACCTTTTGCCTGATGGATCGATGCTGGTGTCCGACGACAAGGCCGGTCAGATTTATCGGATATCCTACGACGCCGCGATACGTTGAGCCCAAACATCATGTTCCGAATGGTCCGAAATTTTTTCCGTTTTTTCTGGCACCTCCTGGACGGTTTACGAAAGGCTGTCCATCTGGTTCTGATGTTGCTGGTGCTGTTGTTTTTCTTGGCCCTGCTTTCGACGGCCCCGGTCATCGTGCCGTCATCGTCGGCACTGGTCATATCTCCAGCAGGCGATCTGGTGGACCAGCTTAGCGGCACCGCGCTGGACAGGGCGCTGGAGACCGCCAGCGGCGAGGAGCGCGAAACCCTGGTCCGGGACCTGGTGGAGGCGATCGACAGGGGTGCCCGGGACGACAGGATAGATGCCCTGGTGCTGGCGCTGGACGACATGGGCGGTGCCGGCATTACGAAGTTGGGCCGCGTGGCGGACGCCATCGGGAGATTCCGTGACTCGGGCAAGCGGGTCGTCGCGTCCGGTGGCGGTTACTCCCAGGGACAGTATCTTCTGGCGTCCATGTCCGACGAGATCTATATCCACCCTATGGGCAGCGTAATGTTCCCGGGATTCGGGTTTTATCGGCTGTTTTTCGGTGAAGCGCTGGAGAACCTGCTGGTTGACTGGCACGTGTTCAGAACCGGCGATTACAAGACTTTCTACGACTCCGCAACGCGCTCCGATATGTCCGAGGTCGAGAAACAGGAATCCCGGGTACTGATCGACCAGCTATGGCGGAGCTACCGGGAACGGGTGGCTGCCGCCCGCTCCACGACGCCGGATGCCCTGCAGCAATTTGCCGATGGCTACCTGGACCGACTCCGGCAGGCCGAGGGGGATATAGCGCTTTTGGCCAAGCGAGAGGGGCTCGTAGACGAACTGCTGACCTTTGATGAAGTCGAGGATCGACTGATCGAGCTGGTCGGTGAGGACGAGGACACAGGCACTTACCGCCAGATCGATTTTCGTGACTACCTGTTGGCGACGCGACTCGCTGAGCGGGCTGCGGTAGACGGCAGGAGCCAGGTGGCCGTTCTGGTGGCCAGCGGCATGATCATCGACGGGGACCAGCCGCCCGGAACGGTCGGGAGCGACACCATGGCCGCGCTGATCCGCGAAGCCCGCGAGGACGAGGACGTCAAGGCCGTTGTGCTCCGCGTCGACTCGGGGGGAGGAGGTCAGTTCGCTTCGGAACTTATCCTGACGGAGCTGCAGCTGCTCCGAAAGGCCGGCAAGCCGCTCTTGGTATCCATGGGAGATATTGCCACGTCTGGGGGGTATCTGATCTCTCTGGCTGCCGATGAGATCTGGGCTAATCCCGACACCATCACGGGTTCAATAGGCGTCGTCGCAGCTATTCCGACCGTCGATCGCGCACTGGAGCGGCTGGGCATCCGGCTGGACGGCATTGGTACAACGCGTTACAGCGGAGATTTCAGCCCGGTCGGCGGGCTCAGTCCGGAAGCGCAGGAGATCATGCAGCTTTCGGTGGATGCAAGTTACCGACGATTTCTGGAGCAGGTGGCCGATGCCCGGGCGATGAACGTGGAAACACTGGAGCCCCTCGCGGGAGGACGGGTCTGGACCGGCCGGGACGCCGAGAGGCTGGGTCTCGTGGACCGGCTGGGCGGGCTGGACGAGACTATTCAGGCCGCGGCGATGAAGGCGGAGCTGGGCGAGACTTATGAAGTCCGTTATCTGCAGAAAGCGCCGAGTCTTGCCGACGCCCTGGCCATCAGGCTGCTGACCGTGACGGGTGCCATCGCGCGCCGTCTCGGGGCAGAGTCCCCGGGGCTGTCTCTGTCGCAGCTGGCAGGCTGGCTGGCGCCGGAGGCAAAGCGCATCTTGGAACTGCGCGATCCACGCGGGCTTTACTACGATTGTTTTTGTGGTGTCCGCTGATTGCTTCAACCTCGCCAGTCGAGGATCACCTTTCCTGAACGTCCCGAGTTCATAATTTCGAACCCACGCTGAAAATCGGCAATCGGCATGTGGTGGGTGATAATGGGCGATATATCCAGTCCGCTCTGGAGCATGCTGGCCATCTTGTACCAGGTCTCGAACATCTCCCGCCCGTAGATGCCCTTGATCTCCAGGCCCTTGAAGATGACCTGATTCCAGTCGATGGCGGTGTCCCCGGGCGGTATGCCCAGAAGCGCCACCTTTCCGCCATGGTGCATGGTACGCAACATGTCACGGAAGGCGTCCGGGTTCCCTGACATTTCCAGGCCCACGTCGAACCCTTCCGTCATCGCGAGCTGATCCATAACGTCGTCCAGGCTCTCGGCGGAGACATTGACTGTACGGGTGGCGCCCATATTGCCCGCCAGTTCGAGGCGGTAATCGTTCACGTCCGTGATCACGATATGCCGGGCGCCGGCGTGCCGGCAGATCGCGGCTGCCATGATGCCGATGGGGCCGGCGCCAGTGATCAGCACGTCCTCCCCGACGAGGTCGAAGGAGAGCGCCGTGTGAGTGGCGTTTCCGAGCGGGTCCAGGATTGAGGCGATGTCATCCGTGATGACTTCCGGCAATACAAACACGTTGCTGGCCGGAATCACGAGGTATTCGGCGAAACAGCCCTGACGGTTGACACCCACGCCGACGGTGTTGCGGCACAGATGACGGCGGCCGGCCCGGCAATTGCGACAATGGCCGCACGTGATATGACCTTCCCCTGAAACCCTGTCTCCAGGTTTCAGGCCACGCACCTCGCTGCCGACGTCTTCGATCACGCCGGCGAATTCATGACCGACCGCCATGGGCACGGGAATGGTTCTGGATGCCCATTCGTCCCAGTTGTAGATATGGATATCGGTCCCGCAGATCGCCGTTTTGCTGACTCGGATCAGCACGTCGTTGTGGCCGGGCGTGGGCTCCGGGATGTCCTCCATCCAGATGCCGGGCTCGGCCTTTTTCTTTACAAGAGCTTTCATATAAATATACTTATATCAGGTAATTATGTTTAGTTCTTTACCTACTTTCTCGAATGCAGCGACAGCCATGTCCAAGTGATCCAGTTCCAGTCCGGCGGACATCTGCGTCCGTATGCGGGCCTTGCCCTCGGGCACCACGGGAAAGGAAAAGCCGATGACGTAAACACCCTTCTGGAGCAGCCGGTCCGCCATTTCCGCAGCGAGTTTCGCGTCGCCGAGCATGACCGGAATGATGGGGTGTTCTCCAGGCAAAAGGTCGAACCCGAGCGCCGCCATCTTGTCCCGGAAGTAACGCGTGTTACGCCACAGGCGATCCCGCAGTTCCGCCCCGTCTTCGAGAAGGTCCAGAACCCGGATCGAGGTGGCGGCGATGACCGGCGCCAGCGAATTGGAGAAGAGATAAGGCCTTGAGCGCTGCCGGAGCCAGGCGATGACCTCCCTGCGACCGGAAGTAAATCCGCCCGATGCACCACCGAGGGCCTTCCCCAGAGTGCCGGTGATGATGTCAACTTTGTTCAGAACGCTGCGATACTCGTGAGTTCCCCGGCCGGAGGCTCCCATGAAGCCAGTGCCATGGCAGTCGTCGATCATCACGAGCGCATCATGACGATCAGCCAGTGCGCAGATGTCTTCCAGGTTGGCGATGGTGCCATCCATGGAAAAAACGCCGTCGGTCGCGATCAGCCGAACCCGAGCCTGGCTGGCTTCCCTGAGTCGGCTTTCCAAGTCGCTCATGTCGTTGTGGGCGTAACGGTAACGTTTTGCCTTGCAGAGCCGGATGCCGTCAATGATCGATGCGTGGTTCAGCTCGTCGCTGATCACGGCATCCTCGGGGCCCAGCAGAGTTTCGAACAGGCCGCCGTTTGCATCGAAACAGGAGGAGTACAGGATGGTGTCCTGGGTGCCGAGAAAGCGGCTGATCCTCTTCTCCAGATCCTTGTGGACGGACTGGGTGCCGCAGATGAATCGCACCGAGGCCATGCCGTATCCGTAGCGATCGAGGCCATCGTGAGCCGCCTCCAAGAGGGTCGGATGATTGGCCAGGCCGAGGTAATTGTTGGCGCAGAGATTGATCACCTGACGGCCGCCTTCAATTTCGATGGCCGCATCCTGAGGCGTCGTTATCACGCGTTCGGCCTTGAAAAGGCCGGCGGGCTTGAGAGCTTCGGTCTCTTGAGCGAGGGATTTGAGAAACGCGGGGTTCATCTGGCGGCCTCCTGGATAAGCGCTGAAAATTATACCAGTCGGCATGGGCTAAACTCGGGGGCGCCAACCGCCTTGGGCAACTGATTGCAAAGGCGCAGCAAGCGAGGTGAGATGGACCAGGAAGTTCGGCTGGACAAATGGCTCTGGGCTGCGCGGTTTTTCAAGACGCGGAGCCTGGCCCGGGGCGCGGTCGTCGGGGGCAAGGTTCACGTGAATGGCCACCGGGTCAAACCCTCTCGACTCGTGCGTATTGGCGAGTTGATCGAGATATCGCGGGGGGAATACCGTTATCAGATCACCGTGGATGCCATCGGGGACCGGCGCGGGCCGGCCAGCGAGGCCGCCAAGCTGTATACGGAATCCGAGGAAAGCCTGGCGGCCCGCGCATCCCTCGCCGAGGAGAGAGCGTTGAGCAGACGGGCGGCGCCGGTGCCCCCCTCGGGACGGCCCGACAAGCGTTCCCGCCGCCACATCATTCGCTTCACTCGGAAGCGGGAGGACTGAACATGACGCGCCCCCAAACCCCTCTCGTTGCCGTCGACGTGGTCGTCGAGCTGCGGGACCGGCCCGACCGACCGGTGGTCCTGATAGGGCGTCGCAACCCGCCCCTGGGCTGGGCGCTGCCTGGCGGGTTCGTCGATATCGGCGAGACGGTTGAGCAGGCTGCAGTCCGCGAGATCGCCGAAGAGACCGGTCTGAAGATCACTGCGCCGCAGCTACTGGGCGTTTATTCTGATCCTGACCGGGACCCCCGGGGGCACACCGTGAGCGTGGTGTTTGCGGCGACGGGTTCGGGCCAGCCGCGCGCCGGCGACGATGCCGGAGACCTGATATTCATTGATCCGCGGCAACCGCCGGAGACGGTTTTCGATCACGGACGGATTCTGGCGGACTATTGCAGGCGCTTTCGCAATCGCCGTTGATGCCGCGCGGCGACTGCGCGCTGACGGCCCATACCCTATAATCCGCAAGTCAATGTCCGGCGCTTCTCGACCGCCGTCCCGTGCGGATCGGCTCGCCGTCTAACCATAACTCCAAGACCCTGGGAGGGTGCCGGTTTGCACGCGACCACCCCGACGACGTCTCAAACAAGCGGCTTTATCTTTGCACCGGAATCTCGTCCTCCATCCAATATCGGCGAGATCATCAACAAGTACTACCTCGCTGATGAAGACGAGGTGATGCGGGAAATCGTCGAGCTGGCCAGAGTTGACGAAGACACCCGGACCCGGATCCGTGAGACTGCCGAACGGCTGGTACGGGCGGTCAGAGACAATCGCGGTGTCAAGGGCGGGCTGGATGCATTCATGAAGCAGTACGACCTGTCGTCCCAGGAAGGGGTCGTACTGATGTGCCTGGCGGAGGCGTTGCTGCGCATCCCGGACAGTGAGACGGCGGACAAGCTGATCGCCGACAAGTTGTTGGCCGGCAACTGGCAGGATCATCTGGGCACCAGTGGCTCCATGTTCGTCAATGCTTCCACCTGGGGGTTGATGTTGACGGGGCGCATCATCAGCCTCGACCGGGAGGCGGTCGAACATCCCCGTCGGTTCATGCGCAAGATGGTGGCCCGAGCAGGCGAGCCCGTCATCAGAGGTGCCATGCGCCAGGCCATGAAGATCATGGGCCATCAGTTTGTGATGGGCAGGACCATAGCGGAGGCGATGAAACGTTCCCAGACCGGCGAGAACCGTGAGTATCGGTACACTTTCGATATGCTCGGTGAAGCAGCCCTGACCCGGGAGGATTCGCGGCGTTATTTCGATGCCTATTGCGAAGGGATCGACGCCATCGGCAAGGCAGCCGCCGGTGCGTCTTCCATCGATGCCGCGCCGAGCATCTCGGTCAAATTGTCCGCGCTCCATCCCCGGTACACCTACGCTCAGCGGGACCGGGTTCTGAACGATCTCACACCCATGCTGACCGAACTCGCGCTTCGTGCCAAAAAGGCGAACATCGGCTTTACCGTCGATTCGGAGGAGGCGGACCGGCTCGAACTGTCCCTCGAGTTATTCGAAGCGGTGTATCGGGATCCCCGGCTCGGAGAATGGGAAGGACTCGGAATTGCGATTCAGGCCTACCAGAAGCGGGGACTGGCGGTATCACGTTGGGTTCTTGATCTCGCCAGCCAGGTGGGCCGCCGTATCGGCGTACGGCTGGTGAAGGGCGCCTATTGGGATGCGGAGATCAAACGGGCCCAGGTGGACGGCCTGGAAGGGTATCCAGTCTATACACGAAAACCCAACAGCGACATCTGCTATCTGGCGTGTGCCAGGCTCCTGTTGGATGCCGAGGACCGCGTGTATTGTCAGTTTGCAACTCACAACGCGCACACCCTCGCCAGCGTTATCCATCTGGCGGGGGACAACCGGGGCTATGAATTTCAGCGGCTGCACGGCATGGGAGATGAACTCTACGACGAGGTCATCGGCGCGGACAAACTGAACCTGCCGTGCAGAGTCTATGCGCCAGTGGGTAACCACGAGGATCTGCTTCCCTACCTCGTCCGCCGGTTGCTAGAGAATGGTTCGAATACGTCTTTCGTCAATCGAATCGTTGACGAAAAGGCTCCGATCGCCTCCATCGTCGAGGACCCGATCGATACGGTCTCCAAATTCAAGTCATTCGCCCACCCGCGAATTCCGCTGCCACGCAACCTGTTCGGCGCCGAAAGGAAAAACTCCCGCGGGCTCAACCTGGCTGATTCGACGCGTCTGGCTCCCCTGGCGCGGGAAATGGAGCACTGCTTGAGTGAGCCGCGTAAGGCGATGCCTCTGGTGGGTGGGAAAGCGCTGGGCGGTCAGGCGGTGGAATCGATCGATCCCGCCGATACCCGTCGTGTTGTCGGTACCGTGACGTTTGCCTCCGGAGATGCCGCGAGGCAGGCCGTCGATGTCGCCGCCCGCGCCTTCGAGGCCTGGAACCGGCGGCCTGCGGAAGAGCGTGCTCACATGCTGGATACGGCCGCAGATCTATTCGAAGCCAATGAAGCTGAACTCATGGCCCTGTGTGTTCGGGAAGCGGGCAAATCCATTCCTGACAGCGTCGCCGAAATCCGGGAGGCAGTAGATTTCCTGCGCTACTACGCAGCTCGGGCAAGAGAGGATTTCCGGCCACGATTGATGCCCGGACCCACCGGCGAGCGGAATACCCTCGAACTCGATGGGCGGGGCGTTTTCTTCTGTGTGAGCCCGTGGAACTTTCCCCTGGCGATTTTTACGGGCCAGGTTTCGGCTGCGCTCGTGGCTGGCAATTCCGTGATAGCCAAACCGGCTGAGCAGACTTCGCTCGTGGCTTTCCGTGCCGTCCAGCTGATGCACAAGGCCGGCGTGCCGGGCGAGGTCCTGAACTTTCTTCCCGGGGATGGCCCGGCGCTGGCCGGACCCATCTTGCCGGATCCCCGGATCGCAGGGGTGGCCTTCACAGGTTCGACGGAAACTGCCCAGATCATCAATCGTGCGCTGGCTGGACGCGATGGCCCGGTCGCTACCCTCATCGCGGAAACCGGCGGCCAGAATGCAATGCTGGTCGATAGTTCCGCGTTGCCCGAGCAGGTGGTCCTGGACGCGGTCCAGTCCGCGTTCAACAGCGCGGGGCAGCGCTGCTCGGCGCTGCGCACGCTTTTCCTCCAGGAGGAAATTGCCGATGGCACGATTCGTTTGCTGAAGGGGTACATGGATCAGCTGGTCGTGGGTGATCCGGGTCTGCTCCAGACCGACGTGGGACCGGTCATTGACGAGGAGGCGCTTGGCGTATTGCGGGCGCACGAAGAACGGATCACAAAAGAGGGACGGCTCATCCATCGATGCCAGCTGGGTCCACGGACCGAGAACGGAACGTTTTTCCCACCGCTGGCGGTCGAAATCGACAGCCTGGCCCAACTTCCGACAGAGGTGTTCGGTCCCGTGTTGCACGTCATTCGCTATCGAGCGAGGGATCTGGACAGCATCATCGACCAGATCAACGCCACCGGTTACGGACTGACGCTCGGTATCCATTCCCGGATCGATTCCCAGGCTCAGGAGATCGCCCATCGCGTCCGTGTCGGCAATGTCTATATCAACCGAAACCAGGTCGGCGCGGTCGTCGGCGTACAGCCCTTCGGCGGTCGTGGGCTCTCGGGGACGGGACCGAAGGCCGGCGGGCCGGGTTACCTGCATCGGTACGCAACGGAAAGGACCGTGACGGTCAACACAGCCGCCGTCGGCGGTAACACCAGTTTGTTATCACTGGACGCCGATTAACGCGACGATGATGTCGATTTCCATTTTCGATATTTTCAAAGTTGGCATCGGACCATCCAGTTCCCACACCATGGGGCCGATGCGGGCGGCCGGCCAGTTCATTCAGGACCTGGAGCGTATGTCCCTTCTGTCGCAGGTCGTCCGCGTGGGGGTCCAGCTCTACGGATCCCTTGCCCTGACAGGGCGCGGACATTGTACGGACATGGCGGTGCTGCTCGGGCTGGAGGGAGAGCAGCCCGAGACGCTGGACACGGAAGGCCTGGACGGGCGTCTCGAACGCATCCGCGAACAGGGCCAGTTACGGCTTGCGAACGGCCCTGCCATCGACTTTGACGAAGCCCTGGACCTTCTGTTTCAGGTCGATCAGGTTTTGCCCCGACACCCCAACGGCATGCGTTTCACTGCCCTGGATGCCGACGGGGACGTGCTTGCTCGGGAGGAATTCTACTCCCTGGGCGGAGGCTTCATCGTCCGCGGTGAGGAAGAGGCGGGCGACGGAGGCGCCCTGGCCGACCCGCCATTCCCCTTCGAGTCCGCGGCCGAATTGCTCAGTCTCTGCAAGATTCATGACTTGCACATCCATGAACTTGTTCTACAGAACGAGTCGACCTGGCGATCATCGGCTGAAGTGCGGGAATGCCTGCTCAGCCTTTGGCAGGTGATGCAGGACTGCGTCAAACGGGGATTCAGTCGGGAAGGGGTGCTGCCAGGGCGTCTGAGGGTGCGGCGTCGCGCTCCCCGGCTTTACCGGGAGTTGTGCGGCGAGGGCGCAGCCGGAGACTTCATGGACTGGGTCAATGCCTATGCGCTCGCGGTCAACGAGGAGAACGCCGCCGGGGGGCGGGTAGTGACGGCACCCACCAACGGCGCGGCGGGCATTATTCCTGCGGTGATTCATTACTACCGGCGGTTTGTCTCAGGTGCGGACGAGGAGGGCGTGTTCCGGTTTCTACTGACCGCCGGCGCAATAGGCATCCTTTACAAGAAAAACGCCTCCCTATCCGGCGCTGAGATGGGCTGCCAGGGCGAGGTCGGGGTCGCCTGCTCGATGGCGGCCGGGGGACTGGTGGCCGCCATGGGCGGCAATGACGAACAGGTGGAGAATGCAGCCGAAATCGGCATGGAGCATAACCTGGGACTCACCTGCGACCCGGTGGCCGGACTTGTCCAGGTACCCTGCATCGAACGCAACGCGATGGGCGCTGTGAAGGCGGTCAACGCGGCCAGGATGGCCCTGCGTGGCGATGGCACGCACATCGTGCACCTGGACCAGGTGATTGCGACTATGCGGCAGACCGGTCTGGATATGTCTCATCATTACAAGGAAACCTCTCAGGGCGGGCTCGCTGTCAACGTAACCGAGTGCTGAGTCTCGTTCCCGCTGCGATAATTCCGACCGGCCCCCCGCGCAGGTCACGCGGCGCCGGGTGGACGGTCAACCTGGGGTCTGACCCAGCAGGCGCGCTTTGGCTTTTCTCGAGATCCGGAACTTGACATCCAGATACTCATAGATGAAGGCCGGCACATCCACGCCACAGGTGGCCTCCAGGCCTTCGAATCCGGGCGAGGAGTTCACTTCGCAGATCCGGAAGCCGACTTCTTCGTCATAGAGGAAATCCAGGCCGGCGATGTCCATATCGAGGATCCGCATCACCTCGGCCACCGACAGTTCGTTTCGATGGCCATACTCGAAGGGCCTGGCTTCACCGCCCTGGGAGTAATTCGACTTGAATCCAGATTTCGCGATGCGCTCCATGGCCGCAACGATATGGCCCCCGATGGATACGACGCGCACGTCCCGACCGCGGCTTTCGGAAAGGAACTGCTGCAATATCAACTGGGCGCTTGGGTTGTTTGCCTCGACGAATTGCAGCATGTCTACAAGGTTTTCCCTGTTTTCGCAGAGGTAGACGCCGCTGCCCTGGGTGCCGACCAGGGTTTTGACCACGACAGGAAATCCCATTTCGGTTTCAACGAAGTCGGCGTTCACAGGGAACTGGACCAGTATGGTCTTGGGCACCGGCAGGCCGGCGTTGGCCAGTAACTGCAGGTGGAGCAATTTGTCTCGCGCCAGTTCCACCGCCGCCGAGCCATTCAGGCAGTAGACGCCGAGATTTTCCAGCTGCCGTAATACGGCGAGGGAAAAGTAATTCGTGGTAGACCCCATTCTCGGGATCACAAAGTCCGGGAGCTTCACTTTATCGCCGTTAACGAAGATGCCGTCTTCCTTCTCCGAATTGACCAGTAACTGAACGTCATCCGGGTTGACGACTTCCACCTGATAGGCGTGCTCAGGTGCCGCCTCTAGGAGACGATCTATCTCGTAGCTCTCTTGCTTTACGAGGCTCGGGTCTGGCCGCCACAGTATCCACCCGGTTGCTGCATACTTCATGGTTTTTTCCCGTCTGTCATCAATATTCGAGTTCATCCTTGCGTTCATGAATAGCCTGGCATCCCTTCGGCGCCAAGCGACCGCTATGTGCGGATCGCCGGCACCGCGCCAGTCGCCCCAGTCACTGAGTGGCCCTGTCCGCGTCTGTCAACTTCCATCCCAGCACATTACCCAAAATTGACCACCGTTCCTTCTCGGCCCGGATCTCCTGGCCGAGGATCCACCTGGAAAAGGCCCGGTCTACGATCCCCGACGTCGTCGCGAGGGCGATCCAGCTGTCAACGAAATTGAGCCAGTCAGGCTGGCCCTGGGGGAGCGCGAAAGCCATCGGGAAGCGGACTGAGAGATCGGTGGGCACAGCTACCGAAAACTGGGGATAGATGAGGCTCCATGCGCCGGCGGCCTCCGCGGAACCCAACATCCCATCCACGTCTTCCAACTCGCCTCGCAGGAAACCCCGCGGCGAGCTTACGGGCACCAGCGTGGCGTCGGGCAGCCACCTGCTCGCGGGTTCTTCGAAGAATCTGTTTTCTGGGATTGCAATCTTGAGTTCCGGAATTTTCCGCAGCTTAGCGAGGCTGCTGAACTTTCCGCGATCGTGGTCGCGAACCATGAAACCCACGGAATGATGGCCGTAAGGTGTCGAGTAGGCTCGAACTGCGGCCTGCATGGGCGTGATGGCCAGTCCCCCCGCGACCAGGTCCACTCTGCCCGTCTTGAGCGCACCGTCGATGTCGCTCCGTTCTACCCGGACGATCTCGACCGCCAGACCCAGGTCACTCGCCATCCGATGAAGAATTTCCATGTCGAAACCGACCACATCCCCATATTTATTTCGGTAGGCAAACGGCAGCCTGTCCGGCATGTAGCCGATGCGGATCGTGGCGCGCGCTCGGATGACGTCGAGGCGGTCACGACGGAGGTCTGCCTCCGACAGGGGCTCCCGGGGCGCCTCGTCGTCTCCGACAACCTGGGCCGTGGGTTCCGGGACCCGCATGGATACAAACACGTGTTCCCCTTCGTATTCGTATGGAATTGCCTTGGTCAGAACGAATCCCAGGGCCGCCATGGAAACAAAAATTGTCGCCAGTCCGATCGCGGCCACCTGTAGAAGCCGTCGCCACGACATGGCGCCCACCAGCGCCGCGGCACCCAGCAGGCTGATAACGACGCCGTGCATTGCGGCCAGCCCGGTGGCAAGCCGACCGGTGATTACGCTGCCCAACAGGTACAACTGGAACAGATCGGCGGGCAACCTGAACATATCCAGCAGGAACGGCAGCGCGACAGCCATCTGCCCAAAGGCGGACAGCATGCCCATGACGAGAAACTGCGGATACTGATCGGCACCCATGGAGGAGCCCGAATACCAACCGGCAAACAGAATAAAGCCCAGCCCCAGCAGGGTGCCAACGCTGGGAAAGCTGTAGGCAGTTGGCACCAGAACGTCGATGGTGGTGCGGCTGTCTGAGTTATCCAGCCCCCTCTGCCGCAACAGGTCCTTGCAGCTCTCCGCGATCATGGGCAGCACAACCAGGACGCTCCCCGTGGCAATGGCCGTGACCATTGCAGTTCTTGCGCGGCGCAGGACCTCCCGGAAAGGGATGCCCGCAGCCCGGGTAACCAGCAGCGGCAGAATCAGAAAGGTGAGGATGAGCCAGGCGCCGAAATAGACCCAGAGATACACCTGCAGTTTGCCGAGCGCTTCCGGACGCATGGTGCCCGCCGCGCTGGCCGCGATGGCGAAAATCCCGTAGGGCGTCAGCCTGACCACCCAGTTGGTGATGCGCATCAGGGTCTGGGTGACGTTGTCGAGCCCTTGCAGCAACCCGGCTTTGTTGGGCACGGAAATCAGGGCGATCCCCATCAGAATGCTGAAAACAACCACTGCCGGTAGGATGGTGTTCGCGAGTGAATAAAAGGGATTGGCGGGTATGTAAAGCAACAGAGGATCGAATGGCACTTTCTCTGCGATGAGGGTCGTACTGAAGAATGCGCCTGCCTGCCAGTCCGGATAGGCCAGAGGAAGCGCCACCAGCGTTGCCAGGGCCAGGCCCCACAGAAAGAGGACCAGAGCGCCACCGTGGGCCCCGAGTCGGCGGGCATGGTCCGCCTCCAGTCTTCCCAGGCCGCTGATCAGAGACACGAAAACGTAAGGAACGACAGTCATTTGCAGGAGCCGCACGTAGGCGTCCCCGAAGACTTTCAGGGCTCCGGCCGATTCACCGAAGAACAGCCCGACGAAAATTCCCAGGCCGAGGCCCCAAATCACCTTGGAAAAGGCGCTTTGGGGCAAAAGACGTCGCCATCCGAGCTTCATCGAAAATCATCTGCACGGCGATACCGGGTCGCCGGCCACGTCTCCGCCATTGCTCCCGGGTCAGTTCTGAAACGGCCGTTTGGGACAATCGAAGTAGACGAAACGGCCTTGTCCGGTGCCAATGTCGCTCCAGTCTTCCACGTCGAAGTCGACACAGAATACCGCCGCGGTCGGCAGATTGTCGATTCGGGCCTCTGACAGCCGATTGGCAAGATCATTGAACCCCGGGTTATGGCCGATAAGCATCACGTGCTCAGCATAGCTTTCCAGGGATTGGACAATGGCAAGTATCCGGGAGGCGTTTGCGTGGTAGAGGGCATGCTCTTCGATAATATTGCCCTCGGGGAAACCCATCTGCCGGGCCGCCATCCGAGCCGTCGTGATGGCCCGCAAGGCGGGGCTTGTGATGATGAGATCCGGTATCTGACCGCGGGCCTTGAATCGCCGTCCCATTTCAGGAGCATCACGTCGTCCCCTCTGATTGAGGGGTCGATCGAAGTCGGCCAGGCCCGGGTGGTCCCAGCTGGATTTTGCGTGACGCAGCAGGGAAATACGCTTCATGAGGGGCACGTTGGCGTTTAGCCTTCCTGTTCGGACTGTAGATCGAGTCTGACGACCCCTGGGCGTGATTCAGCGCCACGGACCTCGACATCCGCAACCACGACGCGATGGTCCGACACTTCGTCATCCAGTACATGGAAACCCTTGAATCTGAGGGGTTCCGAAACGAGGATCCAGTCGAGCCGGCGCCCCAGTCGCGGATAGGTCACGATCGCGTCGCCCTCCGGCGAATAGGCCACCAGGCCCAGTTCGTCGGTCAGCTGCCGCAGTACGCCATCCTCGTGATCCCACTCGGTATTGAAGTCTCCCATGATCACCAGGGGTCGCGGACGATCGGCCAGCGCAGCCACCAGCTGGGACGCTTGTCTCTGCCTGACGGCCTGACGCAGAGGCTCCATGTGGACCGATATCACGTCCAGTTCGATGCCGGCCTCGGGCCAGTAGACGGTGGCGAGGCTGAATCCCTTGGGCAGGGCCGCCCGGGCGGGCACAAAAGTCAGCGCCGCGTGATCTCTGACGGGCAGCCGCGATAACACCGCCGTTCCATATGACAAGCCGATTCCCCGCGCGTGCGAGGTGTGAACGCCCCAATCATAGTCGGCGGCGCGGGCCAGGTAATCGACGTGATCAAACTGGCCGCTCCACGCGGAAGCAGCATCCGCCTCCTGCAAGGCGATCACGTCCGGGGCCTCCCGGCGGATGAGTGCCTCGATCCCGTCCAGGTTGCGACGCGCGTCATCGGCGGTCTGGAAAGCCTGGTGAAAGCCGGTGCCCCGGCCGTGGGCGAGGTTGACTGTCAGCAGCCTCAATCGCGGCGCCTGGACCGACGCCCTTACGACGCGATACTCGGATCCCCGGGCAAACACTTCGGGCTGAGGTGCCAATTCATAGCTGACACAGCCCGCCAGTCCCGCCAGCAGCGCCGGCAGGATCGGCAGCAGGCGTCGGCAGATCACCGGCCCACCTCGGCGGCGGTAGTGCGCCGGGCGGCCATTTCTGCCCGCAGCCACTGGGCGGTGGGAATCTCGGTGCCGTCCGGTAATCGTACGAGATATTCCCGCCCCGTGATCAGGCTCTTGGTCCCCGCCCTGTCGATGAAATCGTCCACTGTCTCTATATCGCCATTGTCGAGAAAGTGCTCGAACTTCCGCTGCATGTGTTCTGCCGCATCAGTGCCGTTATGTTCTTTGCCGTTCCGGATGAACACGTAACCGGATGCCTGCACCCGGCTGAGGAGGTAGTCGATCTCGGTGCGTACTTGCGGGTCGAGTCCATCCGCGTTCTCCGTCGCTGCGAAACTCACCGGAAGGCACAGGAACAGAAGCCAGAGGTGCCAGAGTCGCGTGTGAACATTCATCTTTCAACAGCCACTTCAATGCGCCCGTCCCGTACCCTGACGGGATAGGTGGGCAGGTCCTCGTAGGCAGGTGGGGTCAGGGCCTTGCCGGTTCTCAGGCAAAATCTGGCGCCGTGACGCGGGCAGACAATCTGGTCGCCGTCCACCGGGCCACCGGTCAGTTCCTCACCGTCATGGGTGCAGACGTCCTCGATAGCATAAAATTCGCCGCCAATATTGAACACCGCGACCACATGCTCGTCGGTCTCGGCGATTTCGTAGCAACCCGGCGGAATGTCGGCGGCGTCCGCCACGTCGATCCAGTCTGTTTCGCTCATCCTGCGGCCTCGCTCAGTAATACATGCCGGTCTGGAGACGGGCGGCTTCCGACATCATCTCCTGGTTCCATGGTGGATCGAATACCAACTCGACCGCCGCGCGCTTGACTGTCGGAATAATCTCCAGCTTGCTCTTTACGTCGTGCACGAGGATATCGCCCATGCCGCAGCCCGGCGCGGTAAGAGTCATGTCCACCTCCACCCGCCACTCGTCCTGCTCCAGCTTGACCAGTTCACAGCGATAAACCAGCCCCAGATCCACGATATTGATCGGAATTTCCGGGTCGTAGCAGGTCTTGAGCTGATCCCAGACCAGTTGTTCCACGTCCTCCCGGGAAGCTTCAGGAGGCAGGGCAGGCGGCGGTACGATCTCCTTGCCGAGCGCGTCCGCGTTTTCGCCGTCGATCCGAAACAGGCTCCCATCCACGTAGATCGTGAAGCTGCCCCCGAGGGCCTGGGTGATGAAGCCGTTGGTGCCCTTGCGCAGGATCACCTGGTCTCCCGAAGGAATCAGCACGCCGGCGCAGTCGCGATAAAGCTGGACCGGTTCGCTATTTCGACCGTACATGAAATCGGCTCCGTCCTACTCGGTGGTGATCATGCCGCCGCCGGTAAGGGCGGTTTTCATCGTATGCCAGCACAGGCTGGCGCACTTCACCCGGGTCGGATAGTCGCGCACGCCGGTCAGCGCCGCGAGTTTGCCGATGGACTGCAGATCATCTTGCGATCCCTCCGTTCCGGTAAGGAGGCCGTGCATGCGTTCGAACAACTCGATCGCCTCTGCCTCGCTCTTGCCCTTCAGAGTTTCTGTCATCAGGGACGCAGAGGCCACCGATATGGCACAGCCGGAACCTTCGAAGGACACGTCCTCAATCCTATCGTCGACGACGCGAAGGTAGACCCGAAGCTTGTCTCCACACAGCGGGTTATGGCCGTCAGCCACACGTCGCGGAGGCTCGATCTCCCGAAAGTTCCTTGGACTTCGATTGTGATCCACGATGACGTCGCGATACAGGTCCTTCAAATTCATCAGGCGAACATCTCCCGGGCCTTGTAAAGTGCGGCGGCCAGGCGTTCCGTTTCTTCCTCCGTGTTGTAGAAGGAATACGATGCCCGAGCCGTCGCCGGTACACCGAAGTAGTCCATGACGGGCATGGCGCAATGGTGGCCCGTCCGCACGGCTACCCCCTCGGCGTCCACGATGGTGCCAATATCATGGGGGTGAACGCCCTCAAGGATGAAGGACACCACGGCAGCCTTCTCCTCGGCCGTGCCTATGATCCGAAGTCCCGGTATCCGGGACAGAGTCTCCGTTGCGTGATCCAGAAGCTGGGCCTCGCGGGTGTAAATGGCTTCCATGCCCACGCTGCCCAGGTAGTCCACGGCGGCGCCCATGCCCACGGCGCCGGCGATATTAGGCGTGCCGGCCTCGAATTTCCAGGGCAGATCGTTGTAAATCGTGCCGTCGAAGCTGACCGCCAGGATCATATCGCCGCCCCCCTGCCAGGGCGGCATCTCTTCCAGCAGCGCCTCGCGCCCGTACAGGACACCGATGCCCGTGGGCCCGCACATCTTGTGGCCGGAGAAAGCGTAGAAGTCGCAGTCGAGCTCACGTACGTCGACGGCCATGTGAGGCACTGCCTGGGCCCCGTCCAGCAGCACGGGGACCTCCATGGCCCGCGCCATGCGAATGATGTCCCTGACCGGATTGACGGTGCCCAGGGCGTTGGACACGTGACCGACGGCGACCAGGCGAGTCCTGGGCCCCAACCGTCGCTCGTATTCGTCCATGCGCAGCTGCCCGCACTCATCGATCGGCGTGACCACGAGGCGCGCGCCCGTCTGCTCGCAGACCATCTGCCAGGGCACGATATTGGCATGGTGCTCCATGAGCGAGATCAGGATCTCGTCCCCGGCGCCGAGCCGCGGTCGTGCCCAGGACTGAGCCACCAGATTGATGGCCTCGGTCGTGCCCCGGGTCCAGATTACTTCCCGGTCCGAGCTCGCATTGATGAAAGCTCGTACTTTGCTCCGGGCCCCTTCGAACGCCTCCGTGGCTCGCTGACTCAGGGTGTGAACGCCCCGATGCACGTTGGCGTGGTCCCGAACGTAATATTCGCTGACGGCGTCGATCACCTGTCGGGGGCGCTGGGACGAGGCAGCGTTGTCCAGGTAAGCCAGCGGATGGCCGTTGATCTCCTGGTGCAGGATCGGGAAATCGGCGCGGATCGCGTCGACGTCTAATTTCCTGGGGATGACGTTCTCCGGGCTGGCGCTCATCTCTGACCTCCGAGGGGCTCGTGCATCATCTCGCTGTCTGGCAGCGCACCGGAGATGCGTTTTTCCAGCCGTTGCCGGACTGCACCCAGTGGCATACGTGTCGCTACAGCCTCGGCGAACGCATAAGTCAGCAGTTTCCTGGCGACCTCCGGACCGATGCCGCGCGACAGCAGGTAGAAGAGTGCGTTCTCGTCCAGTTGACCCACGGTGGCTCCGTGACTGCACTTGACGTCGTCGGCATAGATCTCAAGTTCCGGCTTGGTATCCACTTCGGCCTGCCGGGACAGCAGCAGATTCTTATTGGACTGATGCGCCTCTATTCGCTGGGCATCCGGATGGACCACGGCCTTGCCGTTGAACACGGCTCGACCCCGGTTGTCGACGACACCCCGGTAACACTCATCGCTGCGCGTCTCCGGCGCCAGATGGTCGACGTGCGTGTGGTTGTCCACGTGTCGCTTACCGTCCACGAAGTAGAGCCCGTTGAGCTCAAGTTCGGCCCCGGGCTGATCGAGGCTCACGCCGATGTCGAGTCTCGCCAGGGCGGCGCCCAGCTGAATGTTATGGCTTCTCAGGGCCGCATCCTTTTCGAGCCGTGCGTGCAGTGCGCCGATGTGGAAGGCGCTCGGGTCCTCTTCCTGGAGGCGATAATGTTCTATGCGTGCGCCTGCTGCGGTCCGGATCTCGGTGACTGCGTTGGTCAGATTGCCGGCCCCGCCCATCCCGGTGTAGTGCTCCACGATGACCAGGCGACTGCCGGCACCGGCGTCCACCAGCACTCGGGGGTGTGCCATCACGGCCTCACCGCCGGCACAGGATATGAACAAAAGGTACAACGGCTGGTCTGGATTTGTTCCCGGTGCGGCCCTGATGAAGACACCGTCCCCCAGAAAAGCCTGGTTAAGGGCCGCAAAAGGATGCTTCGTGGGCGATGCCAGACTGCCGATGAGGTCCGTGGCTGACGACACGGATCCGGACAACGCCTCGGCGAGGGGCACGAGTTCCACGCCGTCGAGGCCCTCGGTGATCGACAGGGCTTCATGCAGGCGGCCGTTAAGAAACACGAGTCGAGGGCCCTTCAGCCCGTCGATGGCCATAGCCTGGAGCTCGTCCGGCGTGGGTGCGCTGACCGGGCCTGGCATGCGGAAGGGCTGTCGCGACAGGGTGCGCAGCGACGTGTATTTCCAGGTTTCTACCCGAGTCGACGGCAGCCCGGCTGACTCGAACGCGGAAAAGCCCTGCTGACGCAGCGCAGTGGCGAGATCATTTCCCGGACCCGAAGCCTCCCAGGCGGTCTGAAAGGATTCCTCAGCCCGGGATGGCTCTCGATGCGGTTGTCCAGCGGCAGCCGATGTCATGCGCTTACCGCCTCCTTGACCCAGTCGTAACCCCGATCCTCCAGCTCCAGAGCCAGGGACTTGTCACCCGTGCGTACGATGCGTCCACCTGACAGGACATGGACGTAATCCGGCTCGATGTAATCGAGCAGTCGTTGATAATGCGTGACCAGCACCATCGCCCGATCGGGGCTCCGGAGACTGTTGACGCCTCCTGCCACGACCTTGAGGGCGTCGATGTCCAGGCCCGAATCGGTTTCATCCAGGACGGCGAGACGGGGTTCCAGCACGGCCATCTGCAGGATTTCGTTCCGTTTCTTTTCGCCACCGGAGAATCCCTCATTGACGCCCCGTTCGAGGAAAGTCTCGGCCATGTGCATCAACTTCATCTTGTCCTTGACCAGCGCAAGGAACTCGAAGGCGTCCAGTTCGGACTCACCACGATGGGTTCGCATCGCATTCAGGGCCGCCTTGAGAAGATAGGCGTTGTTGACGCCCGGAATCTCGACCGGATACTGGAAAGCCAGGAAAACACCACTGCGGGCCCTTTCTTCCGGAGCCATCTCAAGCAAGTCCTGACCCTCGTAGCGGACAGTTCCCTCGGTGACCTCGTAACCGTCTCGGCCCGCCAGAACGTTGGCCAGGGTGCTCTTGCCAGAGCCATTCGGGCCCATGATCGCGTGTACCTCCCCGGCGCTGACGTCCAGGTCGAGGCCATTGAGGATGGGCTTGTCGTCCACACGGACGTGCAGGTTCTTGATACTCAGCATGTATTGATTTCCTTGATTGACGCCGGGCTCAACCCACGGCGCCCTCCAGACTGACGCTCAGGAGGTTCTGGGCTTCCACTGCAAACTCCATCGGCAGCTCGCGGAATACCTCCTTGCAGAAGCCGTTGACGATCATGTTGACAGCGTCCTCCTCGGAGATCCCCCGTTGCAGGCAGTAAAAAAGCTGGTCCTCGCCGATCTTTGAGGTTGTGGCCTCGTGCTCTACCCGGGCAGTCGGTTCCTTGACCTCGACGTAGGGAAAAGTATGAGCGCCGCATTTGTCACCCATGAGTAAAGAATCGCACTGGGTATGATTGCGGGCCGATTCGGCTCCGGGCAGGATCTTGACCAGGCCGCGGTAGGCGTTTTGCGCCCGCCCCGCGGAGATGCCCTTTGAAACAATCGTGCTGCGCGTGTTGCGGCCAATGTGGATCATCTTTGTACCCGTATCGGCCTGCTGATAATTGTTTGCGACCGCCACTGAATAAAACTCGCCGACGGAATTGTCGCCGCGCAGAATACAACTCGGATACTTCCAGGTAATCGCCGATCCGGTTTCAACCTGCGTCCAGGAGATTTTCGAATTCTTGCCGCGACAGTCACCGCGCTTCGTCACGAAGTTATAGATGCCGCCGACGCCGTTCTCGTCCCCGGGGTACCAGTTCTGAACTGTCGAGTACTTGATTTCCGCATCCGCCAGCGCCACGAGTTCCACCACCGCGGCGTGCAACTGGTTCTCGTCACGCATGGGCGCGGTACAGCCTTCCAGATAGCTGACATGGCTGCCCTCATCGGCCACGATGAGAGTGCGCTCGAATTGCCCGGTCTTGGCGGCGTTGATCCTGAAGTAGGTCGACAGTTCCATGGGACAACGGACGCCCTTCGGCACGTACACGAATGAGCCGTCGGTAAAAACCGCCGAGTTGAGTGCCGCGAAGAAATTGTCGGAGTAGGGCACCACACTGCCCAGATACGCCTCTACCAGTTCCGGATGATTCTGGACGGCCTCGGAGAACGGGCAAAAAATGACCCCGGCGTCAGCCAGTTTCTCCTTGAATGTGGTGGCGACGGATACGCTGTCGAATACGGCGTCCACGGCGACACCGGCCAGGATGGCCCGCTCATGGAGCGGTATGCCGAGCTTCTCATAGGTTTCCAGAAGTTTCGGGTCCACCTCGTCCAGGCTCTTCGGCCCGTCCTCTCTGGATTTGGGGGCCGAATAATAGGAAATATCCTGATAATCAATGGGCTCGTGATGGACGTGGGCCCAGTTCGGCTCCCGCATCGTCAGCCAGTGCTCGTAGGCTTTTAACCGCCAGTCAAGCATAAAGGCGGGCTCCCCCTTCTTGGCGGAGATGATTCGAATGATGTCCTCGTCCAGCCCCGGCGGAACCGTGTCCGAATCGATGTCGGTCACAAAGCCGTGCTTGTATTTCTTGGCGATCAGGTCCTGAACGTCAGGGGATCGTGTTGACATGGATAGTCCTCTGCCTCAGCCGGAGCTGCCGGAGGTCGCCGGCTCGATTTCGGAACTTACGGTGCTGGCCAGGTCGAAGCGGGGCCGTGATGTCCCCGGAGCGCCCGTGAGCTGGGCGAGGCTCACGTCTTTCAGAGCCAGCCTGATGGCCCCATTGATCCGCTGCCATGCGGTGCTGACCTGGCAGACCGACTCGAGTTCGCACTGGACATCGGCACTGCTGCAGGCCGTGATGGCGACCGGACCTTCCAGGGCGTCAATGACGTCGGCGGCCGAAATCTCATCGGCGGGTCTCGCCAACTGGTAGCCGCCCTGCGCGCCGCGCACAGATGTCACCAGGCCGGCCCGCGCCAGAAGCTTGAGGAGCTTGCTGGCTGTCGCAACGCCGAGCCCGGTCCGTGCAGCCACGTCCGCCGCCGCGTGGAGCTCTCCGTTGGAGTGCGACAGGTGGGCCAATATCACGGTTGCATAATCCGTCAGCTTGCTCATTCGCAGCATGACAATGTCTCCGGTCCGGGAAATAGGACTATTTTAGTACCTTTTGCATTGCGGGAAAAGACCGGGGCATGTGGGCCATGGGATCGGGAACGCTCCGGCCGTGGCCACCAGTTGTGCTAGCATCGGTGTTCGCCGCAATCCAGGCGGCTCGAGGGACGGTCATGCAAGGCACTCAGGAACCCGCCAGCGGTCGGCCGGCGGATCGCGACAGCAATGACAATATTATTGTCATTCGGGATCTGCATTATTCCCGAGGCCACCACAAGATCTACGACGGCCTCAATCTGGAGGTCCCCCGTGGCCGCGTGACCGCCATCATGGGGCCGAGCGGCACCGGTAAGACCACGCTGCTGAGACTGATCACCGGACAGATCCTGCCGGATCAGGGATCAATTCTGGTCGAGGGGCGGGACGTGGCCAAGATGCGTCGCAAGGAACTCTACGAATACCGCAAGCGTATCGGCATGCTGTTTCAGAACGGGGCTCTGCTTACGGACCTCAGCGTCTACGAGAATGTGGCGTTCCCGCTGCGGGAGCATACGGATCTGCCGGAGAGGCTCATCCGCCACATCGTCCTGACAAAGCTTCATGCCGTCGGGCTGCGCGGTGCATGGCGGATGATGCCCGCCGAACTGTCAGGCGGTATGGCGCGGCGGGTTGCTTTGGCGAGAGCTATCGCCATGGACCCAGACCTGATCCTCTATGACGAACCGTTCGTGGGACTGGATCCGATCTCGATGGGCGTGATCGTTCGCCTGATACGAAGGATGAACGATGCTCTTGGATTGACGAGCATCGTGGTGTCCCACGATGTCGACGAAATCTCCTCCATCGCCGACCGGACCTATCTGATATCCGATGGTCGGGTGGTGGCTTCCGGATCGCCCGAGGATCTTCAGGAAAATTGTTCGGCGGTGGTGATGCAGTTTATGAACGGAATGGCAGACGGACCGGTGCCGTTTCACTATCCGGCGCCTGATTATGGCGAACAACTCCTCGGCAGGGACGGCTGACGGGGCTCTTCCGATGACCAAGATACTTCGGGACGTCTGGTATTCGGTCCAGGACTTCCTGCAGACCTTTGGCGCCAGTCAGCTGTTCCTGATCCGGATCCTGGCAGGTTGCCCCGCAGCCTTTCTTAGGCCCCGGCTGATCATCAAGCAAGTACACGATAGCGGTGTGCTTTCACTCGCGATTATCGGCATCTCGGGCTTTTTTGTCGGCATGGTTCTTTCACTGCAAGCGTACAATTCGCTGGCGCGCTTCGGCGCCACGGAGTCCCTGGGCGTGCTCGCGGCGCTGGCGCTCACCCGGGAACTGGGACCGGTGGTGACGGCGCTCCTTTTTGCGGGCAGGGCCGGCACGGCGCTGGCCTCCGAGATCGGTCTGATGCGAGCTACCGACCAGTTGTCCGGTATGGAAATGATGGCGGTGGATCCGGTGCGGCGTGTCGTTGTTCCACGGTTCATCGGCGGTATTATCGCGATGCCCCTCCTGGCCGCCATTTTCAGTGCCATGGGTCTTTTCGGCGCGTGGCTGGAGGGAGTTGTCCTCCTGAATGTGGACGAAGGCGCGTTCTGGCAGCAGATGCGCGACCAGGTCGACATGTACGACGATGTCCTTGCCGGGATACTCAAGAGCTTTGTTTTCGGTATCGCGGCAAGCCTCCTGGCGGTCTTCGAAGGTTACAATTCCATACCGACGGCGGAGGGCGTCAGTCGTGCGACGACCCGCACGGTCGTGCTGACCGCCCTATCCGTATTGGTTCTGAACTTCATGCTCACCGCGGTGCTCATCGGGGAGGTCTAGACTATGCAGCAGACTCGTGCAGTTGAATTCGGCACCGGGTTATTCGTTTTTCTCGGAATCGTTGCCCTGTTCTTTCTCACCACACGGGTAACCAACTTCGACAGCTATGAAGGCGAGGAGGGCTACACCCTGACGGCGCGTTTCGACAACGTCGGCTCCCTGAAGCTCCGGGCCCCGGTGGCGATGTCCGGCGTGAAGATTGGCAGGGTAACGTCGATCAGCTTCGACGACGAGATGCTCGAGGCGGTGGTGGAGATGCGAATCGACGCCCGATACGACAAGATCCCGAACGATTCGGACGCCAGCATCCTCACCCAGGGCATCCTCGGCGGCCAGTACATCGGTCTAGAGCCAGGGGGCTCGATGGAATTTTTTGCCAATAATGATGAGATTCAATTTACCCAGTCGGCCCTGGTGCTTGAAAAGCTGGTCAGCAAGTACCTGTTCAGTCAGGCGGACAAGGAGGAGTGATCGTGTCGAGAATGACCGCGCGGCTGGCGATGACTGCCGCCCTTCTGCTGGTCGTGGCGCCGATCAGCTTTGCTTCTGCTACGAGCCCCGATCAGGTGATCCGAGAGGCGTCTGATCTTATTCTCGACTCGCTGAGCGAGAATCGTGAGACGTTCAAAAAGGACCGGCAGGCTCTATATCAGGCCATTGACGAGATCCTGCTTCCCAGGTTCGACCGAATGTACACGGGCGGTCTGGTGATGGGCAAATACTGGCGGCGGGCTACCCCGGAGCAGCGCGAGCGTTTTATCAGTGCCCTATATAGATCCCTTTTGCGAACCTACGCCGAAGGGATACTGGACTATCGGGGAGACGAACTCGATGTACTGCCCGTGGAAGGGGATCTTTCTGAAGGCAAGGCGCTTGTCGAAACCCGGGTGACGCTGGATACCGGCGTTGTGACTCCGGTCAATTATCGTATGCGATTGAGCGATGGTGGCTGGAAGGCCTACGACGTCATTATCGAGGGCATTTCCTACGTCAGCAATTATCGGACTCAGTATGCGGAAGAGTTCAGGGCCAAGGGTATCGACACCGTTATCGAGGAACTCGAGGCCAAGGCGAGCGCGGACCGGTCGGCCGAGGATTCCGTCGGCGGCGCTGCGGATGGCGCTCCGACAGAGACCCCAAGATAATGGACGCGATCCGATTCGAGGATCTGGGGAACGGCAAGTTCGCCTTGCATGGGGCGTTGACGTTTTCTACTGCCACCGAAGCGCTTCAGACCAGTAAGGACCTGTTCGCCGACCACGCCCGAATCGAGCTCGACCTCGGCGATGTTCAGGATGGCGACAGCGCCGGTCTGGCGGTACTCCTCGAGTGGGTCAATTGGGCCAAGAACTATGTACGGGAGATCCGATACATCAACGTCCCGGACGAAATCGTAGCGATCGCCCAGATCAGCGAAGTGGACGACATGCTGACCAAGGGTGAGCGCTGGACCGGGATCATCTGAGCCCGGTGGACCGGACCGCGCCGGGAATATGAAGACGAAACACGCTTCATCAGCGGCCAGGTCGTGGGTGTCGTTCGCCCTGATCCTGTCACTTGCAATGGCGGGATCCGGCTGCGCGTCCTACCGGGCCGGGCCGGAGGGAGAGACCCTGGATCCCCTTGAACCGATCAATCGGCCCATTTATGTTTTCAATGACTGGCTTGATCGGTGGCTGTTGCGTCCGGTCGCCAAGGGGTATGACACGGTGGCGCCCAAGCCGGTCAAGTACGCTGTGACCAATTTCTTCTCAAACTGGGCGACACCCGTCTATGTCGTCAACCACGTTTTGCAGGGCAGCGTTGGCGCCGCGGCCCGACAGACGGCGCGTTTCGCCATCAACACGACTCTCGGTCTCGGTGGAATTATCGATGCGGCCCAGGACGCAAATCTTCCGCGTGAGGACACCGGATTCGGTATTACCCTCGGCAAGTGGGGAGCGGGTGACGGTCCCTACATGATGTTGCCCCTGTTCGGACCATCAAACCCGCGCGACGCCGTCGGTCTCTTCGCCGACAGGGCGATCGATCCGATCAACAACTACAAGAACGCCAGCCGAAGAGACAAGCTGCGAATTCTCAGGATCATCGATCGTCGCCGCCAGCTCCTCAGCGCCGACAAGGCGGTGCGGGAAGCGGCCGACCCTTACATATTCGTGCGTGAGGCCTATTTGCAGATGCGTCGTTACCGGATCACCGGGCAACAAGCCGAAGATGACCTGGATGATTTCGAGGCCGAGTTCGAGCAGATGCTGGAAGAAGAGTCGGCCGGAGGCACCTGAGCCCGTCTACACGTCGCGACCCGGCATCAGTTCAGTCAGGTTTGGCCTCCGCGGATGACGGCCGATCCGGGTGGTTCTTGGGCAGGTACGGAACCAGTTGGGCCTTGCGGGCCTCGAAACGAGCACGCTGTACGGCCTGGAGGTCGGGCTGGGAAAGGGCCTGGTTGAGCTGATCCACCGCCATCATCACGTTGCCGTTAAGCAGGTAGTACTCCGCCATGTAGTAATGGGCTTCCGCGTTTTCACCCGCGCCCCCCGCAGCATTGGCGATCAACCGGACCTGGGTGGCGGTGGGCGGGACATTGTTGAACAGGTCCAGCAGGATCGCATGGGCCTGGTCGTACTGCTTCGCCCACATCAACGCCTCTGCATACCTGATTGTCAGCGGCACGTTTCGAGGGAACAGTTTGAGGGCGTCCTGGAAGACGATGAGGCTTTCATTGGGCTGGCCTGAGGCCATCAACGCCTGGCCAAGGGCCGAATGATAGGCAATGACCGAGTCGTCACTTTCTCGCAGTTCATGGAAGATCGGAACGGCATCGTCCGCGCGACCGTCCCGTATCAGCGCCAGTCCGTATCCGTAACGAAGGTACGGGTAGGGCTCCGGCGACTTTTCCAGCGCGTCCTGGTAATACTCGACGATCTCGATGGAGGACTCGGCACCCAATACGCGCAGCCGTTCCCGCATGAGTGGATATTCCCTGCTCTCCGTCACGGTGGTCGGCGGCAGCTGATCCGCCCGGGAACGCGTCTCGGCAATACGGGTCGATGAGATCGGATGAGTCAGCAGGAACTCGGGAACTCGATTGCCCCAGGAGCCCGTCAGCCGGCCCATGGTCTCGAAGAAGTCCGGCATGCCGTAAGGATCGAAATTGGCATTGTGGAGGATCTGCAGCCCGACCCTGTCGGCCTCGTACTCATTGACCCTCGTGTAGTTGATCGATTGCTGTACCGCAAATGCCTGGGCGCTCATTGCGGTAGCCTGGATGACGTTAGCGTCGGCCGTGCCCGTTGCGCCCATCAGGATCGCCGCCAGCACCGCGGCGGCGGCCAGCATGCTGCTCCGGCTCTGGGCCGAGGCCCGGCGGGCAATGTGTTTCTGCGTGACGTGGGCGATTTCATGGGCCATGACACCGGCCAATTCGCTTTCCCGCTGGGTCTGCAGTATCAGGCCCGTATTTACACCGATGTAGCCACCGGGTAGGGCGAAGGCGTTGATCACTTTTTCATTGACCAGAAAGAACGTGAACTCCTGGTCGCCCTCGTGGGCCTGTGCCACAAGTCGATGACCGATGGAGTCCAGATACTCGTCCAGTTCGGGGTCTTCCAGAACCTGCCCGTCTACCCGCAGACGCAGCAGCACACTGCGGCCGATTTGCTCAGCCTGCGACTTGCTCAGCACGGCATCCGCCGGGCTGCCTATATCTGGCAGGTCATAGGCGGATGTCGCCGACGCACGCGGGATTGGGGCGGCGAAGATGACTAACGCCGCCACGCTGATCGTGACGAGGAATCTTGGGATCATGGCCATTGGGAGCGCCTCAAACAGTAGACAAGACGCCCCGGATATCGTTCACCTTTGCGCATGATGCCGTATTTGCACCATTCTTGACAGAGGCGACAAACTGTCGGGCTCAGAGTTGCTCCGACGCGTGATCCGCCAGCCGGGATCGTTCGCCGCGCATCAATGTCACGTGTCCAGAGTGGTCCCAGGCGCGGAACCGATTGACCACGTATGTCAGCCCGGAGGTCGTTTCGGTGAGGTACGGGGTATCGATCTGCGCCACGTTCCCGAGGCAAATGACCTTGGTTCCCGGACCCGCCCGGGTGATAAGGGCTTTCATCTGCTTGGGGGTCAGATTCTGTGCCTCGTCCAGAATGATGTAGCGATTCAGGAATGTTCTTCCCCGCATGAAATTCAGAGATCGGATCTTGATACGATTGCGGAGCAAATCATTGGTCGCTGCACGTCCCCAGTCGCCGCCTTCATCACTCTGGGTCAGGACCTCCAGATTATCCATGAGGGCACCCATCCAGGGCTCCATTTTCTCTTCCTCGGTCCCGGGCAGGAAGCCGATGTCTTCTCCGAGAGGCACCGTGACGCGCGTCATGATGATCTCCCGGTAGCGGTTCTTTTCCAGCGTCTGGGCCAGGCCTGCGGCCAGCGTGAGAAGCGTCTTGCCGGTCCCGGCCGGACCCAGGATGCTGACGAAATCCACCGCCGGATCCATCAATAGATTGAGAGCGAAGTTCTGTTCCCGGTTGCGGGCGGAAATTCCCCAGATGGAGTTCCTGTCGCCGCGATACTGATGGACCAGTTCGATCACGGCGGTATCGCCGTCCACGGACCGCACGACGGCCTCGAACTTGCCATCGTCATCGCTGTAGAGAAATTCGTTCGGCGCCCATCCAGCGGCCTGGGGGCCGGTTATTCGGTAAAAAGTGCGTCCTTCCTCCTGCCAGGAATCCATGTCTCGACTGTGGGCGTCCCAGAAGTCTGCAGGGAGGGGAGAGCAGCCGCTGAAAAGCAGGTCTAGGTCGTCCAGGGTCTTGTCATTGAAATAGTCTTCCGCGTGAACGCCGATGATCGTCGCCTTTATCCGCAGGTTGATGTCCTTGGATACGAGCGTGACCCCGGCCTCGGGATGCTGCTCCTGCAGCGACAGGCAGTACTCGAGGATGGTGTTGTCGGCCCTGTGTCCCGGCAATGTGTCCGGTAACAGGGGCTGCGACAGTCGGGTCTGGAAGAAAAGGCGGCCGGGACGCGTATTCGAACTGCCGTTGAGCCTGTGTTCTCCGGGAAGTTCGATACCGCTGTCTATGCGGTGCTTGTCTGCGCCCTGAACGAGTTCGTCAATGAAGCGACTGACCTGCCGCACATTCCGGGCGGACTCGGACATGCCCTTTTTCCCGGCGTCCAGTTCTTCGAGCACAACCATCGGCAGGAAGATGTCGTGTTCGTCGAATCTGAAGATGGCCGTGGGGTCATGCATCAACACGTTGGTGTCGAGCACGAAAATCCGTCGTCGTGGCTCTGCGGTCACAGTGTGGGTTTACTCGTTGTAGGGCGGGGCGTGCGGTGGAGTCCGGACATGTCGCCGACTAAATTTCACGCACGGCCTCGAGCACCTCTTCCACGTGCCCGTTGACACGGACCTTGCGCCACTCCCGAAACAGAGTCCCGTCGGGGCCGACGACGAAGGTGCTTCTTTCAATGCCAAGGACCTTGCGGCCATACATGATCTTTTCTTTCAGAACGTCGAATAGTTTGCATGCTGTCTCGTCCGCGTCCGACAGCAATTCAAACGGGAAATCGAACTTGGCCTTGAAATTCTCATGTGACCGGAGGCTGTCTCTGGAGATTCCGAAAATCTCGGCCCCGGCGCCGGCAAACTCTGGATAAAGATCGCGAAAATCCTGCCCTTCGCGGGTGCAGCCTGGCGTATTGTCCTTGGGATAGAAGAACAGAACGACAGTCTTGCCGTTGAAGTCGGCCAGACGAAACTTCTTGTCCCCGGTTCCCGGAATTTCGAAATCCGGGACGGGCTTGCCTACCGTTACCTTACCCATGGTCACTCCATCGCATCGAATAAGACATCAGCCTTTGACCGGCTCCATGATGGCATCGAGATTGAGCTGGTCGCAGAAATCCATGAATTCGTCCCGCAGAGCGGCGATCTGAATTTCTCCGGGAACATTAATCGTCATCTGTACCGAGAACATCGGCGCGCCGGTATGCGCCGCGGCATAACTGCGGGTGTTCAACTCGGCGATATCGATCTCTCGAGCGGAGAAAAAAGTCGCCAGGTTGAAGACGATGCCCGGTTGATCCAGACAAACCACGTCAACCGCGTACGGCAGCATATTCTCCCGCCGGGTACGTGCCTCGGTTCTCTTGAGCGTGACATTGAGGTCGGATGATTCGCCGACCTTCTTCAACTCGGATTCAAGTCGGGCGAGCGTGTGCCAGTTGCCCGACACCAGCAACAGCATGGCGAACTCTGAACCGAGAGCCGACATGCGGCTCTCGACGATGTTGCCACCGCATTCGAGGACCGCACGCGTCAGATCATGCACGACGCCGGCCCTGTCGCTGCCGACGGCCGTGATGACGGTTAGCTGCTGCATGCGTGAGGTCTCGATGGGCGGGCGCCCGTCAGACAGATTCCCATGACCGGAGTGTACCGTCTAGACGCCCGCAGGGGAACGGCGGTTTCGCCTTGCCACGGTGCCTCCCCGAAAGTACCATCCCCCGCCATCCCTCGGGGGGAGTGGCGCACATGTTCAGAGGCAGTATCGTGGCCCTCGTCACGCCTATGAAGGTGGATGGGGCAATTGATCATGCGGCCTTGGAACGGCTGCTGGAATTTCACGTTGTATCGGGTACCGATGGCATCGTCATCGCCGGCACGACAGGCGAGGCGCCGACACTGGACCCGACGGAACTGGAGGCGCTGGTCGCTCGAGCGGTCGAAATCGCCGGCCACCGGATCCCCGTGATCGCGGGGAGCGGCTCCAACTGCACGAAAAAGACGATCGAGCTGACCCGCAGAGTAGCTCGCGGCGGGGCCCGAGCGGCGCTGGTCGTGACCCCGTACTACAATAAGCCGCCCCAACGAGGCCTCGCCGCTCACTATCGGGCGGTGGCGGATGAGGGCGGCCTGCCCGTCATCATGTATAACGTCCCGGGGCGGACCGGGTGCGACCTTCTGCCGGGGACTGTGGCAGCGCTGGCAGAGTATCAGGGGATTGTTGGGCTGAAAGAGGCTACTCCAGATCTGTCCAGGTTGGACGATTTGCGCGCAGCGTGCCCTTCCGATTTCTGTTTGCTGAGCGGCGACGATGCCACCGCTCTCGACTTCATGCTCCGCGGCGGCGACGGGGTGATATCAGTGACTGCCAATGTCGCGCCCAGGCTGATGAGCGGAATGTGCAGCGCCGCCCTCGAAGGGGAAGAACGTAAGGCCCGCCTACTGAACGAGCACATGGAAAGTCTGCACGCGGCGTTGTTTTGCGAGCCCAACCCGATTCCTGTCAAATGGGGGGTCTGGCGGCTGGGCTTGATCGGGCAGGGAATTCGGCTGCCTCTGTGCTGGCTTGACAAGGAACACGAATCGACGGTGCTTTCGGCTATGCGCGCAGCGGGATTGGAAACGACCGACCGGGAGGATGTGTGAGGAGAGGTGTGGGGTTCGGACTGCTGCTTGGCCTGAGCATATTGACGCTGGTCGGCTGCAGCGTATTTCGGAATCCCGAGGCCCCGAAATGCGATCCCCACATGGGATATCAATCGATTCCCACCGCGCAACCGCTGCGCGTTCCCCCCGGGCTGAAAGCCCCTGAGCAGAGCAGCGCGACGCCAATGCCCTCGGGGCCGAGAGCGGCCGTCTTTTCCGCGCCTGACGGTCGATGCCTGGAGAGTCCACCCAGCTACTTCGCCCGGCCCGGACAGGCCGACGAGCCCGGCCTCCCGGTGGCCCAGACCATTGGCCTTGAAGGCGCCGACGGTGCAAAGGGTTCGGGCCCCGTGCTCATCAGCGGCGCGTCGGTCCTCACCAACGACATAGCGGTCTTTCTGGACGACTGGGCCAAGGTCTGGACATCGCGAAACGCGGACGGTTACTTCCAGTTCTATGCCGATGATTTTGTTCCCGCGGGCTATCAAGACCATGGGCAGTGGAGGGACACGCAGCGGGAGCGCTTCTCCATCCAGGCCCAGACTGAACTCGTACTGGACAGCCTCAGGGTCGACACTCAGGCTGACGGCTCCGTGACGGCCGAGTTCGTGCAGCGATTCGGTGCGGCGCCAGATTACCGTTCTGTCCTCAAGCAGATGAGTCTCGAGAAGGGTGGCCCAAGGGGTTGGCTGATAAAGAGCGAGCGGATCCTCGACGTTCTTTGACTCGTTGCAACGCCAGGGGCGCTCCGGTAAAGTCCTTCGCCCCGAGCACCGGAGGGCCGCGCTGACCTGCTGATGCCCGGTCTGGGAGCGAGTTTGCCGTATCGTTTGATTGCAGTGGAATGAAATTCGGAGAGGTGAGGTGGCCGAGCGGTCGAAGGCGCTTGCTTGGAAAGCAAGTTTACGGTAACCCCGTAACGCGGGTTCGAATCCCGCCCTCTCCGCCAATGAATAGAAAAAGGGGGCCTGAATGGCTCCCTTTTTCTAATCATCAGATGGGGGTGTGTGGACGAACCTGCCGGGGTTCGAGCCGAGGCGCGCGAGGCGCGCCGACAGACGGCGGAGCGTAGCGACGCCGCCCGCAGGGTGAGGTTGCGGAGCAACCGAATCAATCCCGCCCTCTCCGCCAACGAACACAGAGGGGGTCCACAGGGGCCCCCTTTTGTGTTCGTGCCGCACCGGTTGTGGGCCGGCACCCGCCATGGCAGGAATCGGCCCGCACGGCGCATCAGTATGCCGAACTATTTCGCTGCTGAGGATAGATATAATAAATATATAAAATAGATACTTATATTTTGCAATTAATGTGAAGTATAGGTATGGGCAGTAAAGCCGAACACCACCGGCAAGAAGAGGCGCCGGGTCTGTCGTAAAGCATGCTTCGGCAGCTGTCACTGATAGCGTTTCTGTTAAACTCTAGCGCCCTGAGCGTAAGGCTGCCCCCCCGAGATCGGGTTGCTCAGGCAGCGTTCAAAGAATCGATGGTGGTCCGTGCCGGTCCTCCCGCGACGGCTATCCGTGAACCCCGTCAGGCCCGGAAGGGAGCAGCGGTAGCGGGGACGCCGGGTGCCGGGATCAGGCTGGTACGGGCCACCCCCAATCAACAGAGATCCCCCCGGGGTCGGCGGCCCGGTGGACGTCGCCGAGGTGATAAACTCCGAGCCTCGTTCCGGTTGGTGGAGGATAGATGAGCTACCAGGCGCTGGCGCGTACATGGCGTCCGAAAACGTTTGCCGAGCTGGTCGGTCAGGAGCACGTTGTCAGGGCTTTGGTCAACGCCCTGGACGACGAGCGGCTTCACCACGCCTATCTGTTTACCGGAACCCGAGGGGTGGGCAAGACGACCATAGCCCGAATACTGGCCAAGTGCCTGAACTGCGAGGCGGGGATAACCTCCACGCCCTGCGGAAAATGCAGCGCATGCGAAGAGATCGACTCGGGAAGATTTGTCGATCTTCTCGAGGTCGACGCGGCCTCACGGACCAAGGTGGACGACACCCGGGAGCTTCTGGAGAACGTTCAATACACGCCGACCCGGGGTCGATACAAGGTCTATCTCATCGACGAAGTCCACATGCTGTCGAACCATTCGTTCAACGCATTGCTGAAGACACTCGAAGAGCCGCCTCCTCACGTCAAGTTTCTGCTGGCGACGACGGATCCGCAGAAGTTGCCCGTCACCGTCCTGTCCCGCTGCCTGCAGTTCAACCTGAAGCGGTTGCCGCGATCGATGATTCGGGAAAGACTGGATGAGGTGACCCGGTCGGAGGCCATCGACAGCGAGCCCGGCGCCTTGGAGCAGCTCGCAGCCGCTGCAGACGGCAGCATGAGGGATGCTTTGAGTCTGCTAGATCAGGCTGCCGCCTATTGCAGCGGCCGGCTTATGGAAACCGAAGTTCGGGCCATGCTCGGGACCATAGATCAGGGCGCGGCGCTAAGGATTCTCCAGGGACTCGCGGTGCAGGATGCCCCGGGATTACTGGCAACGGTAGCGGACCTGGACGAGATGGTGCCTGACTACGCTGCGGCCCTGGATGAACTTGCTCTTTTGATCCAGAAGACAGCCCTTGCCCAGGTTGCAGAGTCCGTGTTGGATGATCTCGGTTCGAGCGCAGACGAAATACGCAGGCTTGCCGCGGAGATTTCGCCGGAAGACCTCCAGCTTTTCTATCAGATTGCGTTGCTCGGCAAGCGCGATTTGCACCTGGCGCCGTCAGCGCGGGCGGGCTTCGAAATGACGCTGCTGAGGATGCTGGCATTCCGGCCGGCGGATACCGGAAACGAACGCGGGCGGGTGGCACCTGTCCGTACTGCGGGATCGTCCGCGAAAGGGACTGATACGGGCGGGCGGAAGGCGACTGCCGCGCACCGCGATACAGCGGCGTCGGTGGCGCAGGGGCCGGTTTCTGATGCAGCTCCGGTGGCGATCCAGGATCTGGCTTCGTGGGATGCGGCCGTGGAGAAACTGCGCCTGTCCGGCGCGGTCCGTCAACTGGCCAACCACTGCCAGTTCCGCAGTGTCCAGGGCGGTGTCGTCTATCTGCTGCTTGACGACGCGGCGTCGCATCTGCAGACGGCGGTTCTGCAGGAAAAATTTCGTCAGGCGCTCAGCGACAAGCTGGGCACTGAAGTCCGGCTCCGGATTGAACTGGGCAGGCCGGATGTGGAGACACCGGCACAAAGGATTAATCGAGAGGACTTGGAGCGACAGCAGGCTGCGGAACAGTCGATCGAATCGGACCCGAACGTGCTGGCAGTTCAGAAAGCATTCGATGCGACTATCGATCCCGCGTCCATCAAGCCTGTCAGCCATTGAGACAATCTGAGAGAGAGGAGGCGCGATGAAAGGTGGTCTGGGACAGCTGATGCGGCAGGCACAACAGATGCAGGCCGACATGCAGAAGGCACAGGAGGAGCTGGCCGGGCTCGAGGTGACCGGGGCTGCTGGCGGTGGCATGGTCACAGTCGTTATGACCTGTAAGCACGAAGTGCGCCGCGTTTCGATCGACAGCTCGATGGTAGGGGAAGACCGCGAGATGCTCGAGGATCTGGTTGCGGCGGCAGTGAACGATGCTGTTCGCAAAGTGGAACAGACCATCCAGGAAAAATTCTCCGGCATCGCGGGCGGAATGTCTCTGCCAGCCGGAATGAAACTGCCTTTTTGACCCGTGAATTACTCCCCTGTGCTCTCGCGCTTGATAGAGGCGCTGCGGTGCCTGCCCGGTGTCGGCCCAAAGTCGGCGCAGCGCATGGCCTTCCACATTCTGGAACGTGACCGCGCCGGGGGCAGGGGGCTGGCGAAGGCAATCACGGACGCCACCGAATCGGTGGGGCACTGCGAGCGTTGCCGCATGCTCACGGAATCGTCCCTCTGTCAAATATGTCAGTCGAGCGGTCGCGACGGGAGTCTGCTGTGCGTCGTCGAAACGCCGGCCGACGTGGTTGCGGTGGAGAATTCGGCTGGTTTCAACGGACGATATTTCGTACTGACCGGACACCTCTCTCCCCTGGACGGAATCGGTCCCAGTGAACTCGGCCTGGATCTGCTGGAGAAAATCCTGGACGCGGAGCCGGTCCAGGAAGTGATTGTTGCCACCAACCCCACCGTGGAAGGAGAGGCCACCGCCCACTATATTGCCGAACTCTGCGCCGCCCGATCGATTCGCGCCAGCCGGATCGCCCACGGTGTCCCTGTGGGCGGGGAGTTGGAATTCGTCGACGGCGGAACGCTGTCGCGGGCGCTTTCCGGCCGACGCGCAATCGAATGATTCAGGGCGTGGGGGCGAGCTTTTCCATCAGCCTGACAAGGCGCCGATAACTCTCATACCGCCTTGCCGAGATCTCGCCCGACTGAACCGCTTCCTTGACTGCGCACCCGGGCTCTTCCATGTGCAGACAGTTGGAAAAGCGACAACCGGCCTGCCTGGCCGCGATCTCCCTGAAACCGGCACCCACGTTTCTGACAGGTATTGGCGGCGGCGCATAATCCCGCACTCCCGGCGAGTCGATGAGCTCACCGCCTGTCGGCAGCCGGTGGAGCACCGATGCAGTGGTGGTGTGGCGGCCTTCGCCGCTCGCCGCTGACAAGGCTGCCGTACGCAGCTCCGCGTCGGGCAGTAGCGCGTTGATGATGGAAGACTTGCCGACGCCAGAGTGCCCGACGAGTATGCTGGTGTGCGCCTCGAGCCGATGCCGCAGTTCGTCCATGCCGGTGTTGTCCCGGGCAGATACTCTCAACACCGGGTAACCCAGCGCTTCGAATTCCGCCAGGTCCATGCTCAGGGCAGCCGGATCTAAATCCGTCTTGTTATATGCGATGCAGGCCGCCGTACCCATCATTTCCGCCGCAGCGAGGTAGCGATCGACGAGGAATGGGTCCGGAGGGGGCCGTGGGGCGGCGACGATGATCACCTGGGAGAGATTAGCTGCGAGTACTTCCCGGTCGCCGCGCCTGCTGGGTCGGGCAAGCTCGGTCTTTCGCGGATCAATTTTCGTTACCAATCCGTCACTGTCGTCCACCGGTCGCTGCCAGGCTACCCAGTCGCCACAGACCGGGCGTAAGCGTCTGCCGGACAACATGCACGAGTGACGTGCGCCTTCGCGATCCTCCACCAGAACGCGTCGACCAAACGCAGCGACGACTCTGCCTGTTTCCTCCGAAGCGTGGGAATCCTGATGATTGTCTGACAGATTCACGAGGTTTCGGTCATCGACAGGTTGAGGGACACTCGCGGTTCACCGTGAAGCACCGATCGCTCTGCTAGAATCGGAGCGCTGTGTCCGGAATGGATAAATGACATGCAAAAAGATCCGGAAAATCTGATATGGATCGATCTCGAAATGACCGGTCTCGATCCGGATACGGATAGGATCATCGAGATTGCCACCGTCGTTACAGACAAGCAACTCGAGGTGCTTGCGGAGGGGCCGGTCATGGCGATCCACCAGTCGGACCGTGTACTGGATGCCATGGACGAATGGAACACACGCCAGCACGGCAGCTCCGGACTGGTCGAGCGTGTCCGGGCCAGCGACGTTAAAGAGGCTGAGGCCGAGAGCCGCACCATCGATTTCCTGTCCGCTTACCTGGAGCCGGGGCAGTCGCCCATGTGTGGCAACAGCATCTGCCAGGATCGGCGGTTTCTGGTCCGCTGGATGCCGGGTCTGGAGCGATTCTTTCATTACCGGAACCTGGACGTGAGTACCGTCAAGGAACTGGCTCGTCGCTGGCATCCCGACGTTGCCAGCGGGTTCACCAAGGAATCGACCCATCTGGCCCTCCAAGACATCCGCGATTCCATTGAAGAACTGCGTCACTATCGACGCGAGCTGTTTCGACTGCCATGAGGGACGCGCAGCTGCCGGCCGGGTGGCAACCGCCCACAGCCGCCGATGTCCGGGCTGCGGCACGAACCATCGCCGGTCGGGTCCACAGGACGCCGGTTCTTCATTGTGCGGCCCTTGACGAGCTTGTCAGCGGCCGGGTTTTTTTGAAATGTGAAAACCTGCAGCGTATTGGTGCCTTCAAGGCTCGGGGGGCGATGAACGCCGTCTGGGCGTTGTCGGAGGAGGAAGCCAGACGCGGCGTAGCAACGCATTCGTCTGGCAATCACGGCGCCGCGGTCGCCCTGGCGGCCAGCAGCCGGGGCATTCCCTCGTGGGTCGTGATTCCGGACGATGCCCCGCGGGTCAAGCAGCAGTCCGTGGCCAGGGAGGGCGGAGAAGTCGTGCCCTGCCGACCGGGCCTGGCCGCCCGGGAGACCGGTCTCGCCGACGTGGTTGCACAGACCGGCGCCGTCGTAATTCATCCCTACGACGACGACCGCGTCATCGCCGGGCAGGGCACTGCGGCGTTGGAGCTGTTGGCGGATGCACCCTGCCTCGATGCTGTACTCGTGCCGATAGGGGGGGGCGGGCTCGTCTCGGGCACTGCCGTAGTGGCCAAAGACCATCGTGCGTCTCCGCGGGTTATCGCTTGCGAACCGGGGGGCGCGGATGACGCCCGGCGATCGTTTATAGCCGGCCGACGTATCGCCGTGGACTCGCCGGACACCATCGCCGACGGTTTACGAGCGACGATCGGCGTACGAAATTTTGCCATGGTGTCTGAACTCGTCGATGATGTTCTCACGGTCTCGGACGAGGCCATCATCCGTGCGATGAGGCTGATCTGGGAGCGCCTGAGGATCGTTGTCGAGCCGTCGGCAGCCGTGCCTGTGGCCGTCCTGCTGGAGGGGGTGTACAGGCCTGAAGGCGAGTCGATCGGGGTAATCCTGAGCGGAGGTAACGTTGACCTGGACCACCTTCCCTGGCGCCAGTCAACTCCCGGTTGAGGAATTCGGCTCGGTGGGCGCGCCCTGCGCCACGATCGTGACCTTTTGCCCCGGCCGCAGTCTCTCGGCCCCGCGAATGATCACCCTGTCTCCGGTCGACAAACCGCCCGTGACCTGGATCATTCGGCCGGCACCGAGTCCTGTGCTCACGGTCACGCGCTCCGCCGTGCCGTCCTCCAGGACCCGGAAAACCGAAGTACCTTCACGGCGTAGGACCAGGGCGTCCCTCGGCACGGCCAGGACCTTGATTGGCTCCGCGCTCGGCACGAACAAACGCACCGACTCGCCAACACGCCAGGGAGATGGAGGCACGGCGACCCGGATCTCGAACAAGTGCGAGCGGCCGTCACCGAACGGTACGATCGTGCGTACCGTGCCGCTTCCCTGGTCGCGGTCTCCCCTGACTTCCAGACTCCCCCCCTCGGCAACGTAGTTGAGGCTGGGTAGCGGGGCCCGGGCGACCACTTCGAGAGCGTCGGGCTGCACCAGCCGGATCACCGGGTCACCCGGCGACGTATGCTCGCCTGGACTCAGCAGGCGTTCGGTGACGATACCGCGGAAAGGGGCAATGATTTCGGTCTTGGCCAGCTGCACCTCGATTTGGTTGAGGCGGGCTTCTCCAACGACGAGGTCGCTGGATGCGGAGGCGAGGTCGGATTCAGTCTGATCCAGCAGGTTTTTGGCGCCGATGTTCTGCTTGACGAGCGTCCTCAGACGACGCACCTCCCGCTCGAGAAAATCTCGCTTGGCCTGGTCCCCGGCGATAATGCCCTCGAATTCCGCTTTCTGCAGCCGCAGATACGTGTCCTCGATCTTCGCCACGACCCCGCCCTTGTCGACACGGGTACCGATTTCCGCGATCCACTCCAGCCGCCCTGGCACCTCGGCGGCCAGGCGCGCATCATTCCGGCTGACCACGGTCCCGGGCAGCTCAAGTGTGGGCGCGAGGACGGTCATCCCGACATCCACGACTTCCACGGGCGCGGGCGGAGGCCCCCCCTGCGCCAGAGCCTGGGTGGTGGCGATCAGGAGCGTGGTCCCGGACAGAAGGCGGCGCATGATGGACATGAATTTCCTCGTCGAATTAAAACGCTGGTCTACAGGGAAGAGTGCCGCTGGGCGTACTGCCCGTGGGCTGCCGCCGTCGTGGCTGGCTCGGGAGCGGTGGCGGTTTCGCCAATCCGCAGCAGGCTGGGCAGCAGAATCAAGGTGAACAGGGTGCTGACGCTCATGCCGCCGACGATGACCGCCGCGAGGCCGCGATACAGTTCGGTCCCAGCGCCCGGCATAAGCAGTAACGGCAGCATGCCGAAAAGGCTTGTCAGGGTGCTCATGAGGATCGGTCGAAGACGATATCGTACGGCCTGCTCGACAGCGTCCCGCCGCCGGACCCCGTCCCGTTCCGCCTTGCGGGTCTGGTGAACGAGCAGGATCGCGTTATTGACCACCAGTCCGGTCAGCGTGATGAAGCCGATCATGGTCAGCAGATCCATCGGCTGGAAGGTCAGCAGATTGGTGATCCTCAGTGACACCACGCCGCCGACGATCGCCAGCGGAAGCGCGAGAATCACCAGGAGGCTGTCCCGGAAGGAGCGAAACAAGGCACTCATGAGCAGGTAGAGAATGGCGATCGCAAGCGCCAAACTCTGCGCCATGTTCCGGATGGCCGTATCCTTGTCGTCGGCCGTGCCCTGATAGCTGATATCCCCGTCGTCGGGCAGTCGTTCGCGAATCGCCGGGTCGACTTCCTGCTTGATCAGATCGATGGCCGGCCCGAGCGGCATGTCGGCCGGGGGGGTCACTTCAAGAGTAATCGTGCGTCGCCGATCAACCCGCCGGATCTGATCGGGTCCGGCGGTTCGCTCCAGGGCAACCAGTTCCCCAAGGGGCTGTACATTGCCGTCCGGCGTGACGATCGGTGTCGCCATTAGCTGCTCAGGCGTGGACCACTCGGCGCCCCGCAGGATGACGTCCAGGCGCTCGTTGCCGTCGAAGTAGTCGCCCACGTAGAGGCCGTCCCCCAGCGCTCTGATGACTCGGGCAATCGTTTGGCGATCCCAGCCCGACTCAACAATCCGTCGTTCACGAGGAATAAGGCGCAGCTCGGGATCGGCCAGTTCGACGCCGGGAATCGGCCGGACCTGGGCTCCGGGCATGGCCTGGGAGATGGCCCCCATGCCGACCATCGCCGCGCCGAGCATCGCATCGATGTCGCGGCTTTGAATGTTCACGTCGATGGATCGCCCGCCGCCAAGCCGCCCAAAGATGGAGGCGCGATTCACGAAGGCCATAGTGTCCGGCAGCCCCCTGAGAATCTCGCCGTTGAAAATCTGCACGAGTTCGTCCACATCGGCACGATCCTCTGCCCGCGCGCCCATGAACCCGAATCGTCCGAAAAGGCCGAGGAAGTAATTCTGGATGGCCGGCTGCCGTTCCCCGTCCAAGAACGGCATCAGCCTTTCGTTGATCACGGCAGCGATCTCTTCCTTGGCCGATTCCACGCTGATTCCCGGCGGCGGAAGGATGACGCCAAAAAGGAAATTCTGTTTGCCCTCCGGCAGGTAATCCGTTTCGGGCAACAGGGTCGCAGTCAGCCCCAGGGCGGCGAGGCTGAGCCCGACGATCCAGCCCGTACGGCGGGCCGGCGTATCCGTGAGACGCATCACCAGGCGCGTCCCATTGCGCCACCATGACTGGTGCGGATCCTTGAGTTCCACGTTCCGAAGCCAGGCGGTGGCCGCGGTAGGAATGATTGTCACGGCGATGATGAGCGAGGCAACCACGGCAATCGCTATTGCCAGCGCCAGGTCGGCAAACAGCTGTCCGGCGATGTCGCGCAAAAAAACGATTGGCAGGAAAATTGCCACCGTCGTCGCCGTGGAGGCCACCAGAGCCCCCCACACCTGCTCGGTCCCGTCGAGCGCCGCCTGATCACTTTCAATGCCCTTCTCTCTCAGGCGGACGATATTTTCGAGCACGACAATGGCTGCATCCAGCACCATGCCGACGGCGAACGCCAGTCCGGCCAGCGAGATGATGTTGATTGATCTGCCCGCCGCGTTCAGCACCACAAAGGTGATGAACAGGGAGACAGGAATCGCCAGCGCGACCATCATCGTTGCCCGGAAGCGGCGCATGAACCACCAGAGGATGGCGATGGCGAGGAAGATGCCAAGCAGCAGGTTGTTCCGCAGCATGGCCACCGAGTCCGTGATGTAGATGGTTTCGTCGTACACCTGGGTGATGGACAACTCGGCCCTCTTGACGGGCCCTTCGTTGAGCTCGGCAATGGTGGCCTTCAGATTGTCCATGACTTCCAGCACGTTGACGTTCTGCTCGGGCTGGGCATTCATGGCCATCGACGGCCCGCCGTTCTGATTCAGGGTCCCGGAGGGATCCCGCAGGACGGTCTCCACGGTCGCGATGTCGTACAGACGGACTGGTTGGCCGTCGCGCCATGCCAGCACCATGTCGTTGAAGCTCTCGACGCTGTACTTGCCCGAGAAACGGACCGTGTAGGAACGGCGGCCCACGTCCTGAAATCCGCCCGAAACGTCCGTATTGTTCCCGGTCAGGCGAGCCAACGTGGGCACGTCGATATCCAGCGCCGATGCGCGGTACGGATCGAACGTGATGCGCACCTCCCGGTTTCTGCCGCCGTAGATGTCTGCGGTGGCGATGCCTGGTATCTGTTCGACCCGGGATTGGATGACTTCTTCGACAAAGTCCTGGTAACCGGTGATGTCGCGGCTGTTTCCGGGAAGCGGCCTAATCGCAAACCAGGCAATGGCCGTGCCGAACCGCCCGCGTCCGGCATAGATGATGGGCTCGTCTACGTCCGGTGGATAACTCGGTACCCGGTTGAGTCGATTCATCACCTCGATCAGGGAGCGCTCAAGTCGAGTATCTACACCGAAATAGAGGGTGATGGAGGCGTTGCCCCGGCTGGCGGACGATTCGATCTTTTCCAAGCCGGGTAACCCGCGCAGGGCATCTTCCTGAGGCTCGATGATCTCTGCCTCGACTTCCTCGGGGGCGGCCGCGCGCCAGCTGGTGCTGATTTCGATCAGGGGCCTTTCCACGTTCGGGATCATCTGGATGGGCATCCGGATCAGCGCAATGACGCCGAACATAACGACCATGATGATGCCGACAATGACGGCCACCGGATTGCCGATAGCCGGGCGGGTCAAATTCACCGAGCGGAGCCTCCTTCCGCGGTACAATCGGACAATTGTAGACTCTCAGACCCAACATCTGTGAGGAAATTCCGCGGAATCAGCGTATTTTGGGCGTTGAGAGCGAACTTCGCCGGGGGCCGGTTGTCTTCTGTTGACAGGGGTACGAGCGAGACAAATGGCATGCTACCAGCCTGGTAATCTTCGAACGCTGGCTCTGACGCTGGCCCTTGTTCATTGCCTGACTGCCTGCGACGGTCCCGGCGATGACGCCATGTCGTCGACGGATATGATGCCGGAGATGGACATCTACGTTGTCGAGGTGTCGGGCGGTATGGACGCACCGGTTTTCGGGGAGCCGGTCAACGTTACCCGTCGTACCGGCTACGACAACCAGCCGGTTTTCCTGCCGGATGGATCCGGTTTCCTCTACACGTCCTTCATGGACGATCAGGCGGACACCTATCGGTTCCAAATCGCCGACGGCAGCATCCATCGGGTCACGGCCTCGACGGACGGCGAGTGGGCACCGGCGCTCACTCCCGATGGAAGCGGTTTCACGATATCCCGTAATGAACCCGAGGGTTTCCAGCGCCTGTGGCGTTTCCCGATGGACGGGCGGTCGCCCCGGGTGGTTCTGCGCGACATCACCGGAGCCGGTTACCACACCTGGGTGGACCAGGACACGGTGGCACTTTACCTTCTGACGGACCCCCCCGAACTGGCACTGGTGGATGTGGCCACGGAGTCGCGTCGGGTCGTGGCATCAAACGTGGGCCGCTGCGTCCAGCGGGTTCCGGACAGACGGGAACTGGCTTTCGTGGACAAGAGCGATCCGCAGCGCTGGGTGATCACGTATCTCGACCTGGATTCGATGGTGGTGACGCGAACCGTGCCGACGCTGGCCGGAAGGGAAGATTTCGCTTTTGCGGCGGACGGGTCCGTCCTGATGGGGCAGGAAGGACGTCTTTACCGAAACCGTCCGACCGCGGACGAGTGGGAACTCCTGGCGGACTGGGGCGACGTGCTGCCGGGGAAAATCACCCGGATTGCGCTCAGCCCTACCGGCCAACACATGGCGTTCGTCGTCTGGGAGGGATCGGATGGCTGACGAACCGACCGGGTTCGATCCGGTGATGGTCCCTCACACGGGCGGATGCCATTGCGGTGCGGTGCGGTTCGAGGTGAGGGCGCCAGCTGACCTGGAAGTCCATGACTGTAATTGTTCAATCTGCGCCCGAACCGGGTTTCTCCATCTCATCGTGCCTCGGGATCGATTTGAATTGTTGAGTGGTGGGGACTGCCTGACGGAATATCGTTTCAACAGCGGCGTCGCGAGGCACCTGTTCTGCCGAGTCTGCGGAGTGAAGTCCTTTTATGTCCCGCGTTCCAATCCAGATGGCTACAGCGTCAATTTTCGCTGTCTCGACCCGGGAACCGTTCGCTCCTGCACGATACAGCCGTTCGACGGCCAGAACTGGGAGATCGCCGCCGAGTCATTGGCGCACCTGGCCTAGGGTCTGGTCGGGAGCCCCTGGAGCGGGCCCGAGTCCCTTCCCGGTACTTTGAAGCACTCCGCCGGTTGCGGCGTGCACAAAACAGCCGGCTCATCCGGGCGGCCTCGCCGCGCGATCACGATGACCCAGTAGTCCACGTGCGGCGCGTAAACATCTCGGTAATAGGCGACGCCAAACTCGTCCTGATCGAGAAAATCAGGATCCTCGCCCAGAATGTGTCCTCGATGGGTCGCCGACAGCGTCAGGGCACGCCAGACATCGGCCGGGGCGCGAATACCGCCGACAATGGATTCCACGTTGTTCGACAGTCCACCCTGGTAGGACGGCGGGAGCGGATAACCCCGGTCTCTCAACAATTGGTTCGGTCCCCGGCGTTCTGGCGTGACGTGGGACAGATATCGCCGTTTGGCCATGTCGCGTGCGCGCTGTCTCGCGAATGCCTGCAGTTCGTGCCGGCAGCGAAGGGCGGGGCGTTTTTGCCCATCGCCGCGCAGGAGCGTCTCCATGCGTCGCTCCGGCTCGCTGAGGTCGCAGCCGGCGTTCTCGGGCGCTTCGTCGGCCCGGGCGCACGGATCCGGGGTGGCCATAGCCAGCGCCAGAAAGACCAGCGAGAGGCTCGTCGGCGACAAAAATCCGTGAATCATCGAGCGTCCCGCACCGCCATGCATAAAAAGTATGGGTCGATTATAAGGACCTGCCTGGTGGGCAGATGTTCCGGGGACCGACTGGGGGGCTGGGATCCGGGCTGGCTCGGGGTAGAATAGGCACCCCGCAGATTACCCGGACAACCGTCATATGCGCGCCTTCGCCATCTTGCTGTTCCTCACGCTGCTGCCGTCGGTCACCATGGCCGAGACACGTTTCGTGGAGGTCGAGGTCACCCTGAGGACGGGGCAGGGAACCGGCTTCAGCATTGTCCGCATGGTGCGCTCGGGCACGCCCGTGGAGATCCTGCAACAGGATCCGGGATCGGGTTACACGCGGGTACGGATGCCCGGCGGCACGGAGGGCTGGGTTCTTACCCGATATCTGACCGACAATCCGGTGGGCGCAGAGCAGCTCGTGACGGCTCAGCAGCGGATCGATCAGTTGCAGAGGGAGAACCGGCAACTGGTCGAGGAAAGGGATCGGTACCTCAAGGAGGCCGATTCCCTGGCCGAAGAACTCGCCAGGCTGAAGGATCTGTCATCCAACGCGCTGGCCCTGGAGGACGCCAATCAGCAGCTGAGAACCGCCGCGGCCCGGCACGAGGAGACGATCGGGCGGTTGCAGGAGGATAACGAACGCCTTGCGTCTCGAACCCGGAGGGACTGGTTTATCGCCGGCGCCGGCGTACTGGTCATCGGCATCGTTCTTGGCGTGGTCCTGCCGAGGATTCGCTGGCGCCGCCGGCGGAGCTGGAGCGATCTCTAAACGCTCAGATCGTCTTGCCCGCGAGGAACATCCACGTCTCGATCACCGTATCGGGATTCAGCGAAATACTTTCGATGCCCTCGTCGAGCAGCCATTGCGCGAAGTCCGGGTGATCTGACGGCCCCTGGCCACAAATCCCGATGTACTTTTTCTGTGCCCTGCAGGCCCGAATCGCCATGGACAGCAGGCTTTTCACTGCGTCGTCACGTTCGTCGAACAGGTCGGCGATGATGGCGGAATCGCGATCCAGGCCGAGCGTTAACTGGGTCATGTCATTGGATCCGATCGACATCCCGTCGAAATACTCCAGGAACTGGTCGGCCAGGAGGGCATTGGAGGGGATCTCGCACATCATGATGACCTTGAGCCCGGCCGTGCCGCGCTTGAGGCCGTTCTCCGCCATGAGTGAGGTGACCTGACGGGCTTCGCCCACCGTGCGGACGAATGGCACCATGACCTGAACGTTGTCGAGACCCATGGTTTCACGGACTCTCCGCAGGGCGCGGCACTCAAGGTCAAAGCAGGGGCGGAACGACTCCGCCACATACCGGGAGGCGCCCCGAAAGCCCAGCATAGGGTTCTCCTCGTGAGGTTCGTAACTGCCGCCGCCGATCAGATTTGCATATTCGTTTGACTTGAAGTCGGACATGCGGACGATCACGGGTTCTGGGGCGAAAGCGGCGGCAATGCAGGCGATTCCCTGGGCCAGCCGATCCACAAAAAATTCGACCGGATCTGTGTAGCCTGCCATCTGCTGACGAATTGTGCGTTTCAGGCCTTCGTCAAGCGAATCGAATTCCAGTAGCGCCTTGGGATGGACGCCGATCATCCGGTTGATGATGAACTCGAGACGGGCCAGCCCCACGCCACGATTCGGGATGCCACTGAAATCGAAAGCCCGGTCCGGATTGCCCACGTTCATCATGATCTTGACGGGGATTTCCGGCAGTTTGTCGAGTTGGATGGTCTGTTCTTCGTATTCGAGGATACCCTCGTAGATTCGGCCCTCGTCGCCTTCCGCGCAGGACACGGTGACGTCCTGGCCATCGGTCAGGCATTCTGTGGCATCGCCACAGCCGACCACCGCAGGTATACCCAGTTCCCTGGCGATGATAGCCGCGTGACAGGTGCGTCCACCTCGATTGGTGACAATGGCCGAGGCCCGTTTCATGATCGGCTCCCAGTCGGGATCCGTCATGTCCGCCACCAGAACGTCACCGGGTTGGACCCGGTTCATTTCGGCGACTTCCTGGATAATCTTCGCCGAGCCAGCCCCGATCTTGTGGCCGATGCTGCGCCCGGTAATCAGGATGCGGGAACTGCCCTTGAGCTGAAAGCGCTCTATGGCACCGCGGCGGCTTTGCACAGTCTCCGGGCGGGCCTGGAGGATATACAGGCGTCCGTCCTCTCCGTCCTTGCCCCATTCGATATCCATGGGGCATCCGTAATGGTCCTCGATTACCAGCGCCTGGCGGGCCAGCTCGATGGTGTCCTCGTCGGTCAGGCAGAAGCGTTGTCTGTCCTCGACCGGAACTTCCACTGTTCGGGTGGGGCCGTCGTCACCTCCGTAGACCATCTTGATGGCCTTGGCGCCGAGGGTCCGGCGAAGAATCGGATAATGATCCGAGCGCAGCGCGGGCTTGTAGACGTAGTGTTCATCCGGGTTGACGGCGCCCTGGACGACGGTTTCACCCAGTCCCCAGGCCGACGTGATGAAGACGACATCTCTGAACCCGGTTTCCGTATCCAGAGTGAACATGACGCCGCTAGCGCCGATATCGCTCCGGACCATATGCTGGACGCCCGCAGACAGGGCCACCTGACTGTGTTCGAATCCCTGATGGACGCGATATGCGATAGCACGATCGTTGAACAGGGAGGCGAATACCTCGTGCACCGCCTTGATGACGTTGTCCAGCCCGGTGACGTTGAGATAGGTCTCCTGCTGGCCCGCAAAGGACGCCTCCGGCAGGTCTTCGGCGGTGGCTGAGGAACGCACCGCGACTGCGATATTCTTGCCCTCGGTCATGGCATTCCAGGCCTCGACGAGTTCCTCTTGCAGACGAGATTGCAGAGGTGTTTCCCGAATCCAGGTGCGGACCTGATCACCGGTCTTGACCAGCTGCTCCACATCGTCCACGTCGAGCTGATCCAGCGCCTTGTGGATGCGCTCACCCAACCCCTCCTGGGCAAGAAAATCGCGGTAGGCGGATGCGGTAGTGGCGAACCCCCCCGGCACGGTGACCCCCAGTCGCCCCAGATTCGAGATCATTTCGCCAAGAGACGCATTCTTGCCTCCGACGGACTCCACATCGCCCATGCCCAGCTCGTCAAGCCGTAAGATGTATGGCTTCACCGATTGTCCCCTTGGTTTTGTCGCGGCGGAAATGCACAATGCCTGCGGTCGAGCAGGTGGCCGTGCCGCGGGTCGAGTGATGAATCATCGAACAATTTTCTTCGTATCAGACCAGACGGGAATTACTGCCGAGACGCTTGGACACAGTCTTATGACACAGTTTGACGGTCTGAAATTTCGTAGCGTCACTGTGCCATTTATAGACAGCCTTGACAAGGCGAGAGAGACGGTTAACCGCATCAATCTGACGGCGGAAGTGGAGGGCGCCCGGCCGATCGTGTTCGCCACCCTGATCGAGGACGATGTGCGCGCCATCCTGAGTGAAAGCAAAGGCCTTTTCCTGGATTTCTTCGACGCCTTTATCGGGCCCCTGGAGCGGGAGCTCGAAGTTCGTTCTACTCACACGGTTGGCAAGGCCCACGGTGTCGCCAACACGACTGCCTACGCACGACGAATCGATGCCATGAACTTCGCTCTGGAGAACGACGACGGCGCCAATACTCGGAACTACAATCGCGCCGACGTCATATTGACCGGCGTGTCCCGATCCGGAAAGACACCGACGTGTTTGTACCTGGCGTTGCATTACGGCATTTTTCCCGCGAATTACCCCTTGGCAGAGGAAGAATTCGAGACAGGGAAATTGCCCGAAACTCTCGAGAAATTCCGTGACAAGCTCTACGGTTTGACGATTTCTTCCGACAGACTACAGCAAGTCCGGGGTGAGCGACGTCCCGGCAGTAGGTATGCATCAGCTCAACAGGTCAATTTCGAGCTGCGATCGGCCGAGGCCCTTTTCCGCAAGAACGGAATACCGTACCTGGATACCACCGAATGCTCCATCGAGGAGATTGCCAGTACGATTCTTCACCGCAGGGGTCTGCTGGACCGTAACGGCGATCGGCAGCAGTCTGACTAGACGACCGTGGTGGGCGCCGTCATGCCGGTAATATCAGTGATGGCAGCGATGTCCCTGGCCGCCGCTGACAGTGGTGCGTTCAAGACCAGTGCGGTTTCTGTGAGCAGGGGGCCTTCGCCGATCCTGCGCTCCAGGTAGACCCGCAGTGTCGCTCCGGCCGTGCCGGTGCCGGACAACCGGTACACGATGCGGGACTGATCGTCGAAGAAAACACGCACCCCCTGGTTCAAGGAAACACTTCCGTCGACCGGATCCCGATACTCGAAAACGTCAGCCCGATCGACGACTCGACCGGCGGCGGATCTGCCGGCCAAGGATGGCACGGTCCGTTCGAGTTCCCGCATCAATCGCGCGCCGAGTTCGGGATCCGGGATGAAAAAATCTTCACGATTGAATGCATTACGCCCGAAGCGCTGCCAGTGTTCGATGACGATCTGGCCCACGGACTTTCCGGTCGCTGCGATCAGATTGAGCCAGAACAGGACTGCCCAGAGGCCGTCTTTCTCCCGGACATGGCTCGAACTGGTTCCGAAACTTTCTTCCCCGCACAGGTCGATCCGGCCCGCGTCGAGGAGATTGCAGAAGAAACGCCAGCCGGTGGGTGTCTCGTAACAGGGAATTCCCAGCGCGCGTGCGACCTCATCGACAGCACGGCTCGTGGGCATGGAGCGGGCCACTCCCGCCAGCCCCTCACTGTATCCAGGAATGTGAGATGCCAGCGCCGCCATGATGGCCAAGCTGTCGCCGGGCGATACGACGATACCGGGCCCGACGATCATATTTCTGTCGCCATCCCCGTCCGAGGCCGCCGCCAGACCGGGCGCCGAGGGGGACGCCATCAGCCGGATCAGCTCGGCGGCGTCCACCGGGTTTGGGTCAGGATGACCCCCGCCAAAATCCGGTAACGGCTTTTCGTGGCGTATGGAGGATGCGGGCGCGCCGAGCCTGTCGTGGAGGATATCGCTGGCGTAGGGGCCAGTGACCGCGTGCATGGCGTCGAAACACACCGAGAATCCGCCGGCGAACAACGAACGGATACGATCGAAGTCGAAGAGGCTCTCCATCAGCCCTGCGTAGTCAGCCACCGGATCGACGATTTCGACGGTCAGGGGCCCGTATCGGGTCTCGCATGTACGCTCGAGATCGATCACGCCGATGTCCATCTCCATATATCGGCTGATTTTTCCCGTATGTTCGTAGACGGCATTCATAAGGCTTTCGGACGCCTGTCCGCCGGAAGCCGTATTGAACTTGATGCCGAAATCCCCGTCCGGTCCACCGGGATTGTGGCTGGCGGTCAAAAGAAAACCACCGTCGGCCCCCCGAGTCCGAATCAGGTGAGAGGCCGCGGGTGTCGATAACAGACCGTGGCGGCCGATGATCAGCCGGGCAACGCCGTTGCCCGCCGCAACTCTCGCCAGCGTCTGGATGGCATGCTCATTGTAGAAACGACCGTCACCGCCGGCGACGAGCGTGGCACCCTCGAAGCCCCCGGCCGCATCAATGACGCTCTGGAGGAAATTTTCAAGATACCGTGGCTGCTGAAACACCGCGACCTTCTTGCGAAGCCCGGCCGTTCCGGGCTTCTGATCCGGGTACGGCTCGGTCTGAATTGAGACGGGTTTCACAGGTGCGAACAGGCCGGCATGGGGGCGCGGATTGCTGTGGTATATTCGCCCGCATGATAGCAGACAGCTTGCTGCGCCTGCCGTGTCCGGCCCGACCCGGGAGTTTTGCCGCTCTGATGTCGCTCTATGAGAGCAATTACATCAGGCTGGGTTGGCTGCTTCCTGCCCCCTGCCGGATCGAAGGCCCGCTTCTGTCGGCTCCCGCAGACGATCTTCCTCTCCATATGACTCTGGTGGAGCAAAGCCGCTACACGACGACCGTGCGCCTGACCTACTACTTCGACGAATGCGGTGAGCGGGTTGCCGACCCGGATCTGCTGGTACGGATCTATCACGACGCGCTTTTGGCCGAAGCTATGGCCTGCACCCGCAGGCATCGACACGAGGCGCTCAGGCTTTTCGACACGCGGCCCGGTGCCGAGCTCTCCCGGCGCTGGGCGCGCAACGTCATGCTGAACAAGTGGCTCGAATACTGCGTGGACAAGGGCCATCGCTTTTTCCCGGTGACGGAAAACATCACGATTTCGTGACGCGGTTCATGCTCCGGCCGCAGAAATTACCCTAGAGTATTTCAACATAATCTGGCTTTGGCGGGCTCTGCCGGGCCTGCTACGGAGTTCTGGGTATGCTGGGTGGACTGGTAATGGCAGCCAGGGATAGCAAGGGTGTTTTCGACGACCGGCTTGTGGAGCTGTTCCGTAACCGTGCCCAACTGAAGAAGGCACATCAGGAGCTTCAGAACGAATTTCACTCCCTTGCGGAGAAATTGAAGAATTCGGAGGCTTCTACACGAAGGGCCGAGGAAAGGCTCGAGGCCATCGAGCGTCTCATGGCAAAGCCGGAGGCCGGATACAACGGTCTGGTCTACTTCCAGCTTCGTTCCTTGTGGCGCGCCTGCTATGACCAGCTGGGGATGTTCGCCGAGGAACTCCGGAAGCAGCAGGAGGACAGGGAGCGCAAAAAGCAACTGCAGATCTTCAATAAAGGTCGCGCCCACCGCATGGACGAGATCAATGACCTCATCCAGCGCGTCAAGAACGAGGCTGACGAAATCGCCGAGGAAATCCTGGGCCTGGAAGCTCGGGAAGCCCGTCTGCGTGGCATCTGGAATTACTTCCGGCGGCGCGAGATAGCCTCACGTCTGTTGGAAAGGAAGGCTGAGCACGCCAGTGCCCGGACAAGAATCGAAGAGCTGTTCGATCGTCGTATCAGGATAGAAGGGGAGCAGTGGCCGGAGTTCCCGGGGCTGAGCGTGGAAGGCCGAAGGATCGTAAATATCGCCGTCATCGCCTACGCCCAGCATCTCTACTCGTATTTCTCCGAGAGCAACGTGGCTCGGCTGGCGCGAGAAGCAGTCACTCGCCCGATCCAGGATCTGAAATATGGCACGGAGAAAGAGTGCACCTACCTGATCGACAAGATTCAGACGCTCATGGGCGGCTTGAAAGACAGCCACCTGAAGGCCACGGGCCTCAAGGAACTGGCCCAGGAAATCAGGAGACATGCCGAATTCCGGAACGATGAAGAGACGGTGCCGGCTGCGTCGTCGCTGGATGCGATGATGTCAGGGTCGGTGGTTGTCGGCCCGCGGGTCAACGTGTTGATGGAAGAATACTGGGATATCTACGACGTATTCCTGCGTTAGCGGCTCTCGCCCCCGGCCGCCGGTCGGGCCACGGCGCGGCCGCGTGATACCTGCATCAATTTCCTGCCCCAGCGGCTCAGGTCGTCCAGCACGGCATACAGGTAGGGGACCAGGATCAACGACGTCAAGGTCGAAAAACCCAGTCCACCGATAATGGCCCGTGCCATCGGAAAGTAAGGGGGTGCTCCCACGTCGTCCCCACCCACTTTGGTCGTGCTGATGGCGAGCGGCAGCAGTCCGAGGATGGTAGTGGCGACCGTCATGAGAATCGGCCGCAGTCGATCCCGCCCAGCCTGCAGTATCGCCAAGTCCCTGCTCATCCCTTCCCTGCGCAAATTGTTGATGTGATCGACGAGAACAATCCCGTTGTTCACCACTACGCCGATCAGGATCATGATGCCGATGGAGGCCATGAAAGAGAACGTTGTGCCGGTGGCGAGGAAGAACCAGAAAACGCCGACCACGGAAAAGGCGATTGAAGTGATGATCGATAGCGGATAAAGAGTAGATTCGAACAGCGCTGCCATCACGATAAAAATCAGGGCGATGCCCAGCAGAATATTCTGAGCCATGATCTGCTGTGTCTCGTCGCTCCGTTCGAAGCCACGCCCGAATTTCCACGAGTAACCGGGCGGGAAGCTGAAGTTATTCATCAGCCGCTCGATTTCGGGCTTGATCTCGTCCAGGGAAACGTCGTCCAGGGTCGCCGAGATTACCGCCGCGGTACGGCGGTCCACCCGCTTGATTTCCTGGACAGCGCGGCCAATGCGGAACTCGGCGACGGAGCCGAGCCGCAGGCGTTGCCCGGATGGCGCGAACAGCGGCAGGTCGGCCAGCTGCTCCAGGCTCTGTCGGTCCGTCTCCCGGAAGGCGAGGCGCACATCGACCTCACCATCTTCGCTGCGGAAGTCTCGGAGCTTCTGCCCCCTCAGCGCCACAGATACGGCGCCGGCCACTTCCTCCGGACTCAGTCCGACCTGAGAGGCTCGATCCCGATCCACGATAATCTGGATCTCCCACTCACCGGAGCCTACATCCGAGCGGACGTCATCCAGCTGATCCACCGTCTGCAGGATCCGGACTACCTCCGGGCTGAGCCTGGCCAGTTCCTCTGTCGATTCGCCCGTGATCTGCAGACTGAAGCCCTCCTGTCCGCCCTGCTGGTCGAGATCGAAGCTCGGCCGGCCGATAATGATCTCAGGCATGTTCTCCTCGATGAAATCGATCACTTTCGCCGTTCCGATCGTGGCGTCGTCCTCGTCTGTCAGCAGGATCATGGTCTGGGCGCGACCCTCGTCGAAGTAGCTGTAGACCGACCGTATGTCCAGGTCCTTCTGATGGCCAAAGAGGAACTCTTCGAAGGTATCGACGGCCTGCTCGACGCGCTCGAGGGGGAAGGTGTTCTCCAGGTTAAACTGCATGAACAGCTTGCGCCCCGCTTCCTGGGGGAAAGTATCGAAGTCAACGAGCTTGATCGGCACGGCGATGCTTGCCAGCGTCAGCACAGTCAATCCGGCGACCTTCCAGCGCTTGTTCAGCGTCCATTGCACGAGGGCGACATACCGGTCGATTAATCGGCCCATACGCGTCGAGGACGAGGAGGGCGGGGGCGCCGGAATGCGGGCCGCCAGCATGGGCACCAGGGTCTGAGCGATCACCAGGGAAGCCAGCATCGCCACCACGATGCTTACCGCGACGTGCGTCAGGAACACGGTGATATCCGTCTGGGTGCCCCACAGTATGGGTACGAAAACGATGATCGAGGTTGCAGTCCCCGCAACGACGGCCAGGCCCACTTCACGTACACCGAGCAGCGTCGCCCGAACCGGGTCGTCAGGAATCATTTGCCGGTAACGGAAGATGCTTTCTGTCACAACCACGGCGTTGTCGACCAGCATGCCGACGGCAAGCATCAGTCCCATCATCGAAAGGATGTTCAGGCTGATGTCCAGGAAATACATGAAGCCGAAGGTAATGAGTATCGAGAATGGGACAGAGAGAACCACGATGATCGTGGTCGCGCCCTGCCTCAGGAAAAGGTAGAGGACCAGAAAGGCGAGAAATGCGCCGATGGCGCCTGATTTGAGAAGATCGGACAGGGAGGACTTTACGCCCTGTGCCTGGCTTTCGAGTTCAAATATGTTGATGCCGCTCATCTGCGGCGTATCCCGTGCAGCCTCGACGCTCTCGAGAACTCTGTCGGCCACATCCACCAAGTTGGCACCGGGCTGTTTGAATACGTCCAGTCCGATAGCGTAGGAGCGGTCCAGGTGGCGTCCGTAATTTCGCTCCGGAGTGCGTAGGCTGACGTCCGCGATTTCGTCCAGCCGCAGGTTTTCCCGGACGAGGATTTCACGCACCTCCTCCAGCGAGGCCAACTCTCCAATCGGGCGAACGCTGAAGCGTTGCCGTCCGTCCGTCATGGCGCCGGCGCTGACCGAAAAGTTGGATTTTTCCAGCAAGGCACGGAGTTCATTCAGATCGATACCGTGCGCCGCCACCCGGTCTGCATTCAGCAGAATCCGGATCTCTTTCGGGTCGACCCCGTACAGCTCAACCCGGGAGACCCCTTCGACCCGCTCGATCGGCCGCTTGAGGTTTCTATCCAGCATGTCGTAAGAGTCGGACAGGTCACGGTCGCTTGAGATCCGAAGATTCAGTATCGGCTGATCTCCGAAGGACCCGGTGAACATGACGACGCGCTCGACGTCCGAGGGCAGATCACCGCGGATCGCGTCGACTTTGGCGCGGGCCTCGATACCCTTGGCGCTGACTTCCTCGTCCCAGCCGAACTCCAGGAAAATCTCCGCCTGATCCTGCCTCGAGGTGGAGCGCATCCGCTCGACGCCGCTGAGCGTTGCCAGCGCTTCTTCGATCGGTCGGGTGATCAGCCGTTCCACCTCTTCGGGCGTGGAGCCCTGATAGGGGACCTGGATGAAGATTCCCGGGAACTGAATGTCAGGGAATTTCTCGAGCGGCAAGAGGCGCACAGAAACGAGGCCGATAAGCGCCAGAGCGACGAACGTCATCACCGTTGTCACTGGGCGCCTGAGTGCCAGCTCGGTGTGCTTCACGTACGCGCCTCCTGGATTCGGGAAGCCGCCTCGGGCACCCCGGACCATCGTTTGCGGTCAATGATCGAATACACGACCGGGATCACGAAAAGCGTCAGCAACGTCGAGACGAGCAGCCCACCGATGACCGTGATGGCCATCGGGGCGCGAACTTCGGATCCCTGTCCGAACCCCAGCGCCATCGGGAGCAACCCGAGCGTGGTGGTCAGGGTCGTCATCATGATCGGCCGCAGCCGTGCTCGACCGCCCTCAATTATCGCTTCCATGCGCTCGATGCCCTGGGCTCGCAGCTGGTTGATCAGGTCCACGAGGACGATAGCGTTGTTCACAACGATACCGGCCAGCATGATGAGGCCGATGAAGACGACGACGTTGACCGTGGTGTGGGTGATGTAGAGGGCCAGGATGGCGCCGACGAGGGCCAGCGGAATCGTGAACAGAATCACGAACGGATGAAGCAGCGATTCGAACTGAGAGGCCATGACCAGGTACACCAGGAACACGGCCATCGCGAGGGTGAACATCATTGATCTGAAGGACTCGTCCATCTCGGCGCTCTGCCCCGAGACGGTGGCACCGATGTCGCCCGGCATAGGGGTCTGACGCAGGATCTCGCCCACCTCGGCCACCGCTGCAGCGAGATCGCCGTAGCCAAGATTGGCCGAGATGACCGCGACTCGTGCCTGATCCCGGCGCCGAATCTCCGCCGGACCGAGCGCGATCTGAATGTCTGCAACCGCCTTCAGGGGAATTGGCCGGCCGCTCTCGGGATTGATGATCAGATTCTCGATTTCGGCCACGGATGCCTGGCGGGTGTCGACGCTGCGAACCAGCACGTCGATCTTCTTGTCTCGCCAGGTGTACCGGGTCGCCACATCTCCGCGGACTTTGCCCACCACGACGTCGGCGACCTCCCGCACAACCATGCCGAGACGAGCGGCCCGCTCGTGATCAAAGATGATCTGGATCTCGGGGTTGCCTTCCTGGACAGATGATTTGACGTCGGCAAATCGCCCGGACTGGCTCATCTTCTTCTCTATGGCGGTCGCGACTGCCTCCAGCGCCTCCAGATCATATCCGGCGATCTCGATCTCGAGCGGCGTCCGGAAGCTGAACAGGGCGGGCCGGCTAAACTCATAGTCCACACCCGGCATACGCTGCAGACCACTCCGCATGGCCTCGATAACGTGCTGCTCCCGAAGCCGTGAGGCGCCGTCGACGAGTTTCACGTTCACTTCGCCCGTATTCTCGCCTGCGTCCACGGGGCTGGCGTCGAGGCGGTTGCCCGTCCCGGCCACCGAGAAAGTGAGCGACACATCGGGCAGGCTCTTGGCTATCTCGTAGACCTGCAGCGCGGCTTCATCGGTTTCCTCCAGCGGTGTTCCCGGCGGCAGGCGCAGCTTGACCGAGAACTCACCCTGGGCGAGTTGCGGAATCAGCTCGGATCCAAGTCCGGAGACCATCGTCAGTGAACCCAGGAACGCAGCGGCGGCGGCCACCAGGATCACCCAGCGGTGCCGCAGGGACCATCCCAGTGAGATGGGGTAGATGCGAGCCATGGCGTTGTACATGCCCTGGAAGGTCCATACCAGTGGCAACACGATTATGCCGATCAATCGCCCGATCAATCTGAAGAACGATCGAGCCCAACCGATACCCCGCGCCACGCCGCGGGTGAATCGACCCGGCGGGCTGGGGTCTGTCATGTCAGCGAAACGGGGATTACCGCCCATGGCTGCCAGCATGGGGATCAGCGTAAGGGCGACCAGAAGCGAGAAGAGCAGGGCAAAGGTGACCGTCAGCGCCTGATCGCGGAACAGCTGACCCGCGATCCCAGAGACGAAAACCATAGGGAAGAAAACGGCCACGGTGGTCAGAGTCGCTGCGCTTACGGCCATCGCCACCTCGCTGGTTCCGGCCCGGGCAGCTTCGAGTATGCCCAGTCCCTGTTCCTTTTTGCGCACGATGTTCTCAAGTACCACGATACTGTTGTCCACCAGCAGCCCGACGGCCAGAGCGATGCCGCCGAGAGACATGATGTTGAGCGTGATTTCCGAGGCGTACATGAGTACAAACGTGCCTATCACGGAGACGGGTATGGCCACGCCGATGATGAAAGTCGCCCGGGCATCCCGCAGGAAGGCATACAGCACCAGAATGGCCAGCAGACCTCCGATGACTGCTGCGGACTTCACCTGGCCAATCGCCTGGCTGATAAAGACCGACTGGTCGTAGACGAGTCTGAGTTCAGTTCCCGGCGGGAGCTGGTCGCCGATAGAGTCGATCCGCTGGGAGATCCGCCTGGCCACCTGCACGGTGTTTGCATCCCCCTCCTTGTAAACGGCAAGTTCCACTGATTCCCGGCCGTCGATGCGTGTTACCGCTTCGCGCTCCTTGTATCCCCGGGTGACGGTGGCGACGTCCCTCAGATAGATCGGCCGCCCCTGTGGAGTGGCGACAATGGAATCAGCAATCTGCTCAACGGATTCGAACTCGTTGATCGTCCTGACCAGGTAGCGTTGCGCTCCCTCCTCCAGACGGCCGCCGGAGAGGTTGACGTTCTCGGCCCGTATGCGCGCACCCACGGTGGCGATCGAGATGCCAAGCTGCGCCAGTTTCTCTTCGTCGACCAGGATCTGGATCTCGTCTTCAAAGCCGCCGCTGACCTTGATAGCGGCTGTGCCCTCGATGGACTCCAGATCATTCTTGAGTTGATCTTCGGCGAATCTTCGCAGGGCGCGTAGTTGCAGCAGGCTTTTCTCGGTTGCCGGGGCCGCGGCTTGGTCGGGCTCGTAGACCAGCGCCAGTCGTTGAATCGGTTCGCTCGACGGATCGAAGCGAAGCAGCATCGGCCGGCCCGCTTCCCGCGGGAGTTCCAGGATATCCAGCTTTTCGCGCACCTCGACACCGGCGATATCCATGTCTGTGCCCCAGATGAACTCCAGGGTGACGTCGGACTGATCGGATCGGGAAACGGAGCGGACCTGGCGTACATTCTTGATGACCCCCACTGCCTCCTCAATCGGCTTGGTGAGCAGGTTCTCAATCTCCAGCGGCGCGGCCCCCGCCAGTTCGGTCCGAACCGTAATCGTCGGATAGGAGAGGTCGGGAAGCAGGTTGACCTTGAGCCTGGCGAGGGACACGAAACCAAAAAGAATAATGGCGAACGTGAACATCACGATTGTGACCCGGCGTTCCGTAGCGACATCGACGAGTTTCATGGCTTTCCTGTCAGGAGCGGAGGGCGACGGGACATTGCGGGGGTGGAGGTGGCACCTTGCAGCGGTGTCACCCGGCGGGAGGCTCTGCAGAAACCACGGACACTTCCGCGCCGTCTTTCAGGCCGGTTTGTCCAAGCGTGATTACGGATTCGTCACCGGACAGTCCGCTGAGCACCTCGATATTCTCCCCGCGCGAGTAACCGATCTCTATTGCCCGTCGTCGTGCTGTCCCGTCTTCCAAGACAAAGACGGTCTTTTCGGTCTCGTCTCCGAGTACCGCCATCCGCGGGATCAGAAGCACGTCCTCGCGGCGCTCATAGACAATCTGGAAGCGGCCGAACATGCCGGGTTTCAGCCGGTTTTCGGCGTCGGTTACGGCCAGGGTCACTTTGAACGTACCGGTTTCCGGATCGACCACCGGGCTCACCCTCAGAATGCTCGCCTCGAATATCTCCCCGGGGATGGCATCTACCATCACTTGAGCCGGCTGCCCGGGTTCCAGACGACGGAATTCTTTCTCGGGGACGAAGAGATAGCCGAGCAGGGGCTCCATGTCCGTAATCCGGAAAGCAGGGTCATTGGCCGAAATGGTGTTGCCAATTTTGATAAAGCGTTCGGAAATGATGCCTTCGATGGGCGCGCGAATCTCCGTGTAGCTGTATTCCAGGCGGGCGAGGTTATAGGCAGCGCGGAGGGAGTCCAGTTCATACTTGATTCCCTCGAATGCACCAGCACTCACCAGGCCTTTCTCGTGGAGTTCCACGTTCCGGTTGTATTCCTGTTCCAGTTTTTTGAGGTTAGCGAGGGATCGCTGCATCTCGAGACGCAGCCGGTCTCCGTCGAGACGTGCCAGAACATCTCCGGCACCGACCCGGTCGCCTTCTTCTGCCAGCAGCTCCTCCACCTCGCCGCCGACCTTCGCCACGATCAGCGCCTCCTCTTCGGTTTCCAGGGAGGCCGTACCGGAATACATTGCAAAGACATCGCCACGGAAGGGCGTCATAACCTCTACCGGCACCGGCGGCGTGTCCTCGTCGTCGTTACCGCCGGGGCCCGCATTTTTGGCGGCCCCATTGTCGCAGGCTGGCAAAACGGCCAGCGATAACATCAGCAAGAGCAGGCTGGACAGTCGAGATGCAAAACTGGCAGCGCGTTTGTGCATGGAGCGGACCAACCCTTTGGATATTTCGTCAGGCGGGATCAGATCTGGTGACCGGCGTCCTGGTGGGCTACGGGCGTGCCGTCGCGGAGAGCCGCCTGGCCGACCACAATGACCTTGTCGGTTCCCTGTAATCCCGAAGTCACCTCTATGTTGCCACCATTTTCGAATCCGGTCGTCACGTCGCGTCGACGTGCGACGCCGTCCTCGACGACAAACACTGACGGCTGGGCATCCTCTGCGAGCACCGCGTCTGCCGGGACCAGCAGGGCTTCCTCGTGAACTTCGTAGACGATCCGCGCGCGGGCGAACATTCCGGGACGAAGCTGGCCGTTGACGTTCGTGACTCCCAGCGTCACCTTGACCGTGCCGGTTGCCGAGTCCACTCGCGGGCTGATACGGACGATCGAGGCGCTGTGCCGGTCTTCGGGAAACGCATCCAGACTGAGTTCCGCCGGTTGGCCGACAGAGAAACGGAACAGATCCCGCTGTGGGACATGGAGGTATGCGAGCAGAGCGGTGGAGTTGCTGATCCTGAGGACCACGTCGCCGGCGGCCACGGTGTTACCGATTCTGCCGATTTTCTCCGAAACGATACCGTCGATGGGCGCGCGGATATTGGTGTAATCCAGATCAAGCTGGGCCAACTTATAGGCCGCATCCATGGCTTCCAAGTCGAAGCGGAGGTTCTCGAAGGCACCTTGGCTGATCAGGCCGCGTTCGTGAAGCTGAACATTCCGGCGATATTCCTGCTTCAGTCGATTCAGGTCTGCCCGCGCCTGTTCGGCGATCAATTTCAGGCGATTCGGATCGAGTCGGGCGACGATCTGGCCGGATTTCACTTCCTGACCTTCCTCAACCAGTATCTCGACGATCTCCCCATCGATCTTGGCGACGACCGCCGCCTCGGATTCGGTTTCCAGATTGACCGTACCGGCGTGATAGGCGTAGGCCTCACCGCGCGTCGGTGTCTGCGTGATCACAGGAACCGCTGTAACGGGTTCGGCTTCGGTGGCCACGCTGGCCTCGCCGATGCCGCATCCAGCCAGCGGTGCCAGCAAGGCGACCAACGTCAGCAGGATCACGAATTCCCGGATTGAGAGCTTGGTTGCCACGTGCGTTCTCCGAGGACTGATGTATCTATGCTTCACTCAAGTAGTGTTGTAGTGAAGTATAACACCAAAGACCCTGTTGGCAAGCGATTCGCAATCTCCGGGCGGAGCTGCCTCGCAACACCATGAATTTATTGAATTACCTGAATTTAACGAAACCGCTCTCCGGCCCTGGTGAGCGGTCCGGAGGGCGGCAGATGCGCAGGTTCCGGTCTACGGCGTCCGGTTCTGGGCCATGGCAGGCGGAGACAGCTTCGACATATCGGCCACCAGGTCGGCCGCCGTTTCGAGGATCACGTCAGGGACTTCGTTGTCCGGGACCTCCTCCAGTTTCTCCGCCGGCTCCAGGCCAAGGGCCGCGCGCCTCTGGTTCACCCGATCCAAGGATCGCTGCGTCGCTTCCTCTCGCTCCTGCCTGCGTTTTTCGATGGACAGTGATATCTCCCGGTGCGCCTGGCCGGTCTTCTGCTCCTCGATCTCGCCCAGCAGGTAGACGTAATCGGGATTCCCCTGGGCCCTGTCATGATAACTGTCCGTCAGGGCACTGACCGCCGCCTGCAGGGGCTGGCTGGCTCTGTACTTCGTGGCTTCGATCTGGTCCCACGGAAGCGCAGAGTCTCTCGAGCTCTCCCCGATGATGTCCGTGTCGACGGCGGAGGGGAGTTCGATATCCGGTATCACCCCCTTGTGCTGGGTGCTGCCGCCGGTGACCCGGTAATATTTACCTATCGTCAGCGTCAGCTGGCCGAACTGGGGATCCCGACCTGGGGCGTATCGATCCAGCGGGTAGAGGTTCTGCACCGTGCCCTTACCGAAGGTCTGCTGGCCGATGATGATGCCGCGGTTGTAATCCTGTATCGCGGCGGCGAAGATCTCCGACGCCGAGGCGCTGAAGCGGTTGACCAGTACTGCAAGCGGTCCGTCGTACACCTTGTCCGGCATCGGATCCTCCAATACCTCGATACGACCGTTGGTATTCCTCAGCTGGACGATCGGCCCGCGGTCCACGAAAAGACCGGTCAGGGCTGTGGCCTCCGAAAGATGGCCTCCACCGTTATTTCGCAGGTCGAGAACCAGCCCGTCGATGCCTTCCTCCTCGAGTTCGCCGATCAGTCGTTGTACGTCCTTGGTGGTGCTCGTGTAATCCTTTTCACCGGCGGCTCGAGCATTAAAGTCCTGATAGAAGCTCGGCACCGTGATGACGCCGACGTGCAGCTTGTTGCCGTCTCGCTCCACCTCAATGCGCTCTTTCTGCGCGGCCTGGGCCTCCAGCTTGATCTTGTCCCTGGTCAAGGGAAGGATCCGCTCGGCGTTGCCCGGTGCGGCGCCAGCGGGAAGGATCTGCAGGCGAACCACCGTCCCACCGGGTCCCCGAATCAGCTCGACGACTTCGTCGAGCCGCCATCCGACGACGTCTACCATTTCGCCGTCAGACCCCTGCCCGACGGCGGTGATCCGGTCCTTCGGCTTGAGCGAGCCCTCGATGGCGGCGGGCCCACCCGGTATCACGTTGAGGATCGAGACGTAATCATCCTCTGTCTGTAACGAGGCGCCGATGCCGTCGTAGGAGAGACTCATCTGGATCCGGTACTCCTCCGAGTTCCTCGGCGAGAAATAGCTGGAGTGGGGATCCAGGGTGTGAGAGTAGGCGTTCATGAACGCCTCGAACACGTCGTCCGAGTTGATCTGCTCGGTGCGTTTAAGGACGCGGCTGTAACGCTTTTCGAGAATCTCTGCGCTTTCGTCCCAGGTTTTGTCGGCCAACAGCAGGCTGAGCGCGTCGTTTTTGACCCGCTTGCGCCACAATTCATCCAATTCGTCGGAGGAAGTGGCCCAGGGCGCCTCTGAACGCTCGAATTCGTAATACTCGTCTACGCTGAAATCAGGCTCCTCATCCAGCATCGACAGGGCGAAGTTCAACCGCTCCCGAGTGCGTTGCAGGTACCGATCGTACATGGAGAACACGGGCTCGAGTTCGCCCCGCTTGACCGCATCATCCAGTTCGAACCGGTAAGTCTCGAATTCGGCAATATCGCCCGCCAGGAAGTAATGGCGATTGCCGTCCATAGCCTCGATATAACGATCCAGGATCCGGGACGAAACGGCATCGTCAACCCGGATCTGCCGATAATGAGAGCGCTCGAACAAGGTGGTCACCAGCCGGCTGACCTTGGCGTGGCGATCCGATTGCGCCAGCGATGGGGTCGATGCGGTCCCCAGCGCCAGCGAGGGGAGAACCGCGAACACTGCCGCAATCGCGAGCGCTTTGAGGCCTGAGGATGCGCGTCTGGTCAAATTCTGGCTCATTAATTTCTCGTTCGATGGCGGCAGGCAGCCGCCTTCCTGATGCAGTTCCGGTCTAGGCTAGGATGCATTTCACAACCAATCAAGGGCATTATTCGCATCCAGTTAACAGTCTGATTCAAAAACGATGCAACCGCTGACCGTCATTACCGGAATTTTGCTCGGCACGTCGGCCGCTATTGCCGCCGGGCTGACCGTCGTTCTATTTCTGTTCTTTATACTTTCCGACGATCATCCCCGGCTTGCCGCCGAGTTCGGGCCTCTCACGGTCAGTACGGCGATCTTCCTGATTATGACAGCGATTTGCGGCGTCAGTTTCCTCGGTCTGGTCCGCGCTGCCCGGTGGCGGTGGCTGGCGCAGGTCGCCATGTGGATCGGTCTGGGTCTGACCGTCGTGTACTATCTGCCCTGACGAGCCACCGTCTGGGTCTGATATGCATTATGCGGTTCTGAAATTACAGGCATTGCGGGACCGGTGCCGCCTGATTCTCCCAGAGCAATGGGTGGTGCCGCCCAGGAGTCACACCGAGGGTCTTTATCCTCGCCGGGCTTCCGGTGCTGAAATGGAGATCCAGCGGGGCTCGCCGGCGTCGTCCTGGGTCGCTTGGGAGATCAGTTCCCGTCAGCGCAGCGGTGGTCGAAGATCGCGCCCGGATCGGACGAAATCAGAATAGCGAGAAGGGTGATCGCTGGCTGCCGCTTCTTCGACCGCCGTGGCGCGATCGATGTCGCCGCTCCTTCATCCACCCCTGCAATTGCTTGCGGTATTCGGCCAGCCATTTCTCGCGGGAATCCTTGTCCGCCATGTGTCCCTTGGCGCCACGCTGCTCCTCGGCGGCTCTCATTCGACAGAACCGGGAGTAGGCCTCGATCTCGAACTGAAATTCGCGACATACCAGCTCGACCATGATGGCGTCGTCCAGGAACCCCAGGCCCGGCACGTGGTCGGGAATCAAGTCCTCCGGCTCGGAGAAATAGGCCAGGGCGTTCATCACCCTGTCGGATTCCTCCTTGGGCAGCTGCCACTCTGCATCTTCCAGCATGTCGATGAGAATCTTGATGCGCTCGAGCCGGCCACGTACGAAATCCGGAAGCTCCACATCCTTCACGGCCTCCAAGAGTCCATGAGCCGACTGAAGAATTTCTTCGGGAGAGTGTTCGACGGCGACCTCCCTGGCCTCCCGCATGATCTTGCGAAAGTGGCTGAGATCGGAATCGCGGAGCTCGAAGGTAACTCTGAGGCTCATGAAGGGCTCCATGCCGGGTGACGTTGGGCAAGCCTAATCGGGACCCGCGATATCGTCAAATAGTCTCGGGTGGGTCTGGTGAGCAGTTGCCGTCGCGCTGCGGTAGCGACCGGAAGACCGATTGGCGGGTCGGTAGGAACAACGGCCGTCAAACAACATCTATAAAATGAATCCCGTAAGGTTTTCACCATGGCGATCCTCGACGGCAACGACAGGCGGATGAGTGACGAAGAGAATTCGCTTCTCTCGCGAACGCTGGCCGATCTGAGGCGTCGCAAGGTCTTCCGGGTAGTCGCCGCCTATGCTGTGGTGGCCTGGCTGCTGATCGAGGTGTCTTCAGTCGTCCTTCCTGCTCTCAAGGCGCCGGAGTGGACCGTTACGGCGGTGGTGGTCGCCGCAATGGCCGGGTTCCCGGCGACCCTGTTGCTCGCATGGGTCTTCGATGTCACGCCCCGGGGCGTCGTCAGGACAGGTCCGGCTCCGGAGCGCGCGGCAGAGGTACACAGGGCCGCACGTATCGGAATCGATGTGGTGGTGATCGGGGTTTTGCTTGCGATCATTGCCTACCTGGTTGCGGAGCAGGGAATTTTCGGTCCCCAGAGGCTTCCGCAGCAGTCGATCGCCGTTCTGCCATTCGTGGACGTCAGCGAGTCCGGTGACAACGAGTATTTCAGTGACGGCATCTCCGAGGAGCTGCTGAACTCCCTGGTCGGAATCGAAGGCCTCCGGGTCGCCGCCCGCACGTCGTCTTTCGCCTTCAAGGATCGGAAGGAGGACGTCCGCACCATCGGTGAGAAACTCAACGTACGCACCATCCTCGAGGGGAGTGTAAGGCGGGCCGGGGATCAGGTCCGGATCACGGCGAACCTCATCGATGTAGATGACGGATTTCCAATCTGGTCTGCAACCTACAACCGCCGACTGGACGATATTTTCGCGATACAGGATGAGATTGCGCGATCCATCGTCGAGGCGCTCCGGCTTGAACTGGTCGGGGGGGCATCCTCAGGACGGGCCGCCGGTGTGACCGAAGATATCAAGGCGTACGACCTGTATTTGCTGGGGCGCCACCATTGGCACCAGCGGACTCCGGCGTCGCTGAGGCGGGCCCTGGATCTGTTCCAGCAAGCGGTTGAAATCGACCCGGACTTTGCTCTGGCTTACACCGGGCTTGCGGACACCTATCTGCTGCTTGACGGCTACGGAGACATGAGCAGGGCAGAGGCCTTGTCGAGGGCCGAGCCGTCGGTCGCCCGCGCACTGGCGCTTGATGATCAGCTTGCCGAGGCCTACGCGTCTCTGGGATTGCTGCGGCTGAACCAGGGGGACGCCACAGCTGCAGAACTCGCCCTGCGGAGCGCGATCAACTTGAATCCCAACTACTCGATGGCGCACATGTGGCTGGGCTTGGTGCTCGACGGCAGCGCCGGTCCCGCGGAATCTATGGAGGAATTCCGACGCGCCCGGCAACTCGATCCGCTGCATCCGGTCGTCATCCGCAATCTTGCCCGTTCATACGCTTCGACCGGACGCTTTCGCGATGCGGAACGGTTGCTGCTCGAATTGCGCGACCTGGACCCGCGCGAGCCTGCTGTGAACTTCAGCCTTTCCAGGCTGTATGGCACTTATGGGCGGCTCGCCGAGGCAGCAAGATGGGCCTGGTGGGGGGTAGGCGAGTCCTCGAACGGTATCAATGAACTCGGTTTGTCGTTGGCGATGCTGCCACTGGGGCAATTCGATCGGGCAGAAAAGTTTCTCTTGGCGGCGGAGCGCGGGCTGGGGGAAAAGAAGGAAGTGCTTTGGGCCCGAATGGATCTGTATCTGGCACAGGGTCGTTCCGAAGAGTTAGTTCGATTCTCGAACTCGATCGGTTCGGAGGCGGATGACCCGATGGTCCGGGCAGGAGCCCTCGTCTGGAGTGGCGTTGCCGGGATCATTTCCGGTGATCCCGGCGCGGGTACCGAGCGGCTCGAAGAGGGTCTCGAGACCTCGCAGCACTGGGACATGACGCCGGACGATCGACTCCGGTTCGGGACCCTGCTGGCCTTCGGCTACCGTGAGCTGGGCGATTCTTCCCGGGCTGAGGAATCGCTTGCACGGGCTCGGGAAGAAGCCAGGGCAGCCAGAGCAGCCGGCTGGGACGTGCCCCAACTCGCCGCTTGGGAGGCGGTCGCCTATTACATGGCCGGACGTCTGAACGAGGCCCGGTCAACTCTTCAGGCCGCGGTTGATCACGGCTGGCGAAATTACATTCCGCTGATGTCTTTTCCGCCCGCCGCAGGGTTCTTCGCGGAGCCGGAACTCGGGGCCCTCATGGGCCAGGTGCGCGAGGACGTGATCCGCATGGCGTCATCGGTCGAGGAACTGGAGAATTTGCCGTCGCCGCCAGGCAATGAAAAAATGGTGCAGTTGAACCGATAACAACTGGCGGAAACACAAAGTGTCAAGGGAGGCAGAGTGGTTCATGTCCATAGGACCGACAATCGTGCGCGCATCGAAGTCGGGAAGACCAAGTTGATTCCCCGGGGTCGACCAGGAGCATGGTGGTTGGCCGTGGTGCGGGCGCTGTTCCTTTACCTGTTTGTCGCTTGGCTGGTGGTGAGATATGCCTCCGATCAGAGTTCCGGTATGGGCTCCGGAGGACTTGTGTATGTCGCGATACTGGCCGGCTTCCCGGTGGCCGCCACATTGGCCGCCTGGCTCAGTCATCGACGCCTCACCGGCGAGGCAGGTGTCTGGGGTACGGCCGCCATCGCCGTGCTGGCCGCCGCGGCCCTTCCGTTGGCCTGTATGCAAATGTCGCGAGAAGGTCCGTCAGTCCCCGAAATCGTTCTGACACCTGCGGCTGCCGGCGCTGCAGTTCTGACGGGAACGCCGTTGCCGTCGCCGGACGACGGGCTCCGGCTTCGGATTCGTGGACTCTCGGTCGTGGACGGGAAGGCCACAGCCGGATCGCGCGCAGACCGGGCGGCGGAAATTCTCTTGATGACCTCGGTGGATCACGGGGACGTTGGAGATGAACTGGTGGTGCTGGTGCGGCTCGTGGCCGAGGATGACGGCGACGAGATCTGGCGGGCGGAGTACCGCGGTGATCCCAGTGACCTGGTGTCGGTGCGACGCCTTCTTATAAGGGCCCTGACGGAAGCAATGAGCCTGACAAACGAGGGGTTGTCAGGAGGACAAACGGTCTGACCACCGGGCAGAGTGCAGCGGGTGGAGAGTCGATTTATATTAGTTGAAACTGATGTTGCGCCGCAGTACCATGGTGTAACCGATGGTGACCTACAAGTAACAACTTATGAATCACTCCAGATCCTTCAGCAACAGGCTTCGGATCAGTCACCGGATCATTAACTGCGTGGAACCGGCGGCAAACCGGCGAATCGTAGTGCCCATGCCCTCTGTGCCAGAGCGAAGCCCGCCGGCTGGACGCCGAACTCACCGCAGATACTGACCGGTTCGGCCGGATCGCTGCGATCAGTCCCTGTCCCGCGTGTCTATCGGCACGTCGTTCCAGGACGGCTTTTTCTTTTCCGGGACTTCTGCTGCGGTGTTGTACGGATTGCCGGGTCCGTCGTACGCAGATGTGTCACTGGCGCGGCCTGGGCTCGCGACGGCGGGCGATTTCCGGATCTGCCGTGATGTCTGGTTATAAGGATTGCGCCCCTCGACCCTTGGCCGTGTCGCAATTCTCTCAGAGGGCAGGCGCCCGGTCGTTTCTGCCAAACCTCGACGGATGACCCCGTCGATCTCGCCCTTCGCGGCCGTGTCGCGAACGGATTTTTTCCAGCGACCAAAAACCATGTCAGCCTCCCCCCGGAGTCGTATGGCAATCGCAATAAACAAGTTCCCAGGAAAAGGATAGGCCGGAGCGGCCATGAAATTCCGTGACTTGCGTCACATCTTGTTGTGTTCCGAGACCTCAGGTTCGGGCCGGCGTCGCAGAGGAAGGATGGCCAATCGGAGAAGCTGTACGCCCAGCCAGGGACTCAAAACCAGCAACCATGCGAACAAAGACCCTGCGGCCAGATCGCCAAAGATATCTCCATACAGATGCCCGATTCCCTGTCCGTCCGCGGAGTAGGATCCCAACAGCGTTTGGCCCGTAAAAAAGATTGCCATCGGCACGAAGAACAGACCGGCAGGTATCAGTATTCCGGCCAGCAGCAATTCCCGCCGCACTTGGCGGGCGGGGTGGCTTCGCTCGGGTTCGTTCATGACGTGTGCGCCGTTTTCCTGCATGGTCGATCAAACTGGATCGAAATCTGGCGTCTCGGCCCGGATGCCGTCGAGGATGGTATCGCAGACCGAACCCGCCAGGGAGCGAATTTCGTCCTTTGTTCCCGGTGACAGCTTGCCGCTCCCGAGGATGAGCATCGTCAGGCCATGGACGGCGGCCCAGCAGGAAAGAACGATGGCGTCGGTGTCCGGGCCGCAAAAAATACCGGTGCTTCTGCCTTCATCGATGATCTGGAAAATCTCGCCGTAGGCGGCCTCGGCGGTTTGGTGAAGACTCTCATCGATGTCATCCGATTTCATCATGCCGCCGAACATGAGTCGAGTGCGTTCCGGGTTGTCCGTGGCCCAGAGTACATAGGCCACACCGGCGTCGCGTAGCTGCCCCACCGGGTCGCCGGGATTCCGTTCCCGCGCCGAGCGCGTCATCTGCCCAAGCTGTTCGAAGCCCGCTTGGGCGACAGCTTCCATCAATGCAGCCTTGTCACGGAAATGGCGGTAGGGCGCCGCGTGACTGACACCGGCACACTGACACACCTCGCGCAGGCTCACGCCGGACGCGCCTCGTTCTTCGAGCAACTGTTCGGCCGCATCTACCAGGGATCGATGAAGATCCCCGTGGTGGTAAGGGCGGCGGTGCCGGCACTGACGGTTACGTTCGTTCATGATCTTCCGCGCCCGAGTCTAGCACACATGTTGACATCGTAAACATCCATGTTTACGCTGCAAACATACCCCAATGCCGGGCCGGGCCATCCATGACTAGCAAAGCCGACAGACTCTTTCTGGCCTGTCTCGTGGCCGGTCTCCTGACCGGTTGCGGACAGTCGACTCACGCCCAGGGCGAGGGCGCGCCCGCCCGGGCCGTCCGGGTCGTGGAGGTGAGTGTCCTGGACAGCGCTCGCGAAGTCCGGGTATCCGGCATCACGCGGGCCGGGCGGAGGGCGACGCTGGCTTTCCTCGTCTCCGGAACGCTGATCGAGCGACCGGTAGAGCTTGGCCAGACCGTGGCCGCCGGTGAGCTGATCGGCAGGCTGTCCAGCCCGGAGCTGAGACCTGCGGTAGCGAGCGCGGAGGCTCGCGTGCGCGAGTTGGAGACTCGCCTGCAGCAGCTGGGACGGGACCTGGAACGCGCGGAGGATCTGCATGGTCGAGGGCTGATCAGCCAAGAGGACATGGAGCGGGTCAGAACCGATCGCGACGCCACATTGGCACTCAGGGACCTGGCTGTCGCCTCATTAAGCGAGGCACGCAACCGGCTCGACGAAGCCACCCTCAGGGCACCCTTTGATGCCACCGTCGACGAGGCATTTTTCGAGATCGGCGAGTTCGTCGGCGCCGGCCAGCCGGTGGTCCGTCTGAGCGGCGCCGGTGACCTCGAAGTGGAACTGGAAATTCCGGAATCGTTGATCGATCGTTTTGCTCCGGGCCAGGCAGTCACGCTTTCACTCTTTTTCCTCGGCAGTCGGGAGGTCCGGGGGTACGTGGATCACGTCGGAGACGCAGGCGGCGGCCCTGGCGGACTGTTCCCCGTACAGATCCGTCTTGCGGATGAACCCGGCCTGCGTCCCGGGCTGACGGTTGAACTGGTGCTGCCCGTGGAGACCGGCACGGGCATGGCCGTGCCCTTGGGGGCGGTCCTGGACCCCGGTACCGGGCGGCCGCGGGTATTCCGGGTCACCGATGGCCGCGTCGACCCGGTATTCGTCAGCGTGGGCAAGTTGTTCGGCGATCTGGTGGCGGTCGACGGCCCATTGGCACCCGGCGATGAGGTCGTTGTCACCGGGCTGAGCTCGCTCACGCCCGGGCAGAGGGTCGAGGTTCTCCGATGAAACTGATCGACGTCGCTGTCCGGCAGCGGCGGCTCGTTCTGGCGGTCGCCGCGGTGCTGGCGCTGGTCGGCGCCGTGGCCTGGGAGGGCATGATCCGCCAGGAGGACCCGTCCTTTCCTTATCGGGCCGGTTTCATCCTGGTGGCATACCCCGGTGCCGATCCCGAACGGGTCGAGCGACTTGTGCTGGAGCCGCTGGAGGAGGAACTCGCCGAGATCGAGGAGATCGACTATATCCAGTCCACGGTTCGCTCCGGCCAGGTGGCGATTCGCCTTCGCCTGAAGGACTACGTTTACGACACCGATACTCAATGGGATCGGATCAGAGTGGCGGTCGACCGGGCACAGCAGGCGTTCCCGGAGGGTGTTGGGGAGCCGATTGTCGATGACCGCTTGGTGGATAACGCAAGCGCCACCATTGTGGTGGCCGGCTCGAACGATCTGGTGGATCTCGCCCATGCGGCGGACCGGATCGAGAAAAAGCTGTTTCGGCTCGATGGCGTCTCACGGGTGGAAGTCGTCGGCGATCCCGGTGAGCAGGTGACGATTGCCTACAAGGACTCGGCCGCTCGCCGGCTCGGCCTGACCCCCGCGTCCCTTGCCAGCCAGTTGAGCGCGCGTAACCAGGTTCGCGGCGGGGGCACGGTACTGGTGGCTGGCAAAACAGCTTCACTGCGCCCCGAGTCCGAATTCAGGTCAATCGAAGAGATACGCTCGACGCCCGTGGCCCTGCCGTCGGGGAGAACCGTGCCCCTCTCGGAAGTGGCGGACGTGCGACACGGGCCCAGCGAGCCGGGTAAAGAGTTTATGTGGGTCAACGGCCGGCCGGCCGTCGGGCTTGCCGTGATTGTTGAGCGCGACAAGGTTCACGTTGTCGAGTGGGGCGTAAAACTCAAGGCATTCGTGGATGAACTTCGGCCGCAGTTCACGCCACTGGAACTGGACATCATTCTGTTTCAACCCGACCACACGGAAGGGCGGCTCAGGGAGCTGGGCTTCTCGCTGATGATGGGCATCGTCATCGTCGCCGGCATCCTGTTTTTCTCCATGGGAATCCGGCTCGGCGCCCTCGTGGCTTCGGTCGTGCCGCTGGTGACCCTGTCGGCGCTTGCCATCTACGCCATCGGCGGCGGTGTTCTTCACCAGATGGCGATTGCCGGGATGGTGATCGGACTGGGCATGCTGGTAGACAACGCCATCGTGATGGCCGAGAACATCCAGTGGCATCTCGATCGGGGACTGCCCGCGCGAGAAGCTTCTGTGATTGCGGTCAGGGAACTGGCAGGGCCGCTCGGATCTGCAACAGGGACCACGCTGGCCGCTTTCGTCCCGATGTTTATCGCCGAGGGGAACACGGCTGATTTCACCCGCATGATCCCGGGAATGGTCATGCTGATGCTCACCGTCAGCTATTTTTATGCCGTGCTTGTCACCCCGGCCCTGTCCGAGTTCATGCTGAAGAGGACGGAAGCGTCCAGGGAAGGGCCGATTTCGCGGCTTGGCCGGAGACTCGGGGGCCTGGCCGTGAGGCACAGCAAATCCGTATTGGTGACCGCCGGCGTCCTCGTGGTCGTTGCGGTTCTCGGTGCGCGCTATGTCGATCGGGATTTCTTCCCGGACACGGCCCGCAACGAGATGGTCGTCAATCTCAATTTTGCCGAAGGCACGCACATCAGCACGACATCAAATGCGGCGATGCTCATGGCGGATGCGATGTTGCAGCTGGAGGAGGTCACAGACGTCTACGCCTGGGCGGGCTTTTCCGGACCGACCTTCTACTACAACCTGTCGGAAAATCCCCGGAGTCCGCACATCGCGCGACTGGCGGTCATCGCCCGAGGTGTGGGCGACCTGCCGGCGATTTTCGACTGGGTACGGCATTACGCCCACGCCAAGCTTCCCGACGTGGAGGTGGTGCCGCAGCGGCTCGGCCAGGGGCCCCCGGTCCAGGCGCCGATCGAGATTCGCCTGTTCGGCGATGATTTCGATTTACTTCGCCTGGCAAGCGAACAGGTGATGGATCTTGTCCGGGACACTCGGGGTACGACCGACGTGCGTGAGACGCTCGGAACGGGCACGCCGACGCTGGTTTTCGAGATCGGCGACGCGTCGGCGGCCCGTTACGGTCTCGACCGGGAGGACGTCGCGGATGCGCTTCTGGGGAGAACGCTCGGAATACGGATCGGGGATTACCGGGCCGGGCTGGATCCGGTGCCGATTGTCCTGAGGTCTCCCGAGGGTGAGCGTTTCGATACTGATCATCTCGATACCGCTTACGTATTCACGCCGACGGGGGACTCCGTGCCCTTGGCCCAGCTTGTCAACCAGTCGTTGCTCTGGCAACCGTCGGCCATCCAGCATCGGGATCTGCAGCGTGTCGCCATCGTTCTGGCAGAACTGGAGCAGGGTTACCCGTTCGGCAACGTGACCGATGAACTCGCCCGCAAGCTGGCACAGGTAGACTTGCCCGCCGGAATCTCCCTCGAATTTGGCGGTAAAAAGGAAAGTTCCGGTGACGCCAACGCGGCCCTCTTTTCGGCGATGCCGGTCGGAATCGTGCTGCTGCTTGTCTTCCTGCTGCTGGAGTTCAACTCTTTCCGGCGGCTCGCCATGGTGCTTGTTACCGTTCCGCTTGCCGCGACCGGTGTGGTCCCGGGATTGCTGTTGACTGATAATCCGTTCGGGTTCACGGCGCTTCTTGGTGTGATCGCCCTGGCCGGCATCGTGGTCAATAACGCGATCGTACTGATCGATGTCCTGGACGCAAATCTCCGGGCGGGGCGCCCCCTCGGCGAGGCGATTGCCGATGCGGTGGCGCGCAGGACACGTCCGATTCTTCTCACCACCGTGACGACCGTCGCCGGACTTGCGCCGCTGACGTTTACCGACAGCACCCTCTGGCCTCCGCTGGCCTGGTCGATTATTTCCGGCCTGCTGGCATCCACGGTGCTCACGCTGCTGGTCGTGCCGGCCATGTGCAGGTACCTGCTGCGCAGCGAGTCGACGCGCTGAGCGTGGCTCCTGCCGGCCTGTTATCCTTGGAACAATTCGGTAGGCCGGACTCGGAATAATGGCGCTGGACAACATCCGCGGCTGGGTCGAGCGGCAGCTCGCCAACCCCCAGATCGTGACGTTGATACTGATCATCGTCATCCTGGGGCTGATCGTTTATTTCTTCGGCAACATGCTCGCGCCATTGATCGGCGCGGTGGTCATCGCGTACCTGCTGGAAGGTATCGTGGTGAGGCTGGAGAGGCGCAGGGTGCCCCATTTGGCCTCTGTGCTGATCGTGTTTCTGAGTTTCTTCACGTTCCTGATTTTCGCGGTGTTCGGCCTCCTGCCATTGCTCATCCGGCAGCTCACCCAGCTGGCCCAGCAGGTGCCGGCGATGGCAGCCCGCATGCAGTCGGCCCTGCTGGAGTTGCCGCAGAGGTACTCGATGGTCTCGGAACGCCAGATTCAGGATCTGCTTGCCGGCATCAATTCGGAGATACTCGGCGTGGGTCAGACCCTCCTGTCCTATTCAGTGGCCTCTCTGATCACGGTGCTGACGATCGGCGTGTACCTGGTCCTGGTGCCGATTCTGGTGTTCTTTTTCCTCAAGGACCGGGACCAGATGATCAATTGGTTCACCGGCTTTCTGCCGACCGACCGGCCCCTTACGCAGCAGGTCTGGGGTGAGGTAGACGGGCAGATCGGCAACTATGCCCGCGGCAAGATGTGGGAGATCTTTATCGTCGGCTCGGTCACTTATGTCGTGTTCACGTTTTTCGGTCTGCAGTACAGCCTTCTGCTCGCTGTCATCACCGGTTTCTCGGTGCTGATTCCATACATCGGCGCCTTCGTGGTTACCGTGCCGGTGGCCGGTGTTGCGATCTTCCAGTGGGGCCTGGAACCTCAGTTCTACTGGGTGCTGATCGCCTATGGCGTGATCCAGTTTCTCGACGGCAATCTTCTCGTCCCCCTGTTGTTCAGCGAGGCGGTCAACCTGCACCCCGTTGCGATCATTGCCGCCATCTTGCTGTTCGGCGGACTCTGGGGGTTCTGGGGAGTATTCTTTGCCATTCCCCTGGCCACCGTCATCCAGGCTGTTCTGCAGGCGTGGCCTACCGATATTTCCGGCGCTGTGGAACAGCAGGAGAAGGCGATCGACGTGGGCTAGCCGTGCGCCCGAATGGCGTGCCAGGCGAGGATGCCGCCCGCCACCGAAGCGACCCGGGTGAAACCCATTTTTTGCAGGCTGTCCGCCGCCAGGGCGGAACGGCCGCCGCTCCTGCAGTACAGGTAAATAGGCCTATCTCTGTCACGGAGCTCGGGCGCCGTGACACCGCCCATCTCGGGGCGGGGCTCGACTTCCGCTTCGAGCACTCCGCGGGGGATGTTGATCGACCCGGGGATCCGGTCGGCGGAATATTCTTCGGGCTCGCGGACATCGATGAGCACTGCGTCCTCTTCGACCCCAGAGAGCAGCTGCTGGACCGATATTTCCCGGATTCGGGATCGCGCCTCGGCCACGAGTTGTTCCATGGTCAGTGGTGTCATTGGTTCCTCATCCGTAGGTGTATCAGCGGCCCAGAAGCGGCAGGCTTCGCCAGATGATGAAGACGCCCATCATCACCAGGAAAATGCCGAATCCCCGCTTGAGACGATCATGAGGCAATCGGACGGCAACGCGGTTACCCACCATGCTCCCGGCCACCCCGAGCAGTGCGACCGTGACGAGGACATACCAGTCGAGGCTCAAGCCACGATCTTCCAGCACATCCAGATATTTCCAGAAGCCGGCAAAGGACTTCAAGGCGATGATCACGAGGCTCGTGGCCACTGCCCGGTGCATGCTCAGGCCGCCGAGCAGCACCAGCGCAGGCACGATAAGGAATCCGCCGCCCACGCCGACGAAACCGGTGAGTACTCCGACGACCAGGCCGTCCACCACCACTTTCCAGGCATGGCGCGTCGCGGGTCGAGACGTGACCAGGGGCGTCCGGCGCAGCATCAGGCCGGCCGCCAGCAGCATGACCAGGGCAAAGACAAACAGCTGCGTCTCGCCGCTCACGAAGGCGGCGAGCCATGCCCCCATCCAGGTACCGGCCATCCCCGGAACGCCGAAAAGGGCGACGCTGCGCCAGTCGATCATCCGACGGGCCAGATAGGGCAGGGCGCCGACCAGGGCAATGGAACCCACCACCGCGAGCGAGCCGGCGATCGCGACCTTCTCCTCCTGACCCACCAGGTAGACAAGAACCGGCACGGTCAGGACCGACCCTCCCGAGCCGAGAAGGCCCAGGCTCAAACCGATGGCGATGGCTCCGATCCAGGCAGCAACCATAATTTATTTAATAGGTTATATGGAATATCTCGAAAGGGACATAAAATTGCCCGGGCCGTTGCGGACCCGGGCAAACAGAGGGTACGTCACGATCTGGGGGAGACATATATCAGTGACGCCTAATATGTTAGCAAGAAATTCAGAGAAGTCTAATATTTCGGTTCTGTCGGAATGATAGCTGGCTTAAGATGAACCCCGCGACCCGACAAATCTGGAGAAGAGAGTGAAGTATCTGCACACGATGGTGAGAGTGACCGACCTGGAAGAATCCCTGGACTTCTATTGCAGGAAACTGGGTCTCACGGAAATGCGTCGCTACGACAGCGAGGGCGGCCGGTTCACTCTGGTATTCCTGGCCGCGCCCGGAGACGAATCTGCGCAAATTGAGCTGACACACAATTGGGATCCGGAAGAGTACACGGGCGGACGGAATTTCGGGCATCTCGCCTATCAGGTCGAGGACATTTACGCGATCTGTCAGAAACTGATGGACGAGGGCGTCACCATCAATCGGCCACCTCGGGACGGACGCATGGGCTTTGTTCGATCACCGGACAACATCTCCATCGAGTTGTTGCAGAAGGGCGAGGCGCTGCCGCCAAAAGAACCCTGGGCTTCGATGCCGAATAGCGGCGAGTGGTAGGCCGTCGACTCGCTTAGAACCGGGCGCCGGCGCCGAGTTCGGTCAGCTGCTGCTGGACCTTGACCCGCTGCTCGGCCAGCGCCGCGTCTACTCGCGCCTGTAGCTGGACCACCTCCGGGCTGGCCGCGGTCTCACCCAGGAATTCGGATTCGGTCAGTTTCCATCCCCATTCGGCGGTGCCCAGCCAACCCTGATCGATGGCTTCTTGAAGCATGCGCACGGCGGGTTGGTCATCTCCTGCTGCGGCACTGCTGAGGGCGAGGGTGATTGCGGCCTGGGCCGGTGAATCATTGGCGTGATCCCTCGCCTGGTGTGCCTGATTGGCTGCCAGCAGGCGACGCGCTTGCTCGTGATTGCCTGATCTGCTCAGTGCAAAAAGCACCTCGCTGCTTGCGCCATGGTTATCGTTGTTGACGATGGGCTCCGCGGCGAGAAGCTCCGGATTCCACTGTTCGGCAATAGCCAAGGCGTCTCCCGTCCGGTCCAACATGGTCAGGGCGAGCATGCGCGCGCTGCGAAGATTCGTGATGTTGCTGAGATCGGTCTCCATGAGTGGCCTGGTGAGCTCGTCGGTCCGGGTGAAATCCTTGTTGTAAACGGCCTCGTAAACCGGGAGCAGGGCCGCCAAAGGGTGTTCCGGAGATTCCAGGGCAATGCGTCGAGCCCAGCGCCGCGAGTCCTCGACCATCCCCAGGTCGCTGTAGAGGAACACGAATTCGATGGTGTTGCGCACATCCCGTTCTGATGCCCCATGACCTTTCAACAGCCAGCGATGGGCCTCATCCAAACGGAAGAATACGTTGCGATTCAGGCGATAAAGGCCCAGGTAACCAGTGGGGTAGTCAGGGTCCAGGGTCACCAGGCGCCGCCATTGTGCTTCGGCTTCCGTGTAGCGACCCAGTTCAAGATAGTTTGCCGCGATATTGTTTTGGGCCACCCGCGACAACGGATCGATCTCCAGGGTCTTGCGCAAGACCTCGATGGCTTCCTCCTCCCGACCGGGCGATCCCGCCAGCGCGCTTGCATACCAGAGATAGGCGGGGGCATAGCTCGGGTTCAGTTCCATGGCCCGCTTCAGCGCGATTTCCGCAGCGTCCAGCCTATTGACGTTCAACTCCGCCAGACCGCGGGACGCCCAGACTTCAGCGGATTCGGAATCGAGATCTACCGCTCGCTCCAACAGCGGTGTGGTGCGCTCGTAGGCGGTTTCGGCAGGCATGAGGCCGTGATTGGTGGACAGGAGACTGATGGCGTCGGACAGGCCGGAATAGGCGAGGGCATAGTTCGGGTCCATGCGGACCGCCTGTTCGAATAACTTCTCCGCCTGTTCGATAGATTCCAGTGTCCGCAGATGGAGAAACTGCCGGCCACGCAGGTACAGGTTGTGGGCCTCCACATTGGTCGTGGCGCGCTTGGTCAACCGCTGTCGCTCCTCCCCCAGCAGGTTGACCTTCAATGCATCCACGACGGCGAGGGAGATCTCGTCCTGGATCCTGAACACGTCATCCATCTCGTAATCGTAGGTGTCTGACCACAGGTGAAAACCGTCGTTTGCCTTGATCAGCTGCGCCGTGACCCGGATCCGGTTACCCGACTTTCGAACGCTGCCCTCAAGCACGTGATCCACGCCGAGCTTGGTGGCGATGCTCCGAAGGTCCTCGTCGGTGTCCTTGAAATGAAACGAAGAGGTCCGGGCGGCGACTCTGAGCCCGTCAACCTGGGCAAGAACGTTGAGCAGTTCCTCCGACAGCCCGTCGGAGAAAAACTCGTTGTCCTTGTCGTCGCTCATATTGACGAAAGGCAGGACCGCAATCGATCGGCTTCCGGCCCCTGGACCGTCCGGCCCCTGATCGGCCGCATGTTCTGCGTCGCCCCGGAATGATCCATGGGTCAAGGCCAGAAATACGACCGCCACGGCAAGAATAGCGATGATGACGTAGTTGATTTTCTGGCCGGTTCTGGGCGTGATCGACGCCTCCGGCGCGACTTCTGCAGTTTTTTTCAGTCCTTCCGGCGTCAGTTCGAATGCCCAGGCGAAAATAACGGCGATGGGGAACAGGATGGCAAGGATGACAACGACGAATGTCACGGTCCAATCGGGCAGCCGGAGCGCGGGGAAAACCGTTTCGGCAACCTGGATCAACAGCCAGGAGGCAATCAGGTACACCATCGCAACCTTGAAGACGTTGCGGCGCTTCAGTTCGCCCAATAAGCCACCCGGTCGCCCGGATTGATCGCCCATAAACCTCCCCTCGACCCGAAAGTCAGTGAAAGGCTAGCAGAAGCGGGCAGGCGGCGCACAGCCTCCGGACCACCGTAGCAGCCACGGGCAGATCAGATCATCCCGGGTGGCGTAAAATGACCGGCACACGCCTCGTAGAGAGCCCGCCCGGCCTGGTACAGTGGATTTCACCTCACGTCGCCCACTCGGCTCAAAGCATCGCCTGCGGTTGATCCTGAAGCATCCGCTGGCCTTTCTTGCCCGGGTCTGGCGGGGAATGCGGCGCAATCAGGTTTTCCTCATGGCCGGCGCCATCGCATACAACGCCCTTCTCAGCCTCGTGCCCTTTGTCGCTCTGATTCTGCTGGGGCTTTCCTATTTCGCCGACGAGGCGGAACTCCTGCAGACCCTCCGGGACGCCATTGAGGTTCTCATCCCCGGCCAGTCAGACGTCGTCTTGCTGCAGGTGGAGGGCCTCCTCGAGGGCAGGGAGGGCCTCGGGTGGGTGGCCATGGGGTTGCTGATCTTCTTTAGCGCATCTGCCTTCCTGGTGCTGGAGCGGGCGCTGGAGCGAATCTTCGAGCACCGGGTGCAGATTCATCGCAGGCACATACTCGTGTCAGTGGTCATCCCGTACCTGTACATGCTGGTACTCGGCCTCGGACTCATCGGTCTGACGATTCTGACGGGCGTGGTCACGGGGTTCGAGGAGCGGCTGCCGGAGACACTCTGGGGCCTTGATTTCAGGGAGGGCTTTACGTCCGGCCTCGGCTTCGTCTCTGTCTTCGGGTTTCAGGTCGCATTGATGACGTCTTTCTATCTGGTCCTGCCGATCGGCCGCATCAGTTTGTCGGCCGCGGTCGCGGGCGGCCTTTTCGCGGCTACGCTATGGGAGATCATTCGGCGCGTGCTGTCGTGGTATCTGGCGAATGTTTCCTTCGTGAACGTGGTCTACGGCTCCCTGGGAACGGTAATCATCGCCCTGTTGCTGCTGGAGGTCGGCGCTATCGTTTTGTTGGCTGGCGCCCAGGTGATTGCGGAGTACGAGCGATTCGTGCATCGCGAGCGCTTCCGACAAAGCTGATGCCGATGGGAACGACGGAGCACGCCCCCAGTGTCAGGACCGATGACGTAATGGAAACGGCGATGTCCCACCCGTGGCCCGGTTGGCTGAAGCTCGCTGGTGGCCGTGCGCGCTTGCGGTCGGCGCGGAATAAGATCTAGTCTAACGGCCGAAGATCGGCCAACTGGAGAGAGCCAGATGCAATGTCCAAAGTGCGCCCACGATATGGAAAAGGTTAACTTCGAGAACGTCGAGGTCGATCGCTGCAAGCTTTGCAAGGGCATCTGGTTCGATGTGCTTGAACACGAGACCCTGAAAAAAATGAAGGGCTCCGAGATCGTCGACATCGGCGATTCCAACGTTGGGGAACTGTTCAACAAAGAAGACCAGGTCGACTGCCCCGTCTGCCATGTTTCAATGATCAGATTGGTCGACAAGGATCAGCCGCACATCTGGTACGAAGGGTGCCCGGTCTGCTACGGGGTCTTCTTCGACGCCGGAGAGTTCCGCGACTTCAAGTTCCACACCATCATGGACCTGGTGCGCCGATTCCGCGCGAAGCCACGGAAATAGCCGCCGCGCCAATCCATGGCGCGGCCGGCTCCCCGATCTCAATCACATGCACGGACGATGCAGGCGATGGCCTTGTCGAGCGTATCGAATGTGTAATCCTTCTCGAGCTCCTCGTAGGCCGGACGCCGGCGTACCTGGCGGTCCCGTAGGATGAAGCTCTGTCGCATCAGGCCACGTTCGTCGAAGGCCAGTTTCACGTGAAGCTTGAGCTCACGGTCCTCGCCGATGCGCACGAAAATTGCCCGCTCTCCTTTCTCCACGGTGACTGCTGTGTATCCGGCAAACCGGTTTTCCAGTTGGACGATGGCATCGTCCAGGGCCTGGAGGACCCTTTCGGCCTTACGCTCCCTCCATTCCAACTCGAGCGTCTTGAGGCGGTGGTTGGTCGCCTCAATATCGACCTTGCTGTCAGACAAGCTGCTCATTTTCCTACTCCCTCACTCCCATCTCCGGACGTCGAATGCCGACGCTCGGGCAGCGCCGGGCGTTGACGCAATCGGTGAAACGGAAGAGAGTCCGCAGGCAGGGGAGGATGCGCATCGGTGCAAGCCGATCGGCCGCGCCTTGCAGGCAACCCCGCTGTCCTAGGCACTCGCCCTTAGACCGGTAGCTTTGCGTCACCGCCTTTCGACGGTTTTGCCCATTACTGCACTATGGACGCTGTCACAAGGCCATCGGAGTGTCAAGGCACCAGTTCTCAGAAGATCCACGTGACTGCTCAGCGTCTATTTGAACCGCATTGTTCGTTGACCCGGATGCCCGTCGAGTCTAGTCTCCCGCATTGTCGCCACCGGGTATTCAAGAGCCTGCCAATGGGCATCAAGTTCGAATTTGAGCTGGACGATGACGACCTGGCGTACTTTCGCAGGATTGTCGAGGCCAAGCGGCTGGCGCAGCCCGATCTGGACGTCGAGGACGTAATCCGCGCGACGCGGGATCTCCTGGAAGCGGCCCGTCAGGCCAGTACGCCCAAGTTCATTTTGGCGATCCTTGAACAGCTCAGCGCCCTGGCCGACATGGTCACCGATGAAGACTGGCAGCTCCCGCCCGATGATGTGGCCCGCGTACTGGGGACCCTGTCCTATTTCGCCGATCCTGCGGATCTCATCCCGGACGACATTCCGGGTCTCGGGTTTCTGGATGACGCAGTCATGGTAGAGATTGTTTGCCGCAAGCTGAGGCCGGAACTCGAGGCCTATGCGGACTTTTGCAGTTTTCGCCTCGAGGAAGCTGAACGACGCAGCAAGGCCGGCGAAGCACCGGGGACGATCTCAAGGTTGGACTGGCTGACGGCCAAACGTAAAGAACTCCGGGAAGGCGGGCGCGGCAAGCACGGGATCTTCGGGCGCAGGCGCGACTGAGCGGCTCCCGAACGAGATTACGGAAACGGTTCTTCGAGCGGCGGAACCCGGAAGCCCCGGGGCGGCCGCCCTGACAGAAAGGTCCGAAACATTTTCTCGTAGGCCCGTTCCATGTGCCGGGTTAGCCGGGCCGTGTCGTAGAGAGGCGTTGATCCCTTCGCGATTTCCAGCCGTTCCCTCAGCGAGCGTCTCTCAGCCGCGTCCCGGCCGAGACGCACGGCGACGGCCCGGTACTCATCCCGACTCCTGGCAATCAGATCGGTAAGGCCGAGCGTGTGCAGCAGGCTACCGGCGACCCGGGAAGCGAACGTTTCGCCCGGCAGAGTGAGAACAGGGAGCCCGGCCCAAAGGGCATCACTGGCGGTCGTGTGACCGTTGTAGGGCCGCGTGTCGAGAAAGAGATCTGCGACGGTGAGCAGGGCCAGGTACTGGCGGAGGGGCAGCCTCGGCGCGAACACCAGTCTGCCCGGAGCCAGGCCTCTTTCGACAGCCTGTGCCTTCAGATTGTCGGCCAGGCTGCTGCCGGGGTTGCTGTTCTGAATCCAGAGCACACTTCCCGGGACTTCTCGCAGAATCGCGGTCCAGTCATCGAACACCTCGGGGCGGATTTTGTAACTGTTGTTGAACCCGCAGAAGACCGTTCCGTCCGGAGGCAGACCCAGTTCCTCCCTCGTGGGCGGGGCGGCAGGCGACGCCCTGCGGCTGTCGTCGACCCAGTAGGTTTCGGGGAGATAAATTACCTCCTCTGAGCAGGAATCCCGCTGTTCGGGGGGGATTACGAACTCATCGACCACGATGTAGTCGGTAAACCCGCCGCCGATGGTTCCGGGGTACCCCTTGTAGTTCACCTGCACCGGAGCAGGGCGAAGGGCGAAGACCTCCGTCGGCGCCTCCCGCGTGTGCCCCTTGAGGTCCACCAGGATGTCGACCCCATCGGCGTGAATACGCTTCGCGACCTCTCCCGGGGGCCAGCCGGCTACATCCTGGAATCCATCGAAAGAGTTTATGACGCGGTGCCGTATATCACTGCCGTCGTCGGGACCATTGCAGTAGCCCAGAATGTTGAAACGAGCGCGGTCGTGATTTTCGAAGAGACCTACCTTGGTGTAAGCGGTGGGGTGACGGCGGAAGTCGTATGAAAAATACGCCACCGTTATGCGCTCCTTTTCCTGTCGCCGATGGCTCAGATTAAGACGGGTCCTCAGCGGGGCCGTGCGATTCTCGATATGACTACTCCAAAGACGTGCGCACTCCAGCTGCTCGCGGGCAGAAGAAGGTTCGGCGAGATAGATGAACGGCGTCAGCCCCTCCAAGCCCTTTTTTACGCCATCCGCGAAACGTGCCGACCAGCTGTCGAGGTCATCCCAGCGGAAGAGGCTTTTTCGCAGTAGCAACCCACCGCTGATGGCCGGACCGGAATCCGGTTGCAGCGCCCAGGCCCGATCGAAGCAGGCGAGCGCGTCATCCCACCTGCGTTCGGACTCGAGACTGGCCGCCAGGCTGCACCATGCGTCTGCATTGTCCGGCGCGAGTTCGCAGGCGCGGTGAAAGGAGGCCGTCGCCAGGGCTTCCTCGCCGAGACTGGCATGGATATTCCCCATGAGGATGTGCGCCTCCGTCAGTCCGCCTGCCACTTCCAGCGCCTGCCGGCAGGGTGTCGCGGCCACGTCCGGCCTGCCGGACAGTAGCAAGGCATTGGCGAGGTTGACCATGGCCTCGACGAATCGCGGCTCGATTTGCAGCGCCTTCCGGTAGGCGGCGATGGCGCCCCGAAGATCACCGACGCCCAGGAGGGCGTTGCCGAGAGTGCCGTGGGCTGCCGCCATTCCCGGATCGATCGCGATGGCGCGTCTGAGGGCTGCCTCCGCGTCGGCATGGTCGCCGCGGGCAGTCAGCACCAGTCCGAGGTTGCACAATGCGTCCAAGTGATCCGGCGCTGCTTCGATGGCACGACGAAGCAGGGTGACGGCCTCGTCGAGCTGGCCCGACTGGTAGCGGAGCACGCCCAGAAGCCTGAGGGCGTCAGGATGCGCTGGAGAAATTTCCAGCACGCGCCGGTAAGCCGCTTCGGCGGAATCAAGCGCGCCGGCCTGGTGATGCGCGAGGGCCTTGTCCAGCAGGACACTGACGTCACGCTCAGCTGCGTCTGGGCGGGGCTCGTTCATTCAGTGTCTGTAAAACAATGGCTTATGAAGACCGGCGTGCATTCTACCCGGGGACGATGGGGGCGCCCGAGATCCTGGGTCCGAACAGTGGAGTTACTTTCGACCGTATTCTACTCGCTGCATGCCCTCGTGCTGTCAAATCAGAGCGCGGATTCCGACGGTGCTGGATTCCAGCTTCAAGTGTTTTCCGTGGATATATCCTTGACCGTGCGTGCGGTCGGGGTCCTGTGGTCTTGCTCGGGACAGCCGCGCGGATTTCTCATGCATGAACAAGTGTGTTACAGGTATGCGCCGTCACGGTCCGGCCTGACAATCCACACAGACAGCCCGCGGAGATGATGCATTGAGTGCAAGCCATGGCGGTCAAACCATCCGGTCCGGCGCCTATCCCGAGCTAACCTGGTCGGCTGTCACCGTCGGTTGGCTGCTCGGCGCCCTTATTTCGGTGAGTATCGGTTATGCCGCGCTCATACTCGGGTTTTCCATCGAGGGCTCCGAACTCGCTGCGATCCTGGGCTTCGGTATTCTCCGAGGCATGCTGCGCCGGTACAGCATTGTTGAAAACAACGTGGCACAGACGGTTGCCAGTGCCGTCAATGGCGCGTCTTCAGGGATGATGTTCTCCGTGCCCGCGCTCTTCATACTTGGCGAGACCAATTTCAATCCCTATCTCATGACTTTTGGCTGTATCGCCGGGGCATTTCTCGGCATCGCCTTCATCATTCCCCTGCGCAAGCAGATGATCGATTACGAACGCCTGACGTATCCGGGAGGCGTTGCGGTCGCGACGATCCTCAAATCTCCCGGTGCGGGTATCAGGAAAGCCGTTCTGCTGGTGACTGCCGCGGTGGCCAGCGCGGCGGTTCATTTTGCCAGCCAGTTGAGTGGTATGGACAACTGGGACTTGGGCGCCGTTTTCGGCATGCCGGAATACATGAACGGAATCTGGTACCTGTCCCTGCTGACGATCGGCGCTGCCTTCATTGCCGGAAAAGGGGGGGTGGCTTTTATCATCGGAGGCTTTGCATGCTACTGGGTCATCGCGCCCTTGCTCGCGGCGACAGGACTGCTGCCGGTCGAGTTCGTCGACGGGCGGACGGTCACGGTGACCGATCCGGAGTTCCTGCGGCTCAGCCTTTTTCGTCCGGTGGGGATCGGGATGCTGATTGGCGGCGCGCTCACGGGCATCGTGCTCGCCCTGCCGCTGATAGTCAGCGCGGTGCGCAGCATGCAGAGCGCCGCGCGGGTCCAGTCTGCGGTGTCCCGCGACGAAATGCCGATCAAGCTGCTCTACGCCGCTGTTGCCGGTTCCGCTCTGGTACTCATGGTCATCGCCACTCTGTCGGCCGAACATGTCGGGATGGGGCGGGGCATCGCCATGGCGGTGCTGGGGACGCTGTGGATCTGGATCGCCGGCGTCATTCTTTCCGAGTGCATTGGTCGAACCAACTGGTCGCCTCTGTCCGGTATGACGCTGATCGCCGTCACGCTTCTGATCATCATCACCAGCGGTCTCGATCGCAGCGAGGCCATCGTCGCGGCCGTCATGGTCGGTGCGGCGGTCTGCGTTGCCATGTCGCAAGCTACCGACCTGATGCTCGATCTGAAAACAGGTTACCTGGTTGGCGCGACGCCGAGGATGCAGCAGGCAGGCCAGTTTCTCGGTGCATGGCTGGGGCCGATCCTCATCATCGGCGTGATTTACGTCCTTCACGAAGCCTACGGATTGGGGAGTGAGAAGTTGCCGGCGCCACAGGGCCAAGCCCTGGCCAGCATGGTCAACGGCATCCTGGGAGGGCAGATCCCGGTCGAGAAGTACCTGGCGGGGGCCGGGCTCGGGGCCCTGCTCAGCGCGGCGAGCGGCGGGCTGGGTATCACGGTAGGGCTGGGCTTTTACTTGCCGTTCAACATCGTGTTGACCTACAGCCTCGGAACGCTGCTCAGGCTGGCATCCGATGCGAAACTGGGCAAGGAATTCAGCGAGGATACCGGCATCCCCATCGCCGCCGGACTGATCGTCGGAGAGGCCCTGGTGGGCGTCGGGTTTGCGGTCCGCGCCGTGTTCGGGACCTGAGGAGACAGAAGACATGTCGAGAGCGGGATTTTTTCTTACTGCTGCAGGATTCCTGGGCGGTGCCTTCCTGGCCTCGCTGGATCCACAGGAGATTCGGTGGGAACTGTTCGTCCCCTGTCTCTTGATCGGCGCCGTGGGTGTCTACCTCATCAAGAGACACACCATGGAACACGCGCGCTCGGAGGAGACGCTGGCCAGCAACCGGACGCACATCGAGGACAGCCTCGACAGGATCGTGGAGCAACTGAGAATCCTCAACGAGGGCAAAGCGGACATTCCGCCCTACGATCTTCGCTTCGAGATCGATCGGCGATTTCGAGCTGACCTGAATCGCTTCGTGGAGGCGCGCGCGAGTCTGACGCATATCTACGGTTTGCAGGCCTATGCAGACATCATGAGCGCTTTTGCCGCCGGCGAGCGTTATTTGAATCGAGTCTGGTCTGCCTCGGCGGATGGTTACGCGGACGAGGCCCGAGATTACATCGGACGTGCGCTGCAGCAGTTCGAGGAGGCGCGCGCGAAACTCGACGAAGTGCATACACAGGCCGGCGCGGTCGGGCAGGTGCCGTAAGGCCACACGCGCCGCCCCCGCTTCTGGCGGTTCGACGGGGCCGGATCCAGCGAAGCAGCCCTGAGAAATACTGATATCGCGGCCTTTGGGAACGTGCCCGAGGGACATCAGGTCACAGCCGGATTGCGCCGCTGTGACCATGGCCCGCAGCCCTCGATCCGAGGCGGATCCACATGGTATTTATATCAGGGGGTTAGACTCGATGGTTAAAGTCGGATAATAATAAGGCCCTAAAGGGGGGGCTAGGCATGTACGACGCGGAAAGGGACATCGGCCTGGAGCCGTTTGATCCAGAGTTCGACAGCAGATTCTTCTATCGGGGATTCCAGCATGCGTCCGCGTTGAGTTTCCTCGATCGCGCATCGCAGGCCGGCGAGTCCGTCGTCGCGCTCACCGGTGCTGCCGGGACGGGCAAGAGGTCGACCCTGAAGCATTTTCTCCGCGAGGGCGGCAATCGCTTCCGCAGTGCTCACCTGGACGAAATACCGGAAGACGGACATGAGTTCCTGCAGGCGGTGCTGGAGGTTTTCGGATTCGGCCCAGTCGAAGCGGAGCGGAACGAGTTGCGCAATCTGCTGAGCGTATTTTTCGTTCAAGTGCAGCAGGAGGGGCAGCAACTTCTTCTGCACATCCACAATCCGCCTGGCTTTTCCGAGGACGTCGCAGAGGAAATTCTCTGGCTCACGGGCGACCAGGCCAAGAACGGCTCGATCCGGCTGATTCTGACCGGTGCGGAGGAACTGGACCGCGTTCTCGATTCCCCTCGCATGGCCGTGCTGGCGGATCGTCTCCGTCTGAGGCATCGGCTACATCCCCTGAGCGCCCGGGAGGTGCACGATTACCTTTACTTCCGTCTGTCTGCTGCCGGCTGCGGACGTCCCGCGGACGTATTCTCGTCGCTGGTGGCAACCGCGATCTACGCTGCGTCGACCGGTGTCCCCGGGATAGTCAACCAACTTGCCGCGGGGCTTCTCGAGGCGTCGAAGGGTCCCGCCGGAAAGGCGATGGACGTGGATCTCGTCAAGAGTCTTGCGGCCAAGATGGGCCTCGCCGGCGTTGACGCCGTCGGTGTTGAATGCCGACTGGTCATTTCCCTCGAGGGCGAGCCGTTTCTGGAAGTGCCGGTGGGGCGGGACAAGCTCCTCATCGGACGACACAGTTTCAACGACATTTCCCTGCGCGATAACTCGGTGTCTCGCCATCACGCCATTGTCGTTCCCGACGGAGGTGCCTGGGTCATCGTCGACCTGAACAGCACGAACGGCACGATGGTCAACGACAAGCCGGTCAGGCAGCAGGCGCTGTCCGACGGCGACGAGATCCGGATCGGGCGTTTCGACCTTGTTTTTGAGGGTGGTCCCGCCGTCGGGAAGGGTCAGCCTCCCGAGGACACCGATATGCGGAGAACGGTGGTTCTTAACGAGCAGACCAAGGCCGTTAGCTGACGCCCTCGACGAGAAACAGTCTAAGTTGCTCGGCAAGCCGCTTGCAGGCGGTATTCTGGGTCGGCGCTATCAGCGGCAGAGGAACGACCACGGCGGGCATGAAGGACATGCCGTTGACGTCCGTGGAGACCATGCCGGCAGAGGCGAGTTGCTTCATGTCCCAGATCGAGGCTTCGTAGTCCGAGTCTTTCTCCCACCACATCAGTCCGAAACAGCCGCCGGCACCCGGGCCGACGGCGCAACTGATGCTGCCCCCCCCTTCGAGGGCCTCCGTGGATCCCTCTATCCAGACGATGTATCGGATCCCGGTTTCCACGAAACGTTTTGCAACCGCTGTATCGGACAGGAGCTTTGGAATATCCCCGGGGGATTTGGGTGCGGTCCGCGGCTCGAACCAGGGATAAAAGGAGTCGCGAAATTCGTCGTCTGGAATCACGGACAGCGGTGCCGCGCCTGCCGATAGATTCTTGCCGATGCAGTCGATGAAATCGGATTCAGTGTAGTTGCCGTTGTGATAGGTCCGGGCAAGGATAACGACGGCTTCGCCGTCACCGACTCCCGTCAGGGTGTGACGGCTCTGTTCGATATGGGCCGTCATGCAGCCCCCCAGCAACAGCAGGATGATCGCGACCAGGCCCATTCGGATCGACGACAGGAACATGACTTTCTCCTATCTCCTTTTCCCGGGTATCCGGGATTTCTCCTTAAGCCGTGCCGATTCTTCGCGCAGCCACTCTCGAATTCGGGGCTCGTCATCGAAATACAGGGAAACATACGCCCCGGCATCCCGCATGGCCATGGTCGTGGCGTCAGCGAGAGAATCGTCGGCTCCGAAAAGCTTGTGGCGGCTCACTCCATACGCCCGCACCGGCCAGGAAGTGATCAGATCGCCCTCTGGTGTGAGGACGTTTATCCGATAAGTGATCCAGACGGTGAAACTGTTGGTGTCCCAGTCGGCCGGGACAGCGAACTCATAGGACTCTACCTCGGGTTGTACGACCACGTCGACCCGCCGGGCGAGCGCCCGGGGTGATTCCGTACCGTCCAGGGAGACCGTCTGGTCAAAAACGGAGCTGAAGACCGAATTGAACATGGCCACATTGGCCGAGCCCATCATCACGACCCATTTGTGCTCCCCGGGGGCCGCCTCGGTATAGGTGTAATTACTGAATTCCTCCGTGTATCGGACGCCGGCGGTCAACGGCAACCCGGTCATCAGCGGGGCAGGGAAAAAGTCAGGCACCGGCGCGGTCGTGCTGCATCCGCTGAGAACAAGGGCCGTGAGCCACGGGCCGACTCGACGGGTCACCCTGGAATTCCGCATCCGCACGCCCCTGATGGTTATGTCTGCCACGGACCGACGGCCCGATCATCCATTTCTTTGATCACAGAATATCTTTCATGTTCCCCTGAGATCCCGCAAGCCCCGATTCAAAGACCGATACCCGAGCTGGCCTGGTGTCGTCGGCCATGGGTGCCGTCCCCTCCGGTCAGAACTCTTCAGCGGGTTCCACGGCGTCGAGTTGCTCGAGCAGGTTGATGGCCACGCAGAGGAAATCGGAGTCGGTGACGATACCCTCGAGTCTGCCGTCATGCATGACGGCGAGACTGCCGACGCCGAGGGATCGCAAGCGCAGTCCGGCATGTAGCACGCTCACCCTCGGGTCAACGGTCATCACCGGCGTTGACATGATCGAGTCAACCGTCCGCGTATCCACATCATCCGGAGCGGACGCCGCCTTGGGGGCTGTTGCCGCCAGGATATCCCGATGGGAAACGATTCCCAGCAGCGCGCCGGCTTCGTCCAGCACGGGTATATGTCGGATGCTGTTTTCGGACATGAGACGGCCCGCCTCGGCGACCCGTGCGGTGGGCGGGACCGTGATCAGGTCCCGGCGTGGTGTCATGATCTCGCGGATACCGATCATGAGAGTGTTCTCCGGGCTAAATGCATGGCTGCTGCGATTCGGGGCTCGCTCTTGCCCACGTACCCCTTTATACGGAGTCCGGTGGCGCGTGCGCATTGATCTGGATCAATGCGTGGGGGGCAGCGCATTGACTCACGTCAATTGCGGATGCTGTCTCGCGCCGCAACATGGTAACCTCACAGGTTACGCCAGCCACAGAAGTGAACGGAGAAGCGCCTTGGAAGCCGAGTTCGAGAAAAAGGTCGCCGACATACGCGAGTCCTTCGAGTTTTTCGACCGTGACAACAACGGCCTGATCGATTTCGATGAGTTCCGATCTCTCCTGAAGACCGTCAATCCGGACGCCTCCATCAGCCAGGCGGCCGAGGGATTTTCGATGACGGACACCAACAGCGACGGCTACGTCGATCTCGATGAGTTTATCGCCTGGTGGCGGTCGAACTGGTGGGAGTACTGATTCCGGGTCAGTCCTCCGGCGGCGATTCGTAGCGCGCGACCAGCTCCTGCTGGACGTTTGGCGGTACGGGCTCGTAGCGACTGAACGCCATGCTGTACGTGCCCGCGCCTCCCGTCATGGATTTCAGCTGGGACTGGTAGCTCTGCAGTTCCGAGAGCGGTGCTTCGCCGTGAACGACCACGCGGTCGCCAGCCAGAGTGGTGTTACCCATAATTCTTCCGCGTCGGGAGGATAGATCGCCCGTCACGTTTCCCATGGCGTCAGACGGGATCGTGATGTCGACCGTCACTATGGGTTCCAGCACGATCGGTCGTGCTTTCCCGATCGCATCGAGGAACGCTTTCTTGCCGGCAGTCACGAATGCGACTTCCTTGGAATCGACGGGATGGTGTTTGCCGTCGTACACCGTCACCTGGATGTCCTCGATCGGATAGCCGGCGATGGCGCCGCTTTCCAGGGCCTGTCTGACGCCCTTCTCGACAGCCGGGATGAACTGGCCCGGGATGGCGCCACCGACAACCTTGTTGACGAATTGGAAGCCCATGCCGCGTGGCAGTTTCTCTACGCGCAGGAAAACTTCGCCGAACTGGCCGGCCCCGCCTGTCTGTTTTTTATGGCGATGATGCCCCTCGGCAGCCGCGTTGATGGTTTCCTTGTAAGGAATGCTTGGCGGGTGAGTGACGACCTCCGCGTTGTAGCGTTCCTTCATTCTCTCCAGCACCATCCTCAGGTGCAGGTCGCCCATACCGAGAACCACGGTTTCATTGGTCGAGGCACGGTGCTCGACCCTGAGGCAGGGGTCCTCGGCGCTCAAGCGGTTCAGCGCGTCGGATATCTTCTGCTCGTCACCCCGACGGGCGGGTTCGATGGCCAGCCCCATCATCGGGGGAGACATGGCTGCCGGCCTCAGATGAAAGTTGTCCTCGTCGTGGGAGTCGTGCAGTACCGCGTCGTACTGTATTTCCTCGACCTTGGTAACCGCGCAGATATCTCCTGGTCCCGCCGACGGGATTTCCTCCGTCTCCTTGCCCTGAAGTCGATAAAGATGGGCCACCTTGAACGGCTTGCGGGCGTCACCAATGTACAGCTGGGTGTTCGGCGTCACGGTGCCCTGATGGATCCGGAAAACGCCCATGCGTCCTACATAGGGATCGACCACCACCTTGAAGACGTGGGCGACCACGTGCCGTTTTGGGTCGGGTTTCACTTCCGCCGGCTGGGCGTCGTCTCCCTCTCCCCGGAGGAACGGCGGGGCATTGCCCTCGAGCGGGTTCGGGAGCAGTTTTATGATGACGTTCAGGAGGGCGTCCAGGCCGGCGCCGGTCTCGGCCGATACGAAACAGACCGGAATCAGGTGTCCCTCGCGGAGGGCCTTCTCGAAAGCATCGTGGAGCTGTTCGGGTCTGACGTCGTCCGGGGACTCCAGGTACGCCTCCATCAGGGCCTCGTCGACCTCAACCACCTGATCGATGATCTGTTCATGGGCCTCGGCGACGGATGAGAAGTCGGTATCTCCACCTTCGGGGGCGAAAAAGCAGTCGAACACTTTCGCGCCGGCCTCGGCCGGAAGATTGAGCGGCAGGCAGCGTTTGCCAAAGACTTCCTGAACCTCTGCCAGGAGAATGTCGAGCTTTTCCGGTTCCGTATCGATCTTGTTGATAACGATCATCCGGCACAGGCGGCTCTTTTTTGCGGCCTCCATCAGGCGCCGAATTCCGGTTTCTATCCCCGTCTGGGCGCTGAGAACCAGCGCCGCCGTCTCGACGGCGGGCAGCACGCTGATAGAGCGACCGATGAAATCCGGGTAGCCAGGCGTGTCGACGAGATGGATCCGCGTGCCCTTGTGTTCGCAGTGGCACAGGGCGGTTTCCAGGGTGTGCCGCAGTTCGCGCTCTTTCGGATCAAAATCGCAGACGGTCGTGCCGCGGTCGATGCTGCCGGCGGCCTTGATCGCCCCCGTTTTGGCGAGCAGCCTTTCTGCCAGAGATGTCTTGCCAACCCCGGCCGGTCCGACCAGGGCGATATTTCTTACCGATTCAATCTTCTTGTCTGTCACGATTGCGGGCCCTTTGTTTTCGAGTTGGGTTCAGCCCTTGAGGGTCAAAAATACAAGGATATCACCGTCCGTCCCGGTTGCGTCGCCGGCGTGCCTATGACGTTCTGGACAGGCGGACATGGGTGCCGGGCGGCCATTGGCCTGTGGCCCGGGCGCTGCCGCGAGGAAGGGCGATCTCGAGCAGGCCGAAGGAGTTGAAGATCGCTACGAATTCGCCGGAGCGGGCCTCGTCGTAGGTTCTGACCAGGCGCATTGAGTGATCATCGATGGTGACTCTGGCATCGTTCCATGCTGCCGGGATCGGGCCCGCGATATTCGAGAACAGGTTGCCGAAGCGATCCGCGAGCAGGATTTCGCCGAAAATGTCGTCGTTGCCCAGGCATGGCCGGGGCAGGGCAGAGGGCGTCAGGTCATTGACGGGCGGCCCCAGAGCTTCGGGGGTCAGCTCGCCTGCTGCCAGCATGGCGGCAACGGGAGCGAATATGTCTCGCCCGTGGAAGGTCGGGGAGGGTGAGTCCAGGGAAAGCGTCTCCGGTTCGAGGGCACGCGCCGACCATTTGTCCAGGTGACGCGTCAGCTCGCCGGCCAGCCCGTTGTCCGGAACGAGGAAGAGATGTTGCCCGGCCTTGAGGCAAACGATCCGTCGGTCAGTGCCGACGCCGGGATCGACGACGGCAACATGGACCGACCCCGGCGAAAACCAGCGGTACGAGAGCCCAATCCAGAGGCCGGCGATTTCCGCGCTGAACGGCGGCACTTCGTGGCACAGGTCGATCACGCTGAGACTGGGGCAACGCCGCGCCATGACGCCCTTGACGATTCCGACGAACGGATCGTGGAGGCCGAAATCGGTCGTGAGCGTGATCACCCCGCTCGCCCGGAATGTGTCCTGGCCTGCCTTCATTCCGGGGATGATATTCCCGCAACGGGGATAGCGCAGCCGCCCACCGATTCAGGAGGATTGATGGAGAGAATAAAAATTATATAAAGTAATTAGTTACGAGATATTGGTATTTCCATTTCGAAATAAAGAGTCCGCCTGCCGGCGACTTGAAAAATGGTGGATCGGCACAATCTCCTCGACGAACTGTCCAATATCCGGAGAGGTTCTGGCAAACAACAGAATGAGCACGAGAAAGATACTGACGATCGACATCGTCTCCGATCTGGTTTCTCCCTGGTGCTACCTGGGGGTCCGGCGTCTGGAGCAAGCCCTGGGGCAACTGGAGGGCGCGAGTGAACCGGAGGTGAACTGGCGGCCATTCGAGATCAATCCTGATCTTCCCCGGGGCGGGGTAGACGTGGACCGCTATCTCGCTTCAGTTTTCGGCACCCGTGAGGCGGGGCGCGCCGCTCTGGACCAGGTCGCCAGCCTGGGAGAACAGGACGGCATTCGTTTCGATTTCGACCGGGTACGCTCTGTGCCGAACACGATGGATGCCCACCGACTGATTCTGATGGCCACGGATCGGGGTCGAGGGGCTCAGGTCGCCGATCGGCTGTTCCGCGGATTTTTCGAAGAGGGCCAGGACATTGGGCGGGTGGAGGTTCTGACGGAACTGGGCAGGGACGCCGGACTCGATGAGGATTCCATTCGTGAATGCCTGACGACGGACCGGTACCGGGACGCCGTGCGCGTCACGGAATCCCAGATCCGCAGTGCCGGCCTTACCGGTGTTCCCAGTTTCGTCGTGAACCGCCGGCTCGCGGTGAGCGGCGTCCATGACCCGGCCCTGCTGGTTTCGGTCATCGACAAGGCGCTGTTCCACGAACTTCCCGAAGAACCGACACCGAGCCAGCTTCACTAGGCCCCGATCAAGGCGACGACGGCGCCGGTGCAGCAGGTCGCCAGCGTTCCCCCCACGATGCTCCGAATGCCGAGTTGCACGATTTCGCCGCGGCGTTCGGGCACCATTGTCGTCAGACCGCCGATCATGATCCCGAGGCTGCCGAAATTAGCGAAGCCGCACAAGGCGTAAGTCATCACCAGGCGGCTGCGGGGCGTCAGCGCATCAGGCGGGAGTGCGGCAAGATCAATATAGGCGAGGAACTCGTTGAGCACCGTCTTTGTTCCCAGCAAAGCGCCGGCGGTCGTTGCCTGGTCCCAGGAAATACCCATCAGCCAGGCCAAGGGAGACATCAGCCATCCGAGGATGCGCTGCAGAGTGAGGGGGTCGTCGTTGAAATCCGGCAGCAGACCCAGGCTGAGATTGAAGAGTTTGACCAGGGCCACCAGTACCAGCAGCATGGCGACAATGTTCAGATAGAGGCTGAGGCCGCTCTGAGTGCCCTGGGTAATGGCGTCCATCGTGCTGGCGTAACGCGGCGGCGCAATCGAGTCTCCGGCGTCTTCGCTCTCACCTGGCACCATGATGCGCGCGATCATCACGGCCGCCGGTGCGCTGATAACCGAGGCCACCAAGAGGTGCCCGGCCGCGCCCTCGATGACCGGGCCGATCAGCGAGGCGTAGATAAACAACACGGTCCCTGCGATCGTCGCCATGCCCGAGCACATCAGCACGAACAGACCACTGCGGCTCATCGAGGCGAGGTAATGTCTGACGAACAGCGGCGCCTCCACCATACCGACGAATATGTTGGCGGCGGTTCCTAGACCTACCGCGCCGCCGATTCCGAACGGTCGCTGGAGAAGCCGGGAGAATCCATGGACTACCCAGGGCAAGACTTTCCAGTGGGTGAGTATGGCCGTGAGCGCGCTGACCACCAGTACCAGCGGGAGGATCTGGAAGGCCAGGATCAGTGTGCTGGTGCCTTCCGTGACCTGGAACGGTGCTGTTCCTCCGCCGAGATAACCGAACACAAAGGCGCTACCGGTTTCCGTCGCGGCCTGCAGGCCGGCCACCAGGTAGTTGACCGAATTAACCGCGTTCCGGGCGGGTGCCAGGTGGAGCAGAACCAGCGCCAGTCCGATCTGCAGGCCTAGACCGACAAGCACCTCTCGGACCGGCAGGCGGCGACGGTCCTCGCTGAACAGGATTGCCAGCCCGCAGAATACGAGTAACCCGAACGCAGCCTGCAAAGAAGTGGTCATGGCACCTCATCCGGAATCCAAAAGGACGCGAACATACTAACGTCAGTTGCCGCCCGGCGGTGGGTGCCCATAGACAGGCGGCGGGCGTGCGGGGTGGAAGCGGCGGGCCGCTGACGTGGCGTCCCTGTGCAGACAGGGACAGTGGCGCGGCGACGGGTTAGAATGCGCGGGTATGAAGGGGCCGCAGGATTGTGATGAAAATTCTCCTGGTCGAAGATAATGAGATGAACCGGGACATGTTGTCCCGACGTCTGCTGCGCAAGGGCTTCGAGGTCGTGATCGCGGTGGACGGCAGGGAAGGTGTCGACATGGCGAGCAGCGAATCGCCCGACCTGATTTTGCTGGACATGAGTCTGCCGGTCATGGATGGCTGGGAAGCGGCCGGGCACCTCAAGACCAATCCGGCCACACGGGAGATACCGGTGCTGGCGCTCACGGCGCATGCCATGGACGGAGACCGGGAGAAGGCCCTGGCCGCCGGATGCGACGATTACGACACCAAACCGGTCAATTTTGCGAGGTTGCTGGAAAAAATCTCGGCCCTGGCAGATTGCGCTGGCTAGCAGATCCGCGGCAGGGGATCGTCCTCCAGTTCCTCCAGAATCCGCTCACCGCCGATCTCGGTGGTCATCGTGACCGCATGCCGGCCGGAGACGACCTCTCCGATCAATGCCGCGTCTGCTCCCTGAGGCAGCCCCTTCCAGGCGGCGAGAACCTGTTCCGCCGAAGACGGATCGGCTACCGCCACGACCCGGCCCTCGCAGGCCAAGTACAAGGGGTCGTATCCAAGCATGTCGCACACCGATTGCACCGGGTCGCGAATCGGCAGGGCGGGGCCCTGGAACCGGACCGACAGACCGCTGGCTTTATGGATCTCGTGGGCCACTGTGACCAGGCCGCCGCGGGTGGGATCACGCATGAACTTGAGTCCCCCGAGTGACCGGACCGCGCGGGTCAACGGCAAAACGCTCGCCGCATCCGACAGCAGATCCCCGCGGAGGCCGAACTGCTCGCGGGCAAGCATCACCGCAATTCCATGATCACCGACCGGTCCGCTGACGATGAACCGATCACCTTCCCGGATCCTGTGCAGGCCGAGGTCGAGACCGGTGGGGCGCACGCCGATGCCCGTGGTTGCGAGATAGACGCCACCCCCCTCGCCGCGGCGGACGACCTTCGTGTCGCCGGCAATCACCCGAACGCCGTTCTCGCGGGCGGCCGCGCCCAGCGCTGCGATGACCCGATCGAGAAGGGCTACTTCAAGACCTTCCTCGATAAAACAGTTGAGCGAGAAATATCTTGGATCGGCGCCGGCCACGGCCAGGTCGTTGATGGTCCCGTGCGCCGCCAGAGAACCGATGTTTCCCCCGGGGAATTCAAGCGGCTGGACGGTAAAGCCGTCGGTCGATATCAGCACGTCGCCCTCCGGCAGGGTGGGGATGCGTGCCGCGTCCGTCCGAGTATCCAGGTCCGGATTCGCCAGGTGCCTGGCGAACATTTCCTGGATCAGCTCCTGCATAAAACGACCGCCGTTGCCGTGGGCCAGGCCAATATGGGTATCCTGCATGCCGAACTCCTTGCTATCCGGTTGGTGAGGCACGCTTAGGTCTGCGCCGACACCGATTGGCAAGCCGCGTATTCTACGATCTGGCCGGCAGAAAGACCTCCGTCGTTCACCGGCAGCACATCATCCAGGTCCACGGACATGCCACGGGCTTGGAGGGCTGCCAGCGACAGTTCGGTCAGCAGACGGTTTTGGAAGACGCCGCCGGTGAGGGCCACCCGGCTTGCGCCGGTTTCCTTTCTGATCGCTTCCGCCTGATCGGCGACGGCCGCCGCAAGAGCGGCGTGAAAACGGCCGGACCGGCGTGCGACGGACACCTGATCATCCAGCATCAGGTCGACGAGAGGTTCCCAATCGGTTACCCACCCGTCAGCGGATCTGGCCAGCGGCAGGCTGACGGGCCTCGCGTCATCGAACTCGGCCAGGGCTTCCAGCAGCATCGGTCCCTGGCCCTCGAAGCTGGCCCTGTAGACCAGGCCCGCCAGGGCTGCGGCGGCATCGAACAGCCGACCCGCGGCCGTGGTGACGGGAGCGTTCATCTGGCGCTTCCAGGCCGCTCTGGCCAGGCCCCAGTCCATGTCGATGGGAGGCTGCCATTCCCGGCCTGTCTCCCAGCAGACTGCGGCCGCGCTGCGCCAGGGTTCGCGGCCGGCACGATCCCCGCCGGGCAATCTGAAGGACCGCAGGTGACCGGCGCGGCGCCAATCGCCGGGTCGGCCAATCAGTGTCTCGCCACCCCATAGCGTTCCGTCAGGACCGTAGCCGACGCCGTCCCAGGCGAAGACAATGCCGTTCTCGCCCGCCGGCCACGCCCGCGCCGCCGCGGAGGCATGGGCGTAGTGATGGGGCACCAGAAAGACCGGCAGGCCGCTTTTCTGTGCCCAGCGCGTGGTGGCGTAGTCCGGATGCGCGTCTGCGATCACTGCTTCGGCACGGATGCCGTACAGCGATTGCAGGTCGGCGACGACCTGCTCGAAAATGGCCACGCTCCTGGCCGTGTCCATGTCGCCGATATGGGGCGAGATGACTGCCCGATGTCCCCATCCCAGGGCGATGGTGTTCTTCATATGTCCGCCCACGGCCAGCACGGGCTTGCCCAGAGGCGGTTGTATCTGCAGCTCGATCGGAGCGGTACCGCGGCCGAGCCTTATGGGTCGATTCCTGCCTGCCAATCGCCTGAATACGGAATCGTCGGCCGGTCGAACGATGGGCCTGTCGTGATGCAGGTAGCCGTCCACCACCCGGTCGATTCGATGCTCCACTTCGTCGACCTCTGTCAGGACAGGCTCGCCGCTGACGTTGCCCGAGGTGGCGATCAGGGGACCCCCGAAACCGGACGCGAGCAGATGATGCAGTGGACTGTAGGGCAGCATGACGCCGATCTCATTCAGCCCCGGCGCCACCAGATCGGACAGGTTTCCGTCGGCGCGCTTGTCCATGAGCACGATCGGCCGCGCAGGGCAGGCAAGCAGGGCCATTTCCGTTTCCCGCGGGTGGACTTCCCGGCGCACGAGGTCCAGTCCGTCGTCACCGCGTACGGGAAACATGACGGCCAGTGGCTTGTCTGGTCGCGGCTTGGCAGCGCGCAGCCTCTGGATGGGCGCGTCGTCGCAGGCGTTGCACATCAGGTGATAGCCTCCGACGCCCTTGACCGCGATCACATGGCCCGCACGGAGAGCCGCAATACTCGCGGTCAGGGACGGCTCGTTGCCCTTGACGGCCTGCTGTCCATGCCGGTAGGACAGTTCAGGGCCGCATGTCGGGCAGGCCACGGGCTCCGCATGAAACCGGCGATCCGCAGGGTTTTCGTATTCCGACCGGCACGGCCCGCACAGAGGGAACTCCGCCATCGACGTATTCGGCCGGTCATAGGGCATGGATCGAATGAGCGTGTAACGGGGTCCGCACTGGGTGCAGTTGATGAACGGGTAGCGGAAGCGCCGATCCGCAGGGTCCCCGAGTTCAGCAACACATTCGTCACAGGTGAAATAATCCGGGGGCACGTGGATGTCCGCGTCCCGATCTGCGGCGCTGTCGATAATGCAGAATCCATCTGCAAGCGGATCCGCGCTGTTCTCGACCGAATCGATGCTGGGGTGTGACAGGGCCGGCGCGCGCGCCAGCAGTTCCCGCTGGAAGCTGTCCAGGGCTGCCGTGGGGCCCTGCGCCAGTATTTCCACTTCACCCAGCTGATTCTGAACCCACCCGGTGAGACCGAATTCAGCAGCCAGCCGAAAAACATGAGGCCGAAATCCGACGCCCTGAACATGCCCGGAAACGCGGATGCGACGGGAAGCAGGCTGGGTTCGACGGCGTTCAGACATGGCGATACCGGTTGAAGGCGGGTCGAGTGACGGGAAGGAGTGAACGGGGCGGGCCGCTGCGCCCGTCAGGCACTTTCCCTTTCCCGTATGCCGTTCGCCCACCAGATTCGGCACGCACCTTCGTCCGAGACCATGCAGGGACCGACCGGGTTGCGGGGGGTGCAAGCAACTCCGTAGATCCGGCACTGATTTGGATAGATCCGGCCGAGTACGACCTTGGCGCAATCACATCCCTGCGGCATGAGCCCAACCCGCTTACGCGAGTCGTCTCTGTGATCGGGATACCGGGTCCGTGCATCATGGTCGGCGTATTCTTTTCGCAGTGCGTAACCGGAACCCGGGATCACGCCGATCCCCCGCCAGGCGGCATCCTCGACACGGAACGCGCGCTCCAGTTGTCGGCGCGCTGCCTTGTTGCCCTTCGGACGAACAACGGTCGGATAGCAGTTATCCAGGAACAGATTGCCTTCCAGAAGCTGGCGGAGCACCGAATACATGCCGGCCAACAGACTGTCGGCGGTGAAGCCCGACACGGCTGCCGGCAGACGATGCTTTTCGACCACGAAATCCCATTCCTCCGGACCCATGACGGTCGAAACATGACCGGGGGCGATCAGCGCGTCAAAACCCGCGTCCCCGGATTCCAGCAGCATCGCCACCGCAGGCCAGGTCAGGCGTCCGGACAATAGGAGATAAAGATTCTTCGGCGGTGCTTCGCACAGCATGGCGGCCACTGGTGCCATGGTGGTCTCGAAGCCCGCCGCGAAGAACACGACATCCCGGTCCGGATTGTCACGGGCGATCTGTGCTGCTTCCAGGGGCGAGGCGATGGGACGGATATCCGCGCCGGCCGCCTTGGCCTGCTCGAGGGAACGTACCTCCCTGCGGGGAACGTTGACCGGAACCCGCAGCATGTCCCCGAAGGTAACGAGGATGACATCCTCGGCCATGGCGAGATGCATGGCCTCGTAAACGTCTTCTTCCGGGCAAATACAGACGGGGCATCCTGGACCCGGGATCAGTTCGATGGCGTCCGGCAGAGCACCGCGGATGCCGGCTGCGCTGATGGATCGCTCGTGACCGCCGCACACGTTCATGATCTTGACCCGCTCGGGCAGGTCCAGCCTTCTGATGCGGTCGAGCCAACCGGAGGCGGAGGCGGACATGGGCGGTCGTCAGCCCCCGGCGTGGGCGTGCAGTTCCGGACCTTCCGGCTGGACGGCCGGACGTCGCGTCTCGCCCGCCGTGCGACGCTGACTCTGTTTGCGCACCTCCGACCCCAGCCACTCCAGCCAGTCGTCCATGCCCTGGCCGCCCCGGGCGGAAAGAGTCTGCATTGACGCCCGGGAAGCCAGCCGTCGCAGGTAGCGCTCGGCAGTGGCCGGATCGAAATCGCCGAGCACTTCCAGCAGGTCGGCTTTGGTAATCAGGACCAGATCTGCCGCCCGAAACATGACGGGATACTTGGCCGGCTTGTCGTCACCCTCGGTACAAGACAAAAGCGTCACGTTGAGATGCTGTCCAAGGTCAAAACTGGCGGGACACACCAGGTTGCCGACATTCTCTATAAAGACCAGGTCAATTCCGGTCAGATCGAGTTCATGGAGGGCATCGTGAACCATGTGAGCGTCCAGGTGACATGCGCTGCCAGTGGCGATCTGAACCGCGGGCACACCCTTGGCCCGGATGCGTTCCGCGTCGTTCTCAGTCTCCAGGTCGCCCTCGATAACGGCGATGGAGAATTCGGAGGACAGGGCGTCTATTGTCGCCTCCAGAAGTGCCGTCTTGCCGGCCCCCGGCGAGGACATCAAATTGATGGCCAGGATTCCTTGAGCATCGAAATGCTCACGGTTGTGTCCGGCCTGGTGGTCATTCTCCGAGAGCAGGTCTTGCAGCACGCTCACGGCTTCCCGGCCGGACTCGGTCCTGGCCAACTTGCCGTCACCTGAGACCAGGTGGCGGTTACCGGGTGTCACGTTGCACCCGCAGGTGTCGCACATGGCTCTTTCCCCAGGGCGTTCGCCCATCTTCCCTTGTGACCACGCCGCTCCGGGCGCGGGATCGTATGCTATTGGTCCATGGCCTCCAGAACCTGATCGAACAGCTCCCAGGCGGACTGGGCGTCCTGCTGTGAGACTTTCTGGATCGCATATCCCACGTGGACCATAACGAAATCTCCGGGTTCCACCGGTTCATCCTGCATCATGAACAGGCTGACCTGCCGCTCGACGCCCTTGGCCTCGCAGCGGGCGTTGAAACCGTCTACGTCGATCACCTGCATCGGTATTGCGAGGCACATATGGATGGATCCGTGATGGGTCGACCGGGCTCTAGTCTATCTCGACTGCCGACGTGAGGAAAACGACGCAGGTCAATAAACCTGTAATCTTCTTTCACCCAGAGCTGGCAGGCTAAATTTGGCGCCGGCCGGTGATCTGCTGGCGACCTGTGGCGCTGTCGACGAATCCGGCACGCTGGATCCGGGCGGATTTCATTTCCGACCCGCACCCTTGAGTGCAGCCGCAATTGCCTGTCCCGACGGAAAACGGATAACCTGCGATCGGGGCAGCTGCACGGTCAATCCGATGCAAGTACTTGATGGTCTGGACTCCGCTTTCCTCTATCTGGAAACGCCGAATTCGCCGATGCACATCGGCAGCGTGCAGATATATGAGGGCCGCGGGGACAGTTTCAGTTTCGAGCGCTATCGCAGCCTGGTTCAGTCCAGACTGCATGTCTCCTCGGTGTTTCGCCGCCGGGTCGTACATGTGCCCCTGAATCTCGGCAGGCCCTACTGGGTGGAGGACCCGCGGTTCGATCTGGACGCCCACCTGGAGCACATCAGTCTGCCTCGGCCCGGGACCTGGCGACAGCTGCGGGACCTCGCGGAAGAACGCTTTGCAACGCCGCTTGATCCAAACCGGCCCCTCTGGAGCCTGACATTCGTCGAAGGCCTCGAGGGGCTCCCGGAGCTGCCAGACGGTTCCTTCGCTCTGATCTCCAGAGTCCACCATGCGGCAGCGGATGGCATGGGCTCCATAGATCTCTTTTCTGCGCTCTGGGACGTCAGTCCCGAAGGGCGCGTCATTACCTCGCCACGGAAGTGGCAGCCCGAGCCATTGCCCAGTGGTCTTGGTCTACTTGGCAGGTCGGTGGCTAACCTGGCGTTGCAGCCCACGAACATCGTGCGGACGGCGACAGCGGTGGTGCGTGGCGGCTGGGGGCTGGGACGCGAAGTGCTTACCGGCGAACACCATGGACAGCGCCTGTTGTTCGCCGCGCCGAAGACTCGCTTCAACGAGCCGATCGTGGTGCAGCGGAGCTTCGGTGGTGTGTCTTTCCCGCTGGACGGGGTCAAGGACATCAAGAACCGGATGCCGGGTACGACCGTAAACGACGTGGTGCTGGCCATATGTGCCGGCGCCCTGCGCAAATATCTCGAGGCAACGGACGAACTTCCCGACGACCCGCTGATTGGCATGGCGCCGATCTCCGTTCGCGAGGAAGTTGACGCGGGGCTCAATCGCGTCTCGGCCATGCTCGTAGATCTGGCCACCCATGAGGACGATACCCTGCGTCGTTTTGCGGCCATCCGGGAGAGCACTCGCGAAAGCAAGGCCTATGTCAAAGCGATCGGTGCGGGGACACTGACCGACTCCACCCGGATCGTACCGTTCTCATTGGCCAGCGGCGCGGCCAGGCTCTACAGTCGAATGAAGATTGCGCATTACCATCGACCGCCATTCAATCTTGTCATTACGAACGTGCCGGGCCCGCGAACGCAGTTGTACCTGGGTGGCGCCCGTCTCCTGAATGTGTTCGGTATGGCGCCGGTGATCGACGGCCTGGGTCTGATCATGGTGATCACCAGCTTTGCCGATCACCTGACGATCAGCGTCAACGCCGCCCGCAACCTTCTTCCGGATGTGGACAATCTGCTGGCGAACCTGCGTTCTTCATACCGGGAGCTGAACCGCGCGGTCCCGGCAGTGTCCCGCGGGAGAACCCGGCGCAAAGGCAGACCCGCCGCCCGGCGATCGGGGAAGAAAGGATGAGCCATTCGGTTGAGGACATTCGTCGACCATCGGTGTTACTGCAGTTACTCGAGTCGAGAGCGCTGCCGGAACTCGGCGCCTATGCCTGGCTGTATCCGATGCTCCGTCTCGCACCGCGAGGCGACGGCCACCCGGTGCTAGTCCTGCCCGGCTTCCTCAGCACGGGGGCCGCCACATTTCCATTGCGGCATTTTCTTAACACCCTCGGCTACAAGGGACACCGCTGGAAGCTCGGCCGCAATCTCGGTCCGATGGGTTACAAGGAATTCGAGATTCTCGGGCGCCTCAAGGAACTGCGGCACCGATACGGTCGCAAGGTCACGGTCATCGGATGGAGTCTCGGCGGACTTTATGCCCGGGAGTTGGCATGGATGGCACCCGAGGACGTGCGGATGGTGATCACCCTGGGCACGCCTTTCCGTCACCACAAGTCCACGGCGGTGACCTGGCTCTATGAGGATCTGACTGGCCAGGAGGAAGCCCACATGCCCGCAGAATTCCGCGAGCGTTTGGAATTGCCGCCACCGGTGCCGAGCACTGCCATCTACAGCCGTACGGACGGCGTCGTTCCCTGGCGCTGCTCTCTGGAGCGGCCCGCCGAGTTTGCCGAGAATATTCGGGTTGAGGGCAGCCACTGCGGTCTTGGCCATAACCCCATGGTTTTGTGGGCGATCGCGGACAGGTTGGCGCAGCCGGAGGGCGAATGGCAGCCGTTCCGCCGCAAGGGCCTGCGGAAGATTCTTTTTCGTGCGCCCGACCAGCTGGATGACAGCCGACAAAAAAGCTTGCACCCGTGATGATTTCATCTAGAATTCGCGCGCTTTTCCAAGCCCCTTCGGGCGCTCGCCGACCGGGCCGCCGGTACCTGCCTCCGCGTTCGGGCACGCAGGGCAGGGCGGACCCGCCACAAGCTCAGGGCGCATGTACCGGCGCCTATTCCAGACAGTAAAAATGAACGCACACACCACCCACGTCGACTTCGCCGGGCGGATCGTCATCGTCGGCTTTGGCAGCATTGGCCAGGGAAGCTTGCCGCTGATCCTGAGGCATATCGGGACCGCTCCGGAGAAAATCACCATCGTGACCGGCGACGAGCGGGGTCGGGCCGAGGCGGAGAAACTCGGTGTCGGCTTTCGCGTTGCGCCACTGACACGTGATAACTACCGACAGTCACTGGAACCGCTGCTGGGATCGGGGGACTTCCTGCTCAACCTGTCGGTTGACGTGTCCAGCGTGGATCTGATCCGATTCTGCCGCGAGAAAGGTGCTCTTTATCTGGACACCTGCATCGAGCCCTGGCCGGGCGGATATACGGATCCCAACCTGCCCATGTCAGCGCGAACCAATTACGCGTTACGTGAGCAGGCCATGGAGTTGCGCCGGGAGGGCGGCGGACCCACGGCGGTGATCACCCACGGCGCGAATCCGGGGCTGGTGTCTCATTTCCTCAAGCAGGCCCTGCTGGACATCGCGCGGGACACGGCATCGGATTGCCCGGCGCCCACGTCGAAAAAGGAATGGGCAGAACTCGCCGAGCGCCTCGGTGTTCGTACGATCCATATTGCGGAGCGGGACACGCAGGTGGCCAATATCCCCAAGTCCGTGGGGGAGTTCGTGAACACCTGGTCCATCGATGGCTTTGTGAGTGAGGGCCTGCAGCCGGCCGAACTCGGATGGGGAACCCACGAACGGACTTTTCCGATCGACGGGGAACGCCAGAGCCGGGGTTGCGGTGCCGCTGTTTTTCTCCACAGGCCGGGAGCCTCCCAACGGGTGCGCACCTGGACGCCGACGGAGGGACCTTTCCACGGGTTCCTGATTACCCATGGGGAGTCCATCTCGATCGCCGATTACCTGTCCGTCAGGGTCGGCGACGAGGTTCGGTACCGGCCCACGGTGCACTATGCGTATCACCCTTGCGACGATGCGGTTCTGTCAGTTCACGAAATGGCCGGCAAGATGTGGCGACAGCAGTCCCGGCAGCGTTTGTTGATGGACGAAATCGTCTCCGGTATAGACGAGCTTGGTGTCTTGGTGGCTGGCCACCAGCGCAACGCGTACTGGTTTGGCTCCCAGCTTTCCATCGATGAGGCCAGGGCGCTGGCGCCATACAACAACGCCACCAGTCTGCAGGTGACCGTATCAGTGCTCTCCGGCATGGTTTGGGCCATTGAGAACCCTGAACGGGGCGTGGTGGAGCCGGACGAGATGGATTTTCAGCGAAATCTGGAAATCGCAATGCCGTATCTGGGTCCCGTGGTGGGTCATTACACAGAATGGACGCCGGTAGAAGGCCGGGGAGATCTGTTTGACGAAGATCTGGACCCGTCCGATCCCTGGCAATTCAGGAACGTTCGCGTGAACTGAGCGTGGCGGACGCGCGCATGGGCCTGGCGTCACGGCGCCGTCATATTTCTTCTATAGTATTGGAACTATGGAAATGACGGACGCGGTCCTGGCGCTGTCGGGGCTGGCGCAGGAATCTCGCCTGACCATCTTTCGTCACCTTGTCCAGGTTGGACCGGAAGGTGAATCGGCGGGCAGTCTGGCTACCCGGTTCGGGCTGCCCGCGGCCACGTTGTCATTTCACCTTTCCCAGCTCTGCCAGTGCGGCCTGCTGCGCGCCCAGCGGGAAGGTCGCCGCATTGTGTATTCGGCGGACTACGACGGAATGAATCGCCTGATGTGTTTCCTGACCGACAACTGCTGCGGCGGAAGAAAAGAATTGTGTCCCCCAACGGCCGCCGAGGAGCACCCGGCACCGAACCGAGAACAGTGGCGGAGGGAACGGGATGACCATTGATAACGTGTATCACGTCCTGTTCCTCTGCACCGGTAACTCCGCTCGCAGCATTCTTGGCGAGGCACTGCTCAATCACTGGGGGCAAGGCCGTTTTCGCGGATTCAGTGCCGGCAGTATGCCCCGTGGTGAGGTTCATCCGATGGCCATCCAGCTGCTGGCGCGCCGGGGACTACCCGTTGCCGGATTGCGTAGCAAGAGCTGGGAGGAATTCTCCGGACCCGGGGCCCCGGCGATGGATTTCGTGTTTACCGTCTGCGGTAACGCGGCGGCAGAGGCGTGTCCGGTCTGGCCGGGCCATCCCGTGACGGCCCACTGGGGGATCCCCGATCCCGTGGCGGTGGAAGGCGAAGAAGAGCTCCGCATGCAGGCCTTTGAGAAAGCTTTCCGCCAGATGGAGGACCGGATCAGAATCTTTGTCGATCTTCCCATCCGGTCTCTCGATCGCCTGCGGCTCGGGCAGGCCGTGGACCAGATAGGGCAACACCCGGACTCTCGCGATCGACCCCACGTTCGAGAGGACCCCGAGCTGCCGTGAGCATCGTGTGCGAAACCAGGAAGCCTGCGGCCCGGATGGGCAGCTTTGAGCGTTACCTGACGGTCTGGGTAACCCTGTGCATCGTGGCCGGCATCGGCCTCGGTCACCTGGTGCCGGGCCTGTTCCGTGGCATCGGTGCCATGGAAGTCGCGCGGGTCAATCTGCCGGTGGCGATCCTGATCTGGCTGATGATCATCCCGATGCTTCTCAAGGTGGATTTTTCGGCCATGGGACAGCTCCGGCACCACGTGCGGGGTATCGGCGTGACCCTGTTTGTGAACTGGGCGGTCAAACCATTCTCCATGGCCCTGCTGGCCTGGATCTTTATCAAGGGTCTGTTCGCCGACTGGTTGCCGGCCGACCAGCTGGACGCCTACGTGGCCGGTCTGATTCTGTTGGCGGCGGCGCCTTGTACAGCCATGGTGTTCGTCTGGAGCCGCCTCAGTGATGGGGACCCGAATTTCACCCTGACCCAGGTGGCGTTGAACGACACCATCATGATTTTCGCGTTCGCGCCGATCGTGGGCCTGCTCCTGGGGATCTCCTCGATCACCGTTCCGTGGAGCACCTTGTTTCTGTCCGTGTTGCTGTACATCGTCTTGCCCGTGGCCTTCGGGCAGTGGTGGCGCGGGCGGCTGTCGAGAAAGGGTGACCCGAATGCCCTGGAGCGGGTCCTGAACCGGCTCCACCCGGTTTCCCTGTCGGCGCTTCTGGCCACTCTGGTTCTCCTGTTCGGTTTCCAGGGAGAACAGATCATCGCCCAGCCGTTGGTCATCCTCCTGATCGCCGTGCCGATCCTGATCCAGGTCTATTTCAATTCCGGTCTGGCTTATCTGCTGAACCGGAGGCTCGGTGTGGCCCACTGCGTCGCAGGGCCCTCAGCGCTGATCGGAGCCAGCAATTTCTTCGAGCTGGCAGTGGCCGCCGCCATCAGCCTGTTCGGGTTCAAATCCGGTGCCGCCCTGGCAACGGTGGTCGGCGTGCTGATCGAGGTACCGGTCATGCTGTCGGTGGTGCACATCGTGAACGGGACCCGACGTTGGTACGAAGCGCCCCTCGGGCCCGATCGACCGCGAAAGACGCCGGCGGTCTCCTAGGTCGTCCTCCCCCGGAGGGACGCCCCCGACCGGCAGCATGCCGGTCCCGGGCCCGAACTGCCCGGTTACCGGGACGGAAGATAACTATCCCCGTCGCGGCACATGGACACGATCCGGGGGCGGGCCGGTGGCGCGCGCGTCCGGATAGCCGAGGTCCGTCTCCGCGACCGGCGCCTCGAATGCCGAGGCGTGCACACGGTAGAACCACTTGATCCAGAAGGGCGCCAGAAGAGTCGTGTAGGCGATCACCAGGATCAGCACGTCATACACGCCGCCCTCCAGAAGACCGGCATCCTTGCCGAGCTCCGTGAAGACCAGCCCGACCTCGCCCCGGGGGACCATGCCCATGCCGATGGCCGTGCGAAGCTCGGGGGGTTCCCGGATGAGCAGTGCCCCGCCAAACTTGCCCACCATGGCAGCGGCCAACAGGGCCAGGGAGAAGATCCAGGTGAAACGGGAGCCCCAGTCGACCTGGTCCAGTTCCAGGGACATGCCAATCTCGACGAAAAAGATCGGGGTGAACAAGCGGATGATCGGCTTCATCTGCTCCTTGATAACGTCGGCGAACAGCGGGTCCGCGGCCAGCGCCACGCCGAAGGGCAGGAAAAACCGGCGGGAGAGGGCCAGCCCGGCAGCGAACCCGCCCAGCAGTTCCGGCGCGCCCATGAAGTGGGCAATGCCGGCGAAAAAGAGCACCAGGGCGACGACGGCCGTGGGGACCAGCCCCGGCACTCCGCTGGAACGCTCGTACCTGTGGATAAGGTAGGACATTGCCTTGGCGGCCATGGGTGCCATCAGGAAAAAGACGGTCATGAAGGCGCCGATCTTGGCGGCGTTGTACAGGCTGACCTGACCCGCGGTGGCGAATTCATAAAGCAGAGCGAGCAGAAGTACACCCAGGACGTCATCCATGACCGCCGCACCGAGGATGATCTGGCCCTCCGTACTGTGGCGTCTGCCGAGGTCGGTAAGCACCCGAACCGTAATCCCGATACTGGTGGCCGTGAGCGTGCCTCCGAGTACAAGCGAGGTCAGCAGGGACATCTCGAAGGTGTAGTAGCTGAGCCCGAAGCCGAGCACGAAGGGGAGGATGAATCCGCCCAGCGCGACCGTCGTGGCTTTTCCGCCCGCCTTTGCGAGGCGGTTGAGCTCCGTGTCCAGGCCTACCTCGAAGAGCAGCAGGATGATGCCGATCTCGGCGAGGAAGTGCAGCGTTTCCGATACCTGGACCAGTCCCAGCAGGGAGGGGCCTAGCAAGATTCCGGCGGCCAGTTCACCGATAACGGGCGGCATGCCCCAGCGTGCCGAAATCTCGCCGAACAGGCGCGCCGCCATGAGTATGAGCGCGAGCTGGAGCAGAAAGACATGAACCTCCATAAAGCCAAGGATAGAAGTCTTTGGCTAAGTCGCACGTACTGAATGCGTTGGCGAATAGCCATTGTTGACAGGCAACCAAACGGTTGCATATAGTGTCGTCCATGAACGAGGTATTCCGCGCCCTGGCTGACAGAACCCGCCGGGCGATGCTTGACAAGCTATTCAAAAAACAGGGTCTGACCCTGGCTGAACTCTGCGAGGGCCAACCCATGTCCCGTCAGGCAGTCTCCAAGCACCTCGCCATTCTGGAAGATGCCGGACTGGTGGTCGCGGTCTGGCGCGGTCGAGAGAAAAGACACTTCCTCAATCCGATGCCGGTCCAGGAAATCAGTGAACGCTGGATCGCCAAGTACGCCCGGGAGAAGTTGCAGGCAGTGTCGAGCTTGAAAAGAGCCCTGGAGGAGACCAGTGAAAAAACCTGAACACATCTATGAAACCTATATCCGCGCCTCCGCCGAGAGCCTCTGGGAGGCCATCACCTCGGCCGAATTCACCCGCCAATACTGGCACCGGATGACCGTCGAATCGGACTGGAGTCCGGGCAGTGCGGTTCGCTTTCTTTATGAGGACGGTCGCGCGGGCTGTGAGGGAAAGGTCCTCGAATGGGATCCGCCGCACCGCCTGAGCTACACGTGGCGATTTCTATTCGACGAGGAACTGGCGGCAGAGCGCCCCTCCACGGTCACGTTCGAGATCAGTCCGATGGGGGACAGCTGTCGGCTGCGTGTCATCCACGGGGACTTCGATGAAGACAGCAAGGTCTTCCCGATGATCAGCTGGGGGTGGGCGGAAGTCATGTCCAGCCTGAAATCGCTGCTGGAAACCGGCCGGCCGCTTGACGTCGCCGGCAACCAGGCGCCGAAGCGAGGCGCAGCCTGAGCCCTTTGCCAACCCGCACCGTTCCGGATCTCAACGGCGCTCACAGATCCCGTGCCGGTAGGGCCGCCAGCTTCAGGCCCGGAGGACACGGTCCAGTGGACCGATTGGCGAATCCCCCTACCGCTGCAGGGCAAACTGGATGTTCAGGCCACCCGGTCGTGGTACGAGTCGCCAGCGGCCATCCGCCGTGCCGTCACCCGCAAAGCGCTTCCTGTAGCCGGCCAGATCGCGTTGCGGCTGCTCAGGCAGGGACAGCAGGACGGCCTCCCCTCCGGCGATGCCGAGTAATGTGAAGGGCAGGGCGTCGTCTTTGTTTCCGAGCGCCCACACAAGACCGCCGAAGCCCAAATTGACAATCAGGTTCCGCAGATGACGGGCGGGGCGGCGTTTCGATCGGGTCCGCCGCGAGCTTTCCTGGAGCAGCTTTTCGGCCCTGGCGAGCCGCTGGTCCAGGGAGGGGCCGGCCATCTCGCGCACCGGGTCTGCGCCTTTGCGGCCGGGATGAGGCCGCACGGTCAGCAGGGTCGTGGCGAGTACGGCCCTCAAGGACCCGAGGGCGTGCAGGACCCGTTCATCGCTGTCGTCCGTGTCAATCGCCAGTGCCGCGTAGGTGATCGCCGCTGTGCCGTATACGGCGGTCCAGCCATCCTGCCACAGCCGGACCGAGTCCCGGCTGCTGTCGAGGGATCGTTCCAGGTACTGAAGCCGGAGTTCCTCGGCGCTCTGCTCGCCCGCATGCAGAGGCCACGCCGCCGTCATGGCAACGGCCACGCCCAACAGGCGGATCAGCATCAGACGCCGCTCCGGCTTCATCGCGAGCCGACGGGTGTCGGCCACCGCGGAAATGACTCACTGGCGGGCGGCCTCATGCGTCAGCGGGTCCGGTCACGTTACGGAGTCAATCTGAGGAGCAGACGGCACGGCGGTCATAGTCGAGGGTCTCGAACGGATCCGATTCCTCAGGCCGCGCGGGGCTGCCCCCATCGAACACGACCTTCCAGGTACCGTCGTCAGCCCGGCGCCAGACGGAGAAAAATCGACCCGTACTGACGATCTCTCGACCGGCTTCGTCGGCCATCCGAATTCGGAATGGTCCCTGGCTCAGGGCGAGATCGCCGCTGGCCAGCACCTCGATCGTGTCGGGGGCCCATTCGATTGAAGGACCGCCCGGTTCGAGGAACGGCCGCCAACCGGCAACCACAGCGGCCGCCCCCCGCAGGGTTTCCGCGCCCGTGAAACGGGCGTCGGGATCCAGAAAGCTTTCGAACGCCGCGAGATCGCGCTGCTCCGCGGAGCGGCTGAAGGCCAACTCGGCGCAGCGAACCTGGTCTTCGGCGCTACCTGCCAGGGCCAGGGTAGTCAGGAGAAGGCTGGTCAGCATGTCAGGTCCCTCAGCGCGAAATGTTGACAGCAGTAAACACGCCTGAGGCCGCCCGTACAAGCGTCAGACCAGGATTTTTCGACAGCTCGACATTCGGTTCCATCGAACTGAGGGGCAAGCCTGAGCCAACGCCACGGGGATCCCGGAGATCCCGACCAGGATAGGCAGGCGCGGCATCCGGAACGTCGCGACAGTCACATTCGCTCGTGCGCCGATGCTCGGGTGGCGCGGTCGCCGAACCGGTACGCGCCGACGAACCGGGAATATTTCCAAGTTCCCGGTTTCTCTACGTATTTGTACGTAGATGAGGCGCGAATATGACCCAGCTCATTTCTTTTTATGATGCAATGCGCAAAATATGCATTATCGCTAATTTAAATAACTCTACTTTAGAGGGCTTGCAAACTTGGCCCCGAGTTTCGCGCCACCGAATCGCCCGCCTTCGCGATGGCTTTCTTTCCGATCGGGAGAGACCCCCCGGATCCCCGACTTCCTGATTTCAATCCCGACAATCCAATCACGGAGCACAACGATGGACGCACTGAGAAACGGAAAATTCCGGCTCGTCGCGCTCGTCGCCGTTTCCGCGTTCGCGATCGGCCTGGCCGGTTGCGACGGCGATGATGGCGACGACGGTCCTCCCGGACCCGCCGGAGCCGACGGCACGCAAGGGCCGCAGGGTGATGCGGGCCTTGCCTGCTGGGACTTGAACGAGAACGGGGTGGGAGATCTTGAACTCCCCGATCCTCCTTTCACCGAGGATCTGAACGGCGACGGCGTAGTGGACGTATACGACTGCAACCCTCTGGCGAACATACCGGACGAGGGGGTGGTTGCGGGGTTCCACCGTGACTGGTTTTCCGAAAAGACCTACGAGAGCGCTGACGACTGCCTGGTCTGCCACGGCGCCATCGGCGACGATATCCTGACCACCGGCCACTGGAAGTGGCAAGGCACGGCCCTCGGCATCGAGGGATTTGAGGGCCAGACCCACGGCAAGAACGATATCATCAATAACTTCTGCGTCGCCGTGCCCACCAACGAGGGCCGCTGCGCCCAATGCCATATCGGCATCGGCTATAACGGCACCGACTTCGACTTCACGGATCCTTCCAATATCGACTGCCTGGTCTGCCACGACCAGACCGGAACCTACGCGAAGGCCCCGAAGACAGCCGGCGCGCCTCCCGCCGACCTGGATCTCCAGCCCATCGCCCAGAGCGTGGCCCGCAACGCCGGGCGCCCGACCCGGGACAACTGCATCTTCTGCCACGCCAATGCCGGTGGCGGCGACAACGTCAAGCACGGCGACCTGGCCATGTCCATCGCCGACACGACCCGCGAGTACGACGTGCACATGGGCACGGACGGCGGCGACGTGGACTGCGTGTTCTGCCATGACGTGGATCGGGATGGAGATTTCAACCCGACCTCCCATGGGATCGGCGGCATGGCCTATCACTCGAACGACGAAGGCAACATGAAGTACTGCACGGACTGTCACAGCCCGTCCGTACATGATGGAAAGCCGGTCGAGATTATCTTCAGTTCCCACACGACCCTTGCCTGCCAGGTCTGCCATATCCCGACCTTCGCCCGCGAAACCTCGACAAAGGTCTTCTGGGACTGGTCCACGGCTGGTGACAAGGAGGCGGAGCAACCGACGGATCCCGACGACCCGACCCGCGTCACCTATGACTGGATGAAGGGTACCTTTGACTGGGCGTTCAACGTCCGGCCGACGCTGCTTTACCAGGAGCGCCACCCGGACGGCTACGGCAAGTGGGAGAAGATGCTGATCAACGCGACGGACGGCTTTACCGAGCAGCCGGTGGTCCTGGCGCGGCCCGCGGGTGACCGCTTCACGCCCGGCGCCATGATCTATCCCTTCAAGGAAATGCCGGGCAAGCAGCCCGCGGACGCGGTCAACAATATCGTTCTGGTGCCGCACCTCTACCCGGGTTCCGACGGCCCCAATGCCTACTGGGCGCTGACCGACTGGAACCTGGCACTCCAGGACGGCGCCGCGCAGACCGCGCAGCCCTATTCTGGCGAGTACACATTCGTGGAGACCGTCATGTACCTGTCGGTGAACCACGAGATCGCGCCGAAGGAGCAGGCCTACGGCTACGGCGGAGCGGCGAGCTGCACCGACTGCCACGGCGCGGATCAGATCGACTTCACGCTGCTGGGTTGCACGGGCGACCCGTTCAGCGGTGGCGATTGTCCGTAAACGGATCCGAGCATGACTCGGTTTAAGACACGCCCGCGCCATTTGGCGCGGGCGTGTCTTGTCGGCAGGGCGTAAAGGCCCCCGGTCGGCGGGACTCTGTTCGACCAGCGGGGGACGAATGACGATCAGAGACGTGGCCGATCAGGCCTTGTCCCAGAGCACGTCACAGTCCTCCTTTTCCGCTCTTTCCAGCAACTCGAGCAGGGGATACGCTCTCTGATGCAGCGTCACCGGCGGCTTCTCGTCTTCGTCACCGTCGGTCGGTTCCTCGGCGGGCTCCGATCCTGCCGCCGCGACGGCGGCGTGGAGTTTCTCCCGGGCAGAGGCGAGTCCGTCGGCTCGGATAGCTCCCGGCACCGTGCCGCTGTGCCCCATCATTTTGATGAGCCGGGTCGCGATATCACCAAACATGGTGAAGCTGCCAACTTTGCTGTAGAACTTGATTAACATGATTCCAACCGCATGAGGAGCCGGTTCATTATTCTGCGCGCCCTGCCGGGTCCTCTCAAGTCGCCCGGTTAAAGGGGGGTCGTCGGTGGGAGCAACCGATGTTTTGTCGGCGAAATCGCCAAATCGACATCTGCAGGGCACGCTGATGCCGATCATGATCAGCATACCGGAGATCACGAATCGGCTCATTTCAGCAGGGAACGACACAGGCCAATGACTTCGCCGCAGGCAATACCTGAACTTGATGCCAGACGGCAGACGGTCGCCGACCGACTGGCGGCGTGCCTGCCTGCCGATGCGCTTCTGGTTCACCCCGAGGAACTCGCGCCTTATGAATGTGATGGCCTCTCCGCGTACCGGCGGTCGCCGCTGTTGGTAGCCCTGCCCGGCAGCGCGGACGAAGTGCGTTCAGTGCTGACGATCTGCCGGGATCTCCAGGTTCCGGTCGTTGCCCGCGGCGCGGGCACAGGGTTGTCGGGCGGGGCGCGGCCCCTGGCCGAGGGCGTGCTTCTCAACATGAGCCGGATGAACCGGATACTGGAAGTCGACGTGGACAATCGTCTGGCCCGGGTACAGCCGGGAGTGCGCAATCTCCAGGTCAGTGAGGCTGTGGCGTCCCAGGGCCTTTATTACGCGCCGGACCCGAGCTCGCAGATTGCCTGCAGCGTCGGCGGCAACGTCGCCGAGAACGCGGGCGGGGTCCACTGCCTCAAGTATGGGCTGACTGTCCACAATGTCGCGGCAGTCGAGATTGCAACCATCGATGGTGATCTGCTGACGCTGGGCGCCCGGGGACCGGATGCGCCGGGATATGACCTGCTTGCTCTTCTCCACGGCTCGGAAGGTTTGCTGGCGGTCGTCACGGAAGTCACCGTGCGGCTGCTGCCGGTGCCCCGTTTCGCCCAGGTAGCCGTCGCTGCGTTTGATGCCGTTGATGCCGCGGGCGATGCGGTGGCCAGGATCGTGGCGTCCGGGATCCTGCCCGCGGGCCTTGAAATGATGGACCGTGGCTGCATCGATGCAGTCAACGACTTCCTCGACGTCAGTTATCCGTCGTGTGAGGCACTTGTCTTGTGCGAGCTGGACGGTACGGAAGAGGAAGTTCAAAGCCAGCTCGAGCGTGTCGGGCGCCTCCTGGAAGAAACGGGCGCGACCAGTATTCGAATGTCCGGGTCCGAGGAGGAGCGGTTAAAGCTCTGGTCTGGGCGCAAGGCTGCTTTTCCCGCTGTGGGCAGAATTTCGCCGGATTACTACTGCATGGACGGGACGATCCCGCGTCGTCATCTGGCTCGGGTACTCAACGAGATCCGCAGGCTCTCCGACCACTACGGTTTGCCGGTGGTCAACGTGTTCCATGCCGGCGACGGCAACATGCACCCCTTGATTCTCTACGACGCCAACCGGGAAGGCGAGATGGAGACCGCCGAGCGCCTCGGTGGGGAGATCCTCGAGGCCTGCGTGGCAGTGGGTGGGACGATCACCGGGGAGCACGGCGTGGGGATCGAAAAGATCGATCAGATGTGCGTCCAGTTCACCAGTGAAGAACTGCAGCAATTCCACGACATCAAGCGGGCGTTCGATCCGGACGGTCTGCTGAATCCGGGCAAGGCGGTGCCGACGCTGGCGCGCTGTGCGGAGTTCGGCGCCATGCACGTGCACCGCGGCGAACTTCCCTTTCCCGAGCTCGAGCGCTTTTGATGACGGGTGCCGATCACACGCCGGGGGGCATGGGCGGTGACCGGACGGACGCGTTGCGCGGGGCCGTATGCCAGGCGGCAGGCGTCAACGAGCCTCTCGAGATCGTCGGTTCGGGCAGCAAGCGGTTTTATGGTCGAACACCGGCCGGGACGCCCCTCGACGTGTCTGGCCACCGCGGCGTGGTTTCTTTCGAGCCGTCCGAGCTGGTACTGACGGCTCGGGCCGGCACCCGACTGGATGAGATCGAGTCTCTCTTGGCCGATCAGGGTCAGATGCTGGCTTTCGATCCGCCCCGATTCGGGAACGGCGCCACCCTGGGCGGAACCGTCGCCTGTAATTTCTCCGGGCCACGACGCCCGTTCACCGGAGCCGTCCGTGACTTCGTGCTGGGCGTCCGCCTGATCAATGGCAAGGGGGAAGTGGTCCGTTTCGGCGGGGAGGTGATGAAGAATGTTGCCGGATACGACGTCTCCAGGCTCATGGCGGGAGCCATGGGCACGCTCGGATTGCTGCTGGAGATTTCATTGAAGATACTGCCGGCGCCGGAAACGGAGCAAACGCGACGCTTCGAGCTGGACCAGGACGCGGCTCTGGAAACCATGTGTGCGCTTGCCCGGCGACCCTTGCCGTTGTCCGCTTCGGCGTGGCTGGACGGAGCGATGATGATCAGGCTTTCCGGCAGTGAAACCGGCGTCAAGGCGGCGGCAGACGAGATCGGTGGTGAGCCCGTTTCCTCGACCGAGGCGGAAACTTTCTGGCGGCATCTCCGGGAACATGAACTGGAGTTTTTCCGGTCCGACCAACCCCTGTGGCGCATCTCCGTGGCGCCGGCCAGTTGTGTTTTGGCCTTGCCGGGACAGTGGCTCATTGACTGGGGAGGCGCACAGCGCTGGCTGTACACGCCGATGGATTCGGCAAAGGTCAGGAAAACCGTGGCAGCGGCCGGCGGCCACGCCGTTGTGTTCAGGGGCGGAGACCGGGCCGGCTCGATCTTCCATCCCCTCGAAGGGCCCATGCTGCGATTGCACGGGCGAGTGAAGGATGCCATGGATCCACACCGGATCTTCAATCCGGGACGCATGTACGAGTCGTTCTGAGATGCAGACCCGCCTGCCGCAATCGCTGCTCGAGACTGGTCGGGGTCGGGAAGCCAACGACATTCTGCGGCGCTGCGTTCACTGCGGTTTCTGCAACGCCACCTGCCCCACGTTTCGGCTGACCGGTAACGAACTGGAGGGACCCCGCGGTCGTATCTACATTCTGAAGGGACTGCTGGAGGGCCAGCCTCAGAGCACGCGAACACTGAACCGGCTGGATCACTGCCTGGGTTGCCGAGCCTGCGAGACCACCTGTCCTTCGGGCGTCAACTACCATCGGCTGGCGGACATCGGCCGTGAGAGCATGTCGAGTTCTCGGTTGCGACCCGCATGGGACCGAGTCCGCCGGCGGCTGCTCGCGCGGTTTTTCGATGGCAGCTCGCTGTTTCGGGCATCGGTCGGGTTCGCCCGTTCTGTTAGCAAGCTGCTTCCCAGGGCCCTGTCGCGACAGCTCCCGGGGAGCGGTGGGACAGACTGGCAGGCGAAAGAGGGAACTGGATCCCGCCGGGTCCTGTTGCACCAGGGCTGTGTTCAGCCGACTCTGGCGCCGTCGATCAACGCAGCCGCGGCGAGGGTCCTCGGTCGACGGGGAATTACAGCGCGGCCCGCCGCGGGCTGTTGCGGCGCGCTAGCCTACCACCTCGACGACCTGGACCGGGCGCGCGTCCAGATTCGACGCAACATAGACACCTGGTCGCCGGCCCTCGCGACCAGTGAAGGCCTGGTGGTCACCGCCAGCGGCTGCGCGGCCTTCCTCAAGGACTATGGCCGGCTGTGCCAGGATGATCCGGATTACAAAGAGCGCGGTGACAAGCTTTCGTCGCTCGTCCGCGACGCCGCAGACTTCCTGGAACCGGTGCAGCATCGATCCGCCGAGGCGTCGCCTGCCGTGGCCCTTCACATACCCTGCACCCTGAAAAATGCACTGCACGGCGGTCTTCGGCTCAGGCAGTTACTCACCGACAGCGGCTGGCGGCTTGTCGAAACGGCCGACGACGGTCAGTGCTGCGGATCCGCGGGCGCTTATTCCTTGCTGCACAGGCAGACCGCGGACCGGCTCAGGAAGGACAAGCTCGACCAGCTGGAATCGGGCGCACCGGAGCGAATCGTCACCGCCAACATCGGTTGCAGGATGCATCTGGCCAGTGGGACCAAGGTGCCGGTCCAGCACTGGATCGAGTTGTGGGACGAACTGGAGGCTGCACACCCGACCCCCCCCTGAGAAAGAAGCTGACGCGCGGGACCGGAAGGAAACGGTCCGGTAGCCATCGGCGGCGGGGATCCGGCCTGCGCCGAACTCCGTACCAGGGAATACCGCTGGGTATAAGAGTGGAATACTGCCGGGGACCCGTCTACCTTAGGTTTGCAAGGTTTATCTAGCGGAATCTCGGTGTTGGGGGCCGGGCAAGCCAGGCGTCCGTGCAAGATTCTCCCGGTACGGCGCCAGTCGTTGACTCCAGAAAGGGAATTTTTCCGAACCTCCGACACTGAGGGGATCTTTATTCACCACCGGTCGCCGGGTGATAGACGACTGGATCTTTTACTTGGGAGGGAATTCACCATGAAACGCATTCTTAAGTTGGCATTCACAGCAGCCGTTTCATCCGGCCTGCTGATCGGATGCGCCGCGCCGGAACCGGCCTATACGCCGTCTCCATTCACGCCGGCGAAAATTGATACTTCGGGCTATGTGCCCAAGGTGAGCGCGTTCGCTGTCATCGTAGACGCGTCGTCTTCGATGGGAGGCGACCACATCAGGAAGTTCCTGTACGAGAAGGATGTGGCGAACCGGATGAATCAGACGATTCCGCCTCTGGATTACGAGGCAAGCGTCATCGCCTTCGGCACGGGGTCCTGCGTCAAGAACATGATGGCCTGGAAGGTCACAGGCCCGGCGCAGTATAAAGAGTCGGATATCGCAGGGGCGATAGGCGCGGTCAAGTGCACCAGTGGCTGGAGTCCCCTGGAAGACGCCATCGCTTCCGCGAGTGAGGTGCTGACTCCCGTGGCGGGCCATTCTGCGCTGTTTATTTTCAGCGACTTCAAGGAACTGGATCGCACGGCCGTCGTGGCCGGAGTTCAGGATCTCAAGTCCAGTCTCGGTCCGCGCCTGTGCGTTTATCCGGTTCAGATCGGTGACAACACCGGTGGCCGGACGTTGGCTGACGAACTGGCTGCCATCGGCGGCTGTGGACCTGCCGTGAACGCCGACGCAATCGCTTCTTCGAACGGTATGGCGGATTTCGTCCGCGGAGCATTCCTGGCACCCGCGCCACCACCGCCCGCCCCGGTGGCCGTGGACGGCGATGCTGACGGCGACGGTGTGCCCGACAGCCGGGACAAGTGCCCGAATACGCCGAGAGGCGTGAAGGTGACGTCCGAAGGTTGCTGGGTGCTGTCCGGCAAGGACGTCTTGTTTGACTTCAATAGCGCCCGCATCAAGGACACGTATGTCCTCGACGAGGCGGCCAAGATTCTGCTGGCCACTCCGGAGATCACCGGGGAGCTGCGCGGTCACACCGACAGTGTCGGCCCCGAGGAGTACAACATGCAGCTTTCGAAGCGACGCGCCGAGGCCGTGCACGAGTACTTCGTCAAGAAGGGCGTGGCCCGCGAACGGCTGCGAGCCGTGGGTTACGGCGAAAGCTCGCCGGTAGCCTCGAACGACACGCCGGAAGGTCGTCACCTGAACCGCAGGGTCGAACTCAGGGCTGACTGATCTTCGTCGCTCGAAAACGCTAATTACGGGGGCAGGAGCAAGTCTCCTGTCCCCGTTTTCTTTGGGTCTGATTCGAGCAGAAATGCCCGGTGCGCCACCCGCCTGACAGCGCCGCGTTGCCTTGGCCGTCGTCGATAAGGATCATGGATGTGAGTGGAGAGGCCGTTGTAAGCTTGTTCGGCAGCCATCCTACACATTCACAGTCTGCCAGATGGAGTGACGTCCCCATGTTGCCCCTCATGATCATTCGCTCTGGCCCGGTCATGGGCTGTGTCATTGGGTTGACCTTTCTGGCTCTTGCCGGCTGCAGCAAGCCCGCGCCCCCTGAGCCGCCACCGCAGGAGGTCCAGGTGGTCAGTGCAGAGAAACGCACCGTGCCGGTGGTCTATACGCGGGTCGCCGAAACCCAGAGTTCCAGGGAGGTGCAGGTCGTCGCCCGCGTTTCCGGATTTCTGGAGAAAATTGTCTATACCGAAGGGGACCAGGTCCAGGAAGGGGACGTGATGTTCGTCATGGACCGGAAGCCGTTCCTGGCGGAAGTGGACGCGGCCAAGGGAGAGCTGGAAGCGTCCGAGGCGAGATTGTGGACCGCCAAGGCCAACCTGGATCGGACGCGCCCGCTGGCGGAAGCGGACGCCCTCAGCCAGAGCGATCTAGACCGGGCCATCGGCGAGTTCAAGGCAGCCCAGGCCGCCGTCTACGCCGCCAAGGCCCGTCTGACCCAGGCCGAACTGGACCTCGGCTACGCCACAATCCGGGCGCCGGTGACCGGCATGTCGGGCAAGGCACAGCAGCGGGAGGGCGCCTACCTGAATGCCCTGGGCAATTCCGCTGACCTCACCTATGTCTCGAAGGTCGATCCGATCTGGGTCAATTTCAGCATTTCCCAGAACGAGCGAGAGGAGGCTGCCCGGGAAGAAGCGAAGGGCAACCTCGTTCTGCCACCGGAGCGCAAGTACGAGTTCGAAATTATCCTGGGCGATGGTAGCGTATTTCCGCACAAGGGCACTTTCGATTTTGCAGCGCCCACTTTCGATGACCGCACCGGGACGTTTTCCGCCCGGGCCGTGGTCGACAATCCCGACTCCGAGCTCCGGCCGGGGATGTTCGTGACCGCTCGTATTCGGGGTGCCAAGCGGCCAAATGCTGTTCTGGTACCCCAGGAGGCGGTCCAGCAGACGTCGAATGGCCATGTTGTCTGGCTGGTGAATAAGGACGGCAAGACCGAGTCCCAGCCGGTGAAGATGGGGAGCTGGGTCGGCAAGGACTGGGTGGTGGAAGAAGGCCTGTCTGGTGGAGAGACCGTTATCGTGGGCGGTCTCAATCGGCTCCGGCCCGGTATTCCGGTCAAACCGGTGCCGTACCAGGCCGATCAATCAACCAAGAAGACAGAGCAGGCCACGAGCTAAGGTTCCCCCATGGGCCCCAGTTTCTTCATCGACCGCCCCGTCTTTGCATCGGTCATCTCCATCGTCATCGTGCTGGCTGGACTGGTGTCGATGCAGGTCACACCCATCTCCCAGTTCCCGGAGATTTCGCCGCCCACGGTGACCGTGTCGGCCACCTATCCGGGGGCAACGGCCGAGGTGGTCTCCAATACGGTGGCTGCTCCTATCGAGCAGCAGGTCAACGGAGTGGACGACATGATTTATATGTCGTCCACAAGCTCTTCGTCCGGAAACATGACCCTGACCGTGACTTTCGAACCCGGCACGGATCCGGACATTGCTCAGGTCAACACGCAGAACCGCGTCAGCCAGGCTCTGGCCAAGTTGCCGCAAGTTGTGGCTGATCAGGGCGTCACGGTGCAGAAGGTGTCGCAGGCTTTCATGATGGTGGTGAGCTTCTACTCACCCCATGGCAGCATGAGCCCCGTGTACCTGAACAACTACGTCAATCTGTATATCTACGACGCGGTGAAGCGCCTTCCCGGCGCGAATCTCTCCAGCATGTTTCCCATCCCGGATCTGGCCATGCGGATCTGGCTGAGGCCGGATCGGCTGGCCCAGATGGGGATCACAGCTGCCGACGTGGCCAACGCGGTGTCGGGGCAGAACCAGGCCTTTGGCATCGGCCAGATCGGACAGGCACCCGCGCCTCCGGGCACCTTGCAGAACTTTCCCGTGACCAGCCAGGGCATGCTGGTCGAGCCGGAAGAATTCGAGAACATCATTCTCCGCACGGGAACAACTGACGACGCGGCTATCGTGCGCATCAGCGACGTGGGGCGGGCCGAACTGGGCGCGCAGAGTTACTCCGTTAACAGCAAGGTCAATGGCGACACGGCGGCACATCTGATTGTGTATCAGCAGCCCGGTGCCAACGCCATTGCCACCTCCCAGCGGGTAAGGGATCTCATTAGGGAACTGGAGCCGGGATTTCCGGACGATTTCGAGTATACGGTCGTCATCGACACCAGCAGATTTACCCAGGCATCGATCGATTCAGTTATCCACACCTTCTTCGAAGCCGTGATCCTGGTCGTGGCCGTGGTGTTCCTGTTCCTGCAGACCTTGCGGGCCACCGTTATCCCGATCATTGCGGTTCCGGTGGCGATCATCGGCACCTACATCGGCATATACTCGCTGGGATTCTCCACCAACATGCTGACCCTTTTCGGCATGATTCTGGCCATCGGTTTGGTGGTGGACGATGCCATCATCGTGGTGGAGGCAGTCGAGCACAAGATGGCCGAAAAAGGGCTGTCGCCCAAGGCGGCCGCCAAGGAGGCCATGGGCGAGCTGACCAGTGCCCTGGTTTCCATCATTCTGGTGCTGTCGTCCGTGTTCCTTCCGGTTGCATTCCTCGGGGGAATGACCGGCACGCTCTACAAGCAGTTTGCCGTTACCATCGCCATCTCCGTCGCCATTTCCGGCCTGGTTGCGCTGACCTTATCCCCCATGCTCGCGGCTCTGGTGCTCAAGCCGGGCAGCCATGAGAAGAAAGGCTTTTTCCGCTGGTTCGAGAACGGTTTTCTGCGGGTGACCGATTATTACATCAAGGGCGTGGAGTGGCTGATCCATCACAGAAAAATCGGCGCCGGACTATTCCTCGCTGCGGTAATCGGCGTGCTTTCCCTGTTCCGGATTCTGCCGACCAGCTTCGTGCCCGTGGAGGATCAGGGGTATCTGTTCGGCGTGAATCTGATGCCGGACGCCGCCAGCCTCGAGCGGACCGGGATCGCCAACGACAAGGCTGTTGCGGCCATGATGTCCGACCCTGCGGTCTCGGACGTGGCACAGGTGGACGGTTACAGCCTCATCGACAGTCAGTACAAGACCAACACGGGCGTGCTGTTCCTGTCTTTGAAACCCTTTGAGGAGCGAGAGGAAGAATCCCTTTCTTCCTTCGCGCTGCTGGACCGCTCCCGGAGGTTGCTGGGCAGCATCCAGGACGGCTATATCTTCGCGGTTAACCCGCCGTCTATTCCAGGACTGGGCACAACGGGCGGTCTGGAGTTCTATATCCAGGACCGTTCAGGCGGCACGCCCACCGTTTTGCAGGAAGTCGTGCGCAAGTTTGTTGCGGCAGCGCGGAAGCGTCCGGAACTGACTAGCGTGTCCACCACCTTCTCCGCCACTGAACAGCAACTTTATCTGGACGTCGACCGTTCCCGTGCCGAACTTCTGCAGGTGCCTGTCCAGGATGTGTACTCGACCCTGCAGGCGTATTTCGGCTCCTATTACGTCTCGCAGTTCACGGAGTACGGGAGAATCTGGCAGGTCATCATTCAGGCTGAGCCGGGATATCGCAACGACCCGGACGATTTCTCGAAAATATATTTCATGTCGCAAACTGGCGAGTCCGTGCCGCTCAACGCTGTCGCAACGGCGCGATACGTGGCCGGTCCCAATATTCTGCCACGGTTCAATAATTTTCCTGCCGCGAAGATCAACGGGGGCGCTGCAAGCGATTACAGTTCCGGGCAAGCGATCGCCGCCTTGGAAGCCGTCGCGGCGGAGGTACTTCCGGAGGGATACGGTTATGCATGGTCCGGAGAGGCTTACGAGGAGAAGAAGTCTGGTGGGACGTCCAGCAAGGCCTTTATCTTCGGAATCATCATGGTGTTTCTGATACTGGCCGCTCAATACGAGAAATGGACGCTGCCATTCGGCGTCCTGCTGGCCGTACCATTTGCCATCTGCGGGGCCCTGCTGATTACCTGGGCTCGTGGTCTCGAGAACGACGTTTATTTCCAGGTCGGGCTGGTAACCCTGATCGGCCTGTCGGCCAAGAACGCCATTCTGATCACCGAGTATGCGGTGGAGTATTACAAAGGCGGGGCATCGCTCGAGAAAGCCGCTGTAGAGGCCGCCCGGGTCAGGCTGCGGCCAATTGTCATGACTTCGCTGGCCTTCATTCTCGGCTGCGTGCCCATGGCCATCGCCACCGGTCCCGGAGCCAACAGCCTGCACGCCATCGGCACGGGCGTTATCGGCGGCATGCTGGCTTCGACCCTGATTGCATCGTTCTTCGTACCCATGTTCTTCGTCATCATCGAGAGCCTTACCGAAGGTAACGGGGACAAGGGCGTGGCGCCACAGCCGACGCCGGAGCCGGCCTCACCGGGCGGAGTTCACTGACATGGCAGTCCACGCGACACGGAAGCTGCTCACGCTCCTATCCTCCGTGATGCTGTCCGCCTGCGTGGTAGGACCGGACTACCAGCGGCCCGAAACGGACATGCCGGACGCCTGGCGGGTGGACTACAAGTCTTCGGCTGAACTGATCAACACGCCATGGTGGCAATCGTTCCAGGATCCGGTACTGGACAAGCTGATCGAGACGGCCCTGAAGGAGAACCAGGATGTCAGAATTGCCGCAGCCCGGGTGGAGCAGTTTCTCGGGGCGCTACGCTCCACGCGGTCCCAGTTCTTCCCACAGGCGGACTACTCAGGCAACGCCAGTCGCAACCGGGTCTCGGAGGACAGTTTCGGCGTGGGTCCTGGGAGCGATCCCTACTTTACCCAGTACGAGGCGGCGGCGGGCGCATCCTGGCAGATTGATCTTTTTGGCCGCATCCGGCGGCAGACAGAGGCGGCGCAGGCGAGGGTGTACGCCACTGAGCAGGCGCGTCGCGGCGTGATCCTTTCGGTCGTCACCGGGGTCGCCGCCAGCTATATCAATCTTCTGGGACTGGACCGTCGGCTGGAGATCTCGCAAGGGACTCTGGACAACTATGCCGGCACGCTGAAGATATTCGAGATGCGTTATGCCGGTGGCGTCGTATCCAAAGTGGAGTTGTCCCAGGTTCAATCGGAGTACGAGCGCGCCCGCGCGGAGATACCGAACCTGGAGGCCCAGGTACAGGCGCAGGAGAACCTGATTTCAATCCTGATTGGCCGCGATCCCGGCCCGATATTGCGGGGCGGAAAAATCAGTGCGCTGGTCCGGCCGGGCGTGCCCGCGTCCCTGCCGTCGTCACTGCTGGAGCGCCGACCGGACGTGGTCCAGGCAGAGCAGAACCTGATTGCCACAAATGCCAACATCGGCGTGGCGAAATCGTTGTACTACCCGAGCATTTCCATCACTGGCGCGTACGGCGGCGCCAGCGGAGACCTGGACGATATTCTCGACTCGTCTGCGCGGCAGTGGAGCATTGCCGGCAATCTCACCGGACCGATTTTTACCGGCGGTGGCATCGCCGGGCAGGTCCAGTCCGCAAAAGCTGCCCGAGAGGCCGCCCTGCAAACCTATGAGCTGACCGTACTGAATGCCCTGCGCGAGGTGAACGACGCTCTCATTGCCTCGCAGAAGTCCGTGGAGGCTTACGGGGCGCTGGCCCGACGGGTGGAAGCGCTCCGGGAATACGCCCGGCTCTCCTATCTCAAATTTGAAAATGGGGCGGCCAGTTACCTGGAGGTGCTGTACGCGAACAACCTGCTCTTCGAGGCGGAGTTGATCGCCGTTCAGGCTCAGGCCCGGACGTTCACGAACCTGATCGATGTATACAAGGCCATGGGCGGCGGCTGGGTGGACGAGGCTGTCGGTTTGGCGCCCACCCCCGAAGAGGTCGTATCCCGCGACTGATCCAGGGAGTCTCGGGCACCCGTCACAGACACGAGACCCCGATACACGTCGGTCTTCCCCGGTTGCCGAAGACAGTCACGCCTGGCGTGATGTCAGCCCCAGGTTCTCGTGGAGCATCACCAGTATCTTTCTCGGGACGTCGAGTCGATGGTGAGCTCGAAGTGCAGACCGGGCGCCATCGACCGTCCTGGGTCGGGGTGACATCTCGCCGAGCAGCGCCCGGAGATCCTCCGTGAGGGCCCATGGATAAATGATCCATCGCCATTTCACCACCCGCGCGGCGTAGAAATCGGGCCTGTAGGTTGAAGTGAGCTTGTGATGCAGCACGGCGGTGCGAATTTCTGCCGGCGGCCCGTGTTCATCGAGATGGGTCAAGGCGGCATCAAAAGTATCCCCCGAGTCGCTGACGTCATCAACCAGTAAGACCCGTTTTTCTGCGATGTCCGCGGTGAGCCGATGACGCACTACGGCCTTGGTCGATTTTTCGGGGCCGTGATAGTGCTCGACCTTGACGACGGCCAGATCCATCAGATCAAAAAAGTCCGCCAGCACCCGGGCCGGCATGTAGCCACCCCGGGCAATGCCCACGATGGTGTCCGGCCGGAAACCTGCTGCGGCGATGCGTTGGTACAGCGTGGCGCTCAGCCGGTAAAAGCGGTTCCAGGATATGTACTCGCACCTTCGGATGTCCGTCATGAGCATGCCTCGCGCCCCTGCGGCCTCTAAGGGAGTTTAGTCCTCCGCGGGGCATCGTCAGCCGGCATCGATGCGTCTGCCCGTCAGTTTCGCCGATACCCGGGAGATTCTCCCGTCGCAGACTTGTGCAGGTAACGTTTCAGGTCGAGAGCGTCAGTGACCGCCTTTCCCCCGGCGTCGTTATTGAAGTAGGCGAAAACATCGAGTCCCTGTCGCAGCCATTGGTGGATGCGTCGGGCCTGGGCCGAGAGGAACTGGTGGCTGTAGGGACTCCCGTCCCGGTTTCCGTGAAAGCGCAGGTAGATCCAGTTCGTGGTGATCACGTTCGGGTGGTGGTCCAGCATGTCGTGGATACAGAGGGCGGATTCGTGTTTTCGAAGAATCTCGAACACCGGCGGTTGCAGCCAGTCAGGATCCCTGAACTCCACCGCCCAACGCTGATGGTGATCGCAGGCGGCGAGGAACACGTCCAGTCGGGCTGGATATGCGCGCCACCGGGGCGGCAATTGCACCAGTATCGGCCCCAGGCTTGGCCCGAGTCGTGCCGCGCGTTCAATGAAAAGTCCCGTCGTTCGACGTGCGTCCCTGAGTCGCTTGAGATGACTCCCATAGCGGCTGAATTTCAGGGAATAGAGGAAACCGGCAGGTGCCTGTTCACGCCAGGTGTCGAAGACGCTGGCGTCTGGCAGACGGTAGAACGTGTTGTTGATCTCCACCGTGTCAAACACCGTGGCATACCGGCTAAACCAGGCATGTCGGGCCAGGCCTGTGTCGTACAGCACGCCTCGCCAGTGATCGTACTGGTAGCCGGACGTGCCGATGCGGCATTGGGGGCCTGGTGGAAGCACTCGTCTTTGCGGGCGCAGCTGAACTCTAAAAGTAGTCTAGACGGCCGCTTGGTGGTCAGCATTCTGGCGAGCACGGCGGTCGCATCAGCATCGCCGGGACTCGACAGAAGCGCACTCAGCCCAGTGCGGACGCCGGCGTCACGGCCATAGACGTTCGATGACGTCCAGATAGACGGGCAGCCCGACGACCACGTTGAACGGAAACGTGATCCCGAGGGCCAGTGGTACGAATACGCCGGGATTGGCTGCGGGGATCGCCATCCGTAAAGCCGCCGGCACGGCGATATAGGACGCGCTGGCAGCAAGGATTGTCAGCAGCAAGGCATCGCCGGGGTTCAGGCCGATCAGGAAAGACGCCAATATGCCGACGGAGGCGCCCAGCACCGGGGCAACCACGCCGAAGGCGACGAGCAGGGCGCCGGCCTTCCGGAGGTCGCCGAATCGTCGAGCGGCCACCATGCCCATGTCGAGCAGGAAGAAGGTCAGCATTCCGGGGAAGATGCCCCTGTAGAAGGGTTCCAGCGGGGCGGCCCGCTCGGGACCGGCGACAAAGCCGACGATCAGGCTGCCTAGGATAAGCAGCAACGAGCCGTTGACCAGGGCTTCGCGTATGACCGGTCCCACGGCCCGCCCCTGGCCTTCGCCCGACCGGAACATGAGAATCGCCGCGACGATGGCGGGCCATTCCATCAGGGCCATGGCGGCGACCATGACCCCGCTGTAGGAAATCTCCAGCCGCTCCAGCCAGGACACCGCGGTAACAAACGTCACGGCGCTGACGCTGCCGTAGCTGGCAGCAACACCGGCCGCGTTGGCGTTACCCAAACGCCTCCTGAGCGCGTAGAACCAGACAACCGGGATGGCGGCTGACATGGCCATGGCCGCCACCAGCACGGGAGCCGCCCCGGACAGGCCTTCCTCGCGCAGGGCGACGCCCCCCTTCATGCCGATGGCAAACAGTAAATAAAGAGCCAGCCAACGGCGCGTCGCCTGGGGCAGTTCCAGGTCGGAGCGGACGGCCACGGCGAGCCCGCCCAGCACGAAGAAGAGAACCGGTGGGCTGGCCAGATTGGCCATGGCAAGTTGGAGAGATGTCATAGATCGCCGTGGGACTGCGGAGCTGGATCGGGCGTCATTGTCCACAGTCTCGAGACCGAGCGCCAGTCAACATGGGAGGGTTGACAGCCCAGGCCAAACGCCCTTGATGTCCACCAGAGCCGGGTGTTGAAAACTTCGCGAGATAGTAGCGGTTCAACGACTGCATCCGCCGGACGGCTGTCGGCAGACGGGCGGGAAGCAATGGCCGACAACGGTCGTGAATGATTCCCTCATGGGGCTACATTCAGGGTAGCCCGTCCCTCGGGGCAAGCGATCATTGCTGGACGGATCACTCACCGGGGCGCGGGGTCTCGCCGGTCGGCAGGGCCGAGAAAGGTGCTACCCTTGAGCGAGCGGCCGGGGGCGTGGCCCGGCGCTTCTACCGGAGGCAGAGTCCATGGCCGAAACCAGCGTGATCCATTCGCTCTGGCCGACCCTCATTCTCGAACGGGACATTCCCAACCATGGCGCGGCCGACGATGCCCTGATTCCGCTGATCGAATCCATGGAGAGGGACAATCAGAACCTCACGACTGATTATCTGGGGGGCAACCTCCTGGCTGAGCCCCATCCGCCGATCCAGTGGCTTCGCGATTGTATCAACAGCACGATAATCGAGTATTTCGACCACCTGAACATGGGTTATCCGATCAACTGGGTGCTGCAGGGGTGGGCCAACGTCAATCGCACCGGTGATTATCATGATCCTCACAATCACCCCCACGCTTACCTGAGCGGGACTTATTACGTCCGCGTGCCGAAGTCGCTTCCGAAGATTGGCCGCCGGAAAGATAGGCGGTCGGGCTGTATCAGTTTTTACGATCCGCGCGGAGCGGCGAACATGACCGCGATCCGTCGGGATCCGAACATCGAGGCGGAATTTACCGTCGAGCCACGCGCCGGGCTCATGCTGCTCTGGCCGGCTTTCCTGCAGCACTTCGTTCATCCCAATCTCACCGACGAATCCCGGATCAGCATCTCCTTCAACGTGGTGCTCAAGTGGTCTGACGATTATCTGCCCCGGCAGGTCTGACGTTTCCCTGAGGGTTTCGTATCCTTCCTCGCGAGGGCACGCCTGATGTGGGCTCCCCGCTCGACC